>WBZL01000395.1_pt1 | contig 49145 bp, 38 predicted proteins | sample 5204291 | NCBI WGS metagenome assembly WBZL01 (sample SAMN12344345, study PRJNA552823) | activated sludge metagenome | biome: Activated sludge suspended growth; feature: Nitrification reactor; material: Wastewater; isolation source: activated sludge from nitrification reactor of wastewater... | reverse complement strand
GCCTCGCTTATCGTCATCTGTTGAATGATCAGGAGCAACCGCCGGGCGGCAAGATGCCGCGAATCCCCTGATTGACAATGGTTCTGCCGGCAAAAACCGGGTCTCTGGCATCCGCCCGAACGTCGAAATAGACGGCCTGCAGGGCGCTTGGACCCAGCATGTTGCCGCTGCCCACCCCGGCAAAGTCGGTGCACGCCACTTCGTTGGCGGTCAAGGTGACATTCGTCAGGTGGCTGAATTGTCGGGAAGTAAAATCGAAGTCATCGCTCAGATTGACGTCCAGGACGGCGCCATGGAAGAAATTTCCTCGGTTCCTGTTCATGAAATCCCAGATGGCGGCCTCTGCATTGGCCAGGTTCTGGGCCGAAATCTGGCTGGCGCCACCGATTCTCAGTTCGATGACGCCGGTGCGCAGCATGGAGATCACCAGCAGCGTCATGATCACCATCATGATCAGGCTGAACATCAATACCACGCCGGCTTGTGATTGAGCGGTTGTTTTCATGGGGATGGTCATGATGAGGGTAAAAATGCAAGCCGTTGAGCGATGTTGCGAACCTGAAAGGATTGCGTGAAGACATGTCGATGATAGTTGCAGGGCAGACCGTCCTCCTGGCAGTTCACTTCGGCAGTCCCGTCACCATCCAGATCGTAGGAGCGGCTGCGATCGTCATAGTCGTTGCTCGGCTTGGGCGAGCGAACCAACAGGGAGATCCTCGCTGTCACCACCCGCTCCGCAAACTGTGCGGCCGTCGGTGTCTCGGTGTAGGTCACCGGCGCACCCGTGCCGCCGGTGCCGAGACCATAGAGAATCCGTACCGCTTCGATACCTTCCGCGATAGCGACCTCGGACATGGTCGTGCCGGCAAGTTCCTGCCGTACCAATGTGGGAATTGGCTGGTTGCCGTCATCGGAGGCAAGACAGGCTCCGCCCGTACCGGTAGGACGACTGCAGGGGCGAAGATAGTATGCCCTGGCCTGATAGGGATAGATTGGCGCCTCGGTTCCACCCAGAAAAAGTCGTTTGGGCGGTGTCCCTAAACCGGCATATTGGTCGCCCCGGAACAGGATCCCGCCGCTTGGATCCGACTGCACATACAATGTCCCGGCGTTCAGGGCGGCAGGCAGCACCGCGATTCCCGTGGCTCCGCGCACCACGAGAATGAAGCTGCCAGTGAGGAAATTGGCCGAATTGATGCAGGACATGCCGGCAAGCGTGTCCGTACCGAGCGCTTGCGCGAAATTGATGGCCCAGTTGGTGCCACAATCGTTGGTAATGGCAATGGCCACCGGAATGGTCAGGTCGTTCGTGGCCATGTGGCCATAGAAGCCCGCCATACGAAGGTCGGCGCCAATGGTATTGAGTGCATAGGCGCCGTTCTCCTGCATGCGGGAGAATTCGTCATTGACCTTGAACACGCGGGTGGAATTGGCGAATAGACCGCCCAGGGCGAGCAGCAGGATGATGCCGATCGTCATGGCGACCATGACTTCGACCAAGGTCATACCGCGTTGTCGCGCATGTGCTGTGGGCCGAATGAACTTGCGCATGATCATCATGAACATCCCCAGGGTGCGGCGGCGTTCAACTGGCAGGTGACAACCGTGAGGGTGACCAAGCGGCGGCGCGCAGCAGTTCCGTAAAGTCCCGCGCCGCATGCCGAGGCCGTTGTGGCGTCAGGGGCGACGGTATCGCTCTCACCCTGCCATGCCACGCTGACCAGGAATACTGGTTGAGTGGCGGCGGGTCTCTCGATACATCCCCTGGCTCCGATGATGCCGCCAACACGATTGGTCGCAGCATCCTTGATTTCCGATTCACCAGCAAGCACGCCGTCCCAGGTGGCGAGGTGATTCTGCGCAATCTGCTGGCTGGTGCAGCTGGGACCGCTCAAACACTTGGCGTCGCTGGCAAGCGCCTTGTACGTTGCGAACAAGCCTCCTCGTCCAGGCATGCCCGTCCCTTCGGTGACCCCCGTCACGTAGAACGGGGCTCCGCCCTGATTGGCGCGAATTTTTTCGGCCATTTCCTGTGCCATGGCCAGCGCCTGTTGGCGTTGATAGGCCTCAAACCCAGCGCGCTGCCCCTTGAGCATGAGGGCTGCAATGCCGAGCAAAGCAATCATGAGGATGAGCAGGGAAATCAGCACCTCAAGAAGGGTGAATCCGCGCGTGGCCTGCTGAAAGAATTTCATGGCGCGTCCTCAAGGGCAACCGGCAACGCCGCTGACAGTCGTGACACGACCCGTCGGGCTGAACTCCAGCAGGCGTGCCGGTACGCTCGGGGAAATGAGCGTGGAACTGACGGTGATCCCCCGAATCCCCGTTTTTTCGGCGCCGGCATTATAGGTACGCACCCGGCCGTCTCCTCCAAAGCTCAGAACGTCGATCGAATTGTCCACATTCGTACCAACGCTGCAGACTCTGACGGTATTGTCGAGGGCCGGTCGGGAGATGAGGACTCCTTCACCTGCGTCCCACACCCCGTCGCGGTCGGCATCGTCAAAGACCTGCCAGCCACCAATCCACTGGGACGTAGTACGCGTGATGCCGACGCGGGTGCCGCGCTTGATCGCTTCGATGCGCGCCAGAGCCAGGTCAGCCGTAAGGTCCGAAGTCACTGTCCTGAGGCGTTGATTGGCGATCATTTCCTGAAAGGGAAGCGTGGCCATGCTCATCAGAATCCCGAGGATGACAATGACGACGATCAGTTCAATCAGGCTGAAGCCGTGATTCAGCCCTGGTTTGCTGGCCGTTACCATGGCTTGTCCGTGCCTGCCGTGTAGACATTATCTCCATCGGTATCTCGCCACTTCAGGGTTCTGTTGTTGATCACCAGATTTCCGTCCCCAGCCATTCTGGCGCCTGCCTTCGGGGCCATGAACAGCAGGAAGGCAGGAGGCGTGGCCGCATTATTCACGCCGGTAAAATCGGGGTCGGCGTAGTCTGTGGCAACGTCTGTCGGAGTGCTCATGCCCAGTCCGCCAGCGCCGACACCGAGCAGGGTTGCGTATTGCCGATTGTCAAGCAGATACTGCTCCTGACGCTGCGCAACATCGAGCAAGAATTGCTGGGCGGCGGCACGATGGGCTCGACGGATATACTCGTTGTAGGCCGGTACGGCAATCGCCAGCAAAATGCTGATGATCGCCACAACCATCATTAATTCAATCAGCGTAAAGCCGGAACTGTTGGGTTCTCTTGGATGATTGATCATCATTTTGCCTGGGAGGTAACGTGTTGGGCATGGCCTCAAGCGGGTCGGGCGGGGCCCAGACACAGCTCATCATAGTCGAGGGTCGGCTGCGAGCAAGCACGGCACGATATACGGCAGCTTGTAGGGGATGAGTGGTGCGAGGTGGGTCAGTTTGGGTGAGATCGAAGGGCTACCAGTGGCCAGCCAGGCGCTTTTCGAGAACGCATTCGCCGGCAAGCAAATCGGTCGCCATCATGCGAACGAGAGGGTGGGTGTTCGCCCAGGGCGCTGGCTATTGCAGTTCGCACGACAGGGGAATGACTTCCATGGAATGTCGACTTTTTTTACACTGGAGGGATGCCTTGACCTGAAATTTCTATGATAAATATATTAAATCAATAGATTAAATTTAATGGCATGGAAACTGCTTTATACATGCCAGCCCAGCTTGGACACGGTCTCTGGTACTAAGAGCTGGATGCTAGGGCGATGCAGATTCCATTCCTTAACCTCAAGATAAAGCGCAGACACCTGCGTTAGGAGAACCTTATGAAGTTGACGCATTATTTCCAGGCCGGAATTGCCACACTGGCAATTGCATGTGCCTTCCCCGCTTCTGCTGTCACCGTCATCTCGGTGCAAAGTGGCGGCATCACGCTCGACTCGTCCAGTACGGCCACTGCCGGCAGTTCAGGTGCCCCATGGTTGATTGGCGAAACCATGACCTCCTCCGGTACGCTGAAGTTTCTCGGCGACCCGGATGGACCGCTTGCTCCTGGCAACTCGACCGGCACGAGCCAGGATGAGGGTAAGTGGATCAGCAAGACGGTCGTAAACAATTCGGGCGTAGATTGGACTTCATTCGAACTGGAACTGCAGGTCATTCTCGGAACTCCGTCACCCGATGGCGACGGGTTGAGCTTCGCGCAGGGTGGCGGTCTGGTCTTCACCTCCGACAAGTTCGGAACCTATTCGGCCATTGACGATACCAAGGACTATCTGAACTTCCACGGTGGCGTGGTGTCGGTCGGCGAGTCTGTGACCTTCAATTTTGCGATCACTGACAACGCGGCGAACAATCCGTTCTACCTGCTGCAGACGGCGAACGTCGTAGACCTTCCCGAGCCGGGAAGCATGTTGTTGCTCGGGATCGGCCTGGCTGGCATGGGGTTCATGCGCCGTCGCAAATCCGCCTGATCGCGTTTCTGCACCCGCAACGGGCGAGTCCCGTCGGCTCGCCTGTCGCCTCTGCTGAGGCTCAGGACTGTAGTTCGCGCGGCAGGGCGAAGGTCACGTTTTCTTCGGCGCCGTCGAGTTGGCCTATCTTGGCCGGGTCGCCACCCGACAGGCGATCGACGACCTCCTGGACCAGCACTTCCGGGGCAGAGGCGCCGGCGGTGATGCCAACCCGGCTGGCGCCAGCGAGCCAGGCCGGGTCGATCTGTTCGGCTTGGTCGATGAGATAAGCACGGCTGCCGATCAGTTCGGCGACTTCACGCAGGCGGTTGGAGTTGGAGCTTGACTGACTGCCGACGACGAGTATGACATCGGTGGTTCTGGCTAGCTGTTTGACCGAATCCTGTCGGTTCTGCGTGGCGTAGCAGATGTCGTCCTTCTTCGGGCCGATGATTTCGGGAAAACGCGCCTTCAAGGCCGCCACTACCTGGGCGGCGTCGTCGACCGACAGGGTGGTCTGTGTGACGTACGCCAGGCGGACCGGCGAGTTGACCTGCAACTGGCGTGCGTCGGCGACGGTCTCGACGAGATACATGCCATCAGGGCTCTGTCCCATGGTTCCCTCGACTTCAGGATGCCCCTTGTGGCCGATCATCACGATCTCGCGGCCCTCCTTGCGCATTCTGGCAACCTCGAGATGCACCTTGGTGACCAGTGGGCAGGTGGCATCGAAGACCTTGAGGCCGAGTGCTGCGGCCTCCTCACGAATTGCCTTCGAGACGCCGTGGGCACTGAATATGACTGTACTGCCGGCGGGTGCCTGAGCCAGTTCGTCGATAAAGATGGCGCCCTTGGCACGCAGATCGTCACAGACGAACTGGTTATGCACCACTTCATGGCGGACGTAGATCGGTGCGCCGAGGGTTTCGATGGCGCGTTCGACGATAGCGATGGCGCGCTCGACACCAGCGCAGAAACCACGTGGATTGGCAAGAATGACCTGCATGCGGGGCCTCACATGATGGCGATGACTTCGACTTCGAAACGGATCGGTTTGCCGGCAAGTGGATGGTTGAAATCGAAGAGCGCACCGCTGTCGGTCAGCTCGCGCAGAAAACCGGCAAAGCTGGTTGACCCGTCCGGGGAGCTGAACTCGATCAGAGAGTTGACCCGAAGTTCGATTTCCGGCGGCAACGCACTACGGGCGATGCGTTCGACGAGGCGTGGGTTGTGGGATCCAAAGGCGTCCAGACCGGCAAGATGGAAAACGTGACGCTTGCCGGCGGCAAGGCCGAGCAGGCAGCTTTCGAGCGAGTCGGCAAGCTGGCCACTGCCCATCTGGAGAGTGGCCGGCGAGAGGTCGAAAGTGCTGACGTAATCTCCGCCGTCATCGGCAGAGAGGCGGTAGTGCAGCGTCAGGAAGCTGTCGGACCTCACTGTAGCGACGGCAGCAGGCAGTGAGTCGGCGTTTGGTATGTCGATCAAGACGGCTCCTGGTGGCGGGTGTGCATGGAATCGGGCGTGCCCGGTTTGCGCGCAAACTGGTCCCAAGCCATCAGCAGCGCACCGATACAGATGGCCGAGTCGGCGATGTTGAAGGCTGGCCAGTAGAAACCCGCAGCGTGCCATTGAATGAAGTCAACCACGGCGCCGAAGCGCAGGCGGTCGATGACGTTTCCCAGCGCACCGCCGAGGATCAGGGTGAGGGCCAGCGAGAGTCTGAACTCACCGCTGTGACGCGGCAGGATGCTGACGATCCAGACCGAGATGCACAGCGCCAGGACCGTGAAAAACCAGCGTTGCCAACCGCCGGCGTCGGACAGGAAACTGAAGGCGGCACCGGGGTTGAAGGTTAGTACCCAGTTGAAGAAAGGTGCGAAGTAGATCGAGTCGCCAGGTTGCAGCCATGCGAGAACCAGCCACTTGCTGATCTGGTCGACGCCGACAATGATGCCGGCTAGCCACAGCCAGCGGTCGATATTACGCGAAGGCACGGGTCTCGCCCTCACCATACAGGTTTTCGATGCAGCGACCGCAGAGGCCGGGGTGATCGGGGTGAACCCCTACATCCGGGCGCAGGTGCCAGCAGCGCTCGCATTTGGCATGGGCCAGTGGCGCACAGAGAAGCCGGTCATTGGCGTCGCGAATGACTTGGGTCTGCGAGCAGATCAGGACAAAGCGCAGGTCGTCCCCCAGTGAAGAAAGAATCTCGTACTTCTCGCCATCGCAGTAGAGGCTCACCTCGGCCTGCAACGGTGAACCGATTTTGCCAGCGATGCGCAGTTCCTCGAGGGCGCGCATGACTTCGGCGCGATAATTACGGATTTTGTACCATTTTTCGAGCAGTTCGCCTTCAGACGCCGGTGACGGCAGCGCTTGCCAGGTGTGCAGCATCACCGACTGTTCGCGGTCACCAGTCTGTAGTTGCCAGATCTCTTCGGCAGTGAAGCAGAGGATCGGTGCCATCGCCTTGGTCAGGCTTTGCAGGATGTGCCACAGAGCGTTCTGCGCCGAGCGGCGTGCCGGGGAAGCAGTGGCCGTGGTGTATAGGCGGTCCTTGAGGATATCGAGGTAGAAGCCGCCGAGATCCTCGGAACAGAAGGTCTGTAGCGACTGCACGACGCGGTGGAACTCGAAGCGTTCGTAGTCGGCTTCGCATTGCGCCTGCATTTGCCTGGTCATGGCCAGGGCGTAACGGTCGATCTCCAGCCATTCCTCAATCGGCAGTCCGTCGCGGCTGGCATCGAAGTCCGAGGTGTTGGCGAGCAGAAAGCGCAGCGTGTTGCGAATGCGGCGGTAGGCTTCGACGACGCGTTTGAGAATCTCGTCGGAGATCGACAGTTCTCCCGAGTAGTCGGTAGCCGCGACCCACAGGCGAAGGATCTCGGCGCCGAGGGTATCGGCAATCTTCTGTGGTGCGATCACATTGCCTTTTGATTTCGACATCTTCAGGCCCTTGCCGTCAACGACGAAGCCATGCGTCAGCAAGGCCTTGTATGGCGCGCGGCCGTCCAGCGCGCAGCCGATCAGCAGCGAACTCTGGAACCAGCCGCGATGCTGATCCGAGCCTTCCAGATAGAGGTCGGCCGGATAAGCCAGTTGGCTGCGATGCGAGCCGCGCAGGACACTCGAGTGTGTCGACCCGGAGTCGAACCAGACGTCGAGGGTGTCGCTCATCTTGCGATACTCGCTGGCTTCGGTGCCGAGCAGTTCGCTGGCGTCGAGCGCGAACCACGCTTCGATACCGGCTTTTTCGACGCGTTGTGCGACGGCTTCGATGAGTTCGCCGGTGCGTGGATGCAGCGCCGCCGTTTCCCGATGCAGGAAGAAGGGCAGGGGAACCCCCCAGTTGCGCTGCCGTGAAACGCACCAGTCGGGGCGTGTGCGCATCATCGCTTCGAGGCGCGCACGACCCCAGGATGGGAAGAACTGCGTTTCGTCGACCGCACGCTCGGCACACCAGCGTAGTGTCGGCTGCTCATCACCAGGCGGGGCCGAAGTCGTGCCGGGTGAGTTGGGGCGGTGCTCCATGCCGATGAACCACTGTGTTGTGGCACGGAAAATGATCGGAGTCTTGTGGCGCCAGCAGTGAGGGTAGCTGTGCTGGATTTTTTCGGACTTGAGCAGGTGACCGTTGCTGGCGAGTTCCTGCAGGATGAGCGGGTTGGCCTCCCAGACCGTCTTCCCTGCAAGTTCGCCGACGGCCAGCGCTGGCGTGCCGGCAACGAAGCGCCCGTCATCACCGACCGGATTGTTAACCGGCAGACCGTAGACCTTGCCGATCAGGTAGTCGTCGGTGCCGTGCGCTGGTGCGGTGTGTACCAGACCGGTACCGGCTTCGATGGTGACATGCAGGCCGCAGATGATTGCCACGTCGCGCGGCTGGAACGGGTGTTTGAGCAGCACCTGCTTGAGCGCGACGCCCTTCGCAGCGCCGATCACCGTGCCGGTCAACCCATAACGCTGCAGGCAGGCTTCGGCGAGCTCACGCACGAGGATCAGCGTACCTTTTGGGGTATCGATCAACTGGTAGTCGAATTCCGGGTGCGCACAGACAGCCTCGTTGGCTGGCAGCGTCCACGGCGTCGTCGTCCAGATCACCGCGAAAGCCGGCCCGCGCAGGTGCGTCAGACCGAAAGCCCTGGCCACCTTGTCGGAATGATTCGGATGTACTTCAAAGGCGACGTCGATCGCAGCCGAAGTCTTATCTTCGTATTCGACCTCGGCTTCGGCCAGTGCGGAACCGCAATCGAGACACCAGTTGACCGGCTTCAGACCCTGATAAAGGTAGCCCTTCTCGAGAATCCTGCCGAGCGCGCGAATCTCGTCGGCCTCGGTCTTGAAGTTCATTGTCAGATAAGGCTGGTCCCATTCTCCGAGAATGCCAAGGCGGATGAAATCCTTCTTCTGGCGCTCGATCTGTTCATTGGCGAAGGCCCTGCACAGCTCGCGTACACGGTCGGCTGGGACATGCTTGCCGTGCAGTTTTTCGATCTGGTGTTCGATTGGCAGGCCATGGCAGTCCCAGCCTGGGACATAGGGCGCGTCGAAGCCGGCCAGCGTCCTGGCGCGGACGATCATGTCCTTGAGGATCTTGTTGACCGCATGGCCAATGTGAATGTCGCCGTTGGCGTAGGGGGGGCCATCGTGCAGGACGAAGCGCGGGCGCCCCTGCGAGACCTCGCGGATGCGCTCGTAGAGCCGGGTCTGTTGCCAGGCGGCAACCCATTGCGGCTCGCGGCGTGCGAGGTCGCCACGCATCGGGAAGGGCGTATCGGTGAGATTGAGGGTTTTCTTGTAGTCGGCCATGTTGGTTCTCACAACTGGAAGTACTGTTTCACGGCGGCAACATCGCTGGCGATCTGCGCCTTGAGAGCGCCATAGTCAGGAAATTTCATTTCATCCCGCAACTTGTGCAGGAAGCGGACGTTCAGATGGGCGCCATAGATGTCGGCGCAGAAATCAAGAAGATGCACTTCAAGCAGTGGCCGTACCACTTGCTGGGCACTCGGCCGGTAGCCGAGGTTGGCGGCGCCTCGGTGTGGGCCACCTGGCAGGCCTTTGACTTCGACCGCAAAGACTCCTTGCAGCGGTGGTCGTTCGTGTTTGATGCGAATGTTCGCAGTGTGAAAACCGAGTTGTCTTCCGATCTGATCGCCGTGCATGACGCGTCCGTCGATCGAATAGGGACGGCCGAGCAGACGCGCCGCGTGTTCAAGCCGCCCGGACTGCAGGGCGTTGCGAACAGCCGAACTCGAAGCGCGCTCGCCATCGAGAGTGATGCTTTCCATGGACTCGACCTGAAAACCGAGCCTGGCGCCGGCGTTGCGCAGCGTTGCAAAGTCGCCGGCGCGCCCAGCGCCGAAGCGAAAATCGTCGCCGACAATCAGATGCCGGACGCGCAGCGCGTGAACCAGCACCCGTTCGATGAATTCTTCGGCGCTCAAGGCGGCGAAACGAGCATTGAAATGGCAGACGTGCACCATGTTGACGCCGTCGTCGGCGAGTAATTCAAGCTTCTCACGTAGTGTGGACAACCTTGATGGTGCCGATTCGGGTACAAAGAATTCGCGCGGATGTGGTTCAAAGGTGAGCACTGCTGCCGGTAGGCCGAAGCTTTTCGCCGCCGCCGTCAGACGAGCGAGCAGTGCGCGATGGCCAAGGTGCACGCCGTCGAAGTTGCCAACGGTCAGGACGGTGGCACTGGGCGCTATCTGTGAAAAACCGCGATAGACGAGCATCAGGAGCGAGTGGGAGCGGACAAAACATGCGATTATAACCAGTTTTGTCTTCTTCTCCTTGTTTAAGGTCGGCGATGAAGGTCAGCAATTGCTACCATTGCGGTCAGCCCATACCCACTTCAGTAGATCTTGCGGTCAACATCGACGGGCAGCCGCGCGCCATGTGCTGCGGTGGATGCCAGGCAGTGGCACAGACTATAGTAGACAACGGACTGACCGACTACTACCGTCATCGCGATACCTTGCCGAATGCGCCACACGAAGCTCTGCCGGAGATCGTCGAGAGCCTGCGATTCTACGATCACGCCGATTTCCAGAAGGGCTTTGTACGGGACCTCGACGGCGGTCCCGACAGTAGCGAGCGCGAGGCCTCGCTGATTCTCGAGGGGATCACCTGTTCAGCGTGCATCTGGCTCAACGAGCAGCAGCTTTGCCGCCTCGCGGGGGTGACTGCAGTCGATATCAATTACGCGACGCGGCGTGCGCGAGTGCGTTGGGACGAGAGGCGGATCAAGCTGTCGGACATTCTCGCGGCAATATCGGCGATCGGATATCGAGCTTATCCCTACGACACCGCGAGAAGCGAGGAACTGGCGCGCCAGGAACGGCGCGGCGCGCTGTGGCGAGTGTTCGTCGCCGGTTTCGGCATGATGCAGGTGATGATGTACGCCGTGCCGGTATATTTCGCGGGGGCCGGCGAAATGATGCCGGCGGCTGAACAATTGTTGCGCTGGGCCAGTCTGGTCCTGACAGTGCCTGTGGTCTGCTATTCGGCCGCGCCCTTCTTTCGCAATGCCTGGCGCGATCTCCGGCTGCACCGTGCAGGAATGGATGTGCCGGTGGCACTGGGAGTTGGGGCTGCCTTCGCAGCCAGCGTCTGGGCGACGCTGACTGCAAGTGGCGAGGTCTATTTCGACTCGGTGACGATGTTCGTCTTCTTTCTGCTGAGCGGTCGATTCCTGGAAATGACCGCTCGCCAGCGCGCGGTCAGCGTCACCGAGGCACTGGCCCGGCTGATGCCGGTGGTGGCGGCGCGAGTATCGGCGTACCCGGCGAGTCGCGACTTCGAACAGGTGATGGCCGCCGATCTGCAGCGTGGTGATGTCGTCCTGGTCAGACCTGGCGAGACGATTCCGGCGGACGGGCAAGTCATTGAAGGCGAGAGTAGTGCCAGCGAGGCGTTGTTGACGGGGGAAAGTGCGCCGGTGCAGAAACGCCCGGGTGTATCGGTCACTGCTGGTGCGGTAAATATCGAGAGCCCGTTGCTGATCGAGGTGACGCAGGTCGGCGATGCGACTCGACTGTCGGCAATTGTCCGTCTGATGGAGCGCGCGGCCTCCGAGAAGCCGCGTATCGTTGAACTGGCGGACCGCATTGCCAGCCACTTCATCGTCACGCTGCTGTTTCTTGCTGCGGCGGTGGCTCTCGCCTGGTGGTTCATCGACCCTCGGCAGATGCTGTGGATCACAGTTTCGGTGCTGGTCGTCACCTGTCCCTGTGCCTTATCGCTGGCCACCCCGGTAGCGTTGACGGTGGCCAGTGGAGCAATGGCCAGGATCGGCCTGCTGGTGACGCACAGTCATGCCGTTGAATCCCTGGCGCAGGCCAGTCATTTCGTTTTCGACAAAACCGGGACGTTGACCACCGGCGAAATGCAGGTGCTTGAAATACTGCCTCTTGGCAGACTCGATCAGCAAGACAGTCTGGCGCTGGCGGCGGCTCTCGAGCAGGCGTCGGAGCATCCGATCGCCGCCGCCTTGCGGCAGGCCACCGGGGGCAAGTTGCTGCCGGCGGTCGACGAGCCGAGCAACGAGCCGGGGTCCGGCATGAACGCCCAGAATGCCGGACGGTCGGTGCGTCTCGGCCGCCCGGACTATGTTCAGGTGCTGCATGGCAAGCCCCTGCCGGACGCTGCACAGTCTCTGCTTACGAGTAGCGATACGGTGATCGCGCTCGGCGACGAGTCGGACTGGATTGCACTGTTTCGCCTTGGCGACAAAACACGGCCGGAAGCGGCGGCGATGGTCGCGGCACTGCGTGCCGGAGGGCGACAGGTGGCGCTGTTGACTGGTGACGCTGCACCGGCTGCCCATCGTGTTGCGCAGGCACTGGGTATCGACGAGGTGCTGGCGAACGCGTCACCACAGGCCAAGCACGACTATGTGCGCCACTTGCAGGCCAACGGGGCGGTGGTGGCGATGGTCGGCGACGGCGTCAATGATGCCCCGGTATTGGCGCAGGCGCAGGTTTCGGTAGCCATGGGGGGTGGGTCGCAATTGGCACGCACACAGGCCGATCTGGTGCTGCTTTCCGAAAACCTGGATCATCTCTGGCGCGGCGTGGTCGTTGCGCGGCGTACTTTGCACGTGATTCGGCAGAATCTGTTATGGTCTTTTGCCTATAACCTGGTTGCCTTGCCACTGGCGATGAGTGGCTTCATTACGCCGTGGATGGCCGGCATCGGCATGTCCGGGAGTTCATTGCTGGTGGTTGCCAATTCGTTACGGCTGCAGAAAGGCTGCAAGGGCTGATCAATGATGGAAACGCTGTACTTGCTGATTCCGATTTCCGTGGCGCTGGTCTTCCTGATCGCCATTGCCTTTTGGTGGTCACTGCGCAACGGCCAGTTCGATGACCTCGAAGGGCCGGCCTACCGCATTCTGATGGATGACGATCGCTCATCAGATCTGTCATCGCAAGCTTCGGAGAACGTTACCAAGGGGGAACCGGATGGGGTGCCCGCCTCGGATAGTTGTAGGCCAGGCCCGGCGGCCAATCTGTGCGACTCTTGACGCAAGTCAAGAGGATTCTCCAACGGCTTGGGATAATTTATCCGTCGATGGTGGGTTTGCTGATGGATCCAATGCGTAGGGGGATGAGGGATGTTGCTTTGTTGGGGTGGGGGGGTGCGTTGCAACGCCCCCTTTTTTGTGCGGCATGATTCGCTGGCGAAGGCCGTGGCGCTTGATCTGTGTCAAATTGGAGCCCGAAAGGTTAGAATAGCATCCATATAGTCAATGCTCGGCATAAGGGCATTCAGGGCGGTGAAAGCCGGTTTCTAGTCAAAAACGAGGTGAGTCCATGTTGGAAGCTCAGTCAACATACAACTACAAGGTGGTGCGGCAGTTTGCCGTGATGACCGTCATCTGGGGGATTGTCGGAATGCTGGTGGGGGTGATCATTGCCGCCCAACTGGTCTGGCCTGATCTCAACTTCGGGCCGTATCTGCATTTCGGTCGCCTGCGGCCATTGCATACCAACGCGGTTATTTTTGCCTTTGGTGGCTGCGCCTTGTTTGCGACCTCCTACTACGTTGTTCAACGCACCAGCCATGCGAGGATCTTTTCGGATGGTCTAGCGGCGTTCACCTTCTGGGGCTGGCAACTGATCATCGTCCTGGCCGCGATCACCCTGCCGTTGGGTTTCACGTCGGGCAAGGAATACGCCGAACTCGAATGGCCGATCGACATTCTGATCACCGTGGTCTGGGTCGCTTATGCGATCGTGTTCTTCGGTACCATTGCCAAGCGCAAGGTCACCCATATCTATGTGGCGAACTGGTTCTACGGCGGCTTCATTCTCGCCGTTGCTCTGCTGCACGTGGTCAACAGCGCCGCCATTCCGGTCTCGCTGACCAAATCCTATTCAGTCTATGCTGGTGTGCAGGACGCGATGGTGCAGTGGTGGTATGGCCATAACGCGGTTGGCTTCTTTCTTACGGCAGGCTTCCTGGGAATGATGTACTACTTTGTCCCGAAGCAGGCCGGTCGCCCGGTCTATTCATATCGCTTATCGGTGGTGCATTTCTGGGCGCTGATTTTCACCTATATGTGGGCCGGTCCGCACCATCTGCATTACACGGCACTGCCGGACTGGACCCAATCGGTGGGCATGCTTTTCTCGCTGATTCTGCTGGCCCCTTCGTGGGGAGGCATGATCAACGGGGTGATGACCCTCTCGGGTGCCTGGTACAAACTGCGTGACGACCCGATCCTCAAGTTTCTGATTACGTCTCTGTCATTCTACGGCATGTCAACCTTTGAGGGTCCGATGATGTCCATCAAGACGGTTAATGCGCTGTCGCACTACACCGACTGGACGATTGGTCACGTGCATTCGGGTGCGCTGGGCTGGGTGGCGATGATCTCGATCGGTGCGATCTACTATTTGTTGCCGCGCCTATATGGCAAGTCCGAAATGTTCAGCGTCAAGCTGATTACCGTGCACTTCTGGGTATCGACAATCGGCGTCGTTCTCTATATCGCCTCGATGTGGATTGCCGGGGTGATGCAGGGGCTGATGTGGCGTGCGGTCAATCTCGACGGAACCCTGACCTACAGCTTCGTGGAATCGGTCAAGGCTTCGTATCCGTTCTGGGCGATCCGTTTTCTCGGCGGCTTTCTCTTCCTGTTCGGCATGCTGATCATGGCATACAACATGGTCAAGACGATCGCCAGTGGCCGTTCGGTCGATGATGCACGCGTCGTCCTCGTGCCAGCCGCTCATCACGCCTGACCGGAGAAACAATATGAAACTTACGCATGATGCAATCGAACGCAATGTGACCTTGATGGTGGTACTCACCCTGTTGGTGGTCAGCATCGGCGGCTTGGCCGAAATCGTGCCGCTTTATTTCCAGAAGTCCACCACCGAGCCGGTGGCTGGGCTCAAGCCTTACGATCCGGTGCGTCTGACCGGTCGGGATGTATACATTCGCGAAGGTTGCTTCCTTTGTCATTCGCAAATGATTCGCCCGTTCCGTGCGGAAACCGAGCGTTATGGGCATTATTCGGTCGCCGGTGAGTTCGTTTACGACCATCCGTTCCAGTGGGGTTCGAAGCGTACCGGTCCAGACCTGCATCGGGTCGGGGGCCGCTATTCGGATGAATGGCACCGTGCGCACCTGATCAATCCGCGTGACCTGGTTCCCGAGTCCAACATGCCTGCCTTCGCTTTTCTCGAGAAGGCGCCTGCTGATGCGAACAGCATCGAGGCCAAGATGCACGCCTTGCGCAAGGTTGGAGTGCCCTATACCGATGATGAAATTGCCGGGGCCAGAAAACAGCTGGAAGGCAAGAGCGAACTGGACGTACTCATCGCTTATCTGCAGGGGATGGGCATCGAAATGAAGAACGTCAAGTAATCAGCGCATGGACATCAACGATCTGCGAGCCATCGTAACCGTCGTTTCCCTGCTGACTTTCCTTGGGATAGTCTGGTGGGCCTACGGCGTGAAGGGCAACAAGAAGCGCTTTGAAGAAGCGGCAATGCTGCCGTTCGCCGATGAAGAGGCGGATCTGGCCGAATTGGGCCTGGACCGTAACGGACAAAGGAAAGCATCATGAACGATTTTGTGAATCAGTTTTGGAACTGGTACGTTATTCTCTTCGTGCTGGTCAGTATCATCGCTTGCGGTGTGCTGCTATGGATGCAAAGTGTTCCCACCGGTGGCAAGGGCGATACCACTGGGCATGTCTGGGACGAGACCCTGGAGGAATACAACAACCCGCTGCCAAAGTGGTGGATGTGGCTGTTCTACATTACTGTCATATTCGGACTGGTTTACTGCGCGTTCTATCCGGCGCTGGGCAGTTTCCAGGGCATGCTGGGCTGGTCGTCGAGTGGACAACTGACAAAAGAATTGGCCAAGGCGGATGAACAGACCAAACCACTCTACGACAAGTACATGAAAATGGACCTGCGGACACTGGCGGCCGATAAGGAAGGCAACGAGACCGGTAAGCGTCTGTATCTGACCTACTGCATGCAGTGTCATGGAGCCGACGCACGCGGCTCGAAGGGTTTCCCGAATCTGGCTGACCATGATTGGCAGTGGGGTGGCGAGCCGGAGGCCATTGTCCAGACGATCAGCGCCGGCCGGGTCGGAATGATGCCGCCACATGCCCAGATCGGGGCCGAAACCATCAAGGATCTTGCCAATTACGTGCGATCTCTGTCGGGGTTGCCTGCGGATTCACTGCGCGTGGCCAAAGGGCAGGAGGCTTTCAACAGCGTCGGATGTTCGGGCTGTCATGGTCCGGATGCAAAGGGCATGCAAGCCCTGGGTGCCCCGAATCTGACCGACAAGATCTGGCTCTACGGTAGCGCAGAATCGTCGATTATCGAGACCATTACCAAGGGCCGCACCAACCAGATGCCGGCCTGGAAGGATTTTCTCGGAGAAGAAAAGGTGCACGTCCTGGCCGCCTATGTGTTGAGTCTGAGCACAGGCAGCAAATAGTCAAGGTCGATCATCGCGGAGCGGCTAGGGCTGCTCCGCCCCTTTCTAGTTTGCGCTGCGCCGCTGCTTTGCTACAGAACCTGCAATGCGCTCTCCCTGATTCAAATCAACGCCATGTTCTCGCCAAAGAGGTAATATCAGCGTTCGATGTAATTCTGAAATAGATCGGAGCTGAGATCATGAACCAGATGGCCAGTGGCAAGGCCAAGGCAATTCCTGTCCAAGTTGATGGTTTGTATGAGAAACATCATACCGTTTATGCCCGGAGCGTAACCGGGTTTTTCAACAGTTGGCGGTGGGTGATGGTCTGCGTGACCCAGGCCTTGTTCTATGGGCTATGCTGGATCGAATGGGGCGGTCGGCAGGCGGTGCTCTTCCACATTACCGAACGCAAGTTTTACATTTTTGGCCTGGTTTTCTGGCCGCAAGATGTGATCTACCTGGCTGTACTACTGGTGATTTCTGCGTACGGGTTGTTCCTGGTGACGGCCGTGGGTGGTCGTCTGTTCTGCGGTTATGTCTGTCCGCAGACGGTCTACACTGAAATCCTGATGTGGATCGAACGTAAGATCGAGGGCGAACGCCCGGCGCGAATGAAGCTCGACTCGCAGCCGATGTCTCCGCGCAAGTTTCGTCTCAAGTTCATCAAACATTCGCTGTGGCTGCTGGTGGCCTTGTGGACAGGAATCACCTTTGTCGGCTATTTCACGCCGATCAAGGAATTGCTCAACGAAATCGCGGCTTTCGAACTGGGGCCATGGGAGGCTTTCTGGATATTGTTCTACATGGCTTTCCTCTATCTGATGGCCGGTTTCCTGCGCGAGCAGGTCTGCAAATACATGTGTCCATATGCGCGCTTCCAGGGGGTGATGTTCGATCCGGATACTCTGATCATCAGCTATGATCCCGAACGAGGTGAGCCACGGGGGGGGCGTCGGAAAGGTACCGTAGCTTCCACAGCGAAGCCACTCGGCGACTGCGTGGACTGCAGCATCTGTGTTCAGGTTTGTCCAACCGGTATTGATATCCGTAATGGTCTGCAACTCGAATGTATTGCGTGTGCAGCCTGCATCGATGCCTGCGACCAGGTGATGGACAAGGTGGGTTCCCCGCGTGGACTGATCCGCTACTCGACCGAAAATGCCCTGGCCAAGCACTATACAGTCAGCGAGATGTTTTCCCACCTTCTGCGACCGCGGACGCTGCTGTACTCGAGCATCCTGCTGGCGATCGTTCTGGCAGCAGCGTGGAGTCTCGCCCACCGGGTGCCCTTGAAAGTGGATGTCCTGCGTGACCGTTCGACCTTGTCACGCGAGGCGGACGATGGACGCATCGAGAACGTGTTCAGATTGCACATTTCGAATACCGACGAAGCACCACATCGCTATTCGATCAACGTCAGCGGTATTGATGGTATCGATATTGTGGGTGAACGCAGCGTGGAACTCCCATCAGCTTCATCGAAGACGGTGGCGCTGTCTGCGCGTGTTGAGCCGGCGGCGGGCAAGAAGGGTTCGAATCCGATCTTCTTTGAAGTACGGGCCGAACAGAACGAAAAAATCGCCGTGCGTGAGAAGACGAGTTTCTTCCTGCCATGAACTCCAGACTGAATGTCGGCACCTCGGTGTGGTATCGCGAGCCGTGGCCGTGGATTTTGATGTTGGGTCCTCTGATCGTCATCGTCGCAGGTATTTTGACCACCTATCTGGCTGTGGTCAGCAGTGATGGCCTGGTAGAAGACGACTACTATAGGCAGGGCCTGACGGTCAATCAGCGCTTTGCACGCGATCATCGGGCTATCGAGCTGGGAATCGAGGCCGAATTGCTCATGGGTACTGATGGGGATCGGATTCGTGCGCTGCTACGCGGCAAGGACGGGGTCCGCCTACCGGAAACGCTCAAGCTGCGCATCGCTCACCCGACGCGTCAGGGTTTTGATCAGCAGGTGCTCCTACGTTCCTCCGGCGGAGGGGCGGTCTATACTGGAACCGTGAAGCCGTTTGCTGGCCGCTGGCACATTACGCTTGAGGACGACGGGCAGCAGTGGCGGTTGGTGGGCGAATGGATGGCCGAGAAGGAATCGGTTCTGCGATTGCCCGTGGCTGTCGTCGGAACGGGAACGGCAGCGACAAAGGGAAATTCCGATTAGAGTGGGAGGGTCAGAGCAGGTCGATGCTCGAATCGGCCCATTCTCGCTTGTGGTCTGCCTTGGTGGTGTCCGCTTTAGCACATGTGGGCTTGTTGACCATGGTCGTCGAAATTTTGCCATTGCGCCTTGCAGTGGCCACGAAGCCGATCCTGGCAGTGCTCAAGATGCCAAATCAGGCGCTGCCGGCGGATGTTGCCGTGCCGTTGCCTACCTCCATCCATTCGTCGGCGCGCCCCAGAACGGCGCCGCAGTCGATTCCTGTGCAACCTGTCCGCAAGGAAACGCGGGGGCGCCCGGTCGACCCGGCAGTACTGGCGTTCCCGGCGCACGGCAAAGCTGAGCGCTCGTCGCCATCGCCATCGCCATCGCCATCGCCGTCAGTGTCAGAGGGGGGAGCATCGCCCGCTGGTACGTCCAATGTACTGAGTGAAGGAGCCAGTGCCGACGACCTGCGCCAGTATCGTGTCGCGCTGGCGATCGCTGCACGCCGTTTCAAGCGATACCCGCCGGTGGCACGGGAGCGTGGCTGGGCAGGTCGGGTCGAGGTCGCGGTGAACCTGAGTTCGTGGCAGCCAAGCCCGCGATTCTCTCTGTCCCAGTCAAGTGGGCATTCCGAACTCGATGAACAGGCGCTTTCGATGATCGAACAAGCCTCGGCCATCACGACCTTGCCTGAAAGTCTCAGGGGTAAGGATTTCCGGGTATTGCTACCGATTGAATTCACCCTTTCGGATGATCGCTAACCCTGTGCCAATCTTGGTGAGGCTGCAGTGTTTCTTCATGGAACACGAACCGGCCCGCACTGCGATCGGAAAAATAGGCTTTCAGGCATAGGGTAACGCTCTGAAAGGCGAGATCCTGCCATGGAATGGCAACTTCCGAGAAGAGTGCTGTTTCGAGGGTTTCCAGGCCCGCAGAGAAACCGATATCGAGCAGTCGGGCACGGTAGAACAGGTGTACCTGGTTGATATGCGGCACATTGATCAGCGAAAAGAGTTGTCTGATATCGACCCGGGCACAGGCTTCCTCGAGCGTTTCACGGATGGCTGCCTGGGTCGTCGTTTCTCCGTTTTCCATAAACCCGGCAGGCAGGGTCCATAAGCCATAGCGAGGGGCAATCGAACGTCGGCACAGCAAAATTTGATCCTGCCATTCGGCAATACAGCCGACGACAAGCTTAGGGTTGAGGTAATGAATTGTCCCGCAGTGCTGGCAGACGTGGCGTGGCAGGTTATCGCCCTCCGGAATGATCAGGCTGACCGTTCGGCCGCACTGACTGCAGAATTTCATGGGTGGGACCCCTCTGGAGATGGTTTGATCATCCAGCAAGTTTATATGATTCGTACCGAGAAGGAATGCGTGCGCGAGTGGGTATTGCGCGGGAGCGGCGAGGACGCCTGAGAGATTGATCGTGCGGCAAGAACTGCCAGTCATGCGCCGAAGATGAGGTAGAGGTACCCCGAGAATTGGCTGCTGTGAGTGGTTCGCAATCTGGCTAGAATGCGGGACAATGACGGGCCTGGAGCTGCGACGTTCGCGGAACGTGCAATCACGAGAGGGACGGGAGGGGAGGGCGGATGTTTCTGATTGTTGGGTATGTGATCATTCTGGCGGCAGCACTGGGAACCTATTCGGTTCACGGCAGCCTGGCTGCCCTATGGGTACCGCTTGAATATGTCGCGATCGTTGGTCTGACGATCGGTGGCTTTGTCGCATCCAACGACATCAAGATCATCAAGACGACGGTGGGTGCATTGCCGGGGATCTTCAAGGGCTCGAAGTTTACCAAGGTGCTCTACGTCGATCTGTTGGCGATGCTCTTCGAGGTGCTGGCCAAGGTGCGCAAAGAAGGCCTGATGTCGATCGAAAGCGACGTCGAGAATCCGCAAAACAGCCCCATATTCAGCAAGTATCCGTCGCTTGTCGGTGATCATCATGTGATGGAATTCATTACCGATTACTTGCGGATGATGGTTGGCGGCAACCTCAATGCCATCGAGATCGAAAATCTGATGGATATAGAAATCGAGACGCACCACCACGAGGCCGAGACACCGGGGCATGTGGTATCCAAGGTCGCTGACGCCGTGCCGGCCTTTGGTATCGTCGTGGCGGTGATGGGGGTGGTCAACGTCATGGGCTCGGTGGGTGAGCCACCGGCCGTGCTCGGGAAGATGATCGGCGGAGCGCTGGTGGGGACCTTCCTCGGCATTCTCATTGCCTACGGTTTCGTTTCGCCGGTGGCCAACCTGCTTGAGCAGAAGGCACAGGACGGTGCGAAGATTTATCAGGTGATCAAGGTCGTCCTGCTGGCGTCGATGTCCGGTTATGCGCCGCAAGTGGCCGTCGAGTTCGGGCGCAAGACGCTGGTGGCCGGGGTTCGTCCGACTTTCAGCGAACTCGAGGAGGAACTCAAGAACCGCAAGGGCAAGTAAGCCATGCTATTGCAGATGTCCGGAGGAACTGAGTGAGCGACGATGTACGACCGATAGTCATCAAGCGCGTCAAAAAATTCGCGGCGGGTCACCACGGTGGTGCGTGGAAGATCGCCTATGCCGACTTCGTGACGGCGATGATGGCTTTTTTCCTGTTGATGTGGCTGCTGGGGTCGACTGCCAGTGGTGACTTGAAAGGGATCGCCGATTATTTTCAGAACCCGCTGAAGATCGCTTCCACGGGTGGTTCGGGGACGGGTGACAGTTCGAGTGTGCTCAAGGGCGGCGGCAAGGATTTGTCGCGCACCGCAGGACAGGTCAAGGGGGGTGACGTGGAGGCCAAGAGCAAGGCGGTGAACCTCAAGGAAACCAATGCCGAACTCGCGCGCAAGGAGTTCGAAGAGCGTGAAAAGATGATGCTCAGCGATCTCAAACAGAGTATCGAGAAATTGATCGAGAGCAATCCGGCGATCCAACAGTTCAAGAGTCAGCTTCTGATCGACATTACCAGTGAAGGTTTGCGAATTCAGATCGTCGATGAGCAGAATCGTCCGATGTTCGATACCAGCAGTGCCGAGCTGAAACCCTATACGCGGGTGATTCTGCGCGAGATCGGCAAGGCGCTGAATGCCGTACCGAACAAGCTGAGTCTGTCGGGTCATACCGACGCGGCGCAATTTGGTGGTGGCGAAAAGGGTTTCTCGAACTGGGAGCTTTCGGCGAATCGTGCGAACGCGTCCCGGCGCGAGATGATTCTCGGCGGGATGGATGAACACAAGGTGTTGCGCGTTGTTGGACTCGCGTCCACGGTATTGTTCGACAAGAACGACCCGCTCAGTTCGGTCAATCGCCGGATCAGCATCGTCGTTCTGAACAAAAGATCGGAAGAGTCGCTATTGCAGGAGGACGGCAAGGGTGACGCGGTCGAAGTCGGTACGCAGGGAATCGACAGCAAGAAGATGACGCCACCAGCCACCCCTGGCGGAAAACCCGGTTGATGCGCAGCAGCCAGTAGGCGGTCAGATTTGCGGAACAGTGTCCAGGAAAGCACGCCGCCGCATCAGCTTGTCGTAGAGACGCGCGAGGTTGGGATGCTTTTCCTGCCAGTCGATGTCGGGAAAACGGAATGCCAAGTAGCCGAGCGCACATCCGACAGCCACGTCAGCGAGCGAAAAATGGGTTCCCATGCACCAGGTATTGTCGGCCAGTTCGCCTGACATGAACTCCAGGCTGCGGATGATCTTGTCTTCCTGGCGTGCCACCCATTCGCTGCTCTGCAGCTCGCCAGGCCGCTTCTTTTCCAGAAAAACCAGTGCGGCCGCATCGCATACGCCGTCCGCCAAGGCTTCCCAACGTTTGACTTCAGTCCGTTCGCGATTTTGCCCCGGCATCAGCTTGTTGTTCGGCGCCACATTGTCCAGGTACTCGACAATCACCCGTGAATCGAACAGAACAGTATTGTCGTCGAGGACGAGTATCGGGATCTTTCCGAGCGGATTGACGTGGGCGACCTGATTTTCCGGTGTCCAAGGAGAGTCGAGTTCGAAATCGTAGTCGATCTTCTTCTCGGCCAGCACGACGCGCGTTTTGCGGACGTAGGGACTGGTCAGTGATCCGATAAGCTTCATTGGCTTCCTGAGGGTAATTGCTTGCACAAGATTATAGCATCGTGCCTGTATCCCGTTTACGGCTAAATCTCACTGACAGGTAGAATAGCAGGCTATCTGTGTACGCCTTAAGGAGTGCCTGCATGCCGGTGTTTTCCCTGACTTCTCTTTCCCCGCTGGACGGTCGTTATGCGGGCAGGCTTGATGCCCTGCGACCGCAGTTTTCCGAATACGGACTGATTCGGCGCCGCTTGCAGGTTGAACTGGCATGGCTCAAGGCGTTGGCCGCCGAGCCGCATTTTGCCGAGATTCCTGCTTTCTCACAGGGAACACTCGTCGAGCTGGATTCGTTGTTGGCCGATTTCGGCCCGCAGCAGGCTGGCGAGGTCAAAGAGATCGAGGCGGTGACCAATCACGATGTCAAGGCACTGGAGTACTGGATCCGGAAACGTCTGGCGAACAACGCTGAAGTCATGCGCGTTGCAGAGTTCATTCACTTTGCGTGTACCTCCGAGGATATCAACAATCTTGCGCACGCCCTGATGCTGCAGTCGGCGCGCGACGAAACGCTCCTGCCGATGCTTGACAGGGCGGTTGCCCGTCTCAGGGAACTTGCCCATGAGTTGGCTGACTTGCCGATGATGTCGCGTACGCATGGCCAGCCGGCAACACCGACGACACTCGGCAAGGAAATGGCAAACACGGCCTATCGCCTTGGCCGTGCCCGCTCGGCGATCGCCAGGGTGCAACTACTCGGCAAGATCAATGGGGCGGTCGGCAACTACAATGCGCATCTTGCGGCTTACCCGGACTTTGACTGGGAGAACTTTGCCAGAACTTTCGTTGAATCACTGGGACTGGAATTCAACCCTTACACGATTCAGATCGAGCCACACGACGCACTGGCGGAGTTGTTCGACGCCTTTGCGCGTGCTAACCTGGTTCTCATCGACCTGAACCGGGATGTCTGGGGCTACATCTCGCTGGGTTTCTTCAAGCAAAAACTCAAGGATGGCGAGATCGGTTCTTCGACGATGCCGCACAAGGTGAACCCAATCGACTTCGAGAACTCCGAGGGCAATCTTGGTCTGGCCAATGCCGTCTTGCGCCATCTTGCCGAGAAATTGCCGGTCTCGCGCTGGCAACGCGACCTGACCGATTCGACAGTGCTGCGCAATATGGGGGTCGCACTCGGCTATACGCTGCTCGCCTACGACTCGCTGTTACGCGGTTTGAACAAACTCGAAGCCGATACGGCCTGTCTGCATGCCGACCTCGATGCCAACTGGGAACTGTTGGCCGAACCCGTGCAGACGGTGATGCGTCGATATGGGGTTGCCAACCCCTACGAGAAGCTCAAGGAGCTGACCCGCGGCAAGCGGGTTTCGCGCGAGGACATGCGGCGCTTTGTCGAGTCTCTGGAAATACCGGCGAAGGCAAGGGCCGACCTGCTCGAACTGACACCATGGAATTACCTCGGGATGGCAGCCGAACTGGCGCGGAGGATCTGATGTCGCCTGCAGAAGGCCCCAGGAGTTTGGCAGAGCAAGCGCCAGCCGAAGTCGGCGAAAGGATTCTCTGCCCCAGTTGCGAGCGCCTGGTGCCTGCCGGTTCATCCTATTGCCCGTATTGCTGTGGCGAAGATGGTCGGCGTGGCGCAATCAAGCGTGGTGTGTTCATCGGCGGGGTCTTCGGCTTGCTGGCAGGTGGCCTGGCTGCCGCCGTCTGGTCTTCGATCGTCGGCCCCGAACAGACTACCGGCGAGCTGGTTCTGGCGATCACCCTGGCCTGCGGGGTGATCAGCAGCGTGCTTGGTGCGATACACAACCGCAATGGGTGAGCGATGCCAGCTTGCTGGGGGCTATTCTGCGTCGCACCCGACGCCGCTTGCTGAAGCGAAATTCGCAGGCCTGTCGATGTTCATCGTTGATCTCCTCAACGTTTCGACGCACTATTGTTCATCTGTCTGACAAGCCGCCACGCCATTCCGCCCAACACGAGCACGCCGAGCAGCAGAACGCCCCACAGGACGTAAGTGCGATTGCGCGCCGAGCGGCCGGCTTGCGCCGCGGCGCTTTCAGCAGCCGTGCCGGTGTTGCCGCTTTTTAGTTCGCCGACCTGAGCAGATTCCAGCTGGCCGAGTTCGTTTGCAGTAAAACCGGGTGCGACCTGGCTGAGCGGCTGGCTGGTCGGGCGGGCATCGGGGTGGCCAAAGTGCAGGCGATAGGGGGGCGTGCCGCCAGCGAGAAAAACCAGCGTCGCCGGTTGCCAGGTCAGGCCCAGTTCGGGCTGCGCCGTGGCCGCGGCATTCAGCGGACGGATCACCCACTCCTGCTGGTGGCCAGGGCGGATCGTCAGCGGACCGGAACGTCGGGTCTCGCCGTTCTGGGTGATCTGGTAGAAGGTGGCGCGAGCGCTCGGCTGAAAGACCCATTCCGTCGCCTTGCCGACTTGCCGGCTTGGCCGCTCGACGTAGGCCCCGAGCGCCATTGGGTAGACGATGTTGGCCTCGCTCAGCTTGACGCTGATCTGTTCGACTGGCATGGCGATGCTGGCCTTGTAGAGCAGATCCCCGGCCTGCTGTCCGGACACGGGCTTGAGCCAGAGGGTTTCGCGAAAAGGTTCGCTGCGTTGTCGGGTGACGACTTCAGCCTGGATGTCGGCAAAGAGGACAGGCTCGCCACGACGCCAGGTCAGGCGAGCGTAGCGGAATATCTGTGTACTCAATTCGAGACGGTCATGGGCCAGCATCTGGGCGTTGTCGTTGCTCAGCCAGCCAAGTTCGGCAGCGCCGATGGCGGACCATTGCCTCAGGTCGTTGCTGGTTTCCAGCCAGATCTGGGCGTTGTAATTGGCCCGCCCCTTCGGCGCACCGAAACGCAACGCTTCGATGTGCGCCGTAGCGGTTTCGTTGTCCTTGTCCTTGTCGTTGCCCTTTTCGACTGGGCCGAAATCGAGAATCAGGCTGTCGAGGACGGTACCGCCACGGTCATTCGCCTTGCCGGCATGCGCCTGTACTGACAGGACGCTCCCGTCAGAACGCGTCTGGATGTCGATATCGATGGCGGAAGAGCCCCCGGCTGCCATGCGCGTCTTCGAGTGAACGGGAAAAATTCTCGCCGCCAGCCAGGTCCGCAGCTCCAGTCGCTGCTCCGGCGGACGATGCAGGGCATGGGGCTGAGCAGTGCCCTGGGCATCGAAGACTCGCAGATCATCCAGGCCAGCAGTCCGGGCATGCAGATAGACCGACTGCGGCAGGCGCAGTGCAACCACGCCTTGTTTGCCGTTGACCTGCAAGGGCAAGGCATGAGAATAGTCGGCCGGCGTATCGCTTCCTGGCGGCGATGCAGCGCAACTCGAGGCCATGCACAGCAGGAACAGAAAGGCAGACGCGGTTTTGGCGGGAGCTTGATGCATGGTCGTCATTCGGTAGCGGTGGATTTTGCAGAGGGGAATGGCGCCAGGTAGCCGATGGCCAGCATGAGGATGCCCACACCGAGGAAGGAGATGATACGTTCGATGCCGCCCACGTTGGAGAGATCGACCATGAACAGTTTGAAGACCACCAGGGCCAGCAAGGCGGCACCGGCCATCCACAGCGCGCGCTGCCGCTGCCGCGCGGCAACACGCATCAGCACCAGCGCGCTGGTGCTCCACACCAGAGCCAGCATGGCCTGCACAAACTGCGAGTGGAACAGCGGCTCGGCACGATAGGGAATGGCGAGGAAGTGGGCGGCCGTACGCAGCAGCATCAGGTTGAACCAGGCGTAGGCGGCGACCATGAGCAGTTGCGGAAGGCGGGTTGTCAGTCTGGCCAGCGCACCACCCTCGGGTTTCCCGCGCAGCCGCCAGGCGGAAATGGCCAGCAGGGCGGCAAAGCCGGTGGTCAGATCGAGCGGATTCAGGATCGGCAGATAAGGTAGCGGAGCCATCACGCCATCCTGCGTCAGATTCCACACCACGACCAGCGCCAGCGAGTACAGCGCGCCGAGCGGCAGCAGCACGTCACGGTACCACCCGGCAACCGGCCACGTCGGCCAGCGTTCGTTGCGTGCGCGCGGAATCAGCAGGGCGAGGCAGGCCATCGCCACCCACGCCGGCAGATAGCGCGACCAGCCGATGGCAGCGGACCACCCCACCCCGGCCAGCAGTACGCCCTGTTCTGCCGAATCGATACGCAAACCAATCAGCACCAAGTTCTGCACCAGTGGCCAGAGAATCAGCCAGGGGCCGACCGTACGCAGGGTATGCAATGAACGCAGCACCTTGGGATGCTGAGCCGGCAGCAACCAGGACGCACGTTCACCGTCGCGCAGCAGCCATTCGCTGGCCAGCCACAAGGCGATCAAGACAATCCACACCGGCAGCCCCGGGATGTATGGCGGCGAGCCATGGAGCTGCTGGAATACGCCCAGCAGGACAAGCAACAAGGCCGGCCAGACGGCGGTGGCCAGCCAACGCAGGTCGGGCCATTCCTGACGGCGCGAAAGCCAGATAAAACCCGGCGTTCCGAGCGCCACCAGAACGCCATAAAGCGGATGGACACGCGGGTAGCCGGTCTCGACGAACAGGTTGTAGCGGGCCAGGATCTGCTCAACCCAGGCGTTGAAGATGCCGAGCACGAAAATAAACCAACAGAACGCGCTCCACCCGAGCAGCAGGCGGGAAATCCGACGATGACTCGCGAGCGGCTGGCGATGAAAGACCAGACCGGTGAATGCCGCGCCGACAGCGATCAGCAGCGCGCCGAGAAAGTCGGTCTCGAACAGCTTGTTGCCCATTGGGCGGGATTCCCAGATCCGACCCGAATCCATCAGGACCAGGAAAGCGGCACCGACCAAGGCGTGCGGAACCAGCGAGAAAATGCGCGAAACACCCCAATCAAGCCGTCTGGCGATGACGAGAAGGAGACCAGCAACGGCCAGTGCGCTCAATACCAGCAGGTTGGTCATCTGCTTTCCGCCACGCAGCCAGATCTCGTTCCACGTACCGACGAGAAGCCAGATCGCGGCAAAGCCGAGAAAGATGGTGGATAGCCATGTCAGAATGACCATCGGCAGAATGGCATTCTTGCCCGCCGCTCCTTCGGTTTCCTCGAACACGCGGCTAGTCTCCTTGCGGAAACTGATCGCCATCAGGAAGGCGGTGATCGCAAGCAGCAGGAAACCAAGCCAGAGATTGGATTGGGCAGCGATTTCAGGCGCTAGCCCGTGCACCGAGCCAATGAAGGAGACCCAGGCGCCCAGCTGCACCAGCACGCCGAAAACCCAGGCCAGGGTCTGCTTTTGCCGCAACCCGACCCAGACGATGCCGGCCCCCTCGAGCGCCCAGGCGGCAGCCGTCCAGCGGCCATCGAGCGCAAACGGAATGGCCAGCGTGCCGAAGACAATGCCGAGCGCCAGGAACGATTCGACGAGCAGCTTGAGCGAATCAGCCCGCCGTCGCCAGAGCAGGAACGTCAGGCCGATGTAGAACAGCCCGAGCGCCAGCGCCGAGAAAGCCATCCCGAAAGCCGTTTCATGTACCAAGCCGTATTGCAGGCCGAAGGCCAGCAGCGGCGTGCCGAAGACCAGCGTCCCGTCGACATAGTGCCTGAGCCGTGGCGCCTGCCGGGTGGCGTAGAGAATGGCAATGGCGACATAGAAAACGAAGAACAGGACGAGAAAGGCCTGCACCGACAGGTAGTTCTCCGGCTGGTAGCGCAGCACCCCCCAGGTGGTGCCAACCAGGAAGGTAAACACGAAACCGAGCAGGTTGAGCAGGCGCCACGAGCGCTTGAGCGCAATCGCCAGGATACCGGCGTTGAGCAGGGCGTAGTAGGAGAACAGGGCGACGTGGCTGCCGTGCCCGGTCGAGGTCAGGATCGGCGCGGCGAAACCGCCAACGATGCCGAACACCGCCAGCCAGACGGCATCCTGCAGGACAGCCAGGAGACAGGTGAAAAAGGTCAGTAGCAACAGCAGGCCGAACGCCAGCCCCCCCGGAATCAGGTCGTAAAGCCGGAAGGCGGCAAAGGTCACGAGTATCAGGATGCCCATCGCTCCGCCCTGTACCGGCAGGCTGATCGATGGCCGCGAATGGCGAATGCGCCAGCCCCAGAGAAGCAGGCCGATGTCGGCCAGAACGATGCCGGCCAGTCGGAATTCGATCGGCACCGATACGCGCGCCGCGGCATACTTGAGCAGGAAACTGACGCCAAAGAAGAGGATCAGCAGACCGATCTTGGCCACCAGATTGCCGCCGAACAACCATTCCCGGGCCTTGGCCAGCCAGCGTGGCGGTGCGGGCAAGTCGCGCGCTTCGTCCTTGCACTGGTGGGTGGGCTCTGGTTCGGCAGGTGTGGCCTGGATCAGCGGCTCGGACTCGATGGCCGGCTCCTTGCCCCAACCCGGAAGGGGGGCGGAACCCGGGTCGGAGGCCGGATCGAATTCCATCTGGACGGCTGCGACGGGAGACTCAGCGGGAGCCGATGCGATCTTTGCTGCGCGTACGGGTTCGGAGGGTGCCATCCCGGCTTCGACCAGCGGCGTTTCGGAAACCTCGGGCGTCGCGGTCACAGCAGGCGAAATCCTGGCCTCTGCGTGCCGGTAGAGCCATTGCAGTTGTGCCTGAAGTTCCTTGACCTGGCGCTCCAGGGTCGCCAATCGGCTGCGCATGCCCAGGAGCAGAAACAACATGACGATCGGGCCGACCACGAAGAAGAGCGCGGCCATGACGAGCAGAGATTCCACGGACAGTTTCCGGTAACAACCTGCCCCGGATTATCACATAAGAATTAGGCCGCCTCTTCTTGGGCAAGGGGAATCCTGACAATCGCCGGCTTGCAAATCTGCAGGGCATTGCTACTCTCCGTCACGGGGTTCGCCTGCCGTGTGAACCGGGCGATAGAACCTCGGGTAAATACACGCCACGAAGACAGGAAAGGACTGCAATGCTCAACGCCCCAGACGAACACCAGGAAATTCGCGACGCCGTGCGCGACCTCTGCCGCCAGTTTCCCGACGAGTATTTCCGCCGCATCGACGAACAGCGCACGTATCCCGAGGCCTTCGTCGATGCGCTGATCGGCGCCGGCTGGCTATCGGCGATGATTCCCGAGGAATACGGTGGCTCCGGTCTCGGGCTGACGGCGGCGAGCGTGATCATGGAGGAAATCAACCGCAGCGGTGGTAACGCTGGCGCCGTGCATGGGCAGATGTACAACATGGGCACACTGCTGCGTAACGGCAGCCGGGCGCAGAAGGAAAAATACCTGCCGGGAATCGCCGCCGGCAGGCTGCGCATCCAGTCGATGGCAGTCACCGAGCCGACTACCGGCACCGATACGACCAAGATCAGGACCAGCGCCGTGAAGAAGGACGGCCGCTACCGGGTGAACGGCCAGAAGGTCTGGATCTCGCGCGTGCAGCACTCGGACCTGATGATCCTGCTGGCTCGCACGACGCCACTCGCCGAGGTGCAGAGAAAGTCCGAAGGCCTATCGATCTTCATCGTCGATCTGCACGACGCCATCGGCAACGGCCTCCGCGTGCGGCCGATCGCCAATATGGTCAATCACGAGACCAACGAACTGTTCTTCGACGATCTGGAGGTTCCTGAAGAGCAACTGATCGGCGAGGAAGGGCAGGGTTTCCGCTATCTCCTGGACGGACTCAATGCCGAACGGGCGCTGATCGCCGCCGAGTGCATCGGCGATGGCTACTGGTTCATCGAACGCGCCACACGCTATGCGAAGGAGCGGATCGTTTTCGATCGGCCGATCGGCCAGAACCAGGGCGTGCAGTTCCCGATCGCCGACGCACTGATCGAGATCGAGGCGGCGAACCTGATGCGCTTCAGAGCCTGCGCGCTGTTCGACGCGCTGCAACCCTGCGGCGCCGAGGCGAACATGGCCAAGTACCTTGCCGCCAAGGCCTCGTGGGAGGCGGCCAACGTCTGCCTGCAGACGCATGGCGGCTTTGGCTTCGCCAACGAATACGATATCGAGCGGAAGTTCCGCGAGACACGTCTCTACCAGGTCGCGCCGATCTCGACCAACCTGATCTACGCCTACGTGGCCGAGCACCTGCTCGGCCTGCCACGCTCGTTCTGAACACTCGGTGAGTTCCGCAGGCTGACTTCTGCGGCGCTGACTGGCGCGGAGCTTCTGCCCTGAGTGTTGCCAATTCAACCGGACTGGCGCGCGTCGTTCAGGCGCCAGTCGTAATCGAGAAACTCGATCTCGTAGTCGCCACTTGTGACTCTTTTGATGTCAGTCGCCGAGTCGGCAAGTACATTCGCATGGCGTGCCAGAGCCGCCTTGAGCGAAGTCATTCCCTGATGGCCCTGGGCAAAGTCCTTGCCGTACCAGTCGAAGATCCTCGAGATCTTCATTTTCCCGCTGGCGGCCTCGAAGCGATTGCGGCTGCGGTCGGAGAGGAAGCGACGCATACCTTCTTCGAGCTGGGCATCCAGCTTTTCGGCGACGAAGGCGCTGGGTTGCAGCATGGGGCAGCCGATTGATGCGCAGACGACGGCGAAGTGGATTCTGGGTTCATCGAATTTTCCCGTGGCGCGAATCATGCCGTGTTCGACATCATCGAGACTGCGTTCCTGGTTTAGCAGGGTGAAAAACTTTTTCTTCCATGGGCTGCGAAAGGTGCTGCCAAGGTCCTTGATCGATTTCAGGTCGGGATACTTCTGCAGCACCAGTTCGACCGTCCAGGCGTTGTAGGCATTGATCAGGAAGGCCAGTTGTTGCCCTTTGCCCCAGCTTTCGTAGTCGCGTGGCGAAACCTCTTCCAGAGTCGTCAGATAGCGCTTGAGCGCTGCCCGGTCGGACTGCATTCCGGCGTAACGCACGGCCGACGAGTAGCCTTCCTTGCTGACCACCACATGCCGCACCAGGAGTTCGTTCCAGGATCGGTGAGTGTGATCGAAGGCCCGCACCGGCCCGGAAATGAACAGGGTTAGCCAGGCGGCCAGCCAGAGAAATCGTTTGCTCATCATGGCGCAATTCTCCAGTCTTTGCGATAGGGTTCAGGCCCGTATCCTGGTCAGCGGGAGCGGCAGGCTCAGCCTCCCCGTCGCCAGGCATGAAAACGTTCGACCCAGCGTAGCAGCGTCGCTGGTGCGTGCGCCTTTTTCCAGACGCCGGCGACGTACTTGTTGGCTTCGGCGAGGGTCGGGTAGATGTGGATGGTGCCGAGAATCTGGTTGAGGCCGATACCCTGTTTCATCGCCAGCACGTACTCGGCGATGAGGTCGCCGGCATGCTCGCCGACGATCGTCACGCCGAGGATACGATCCTTGCCGGGGACGGTCAGCACCTTGATGAAGCCATGGGCTTCACCATCGGCGATGGCGCGGTCGAGGTCATCGATATCGTAACGTGCGACCTCGTAGGCGATCCCTCTGTCCTGGGCTTCCTGTTCGTTGATTCCGACGCGGGCGACTTCCGGCTCGACGAAAGTCGACCAGGGAATCACCGAATAGTCGGCGCGGAATTTCCTGAAAGGTGCAAACAGCGCATTGACCGCGGCGTACCATGCCTGGTGCGCGGCCGTGTGGGTAAACTGAAAGGGTCCGGCGACATCGCCTGCGGCGTAGATGTTCGGGTAGCGTGTTTGCAGGAACTCGTTGATCTCGACCGTCCGTCCGCTCGGGATGCCCAGTTCTTCGAGGCCATAGCCCGTCAGATTGGCGCTACGACCGAGCGCCACCAGCAGGACGTCGAAGGCTATGCGCAGCTCTTTTCCCTCGTGCTCGGCGATCAGGATCTTCTCCCCCTGCTCGATGACGAAAGCCTTTGCCTGATGGTTCAGCAGCACTTGTACACCCTCCGCGCGAAAACGTTCGGCAACCATTGCCGACACTTCCGGGTCTTCACGCGGCATGATGCGCGGACCCCGTTCCACTTGCGTGACGCGCGCGCCGAGGCGGGCGAAGGTCTGCGTCAGCTCCGAGCCGATTGGCCCGCCACCGAGCACGAGCAGGCGGCGTGGCAGCTGGCGCAGATTCCAGACGGTGTCCGAAGTCAGATAGCCCATCTCTTCGATTCCCGGCATGGGCGGCACAAAGGGATGCGCGCCTGCCGCGATGACGATGCTGCGCGTACGAAGCGTCTGCATCGTGCCATCGTGGCAGATGACCTCGACCTGCCACGGCGAGACGATGCGTGCCGAACCCTCGACCACCTCGACCCCCAGTTCGCGGTAGCGTTCGACCGAGTCGTGCGGCTCGACGGTCTTGATGATCTTCTGTACGCGCTCCATCACCTCGGCAAAGTCGAAGCTCGCCTGCGCCGAGGCAATGCCGAACTCGCGCGCGCGGGCGATGTGCGAGAGCAGCTTGGCCGAGCGGATCAGTGCCTTCGACGGCACACAGCCGGTGTTCAGGCAGTCGCCTCCCATGCGGTGCTTCTCGATCAGGGTCACTTTGGCCTTCACGGCCGCCGCGATGTAGGCGGTGACCAGACCGGCACTGCCGGCGCCGATGACCACCAGGTTGCGGTCGAAGCGTGCAGGCTTCTGCCAGCCGGCGTAGACCCGGCGCGCTTTCACCCCCTCAACGACTTTTCGGGCGATGAGCGGAAAGATTCCGAGCAGTGCGAACGAGGCGAGCAGAGCGGGCGAGACGATGCCGGCGAGCGAATCGATGCGCGCCAGTTGCGTGCCCGCATTGACGTAGACGACGGTGCCGGCGAGCATGCCGATTTGGCTGACCCCATAAAAGGTGCGGGCTTTCATCGCGGTCAGAGCGAGCAGGAGATTGACCAGGAAAAAGGGGAACACCGGGATCAGGCGCAAGGTAAACAAGTAGAAAGCGCCATCACGCCGGATGCCTTCGTCCACCGCCTTGAGGCGTTCTCCGAAACGTTCGCCGACCCAGTCGCGGAGCAGGAAGCGCGCGGCGAGAAAGGCCAGTGTCGCGCCGATCGACGAAGCAAAGGAGACGATGACGGTACCCCAGAGGAGACCGAAGATGGCCCCGCCGGCGAGCGTCATCGGCAAGGCGCCGGGCAGCGACAGCGCGGTCACTGCCACATAGGCGACGAAGTACAGTCCGGCGACCTGCCACGGGTGTTGCCGGTGGTAGTCGTCGAGTGCCGCCTGTTGTGCCTTGAGTGCATCGAGGTTCAGGTACTGACCGAGGCCGAACTGAAAGTAGGCGACTATGGCCAGTGCGATGAGGGCAAAGATGACGATCTTTTTTTTGTTCATGGCGATTCCAGGGCGATGGTTGCATCCAGGGCGCAGGTGGCCGCACCGATTTCTTGGCCGCTTGCCGTCGGCAGTGATTCGTCGGTGTACTGCCGAATAACTTACAGGCTGTCGCCGGAGCCGCGAGATCGGCAAGCCTGGCGGGTGCGGTCAGTCGCGGTCAGACTAAACCTGACCTGGCAGCGCTTCTCGGGGTAGCTGGAAGGTCAGATGGGGACGACGCACGGGATCGGGCGGCACGGTCGATTTTGAAAAAGGCTATGAGTTCCTGGAGCTGGCTGGCTTGTCCGGCCAGCTCTTCCGCCGTGGCCGCAAGTTCTTCGGATGCCGAGGCGTTTTGTTGTGTCGCCTGATTCAATTGTCCCAGGGCGCCGTTGATCTGCATCACCCCGCCTGATTGTTCCGAGGATGCTGCGGCGATCTCCTGCACCAAGATCGAAGTCTGGCGAATACTGGGCACCATCTGCGTCAGCAGGTTTCCGGCGAGATCGGCCTGTTTGACCGAAGATTTGGCCAGGTTGCCGATTTCCTGTGCAGCGACTTGCGAACGTTCCGCCAGCCTACGTACTTCCACGGCGACGACGGCAAAGCCCTTGCCGTGCTCGCCGGCACGGGCTGCCTCGATCGCGGCATTGAGGGCCAGCAGATTCGTCTGGTAGGCAATATCGTCGATGATGCCGATCTTGCCGGCAATGCGCTTCATGTCATCGACCGTACAGCCGACTGCCGTGGCCCCTTCCGCCGCCTCACTGGCCGCCTGGGCGGCAAGTTTGCCGGTGAGTTTGGCGTTTTCCTGGTTCTGTGCGATGGACACGGTCATCTCCTCCATGGAGGCCGTGGTCTCCTCGACCGACGCGGCTTGCTCGCTGGACGAATGCGAGAGGGAACTGGCTGTCGCGGAGACCTGTCCCGCCGCATTGCTCAGGCTGTCGGCTGCGGTGTGCACTTCGCCGATCACCTGTGTCAGCTTACCCTGCATGTCAGCCAGCGCCCGCAGCAGATCCCCGGTCTCGTCCTGTCCGCCGGCTTTGATGACCATATTCAGATCGCCGCCGGCAATCGTGGTCGCCGTTCGCACGGCTTCGACCAGAGGGGCGACCATCCTGCCGGCCAATACCCATGCTATTGATACGGCTATGACCAGGCCCAGTAGAAACAGGCCGACGTTGGTGGCAATCAGATTCGACACGCGCCTGTTCGCTGCAGAAACCATCTCGTCCCCTTCGCTCTTCTGCTGATCGAGAAACTTGATGAGTGCAGCATCGATTTCCAGGAAGTGCTTGTCTGCCGTCTGCATCATGCCGGTACCCATGGCGATGTCGGATTGCGCCATGTCGATGGCCTGCGCCATGCTCTTGCGGTAACGCGCCAAGGGCTCTTCAAGTGCGGCCAGCGCCTTCTTTTCGTCCTCTTCGAGATCGCTGCGTTCGCGGAATTTCTTGAGCAACTGTATCGCACCATCTGCGTGACCCATGATGACAGCGCTGTCTTTGGCAATGCGCGCCTCGTCGAAGTTGACCAACATGGTGAGCAGGCGATAGGCCTCGACGTTCGCTTCGAGCAACTGGCTGCGGCTGTCATTGACGGCGGAGAAATGCTGCATCCCTTTCGCTATGACGGCATCCAGGGTTTGCTGCATCGAGCGCAAGCCAAGGTGGCAGACGACACCCAGAAGCAGCATCATGGTCAGTGGCACGAGTGAGGTAGCGACGATTCTTGTCTTGATCTTCATGATTATCTCCGTTATCTCCGCGAGAGAAAGCAGCTGGCCGGGCTGGGGCAGCACCAACTGCCCGGTTAGTTCAGGGGCTATGGCCTCCTGAGCGCCTGGCGCAACCCATTGATCAACTGTTCGAGTTCGTCGGCCAAAGCCATCACCTGGCTGTACAGATTGGGACGATGCTCTCGTAGATCGGTCATCAGGCTGGACGCCTTTCCGCTCAGGTGAAGCGCTCCGATATTGCCTGCGGTTCCCTTGAGGGCATGAACGAGTTGCCCCAGTGCTTCTTGGTCGTCCGAGCAAGCCAGCATGCGCAGACCCTCCGAATCAGGGGCGTGGCTATCGACAAACATCGAGAGCAGTCGTGCGTAGAATTCGATACGGCCTAGCGTAATCGATAGTCCTTGCTCGATGTCAAGACCTGCAACCCTGGCCAGGCGGCTGTACAAGTCAGCCGTTTCGGCGCGCGTTTCTGATTTGCCGGCGTTCGCTGTACGAACTGAAGCTGGCAACCATTTGAGCAACGTGGTGTAGAGCTGATCTGGATCGATCGGCTTCGCGATGAAGTCGTTCATGCCCGCGAAGAGGCAGGCTCGACGGTCTTCTTCGAAGACATTGGCGGTCATGGCCAGGATCGGGACCCTGTCGCGCCCTGGCCAGCTCCGGATGGCGCGGGTGGCCTCGATGCCGTCCAGTTCCGGCATCTGCATGTCCATCAGGATCAGGTCGTAGTCGTGGCCGCGCGCCTTGTCAATGGCAATGCGTCCATTCTCTGCGCTGTCCACCTCGAGATCCACGGCGCGCAAAAGCTCGATGGCCACTTCGCGGTTAACCGCGTTGTCCTCCGCCAGGAGAATGCGTGCCCCACGACGGGAGCGAAGATTCGCCCCCGCATTCCGGATCTGCGCTCCCCCTGCTACGGGCACGACGCCATACCCATGTTCCAGCCGGGCCGTGAACCAGAAGCGGCTGCCCTGACCGGGCGTGCTTTCGGCTCCGGCATCACCTCCCATCATCTGGGCCAGACGTTTGGTAATGGCCAATCCGAGGCCGGTTCCACCGTACTGGCGGGTCGTCGAAACATCCGCCTGGGTGAATGCTTGAAATAGCCCGGCGAGCTTGTCGGCCGGGATCCCGATCCCGGTATCTTCCACCTCGAACCGCAGCAGCAAGCCTTGCGCATCCTCGGTCACGCGTTGGGCGCGCAGAACGATCCGTCCGTGTTCGGTGAATTTCACGGCATTGCTTGCGAAATTGAGCAAACCCTGACGCAGCCGCATTGGGTCGCCATGTAGCCAGCGGGGCGTGTGGCAAGCATCGATGTCCACCACCAGGTTCTTGGTCTTTGCAGCTTCCGCGATCAACACCCGGGTGTTCTCGAGGATGTCGCTAAGCGCGAAATCCATGCTTTCAAGCTGCATGCGGCCGGCTTCGATCTTGGACAGATCAAGGATGTCGTTGAGGATCGAGAGCAGGTGATAGGCGGCGGTGTCGACCTTGTGCAGGCGTTCGCGTTGCTCATCGGTCACCTGGGATCGCTGTAGCAAGTGCGTCAGTCCGATGATGGCATTCATCGGCGTGCGGATTTCATGGCTCATGTTGGCGAGGAAAGCGCTCTTTGCCTGATTTGCCGCATCGGCACGCAGGCGCGCCTCGACGAGTTCTGTGGTGCGCGTCGCGACCAGCTCCTCAAGGTGGTTCCGGTAGGTATCGAGCTCGATTGAAACCTGCTTTCTTTCGGTGATGTCCTCCTTGATGGCGACGTAATGAGTGATGGTCCCGTCCGGCTGCCGGATCGGCGTGACGATCGCGAACTCTATGAATTCGCTGCCATCCTTATGCCGGTTGTAGAACTCGCCCTTCCAGGTATCACCCCGTTTCAGGGCACGCCATAACGCCGCGAAATTCCCGGGCGGTGTCTTGCCCGAGTTCAGGAGGCGAGGGTTCTGGCCGATGACCTCAGTCCGGTCGTAGCCGCTCACCTTGATGAACGCATCATTAACGTATTCGATTGCCCCGGTCAGGTCCGTGATCACAATGCTTTCCGGGCTTTGCTCTACCGCCAGCGAGAGTTTGCGCACCGTTTCGAGGGCGGCCTCGGCGCGCGACCGTTCGCTTTGTGCATCCTCCATCAGGCTGAGCGCAGCCATCTGCGCCAGTCGCTGCTCTTCCATTGATTTTCGCAGCGCCTGCTCGGCCATCTTGCGCGACGTGATGTCGCGTACTTGACCGATGACCGTACCGTCCGGAAGCCTCATTCCGTTGATTTCAACATCGACGAGCGACTGGTCCTTGCGTCGCAATTGCGTCTCGAAGAACTGTGTCTGACCCTCGAGATTCAGACGGAAGCGCTCAAGCACTTCTCGATGGAGTTCGTCCGGGATGGTGTCGTCGATACATAGCTCGGCAAACTCGTCGCCGGAGTAACCGAGCAGCACTGCGGCCTGCCGGTTGTGGTAGAGAAATCGTCGATCGGCCGCGACGATGAACACGGCATCCGGGGAGAAATCGAGGATGTTGCGAAGTTTCTCTTCGCTGGCACGCACCGTTTCAGCCGCGGCCTTGCGAACCGTGATGTCTTCGGAAAAGATGACGATTCCACCGACAGAGCCGTCCGCGGTAGGCCACGGACGAACCTCCCAGCGTAACCATTGAACACGGCCATCGGCACGTTCAAAACGGTCCTCGTCGGCCGCCAGGGTTTCGCCAGCCATGCCGCGTTGATGGACCTTGCGCCAGGCCGCCGGGATCTCCGGAAAGATGTCGTAGTGCGAATGACCAAGCATCTCGCGCTCGCCCAGGGCATAGTCCTCTCGCCAGCGCCGACTCACGGCGAGGTAATGCATCTCGCGGTCGAACATGGCGAGCGCGGCGGGGGCATGGTCGATCAGCAATTGCAGGCGATTCTGGCTTTCCTGCAACGCCGCGGCCAAAGACTCTGCGCGCCGCAGGGCGGCGTTGGTGTCCTCGATCTGGTTGAGTGTGGCCAGCCGTGCCTTGCCCTGTTCGGCGAGTGTCGCCTCAAGCGCCTGCATGGCCTGCTTTTGTACGCTGATGTCGATGAACACGGCCAGCGAACCTTCAGGTTGGGGGAGCGAAGAGATCAGCATGTCGCGCGCCAGGCCATCCTTGCAGACCACCCGGTATGCACGCGGGGGAATGTCCTCGCCGCTGGCGGCTCGTTGCCAGGTCGACCGGGCTCGCTTCCGGAGCACCGGATCAGGATAGGCGCGTTCGAACCAGGTGTCGACCGTCGGCAGGTCTTCCGGCGTATAGCCGAACACGGCCTGGAATCTGGCGTTGAGGGTCAGGATCCGTCCGTCTTCGGTGACCAGGGCGAGCGGCAACGGGGCAAGATCGAACAGCCGGCGGAAGCGCTCCTCGCTGGCGTTTCGATCCGCATTCAAGGCGTTCATTTGCGACTGTGTGGCTGCAATCTCGGTGATTTCCAGTGGCGGTCCTGCACTGCCCGGCGGCATGGCCAGCGCCTTCACCTCCCGGCCGATCCGGAGGCTGGTGAGGGTGCCGCCGAGGATGGCGAACAGCGTGGCGAGCAGGATCGCCGCGGCGAGGATGCCACCGGATTTCATTTGTTCGGCTTGGTGGTTGCTGCGCGGAATTTCGACGACCACCGACCAGGCTGACTTTGCAAGGGCGACAACGAAGCGGTGATCCTCCGCCACGTCCCGCGCGGCGTCGAAGCCGGCCGGCGCCCTGCGCGCGAGATGGGCGCCGGTGCCATCGACCAGCGTCAGCGACCAGCCGTCCGGCAGCGCGACCTTGTCGAGGCGCTGTTGTAGTTGCGCCGTCTCGATCGTGGTAATCATCAGGTGGGCCACCTTGCCGTCTTGCACGCGGGGCACGACGATGGCGACCAGCGGCACCTGGGCGACTGGCCCGAAAAAAAGGTCGCCCACCTGCGGCTGGCCGGTTTCGAGCGCCAGCAGCGTGGCGCTGCGGCCCTTCGGTCTGGGCAGCATGGGCAACGGTGTGCCGAAGGGCGTGCGGGTGTTGAAGCGCATCTGCTGCGTGCTGGCAGCAAAGATGACGTGGGTGCCGAAACTTTTCTGGAAACCCAGCGCTTCGGCATACAGGTCCGGCCAGCGCCGCGGATCGTCGGCCAGCGGCGAGTCGGCCAGCATGCGCAGCGCGCCGATGCGCGTGTTCAGAAAATTGTCGTGAGCGATCGCCTGGTTTTGCGCAAGGTTGGCCCCTTCACGCAGGTGCCTGGCCTCCAGCTCCTGCAGGTTGTCCCAGGCCAGCCAGATGGCAAGCAGCAGCAGGGGGGCGATGCACAGCCAGATCAGCCGCGCGAGGAAAGAAGAGAGTGGACGCGCCTTCATGGTTCGCCTCAGGGCGGCAAGGTATCCGCGAAGGACAGGTCATAGGGTGGCTCGCGGCCAAGCTCGCGCGCCATCTCATTCACTTGCCGTTTCAGCACGATCATCTGAAGTTCGCGGTCGATCGAGGCGCGGTCGAAGCGTTCAAGTTCGGCATTGCGCTCCCGCAGTCGAGTCTCGGCCGCCTTGCGCTGCGAAATATCGGTCGCCGCCAGCATCATCTCGTCGGCCAGCCGCAGGCGGGACAACAGTACCGTCTTGCGGCTGCCATCGCGGCACAGGACCGACTGTTCGACCAGTTCCGCCGGTTGCTCCGCCGGCCACTTGCTGCTCCAGTCCTGCTCGGCCGCCGTGTGCTGCCCGGCATCCGGCAGCACCCGCGTTCGCCAATCGGCGATCGTCGGGATCTCTTCGATATGGTAACCGAACAGGTCGATGAAGGCGTCGTTGATCAGGAGGAGGTTGCCGTCGCGGTCGCTCGTGGCCAGGGCGACAGGGGCCTGTTCGAACAATTGCCGGAAGCGCCGCTCGGCCAGCTTGCGGTCGGAGATGTTTTCGATCACCGCGATGAAGTAGTCCGGCGCACCGCTGGCCTTCCTGGCGAGGGAGACGGTCAGGTTGACCCAGACGATGCTGCCGTCCTTGCGGAAGTAGCGCTTCTCCATCGTGAAGGTGTCGATCTCTCCCGCCAGCACACGGCGTACATAAGCGAGGTCGGCGTCGAGGTCGTCCGGATGGGTGATGTCGTGGAAGGTTCTGGCCATCAGCTCTTCAGGCGCGTAGCCGACGATGGTGCTCAGTCGATGGTTGACGCGCAGGAAGCGGCCGTCGAGCGCCACCAGAGCGATGCCGACCGCCGCCTGTTCGAAGGTTGCCTCGAAGCGGCCTTCGGAGGAACTCAGCGCGCGCCGCAGCTTTTCGTGGAACCACGAGAACAGGCAGCCCATGCCGATAAACACCACGATTGGAAAGGCCGCAGAACTCTGCAAGGTGAAAGAAAGCGGTGGCGGGATGAAGACGTACCAGACCAGCAGCGCGCTGATCAGTGTGCTGCCGATGCCGCCCGCCAGGCCGCCGAGCCAGGCGCTGAAGAAGGCTACCGGGAAAAACAGGAACCAGACGTAAGGTTTGATCCAGTTCTCCCACAGCAGCCATTGCAGGCTGCCGGCGGCGATGGGCAACAGCAGAGCCAGGACAAGGCGCAGGCGTGGGATCATGGGGCCGATTTTCCGTCAGTTTGCTTCATGAACGCCAGCGGATAAGGGGGTTCGCGGCCGAGTTCCTGGGACAGCGCGTTGATCACCTTCTTCATCTCGATGACATCCATCTCGCGGCCAATCATGGCGCGGTTGAAGCGCTCGAGCTCCCGGTTTCGCGCGATCAATGACTGCTCGGCAGCCTTTCGCTCGGTCATGTCCCGGGCAATTCCGAGAACACCGATGAGCGTTCCCTGGCTATCACGATAAGGTGTCTTGACGGTGAGCAGGTGTTCCCGGTGTCCATCGCTGGCAAAAACGATCTCTTCCTCGTTTTCTACGGAGGTGTTCGCCGCGAGGGCCGCCCGATCTTTCTCGCGGAAGAATTCGGCCAATGCACTCGGCACGAAATCGAAATCGGTCTTGCCGACGATATCAGCCTCCGTGGCACCGAAGAACGCCTCAAAGCGTGAGTTGCAGGCCAGGTAGCGTCCCTCCAGATCCTTCAGCCAGATCAGATCGGGAATCGTGTTAATCACCACACGCAGCATACCCTTTGTGTTTCGGAGTTCCTGTTCGGCCATCTTTCGCGAGGTGATGTCCCGGTCGAGACCGCGATAACCGAGCAGGGTGCCATCGGAGGCGAGGATCGGCATGCCGTTGCTCCACACATGGCGCAGGCGGCCATCCTTGTGTACGCTGATGTGGTCGAGGTCGCGGAAGGGTTCCTTGCGCGCGGCGATGGCAGCAAATATCGCGCCGACCCGCGCCGCCTCGTCAGCTGGCATCAAGTCAAACGGGGTTCTGCCCAGAATTTCCGTGGACAGGTAGCCGAGCAGGCTTTCGACGCTATCGGACACATAAACGTAACGACCTTGGGCATCCACTTCCCAGACCCAGTCGGCGGAAGCCTCGACAATGTCATGGAAGCGCTTCTCGCTTTCTAGCAGAGACAGTTCGGCCAGCTTGCGATCGGTGATCTCCTCGGAAAAGATGACAATGCCACCGATGTTGCCGTCAAACTGAAACCATGGCCGCTGCGACCAGCGAAGCCACTGCACGCGACCATTGGCGCGGACGAAGCGGATGTCTTGAGGCAGGAAGACTTCTCCCGCCAGACCGCGCCGATGAATGTCCCTCTGGTCCTCCGCGATTTCGGGAAAAAGGTCGTAATGGGATCGGCCGACAATATTGCACTCGGTCACTCCAAAATCCATCAGCCAGCGCTTGCTTGCGATCAGGTAGCACATGTCGCGGTCGAACATGGCCACGGCCGCGGGAGAATGATCGACCAGGAGGCGCAACCGCTCGCCGGTATCATACAGGGAAATTTCCGCCCGTTTGCGCTCGGTAATGTCGCGCGAGATGCCAAAAATGCCCACAACCCTTCCGTCTGGAGTGCGCAATGGGCCCTTGGTGGCCAGGAAGATGCGCGGCCCCTGCGCGGTGTCGAGCGCTTCCTCGTTGGTCTCGGTACGCCCGCTGGCAATGACCCGGCGCCCGATGTCCATCAGCATCTTCGCCTGCTCGGCCGGAAAGAGGGCCAGATCGTCCCGGCCCAATATATCCGCTGCAGATTTGCCGACAAAGCCGCTGGCCGCCCGATTGAAAAGGATGTAGCGACCGTCCAGGTCCTTGGCGAAGATGGCATCCTCCGAGTGGTCGGAAATGGCCGCGAGAAGATCGAGAGACCGCTGCTTCTCCATCAGCAGACCCGTCTGGAGTCGGTGCGCTTCCTGAAGCTGGCGGACAAGACGTCCCACCAGAACATAGAGCAGCAACCCGGTAATCGCGACAAACAGCCAGCCCTTGATGATGCTGACTTGCGTCATCGTCACTGGGTCCTTGAAGACCAGACTTACCGCCTGATCGGAAAGCAGGATCCACAGCGCGGAAAAAACTGCATAAATCAGGGTAACGCGCAGCGCACCCTGTCGATTGGTCAAGTCGCCATTCTCTGCAGGCACTGCAGGCGGTTGCATATCAGATCCTCAAGGTGCCGTGGGGGTTCCGGTCGTTTGGGCGCGCGAATCAAAGTGTTGAGATGGACTAATATACTCCCCTCCCCCCTTGCGGGGGAGGGGTTGGGGGAGAGGGGGCATCCATGCTCGCAGAGGCCAGCAAAGCTGATTGACGGCCCTGACGATGCGCTTTCGCAAGGATTTGACGAATTCGTGTGCAACGATGGTTTCCTCTCCTCCGACCCCTTCCACGGCCCGCGCTGCATCGCGGGCCGGCTGCGGCGGCGCGGAGCAGTGCTCCGCGAAACCCCGCCTTCGCCATCGCGGGGGTGGCCGGGAAAAGAAGTCATGACGGTCAGGAGGCGTTTGCCAGGGCTTCCAATTGCGCACGCAGCATTGCCCGTCTGGCGCGCGCCGGCAGCACCGACGCCGCCTTGACATGACCATAGCCGCGAATCTGCTCGGGTACTTTCGCCAGTTCGATGGCAATTGCCTGGGTTTTCTCCTCGAGCTGCGTCAGCATCAGTTCGACGTCGGCTTCGTAATCGGCGAGCAGTTGCCGTTCCATCCGGCGTTCCTGGGTTTTCCCGAAGGGATCGAAGATCGTTCCGCGCAGGAACCTGAGTCTGCTCAGCCCCTTGAAGATAGACATCATCCATGGCCCGTAACTGCTTTTCCGGACTCGGCCAGTCGCTGGATCGAGTCTGGCGAGCAACGGTGGCGCGAGGTGGAAACGCAGGCGGTAGTCTCCCTCGAATTCTTCGGACAACTGCTGGAGGAATGCCGGGTCGGAATGCAGCCGTGCCACCTCGTACTCGTCCTTGACGGCCAGGAGTCTGAAATAGCTGCGAGCCACGGCTTCGCTGAGCGCGGTCGACTGCAATGGAGATTCGGCGGCGCTTACGCGCTCGACCAGCGCACGGTAACGTTCGGCGTAGCGCGCATTCTGATAGGCGGTCAAGGTCTCGACACGCTGGCGGATCAGCTCGTCGAGGTTCCGCGAAAGTCGCTGTGGTGCCGGCATGCCGGTGGGGTTGAGCAGATTCTGCAGGGCTTCAGGGTCGTGCGCTGCGCGCCGGCCCCAGAGAAAAGCCTGGCGATTCTGCTCGACCGCGGTCGCATTGAGTTCGATGGCCTGGTCGATGGCTGCCAGCGACAGCGGTACTAGCCCGCGCTGCCAGGCAACGCCGAGCAACAGCAGATTGCCGTAAAGGGCATCCCCCATCAGGCGGCGCGACATGGCCGCAGTGTCCAGAAAAAGGGCGTTGCCTTCTCCACACGCTTCACTGATCTGTTCCTGCAGGTGTTCCTGCGGGAATTGCCAGTCCGGGTTGCGCGTGAACTCGGCAGTGGGCGTTTCGGCGACGTTGACCACCGCGCGGGTCTTTCCGGCAAGCACTTTTGACAGGGCCTCGGCGCCGGCGCTGACCACCAGGTCGCCACCGATCACGGCATGCGCTTCGCCGGTGGCGATGCGTGCAGCGTGAATGTCCTCGGGCCGGTCAGCGATTCTGAGGTGAGAAAAAACGGTGCCGAATTTTTGTGCCAGGCCGGTCATGTCGAGTACCGAGACGCCCTTGCCGTCGAGATGCGCGGCCATTCCCAGCAGGGCGCCGAGGGTGACGACGCCGGTGCCGCCAACGCCGGTGATCAGGATGTTGTAGGGGTGCCTGGTGTCAGGCAGTAGAGGTTCCGGCAGCACCGCTTCCGCAGCAGCAATGGCCCGGCCGCGGCGCAGTCTGCCGCCTTCGACGCTGACGAAGCTGGGACAGAAGCCCTGGATGCACGAGAAATCCTTGTTGCACGCAGACTGGTCGATCGCCCGCTTGCGGCCGAACTCGGTTTCGACCGGAATCACCGCCAGGCAGTTGGATTGCACGCCACAGTCTCCGCACCCTTCACAGACCGCCGTGTTGATGAATACCCGCCGGGCCGGATCGGCGAGCTTGCCACGCTTGCGCCGACGGCGTTTCTCGGTGGCGCAGGTCTGGTCATAGATCAGGACCGACACACCGGGGTGATTGCGCAGTTCGCGCTGTACGGCATCGAGTTGATCGCGATGATGGATCGGCGTATTCGGGGCGAGATCAGGCACCTTGCGATATTTTTCCGGCTCGTCGGTGACAATGACGATCCGCTGGATGCCTTCCGCTGCCAGTTGTCGACTCAGTTGTGCGACACTTAACGGGCCATCGACCGGTTGCCCGCCGGTCATCGCCACGGCGTCGTTGTAGAGAATCTTGTAGGTGATGGCGACGCCGGCGGCGACCGCCTGGCGAATCGCCAACAGACCGGAGTGGAAGTAGGTGCCATCGCCGAGGTTGGCGAAAATGTGCTTCTCGCTGCTGAACGGCGCCTGCCCGACCCAGGTCACGCCTTCTCCGCCCATGTGCGTGAAGGTCGCGGTATTGCGGTCCATCCAGGTCACCATGTAGTGGCAGCCGATGCCGGCGACGGCGCGAGAACCTTCGGGTACGCGCGTCGAGGTGTTGTGCGGGCAACCGGAGCAGAAGTACGGCGTGCGCTGGATTGCCGCCATGCCGGTCGCCGGCAGCAGCCCCTGTGCGAGGCTTCTCTGTTTGGCCTCGAGCAGCGCCAGGCGAGCCTCGATTGCCGAAGAAGTGAAAAAGCGCCCGATGCGCGCCGCCAGTGCCCGCGCCACCTGTGCCACCGACAACTCGCCGGCCGCCGGCAGCAGCCAGTCACCATGCGTCAGATGCCCACTGCCGGTGGGCAGCAACGCCCATTCGCCTTTCTCGTCGAATTTCCCGACGACACGTGGCCGGACATCCTCGCGCCAGTTGTAGAGTTCCTCCTTGAGCTGGTATTCGAGCAGTTGCCGTTTTTCCTCGACAACCAAGATTTCTTCGAGTCCCTCGGCGAAACGGCGCACACCATCGGCTTCGAGTGGCCAGACCATGCCGACCTTGTACAGGCGAATGCCGATCTGCGCGGCCAGTTCGTCGTCGATACCCAGTTCGTCGAGCGCCTGGCGGACATCGAGGTAGGCCTTGCCGGCTGTGATGATTCCCAGGCGGGCTGGCGAAGCCGGGTCGGCACTATCGATCACCACCCGGTTGAGCTGGTTGGCTCGGCAATAGGCCAGCGCCGCGTACAGCTTGTGGTTGAGCAGGCGTGCTTCCTGCTGCAGTGGCGGGTCGGGCCAGCGGATGTTGAGCGCGTGCGGATCGTTCTTTGGCATCTCGAAATCGTCGGGCAGTCGAATTTGTATCGACAGCGGGTCAATCGAGACCGAGGCGGAGGTCTCCACGGTGTCGGCCAACGCCTTCATCACCACCCAGCAGCCCGAGTAGCGGCTCATGGCCCAGCCGTGCAGACCGTAATCAAGGTATTCCTGGACATTTGCCGGATAGAGCACCGGCATCATCACCGCCTTGAAGACATGCTCGGTCTGGTGCGGCAGTGTCGAAGACTTGGCGGCGTGATCGTCGCCGGCGATTACCAGGACACCGCCATGCTTTGCCGAACCGGCTGCATTGGCGTGCCGGAAAACGTCGCCGCAGCGGTCGACACCCGGACCCTTGCCGTACCACATGGCGAAGACACCCTCGTATTTGGCACCGGGAAAAAGATTGAGCTGCTGGGTTCCCCAGACTGCGGTGGCTGCGAGGTCCTCGTTGACCCCCGGCTGGAACACGATGCGCCGGGCGTCGAGATGCGGACGAGCTTTCCACAGCGCCTGATCGAGTCCTCCCAGTGGGCTGCCACGGTAGCCCGAGACAAAGCCTGCGGTATTCAGCCCGGCCGCCTCGTCACGCATGCGTTGCAGCATCGGCAGGCGAACGAGGGCTTGCGTGCCGCTCAGAAAGACGCGTCCCGAGTTGGCCGTATAGCGGCTGTCAAGTGTGGTCGAGAGATCGCCCATGGGATTCTCCTGTGGTGGTGGCATGTTGTCTGACCCAAACGTCTGGGGTCGTCCGGCCTACGATTCGTATTCGTTTGCGCTTTCGATGTCGCAACCGGCCGACTACCGGCAAGCCAGCAATCCCTCTGACTGCTCGCAGGCACGGGCCGGAATCCGCTTAAAGCAGCCAGAGATCAGTCCTTCGACATTCACCAGGGGGAATGTCTCGCACGGTCGCTGCCGGATTGTTGAAAGATTTTTTCAGCAGCGCTGACGATGGCAATCAAATGTAGTACAAACAGACCACAGGAGGGGCTGAATTCTTTCAGCAACGCTCCCTGGTACCCATGGCAGTCCTGGGCAGGTGGATGGATGATCTGCTCGAAAACAGTACAAACCCCAGGCCGCTTATGGAAAGCAGCCGCCCGGTGGACCAGAGTCAGTGCCCGCTAAAGGTTCCCTCGAAAAATTTTCCCAACGCAGTAATTTATATAGCAAAATTCTGCTACTGAACGTCCACTCAACGCCATGCACCTTCGCAAACACGACCTTCTGGAGATGGACGCCGCGTGGCTGAAGAAGCTGCTGGCGGAGCGATTGCTGGAAGTGTCTATCCGCCTCTTGGACGATGTCAAGGAATTGCAGGATCGGCAGATTCAGAACCTGGCCAACACCTCGAACCTCCCGGCCAGTCAGGCGTCGTGGAAGAAAGCTGGCGCCGACGAGGAAGAAAACGAATTCGACGAGCCACACCTGCCATTCATCAACAATGCCACCGAACAGGCGCTGCGGCACTGGGTGATTGCGTGATAGCTCAGCCACGGCACCCGCTCGTAAGCAGTATCCCGAGCCTTTGCTCCCTGGACAGCGTCATCGAGCCGGCCAGCAAGGGCCTGGAACTCCCCGTGCTGTCTGTCATCCCGGTGGCCGCATAGGGTGAACCATGACCATGAGTGAGCGTGGAACAATGTCCGAAGTAGGCAAGGTACTTCGGTTCATGACCATTTATGGTTTCGGGAAAACAATATTCAAGATTATTGGTCGAGTAAGACCAAATGGTTTCTCCGCCAAGCTGTGGAAAAGTCGTAAGGCGGATATTGGGGTGATTGGTTGTGGTCAGTTTTCTTTTGCAACGATTGGCTTCTCAATCTGGCGAAGATATGGGAATCGGTTTGCCATTTGCTACGATATCGATGTCGATAAGCAGCGCTCTTTCGCCTCATTTTTTGGTCTTGCACAGGAGAATGTTTCCGCTCTGGATGTCATGACTGACGAGCGAGTGAGGTTCCTATATATTGCTTCCAATCATGCCTCGCACACGGACTATGCAGTTCAAGGGCTTCTGGCGGGCAAAATCGTTTACCTGGAAAAGCCGATTAGCGTCAGTATCGAGCAATTACAAAGACTCCATGAAACCATTCGGAGAACGGGAGGGCAGATCTTTGCTGGATACAACCGGCCATTTTCTGCCGCGGTGCGCCATCTGCATCACTGGATGGCAGGGGTGAACCAACCACTGACCCTGAATTGTTTCATCAGCGGTCATGTGCTAGGGCCTGAGCATTGGTATCGTAAGCCCGAAGAAGGGACAAGGGTTTGTGGCAATGTGGGCCACTGGCTGGATCTGGCTGTACATATGCTCTGTTGGTCGAGCTTGCCGGATAAATGGCACATCACCACCGTTTATAGCAATGCGGTGACGCGGGACGAAGACATGGTGATTGTACTCACCAGTGAGCGGGGTGACCTGATCAACATCATTCTCACGGCTCGCGGAGAGCCTTTCGAGGGAATTAACGAGACAATCAATATTCAGCAGGGTGATCTGATCGCGAAGATTGATGATTTTCGCCAGCTTGTTATCTGGCAGGGGGATAAGTTGCAAAAGAAGAGATTCTGGCCAAAAGATGTCGGCCATAACATGGCGATTCTTCAACCATTTTCCGAGGTAAGACGGGCTTGGCGTGAGGTCGAGCTTTCCACCTTGCTCATGCTTTGTATAGCCAGAATGGTCGTAAACGGCGATCATTCTTTTGAATTCAGCTTTTCCGAAGAACACAAACGATTAACCGGGCCTTCAAGTCGGTCATGAAACAGATTCTGCAATCGCTTAAAACAGGTGAGACCGAGGTTGCCGAGATCCCCTGCCCGGTGGTGATGCACCGGCAAGTATTGATCCGAAGCACAGTGTCCCTGGTCTCCGTTGGCACGGAGCGTATGCTCGTGGAGTTCGGCAAGGCTGGCTGGATCGAGAAGGCACGTCAACAGCCCGACAAGGTGCGCATGGTTCTGGACAAGATCAAGACCGACGGTTTGA
>WBZL01000394.1_pt1 | contig 49175 bp, 47 predicted proteins | sample 5204291 | NCBI WGS metagenome assembly WBZL01 (sample SAMN12344345, study PRJNA552823) | activated sludge metagenome | biome: Activated sludge suspended growth; feature: Nitrification reactor; material: Wastewater; isolation source: activated sludge from nitrification reactor of wastewater... | reverse complement strand
CAGCGGCAAGCCTTCGAACAACTCGCCGCTGGGTTCGCTCGGGTCGGATTCAGGTCGCATGGACCGTCAACGCACCATGCCCACGCTGGGCTGTCGGGGTTATCCCAAATATTCACAAGCTCTCAGTGCCTCGCTAACCGGGCATCTGCAGCGCAATGCCGCGCTTAAAGAATGACCGGCTCGGGCTCCAGCCGGATGCCGAAGCGGCCGTAGACGCTCTCCTGGATCGCGCGTGCCAGCGTCAGCACCTCGGCGCCGATGGCGCCGCCGCGGTTGACCAGCACCAGTGCCTGACGCTCGTAGACGCCGGCACGGCCGATCGACTTGCCCTTCCAGCCGCAGGCGTCGATCAGCCAGCCGGCCGCCAGCTTGGCGCTGCCGTCGGGCAGCGGGTAATGCACGACAGACGGGTCGCGGCCGATGATGTCGCGGCACTGCTCGGCGCTGACCACCGGGTTCTTGAAGAAGCTGCCGACGTTGCCGATCTGCTGCGGGTCGGGCAGCTTGGCGCGGCGGATCGCGCAGACCCAGTCGAACACCGTGTCGGCGTCGGGCGCGGCGTTGCCGCTGTCGTGCACCCGCCGCTGCAGCTCCAGATAGCCCAGCACCGGGGTCCACGGCCGCGGCAGCCGCAGGCGCACCCGCGTGATCAGCGTCTTGCCGGCCAGGCCGTGCTTGAACACGCTGTCGCGGTAGCCGAACGCGCATTGGCGCTGCGACAAGCTGACGCTGCGCCCGGTGACCAGGTCGACGCCGTCGAGCGACTCGAAGCGCTCCATCAGTTCCACGCCGTAGGCGCCGATGTTCTGCACCGGCGCGGCACCGACGGTGCCTGGGATCAGCGCGAGGTTCTCCAGCCCCGGCCAGCCCTGCTGCAAGGTCCAGTCGACGAAGTCGTGCCAGTTCTCGCCCGCCCCGGCCTCGACGATGAAGGCGTCGTCGCGCTGCTCGACCAGCCGGCGGCCGGGGATCTCGACCTTCAGCACCACCGCGGCAACGTCGCGCGTGAGCACCAGGTTGCTGCCACCGCCCAGGATCAGCTTGGGCGCGCGGCCGAGTTCGGGGTGGTCGACCACGCGCTTGACGTCGGCCTCGCTGCGCAGCCGCACCAGCGTGGCTGCCGTCGCGGGCAGGCCGAAGGTGTTGAACGCGCGCAGGCTGGCGCGGCGTTCGATGAGCGGATCGGCACGCTGGCGCAACATGGCAGAATTTTCCCTCACATCGCCGCTGCCGGTTGCCCGCCATGCCCAGTTTCGACACCGTCCTGCAACCCGACCTGGTTGAACTGCGCAACGCGGTCGAGCAGACCAACAAGGAAATCGGCACCCGCTTCGACTTCAAGGGCTCGGACGCGCGCGTCGAACTGCTCGACAAGGGCAAGGAGCGCTCGCTGCTGCTGTACGCCGACAGCGAGTTCCAGATCGCCCAGGTGCGCGACGTCCTGCTGGCCAAGCTGGCCAAGCGCGGCGTGGACGTGCGCTTCGTCGACCTGGGCGCCAAGCTCGAGAAGCTTGGCGGCGACAAGGTCAAGCAGCCGGTGGCGGTCAAGACCGGCATCGACAGCGAAACCGCCAAGCGCATCCAGGGCCTGGTCAAGCAAAGCAAGCTCAAGGTGCAGGCGTCGATCCAGGGCGATGCGGTGCGCGTGGCCGGCGCCAAGCGCGACGATCTGCAAAGCGCGATCGCGCTGCTCAAGCGCGAGGTCACCGAGCTGCCGCTGGGTTTCGACAACTTCCGCGATTGATGGGCTCGAGCCGGCGCGGCCGCCTCGCGCTGTCGGCTGTCGCCTGCCTTGCCGCCGCCCACGCGGCGCCGGCGCAGACCGTGACCTTCGCCGGCAGCATGGGCGCGAAGGCGCTGCTGGTCATCGACGGCCAGCCGCACACGCTGGCGGTGGGGCAAAGCGCCAACGGCGTGACCTTGCTGCAGCTGGCCGATGGCCAGGCCCGCGTCCAGCGCGGCAGCGACGTCGCCTTGCTGCGCCTGGGCGCCGCACCAGCGCGGCTGGCCGGCACGCCGGCCGCAGCCGCCGCCGGCAGCGTGATCGTGCTGGCGGCCGGGCTCGGCGGACACTTCACCACCACCGGCGCGATCAACGGCCGGCCGGTGCAGTTCATGGTCGACACCGGCGCCAGCGTGGTCGCGCTCAGCCAGGCCGAGGCCGAGCGCATCGGCCTGGCCTGGCGCGCCGCCCCGCGCACGGTGACGCAAACCGCCAACGGCATGGTGCCGGTGCACCGCGTCAGCCTGGCTTCGGTGCGCGTCGGCGAGGTCGAGCTGACCCAGGTCGACGCCATCGTGATGCCGGCGCCAATGCCCTCCGTGCTGCTGGGCAACAGCTTCCTCGGGCGCTTTCGCATGCAGCGCGACAACGACCTGCTGCGCCTGGAACAGCGCCACTGAAGCGCCGGCGCCGAGGCGTTGTCCTGGCCGGGACAACGCGCGCGGGATCGATCGTGCTAGAAAGCGCCCAGCGTCGCTGTCGTCGCCGGAGGCTGCCATGGACCTGAACTTCACCGCCGAGGAGCTCGCCTTTCGCGAGCAGATCCGCCAGTGGGTGGCGAGCCACCTGCCCGAGGCCACGAGCCACAAGGTGCACAATGCGCTGCGCCTGAGCCGCGACGACATGCAAGGCTGGGCCAAGATCCTGGGCAAGCAGGGTTGGCTGGCCTACAACTGGCCGAAGCAGTTCGGCGGCCCGGGCTGGAACTCGGTGCAAAAGCATCTGTTCGAAGAGGAGTGCGCGCGTGCCGGCGCGCCGCGCATCGTGCCCTTCGGCCCGGTGATGGTGGCACCGGTGATCATGACCTTCGGCAACGCCGAGCAGCACGCGCGCTTCCTGCCCGGCATCGCCAGCGGCGACGTGTGGTGGAGCCAGGGCTACAGCGAGCCGGGCTCGGGCTCCGACCTGGCGTCGCTGAAGTGCCGCGCCGAGCGCCGCGGTGACAAGTACCTGGTCAACGGCCAGAAGACCTGGACCACGCTCGGCCAGTACGGCGAATGGATCTTCTGCCTGGTGCGCACCAGCAGCGAAGGCAAGCCGCAGACCGGCATCAGCTTCTTGCTGATCGACATGAAAAGCCCCGGCATCACGGTGCGCCCGATCATCACGCTGGACGGCGAGCACGAGGTCAACGAGGTGTTCTTCGACAACGTCGAGGTGCCGGCGGAAAACCTGATCGGCGAGGAGAACAAGGGCTGGACCTACGCCAAGCACCTGCTGGCGCACGAGCGCACCAACATCGCCGACGTCAACCGCGCCAAGCGCGAGCTGGAACGACTCAAGCGCATCGCCAAGAGCGAAGGCGTGTGGGACGACGCGCGCTTTCGCGACCAGATCGCGCTGCTCGAGGTCGACATCGTGGCGCTGGAGATGATGGTGCTGCGCGTGCTGTGGGCCGAGAAGTCCGGCAAGCAAAGCCTGGACGTGGCGGGCCTGCTGAAGATCCGCGGCAGCGAGATCCAGCAGCGCTACAGCGAGCTGATGATGCTGGCCGGCGGGCCCTGCACCGTGCCCTACCTGCACGAGGCGATGGAAGCCGGCTGGCAGGGCGACATCGCGATCGACCGCTTCTTGCTGCCGCTGGCGGGCACCTACTTCAACCAGCGCAAGACCACGATCTACGGCGGATCGAACGAGGTCCAGCGCAACATCGTCGCGCAGACGGTGCTCGGCTGAAGGCCTGCGGTCTTCAGCCCGAAGGGCTGGAAACACGGCTCCTTTCCCCAGCCCCTTTCCCCCGAGGAGAAAGGGGCTCCAGTCAGATTGACGAGGCAACTGTCATGGACTTCGAATTCAGCGACGAACAAGAACAGCTGCGCGACGCGGTGCGGCGCTGGGTGGACAAGGACTTCGGCTTCGAGCGCCGCCATGCGCTGGCCAAGGCCGGCGGCTTCACGCGCGCGGTGCTGGGCGAGCTCAACGGCCTCGGCCTGGCCGGCCTGGTGATCCCCGAGGCCCACGGCGGCATGGGTTTCGGCGCGGTCGAGGCGATGGTGGTGATGGAAGAGCTGGGCCGCGGCCTGGTCAACGCACCCTACGCGCAGGCCGCGCTGGTGGCACCGGCGCTGCTGTCGCATGGCTCGGCGCAGCTGCAGCAGCAGTGGCTGCCGAAGATCGCCGCGGGCGAAGCGCTGCTGGTGCTGGCACAGCAGGAGCGCCACTCGCGCTACCGGCTCGACCAGGTTGCCCTGAAAGCGGCCGAGTCCGGCGGCGGCTGGAAGCTCAGCGGCAGCAAGGTCGTGGTACCGGCCGGCGACGAGGCCGATGCCTTCATCGTGTCGGCGCGCGTCAGCGGCGGCGAGCGCGACGCGGCTGGCGTCGCGCTGTTCGTGGTCGACAAGGCCGCGGCCGGCGTGACGCTGCGCGGCTACCCAACCCAGGACGGCGCGCGCGCCGCCGACCTGGTGCTGGCCGAGGCGCCGGCCACGCTGCTGACCCGCAACGGCCACGACGCGCTCGAGCACGCGGCCGACGCTGCCATCGCCGCGCTGTGCGCGGAAGGCGTGGGCCTGATGGATCGCATGACCGCGATCACCGTCGACTACATGCACCAGCGCAAACAGTTCGGCGTGCCTATCGCCAGCTTCCAGGCGCTGCGCCACCGCATCGCCGACGTCAAGATGCAGCTCGAGCTGGGCCGCTCGATGAGCTACTTCGCCAGCCTGAAGCTGGGCGAGCCGCCCGAGCAGCGGCGCCGTGCGCTGTCGCAGGCCAAGGTGCAGCTGGGCAGCTCGATGCGCTTCGTCGGCCAGCAGTGCACGCAGATCCACGGCGGCATCGGCGTCACCGACGAGTACATCTCCAGCCACTACTTCAAGCGGCTGACGGTGATCGAGCTGAGCTTCGGCGACACGCTGCACCACCTCGGCGAGGTCAGCGCGCGCATGCGCGACACCGCCGGCGTGTTTGCATGACGGCGTCTGACGCGCCGCTGTATCCGGGCTCGATCACCGACGTCGCCGGGCTGCGCGTCGGCCATTTCACCGACGCGCGCCGGCCCACCGGCTGCAGCGTGCTGTTGTGCGAACACGGCGCGACCTGCGGCGTGGCGGTGCGCGGCGGCGCGCCGGGCACGCGCGAGACCGATCTGCTGTGCCCGGACAACCTGGTGCAGCAGGTGCACGCGCTGCTGCTCACCGGCGGCAGCGCCTTCGGGCTGGATGCCGCCGGCGGCGTGATGCGCTGGCTCGACGAAGGCGGCTGCGGCTTGCCGGTCGGCGCGGCGCGGGTGCCGATCGTGCCGGCGGCGGTGCTGTTCGACCTGTGGGTCGGCGACCCGGGAATCCGCCCCGATGCGGCCGCCGGCCATGCCGCCTGCGACGCCGCCAGCGGCGATCCGCCGGCGCAGGGCAGCGTCGGTGCCGGTGCCGGGGCGACGGTGGGCAAGCTGTTCGGCATCGAACACGCGATGAAGGGCGGCATCGGCAGCGCGTCGCTGAGGCTGGGTGAGGTGACGGTCGGCGCACTGGTCGCCGTCAACGCGGTGGGCGACGTGCTCGACGAGCAGGCCCGGGTGCTGGCCGGTGCGCGCAACGGCGACGGCCGCGGCTTCAGGCGCATCACTGCCGCGCTGCTGGAAGGCCACCTGCCCGAGCGGCTGGCCGCTGCCGCGCCGCCGGGCAGCGCCACCACCATCGGCATCGTCGCCACCGACGCGCGGCTGGACAAGGCGCAGGCGCAGCGCCTGGCGGCAATGGCGCACCACGGCCTGTCGCGCGCGATCGACCCGCTGACCATGGCCGACGGCGACACGCTGTTCGGCCTGGCCACCGGCCGGGTCGGCGGTGCGCCCGACCTGACACTGCTGGGCGTGCTGGCGGCCGAGGCGGTGGCGCGCGCGATCCGCAACGCGGTGCACTGCGCCTGCGGCCTGCCCGGCTTGCCGGCGCTGCGCGACCTGCGTCACGCCTGATCGGGCCGCCCCGTGTGGCGGGGTGCTTCGCAGACTCTCAGGCGCGCTGCGCGGCGGCGGTTTCGCGTGGCGCGTCAGGCCGCGCCAGCCGCCAGCCCACGCGCAGCAGCCAGGCCAGCGCCAGCAGCACGGCCAGGCCGCTCAACCAGCGGCCCAGCCGCGCCTGGTCGTCGAGCAGGTAAGCGTTGCACAAGCGCAGCGGCGATTCGAGGTAGAGCTGGCCGACGACAAAGGTCATCGGCAGCAGGTTGCCCAGAAAGAAGCCCTGCACCACCGGCGTCGCCGCCGGCCATGACAGGCGCAGCGCGCTGCCCGCCAGCACCAGCGCCGCGCACTTGGCCAGATCGATCGCCGGCTCGCGCAGCGCCAGGTCGAGCACGCGCGGCACCATCAGCACCGCCAGCACCACGGCGGTGAACACCAGCCCGCTCAGCCCGTGGGCGTTGCAGCGCGCGATCGCGCCACGCATGCGCGGCGGTATGGCGGGTGCCAGCAGCGCACCGGCGGCCATCCACAGCAGGTACTGCAGCAGCATGTGGCGCCACATGCTGGCCTGCAGGTACTGGTGCAGCGCCGGCCAGGCCAGCAACGCGAGCAGCGCGAGCCCGGCCAGCGCCTGGCGCCGCGGTGTGGCCTGCTCGGCAAGCTGCGCCCGCCAGCGCCGCGCCAGCATCAACCCGCGCCGGTTTGCGCCGGCCTTCATCGCGCGCTGCGCCGTCATGGCGCGCTGCGCGCGCGGTGGCGCGCGTAGTCCAGCGCGAGTTGCTGCTCGGCCAGGTCGAACACGCGCACCAGCTGCGGCCCGGCCGGGGTGCGGGCGTCGATCACCAGCAGCGCGGCGTTGTGTTCGAAGTCGCCGCGGCCATCCGGCACCACGACCACGCCCAGACGCTGCAGCAGCGCGCGCTGCTGCCCGGCGTCGGCCACGCGCACGAAGCGCCACAGCGCCGCGTCGGCGCGCTGCGCGCGGCCATAGGCCCACAGCGCGGCCGCGTCGTCGCGCGCGCCGTCGAAGCTGATCGACAGCAGCCGCACCGCACCGCCGCGGCCGGCCGCCGCATCGGCCTGCAGCGCGTCCTGCAGTTGCTGGAATGTGCTGCCCAGCGACAGGCACACGCTGCGGCAATGGGTGTAGATGAAGCCGGCGATGGTCACGCCGCCTTCCTGGCCCAGCAGCGCATCCAGGTCGGTCGCGGTCAGCTGCGGCCCCTGCACCTGGGTTTCAGGCAGCGGCACCGGGTGCAGCGCGACCTCGAGCCGGCGTGCGCCCTCGTCGGTCCAGACCTGGAAGTCGTGCGTCATCCAGGCCGCCGCGGCATAGCCGCCGAAGATCAGCAGCGCGCTGGCCAACGCGGTGCGCAGCATCGGCGCAGCGGCGTCAGTGGCCCAGCGCCTCGAGCGCGGCACCGCCTTCGAACGGCGTGCTGCGCTCGCTGCTCTTGCGCTCCTGCGCGAACAGCTCGGGCAGCAGCGCTTCGGCCTTGTTGCCCCAGCTCGCGCGGATGTAGCTGGCCAGCGCCGCGAGTTCGGCGTCGCCCAGATGGGCGAAGCTGGGCATGCTGCCGTTGTAGTCGTTGCCGGCGACGACGATGCTGCCGGTCACGCCGTGCAGCAAGATGTTGGCCAGCACGCGCGGTGTGCGGTTGACCCATTCGGAGCCATCGAGCGGCGGGAACACCCCGGGCACGCCCTTGCCGGTGGCCTGGTGGCAGGCCGCGCAGTGCGCGGCGAACAGCGCCTTGCCGTCGACCGCGGCACCGGCGGGGGCAGGCGCCGGGCCGGACAGGTCGGCCAGCGTGCGCTGGTCGCCCAGCGCGCTGTTGGCCAGCGGCTCCGAGGTGAAGATGTAGCCCACGCCGAACAGCACCATCACCAAGGTGATGGCGGCCGCGGCCAGCGGGATCGGGCGGATCGACTCCTCGGGGTCGGCGTTCTCGCGCTGCTGCGAGCGGTTGGGGTCGGTGGTGTCGGTGGACATGGGTGAAACGCTCCGTCAGGACGCCGGCTTGGCGGGCGCGACCGGTGCGGCGGCATCGCGCGGCGGCGGCGGCAGCACCGGGTAGCTGCGGTCCAGGCTTTGCAGGTACTTCACCAGGTCCAGCGCCTCGGGCAGCGCCACCACCACCTGGCCGGCCGGGGCGAAGCCCGGCGGCAGCTTGACCTCTTCGTCGCCCGGCTCGGCCGCGGCCTTGGTCTCGAACAGGTACGGGTAGGCCGGCATGATCGAGCCGGGCACGTAGGCGCGCGGCTGGTACAGGTGGCCCAGCTGCCAGTCCTTGCTCGGCTGGCGCACGCCGATGTTCAGCAGGTCGGGCCCGGTGCGCATGCTGCCCAGCAGGTGCGGCTTGTCGTAGTAGTAGTCGGCCGGCGCCGACGCGCGGCCCCAGCCGCGCTCGGCATCGGGGCCGAAGCTGCGGTCGCGCGGCTGCTGCGTGTGGCAGTACATGCAGCCGTTGGCGATGTAGGCGGCGCGCCCGCGCCGCTCGGCGCTGGTGTAGGGCTTCAGCCCGTCGGGCGGCCGCACGTCGCGCACCTGGATGTAAGGCAGCACCATCAGCGCGGCGGTGGCCAGGCCCAGCGTCACCATGGCGCCGGCGGCGAGCTTGACTTCATTCTCCATGTGCCAACCCCAGCGCTTCGGCCTTGGACGAGAACAGCGCCGCGCCGGTGCGCGTCGGCCCGAAGCGCAACACCATCGCCAGGAAGTGGCCGACGAAGACCAGGTGGCTGGCCAGCATCAGTGCGCCGCCCACGCTGCGCGATTGCAGATACGGCAGCGTGACCTGCACCGATTCCATGAACGGCCGCGTGCCGTCGAGCATCGCCACGCCCTGCAGCCAGCCGCCGATGCTCAGGCCGACGAAGTAGATGCCGATGCCCACCGCCGCCAGCCAGAACTGCAGCGAGATCAGCCGCGGGTACGGCCACTCCCAGTGCAGCACGCGCGGCAGCATGAAGTAGATCGCGCCGAACAGCACCATGGTGACGAAGCCGTACGCGCCCAGGTGCGCATGCGCCACCGTGAAGTGGGTGAAGTGGGTGATCTGGTTGATGCCGCGCAGCGCCTCGAACGAGCCCTGCAGCGACGACAGCATGTACATCAGGCCGCCGAACATCATGAAGCGCAGCGTCGGCGAATGGCGCGCCAGGTGCATGCGGCCCCACATCGTGCCGGCCATGTTGATGGTGAAGGCCGCCACCGGGATGATCATCATCATGCTCTGCACGATCGACAGCGTGATCAGCCAGCCGGGCACCGGCCCGCCCACCAGGTGGTGGCCGCCGACCTGCGCGTAGAAGAACGCCAGCGTCCAGAAACCCAGGATCGACAGGTTGTACGAGCGCACCGGGCGGCCGATGATCTTGGGCAGGAAGTAGTAGATCGCGCCCACGCTGACCGGCGTGAACCACAGGCCCAGCACGTTGTGGCCGTACCACCAGTTGGTCATCGCCTGCTGCACGCCGAAGTGCACGCCGGGCAGCTTGGCCACCACGAACAGCAGCGTGATCCACAGCAGCGCGGCCACGTGGTACCACACGCTGACGTACAGCGACTCCACCTTGCGGTTGACCAGCGTGTACAGCACCGGGCCGATGATGCACACCATGCCGGCGACGATGAACACGCCGATCTGCCACGGGATCTCGAGGTACTCCATGCCGTCGGTCCAGCCCGCGCCGAAGGCGCCGATCGCGCTGACGATGCCGGCGTTGACCAGCGCGCCGCCCAGCATCACCCACATCGGCCCCACGAGCGGCGTGCGCAGCAGCCGCGGCAGCAGCCAGATGATCACGCCCAGCGACGCGTTGGTGATCCAGCCGTACAGCACCGCGGTCAGGTGCATCGTGCGCATGCGCCCGAAGGTCTGCCAGGCCTCGCCCACCAGCCAGTCGGGCATGTGCAGCTTGAGCGACGCGGTCAGCCCCGCGGTCGAGCCCAGCACCAGCCAGAAGCAGGCGAAGGCGATGAACATGAACACCGGAAAGGCGCTGGAACGGTCGGCCTCGACGCGCTGGTCCAGCTCGTGCTCGTCAGGCAGGTGCATGCTGTCGCCGGGCTCGGCGGCAGCGGCCTGCAGTTCGGCGCGGCCGGCGCCGCGCAGCGCCGGGTCGTCGACCTGGCCGATCTCGCCGCGGGCGAAGATCACCGACGCCGCCTTGGGGTTCTCCACCAGCAGGCCCTTGCGCATCGACCAGACGAACACCAGCAGGCCGATCACCGACAGCACGAAGGCCCCCAGCAGGCTCAAGACGGCACTGTCCATCGGTGTGGTTCCTTTCGCGGCGGACGCGCGCGGCGTCGAGTCGTTGCGTCGGCGCCGCCTGGCGTGGGGTCCGGCGGCGCTGTTTCTCGGGGGCGAATCATAAGATTCATCAAAGATGCATCTTTAGATTCACCGCGCAAGGCCACGTCCGCGAAGGGGGTCTTCGGCGCCGGCCGCGGCTACCATGCGCCGGTTCGTGCCCTGCCCCACCACCCATGCTTGAAGCCATCGACACCTGCCTGCGCGCGGCCACCGCGGTGCCGCCGCGCGACAGCGTCGCGCAGTGGTGGCCGCGCTGGCGCGACGGCGCGGCGCAAGCCGGCTCGACCGCGGCGCAGGCCATGCTCGGCGGCTTCGATGCCGACCGCGTCGGCTGGGCTTTCGCCAGCGGCTACCAGGCCGCGCTGCGCGCGCTGCTGCCCGGGCTGGCGCCGGGCACCCTCGCCGCGCTGTGCGTCACCGAGGACGGCGGCAACCGGCCACGCGACATCCGCACCCGCTTCACACCCACCGCGCATGGCGGCGTGCGCATCGACGGCGCCAAGCGCTGGACCACGCTCGGGCCCGACAGCACGCTGCTGCTGGTCGTCGGCGCGCTGGCCACTGACGGCCCGCGGCCACAGTTGAAGGTGGCGCGTGTCGCCGCCGGCACGCCCGGGCTGCAGCTGCTGGCGATGCCGCCCACCCGCTTCGTGCCCGAGGTGCCGCATGCGCGGGTGCAGCTCGACGGCGTGCAGGTTGACGCCGCGGCGCTGCTGCCCGGCGACGGCTACGACGCCTGCGTGAAGCCCTTTCGCACGATCGAGGACATCCACGTCACGTTGGCGGTGCTGGCCTACCTGCTGCGCGAGGCCCGCCAGCGCGGCTGGCCTGGCGGCTTCACCGAGCCGCTGTGCGCCACGCTGCTGACGCTGGCCACGCTGTGCAGCGCAGCCGCCGATGCGCCGGCCACCCAGGTGGTGCTGGCCGGCGCGCTGGCGCAGGCCCACACGCTGTACGACGCGGCCACCGCGCTGTGGGCCGCGGCCGGCGCCGACCCGGCGGCGCAGCGCTGGCAACGCGACGCTGCGCTGTTCGAGGTGGCGGCCTCGGCGCGCAGCCAGCGCAGCGCGCGCGCCTGGCAACGGCTGCAAGCCTGACGTGCAGCTGCGGCAGATCCTGTTCAGCCAGGGCTTCGGCAGCCGGCGCGAGTGCGATGCGCTGATCCGCGCCGGCCTGGTGCAACTCGACGGCCGCATCGCCGACGACCCGCACGGCGAGTTCGCCACACAGGCCTTGGAGTTCATGGTACGCGGCCAGGCCTGGGCGTACCAGGCCAAGGCGCTGCTGATGCTCAACAAGCCGGCGGGTTACGAATGCTCGCGCCAGCCGCGCCACCATCCCAGCGTGCTGAGCCTGCTGCCGGCGCCGCTGCGCACGCGCGGCGTGCAGCCGGTGGGCCGGCTCGACGCCGACACCACCGGGCTGCTGCTGCTCAGCGATGACGGCGCGCTGATCCACCAACTGACCTCGCCCAAGTGGCACGTCCCCAAGGTCTATGTCGCCGAGTGCGCCGCCGCGGTGACACCGGCGCAGGTGGAGCAGCTGCTGCATGGCGTGGTGCTGCACGACGACCCGCGGCCGGTGCGCGCCGCGGCGTGCGAGGCGGTGGGCGAACGCGCAGTGCGCCTGACGCTGACCGAAGGCAAGTACCACCAGGTCAAGCGCATGCTCGCCGCAGTGGGCAACCGCGTGCTGGCGCTGCAGCGTGTGCGTTTCGGCGAGCTCGATCTGCCGGCGGAGCTGCCGCCCGCGCAGTGGCGCTGGGTCGAACGCAGCGCCGTCGCGCCGTGGCTTTGAGGCGTGACGCCCGCGCTCGAGCCGCCCTGCCCCCGATCCAGTGCGCAGCGCTACGCTACCGGCCGTGATCGCAGTCGCGCCCAGCACCGCGCTCCGTCACCGCTTGATCGCCATGCGCCACCTCGCCGTTGCCGCCGCCGCGCTCGCGGCAGCCAGCGCCAGCGCGCAGCCGCTGCGCAACTGGTTCGACGACCCCTTCTTCCAGCTCACGTCGGCCATCGCCGCCTGCCCGGAGCCGGCCGGACCGCGCACCACCGAGGCCGAGCGGCTGGCGCAGTCGCACCACCGCGCCGAGAAAGGCACCAGCTGCTGGCTGGCCGGCGCGCCCGATTGCCCGCAGCCCAGCGCCTACGCGGCGGACCGCGAGATCGCGGCGCGCATCCGCGCCGCCGCGCCGGCCGAGGCCGCGCTGGCCGGCACCACGCTGTGGATCACGGTGCAGGCACGCACCGTCTACGTCGAAGGCTGCGTGGCCAAGGCAGCGCAAGCCGCCGCGATCGAGGCCTTCATCCGCCGCGTGCCCCAGGTGCAGCAGGCGCTGGCCATCGTCAGCACCAGCCCCGGCGCACGGCCGCCCTACCGGCTGTTCGCTGCGCCGCCGCAGCCCGGCCCGGCGCGGCGCTGAAGCCATCGCGATAATCGGTGCGCATGCAGGTCTTCAGAGGATTGCACCACCACGGCATCGCGCCGGCCTGTGCCTTGACCATCGGCAACTTCGACGGCGTGCACCGCGGCCACCAGGCGATGCTGGCGCTGCTGACCAACGAGGCGCGGCACCGCGGCGTGCCCAGCTGCGTGATGACCTTCGAGCCGCACCCGCGCGACTGGTTCGCCGCCCGTGCCGGCACGCCCGAAGCCGCGCCAAGGCGCGTGGCCACGCTGCGCGACAAGCTGGCCGAGCTGCAGCGCTGCGGCATCGACCAGACGGTGGTGATGCGCTTCGACGCGCGCCTGGCCGGCCTGTCGCCGCAGGCCTTCATCAGCGACGTGCTGCAACGCGGCCTGGGCGCGCGCTACGTGCTGGTCGGTGACGACTTCCGCTTCGGCGCCAGGCGCGCCGGCGACTATGCACTGCTCGACGCCGCCGGCGCGGCCGCCGGCTTCGACGTCGCGCGCATGCTCAGCTACGAGGTGCACGGCCTGCGCGTGTCCAGCTCCGCCGTGCGCCAGGCGCTGGCCGACGGCGACATGGCGCGCGCCGCCGCGCTGCTGGGCCGTCCGTACAGCGTCAGCGGCCACGTGCTGCACGGCCGCAAGCTGGGCCGCGAGTGGGGCACGCCGACGCTGAACCTGCGCTTCGGCCATGCGCGCCCGGCCGCGCAGGGCATCTTCGCGGTGCGCGTGCACGGCCTGGCCGATGAAGGCGATGACGCTGCCACCACGCTGCCCGGCGTGGCCAGCCTGGGCGTGCGCCCGACGATCGAGGACGCCGGGCGCCAGCTGCTCGAGGTGCACTGCCTGCAGTGGCCCGCCGCGCTGGGCCGCGACGGCGCCTACGGCCGCTGCGTCAAGGTCGAGCTGCTGCACAAGTTCCACGACGAGCGCAAGTACGACTCGATGGACGCGCTGCGCGACGGCATCGCCCGGGACGTGGTCGACGCGCGGGCCTGGTTCGCCGCGCGGTGAGCCCGCAGACCGGCCGCTAGAATCGCCGCGATGGCACCGAGCACGCACGCCGAGCCCGCCGCGATGGGCCGGCAGATCACCCGCGATCGAATTTGACGCGCTCGCGCGGCGCCACCAGCGGCGCCGCCGCTGCTGCCGCCCCTGCCCTCGAAGCCGATTGCCTTGCAGCGCCACACCGCGCTGCCGCCCACCATGAATGCCGACGCCCCCAAGCCTGCCAGCACCGCCAGCGCGGACTACCGCGCCACGCTGAACCTGCCCGACACGCCCTTCCCGATGCGCGGCGACCTGCCCAAGCGCGAGCCGGGCTGGGTGCAGCAATGGAACCACCAGGGCCTGTACAAGCAGCTGCGCGACGTGCGCCGCGACGCGCCCAAGTTCATCCTGCACGACGGCCCGCCGTATGCCAACGGCCAGATCCACATGGGCCATGCGGTGAACAAGGTGCTGAAGGACATGATCGTCAAGGCGCGGCAGCTCGCCGGCTTCGACGCGCAGTACGTGCCGGGCTGGGACTGCCACGGCCTGCCGATCGAAAACGCGATCGAAAAGCAGCACGGCCGCGGCCTGAGCCGCGACGAGATGCAGGCCAAGAGCCGCGCCTACGCCACCGAGCAGATCGCGCTGCAGATGGCCGACTTCCAGCGCCTGGGCGTGCTCGGCGACTGGGGCAACCCGTACCTGACGATGGCGCCGGCCAACGAGGCCGGCGAGATCCGCGCCTTCAAGCGCGTGATCGAACGCGGCTTCGTCTACCGCGGCTTGAAGCCGGTGTACTGGTGCTTCGACTGCGGCAGCTCGCTGGCCGAGTTCGAGATCGAATACGCCGACAAGAAGAGCCAGACGGTGGATGTCGCCTTCGCCGCCGCCGAGCCCGACAAGCTGGCCGCGGCCTTCGGCCTGGGCTCGCTGCCGCGGCCGGCCTACGCGGTGATCTGGACCACCACCGCCTGGACCATCCCGGCCAACCAGGCGCTGAACCTGAACCCCGAGCTGGACTACGCGCTGGTCGACACGCCGCGCGGCGTGCTGCTGCTGGCGGCCTCGCTGGTCGAGCGCTGCTTGCAGCGCTACGGCCTCGAAGGCCAGGTGCTGGCCACGGCCAAGGGCGAAAAGCTCGGCGGGCTGCACTTCCACCATCCGCTGGCTGAAGCGCATCCCGGCTACGACCGGCTCAGCCCGGTGTACCTGGCCGACTACGCCACCGCCGACGACGGCACCGGCGTCGTGCACTCGTCGCCGGCCTACGGCATCGAGGACTTCAACTCCTGCGTCGCGCACGGCCTGAAGCCCGAGGAGGTGCTGAACCCGGTGCTGGGCAACGGCAGCTACGCCGCGGACTTCCCGCTGTTCGGCGGCCTGAACATCTGGAAGGCGGTGCCCAAGGTCATCGAGGCGCTGCGCGACGCCGGCCGCTTGCTGGCCAGCGAAAGCATCAGCCACAGCTACCCGCACTGCTGGCGCCACAAGTCGGCGGTGATCTACCGCGCCGCGGCGCAGTGGTTCGTGCGCATGGACGAAGGCATGGGCGTGTTCACCAAGGACAAGGCCGAGCAGACACTGCGCCAACTGGCGCTGCAGGCGATCGAGCACACCGCGTTTTATCCGGAGAACGGCCGCGCGCGGCTGCGCGACATGATCGCCAACCGCCCCGACTGGTGCATCAGCCGCCAGCGCAGCTGGGGCGTGCCGCTGCCGTTCTTCCTGCACAAGGATACGGGCGAACTGCACCCGCGCACGATGCAGATCCTGGACCAGGCGGCAGACATCGTCGAACAAGGCGGCATCGAGGCCTGGAGCCGGGTCACGGCCGAGGACATCCTCGGCCCCGAGGATGCGGCGCACTACGCCAAGAGCAGCGACATCCTGGAGGTGTGGTTCGACTCGGGATCGACCTTCTGGCACGTGCTGCGCGGCACGCACGCCCACACCGGCAGCAGCCTGGGCCACCACGACCGCGGCCCCGAGGCCGACCTGTACCTGGAAGGCCACGACCAGCACCGCGGCTGGTTCCACAGCTCGCTGCTGCTGGCCTGCGCGATCTACGGCCGCGCGCCGTACCGCGGGCTGCTGACGCACGGCTTCACCGTCGACGCGTCCGGCCGCAAGATGAGCAAGTCGCTGGGCAACGGCATCGAGCCGCAGGTGGTGGGCAAGAAGCTGGGCGCCGAGATCATCCGGCTGTGGGTCGCGGCCAGCGACTACTCGGGCGACATCGCCGGCGACGACAAGATCCTGGCGCGCGTGGTCGACGCCTACCGCCGTATCCGCAACACGCTGCGCTTCCTGCTGGCCAACACCAGCGACTTCGATGCGCACAAGGATGCGGTGCCGTTCGAGCAGATGCTCGAGATCGACCGCTGGGCGCTGGCGCGCGCCGAACAGTTCCAGGCCGAGGTGCTGAAGCACTACGAGGCCTACGAGTTCCACCCGGTGGTGGCCAAGCTGCAGGTGTTCTGCTCCGAGGATCTGGGCGCGTTCTACCTGGACGTGCTGAAGGACCGGCTCTACACCAGCGCCGCCAACAGCCTGGCGCGGCGCAGCGCGCAGACCGCGCTGTGGCAGATCACGCACGCCATGCTGCGCTGGATGGCGCCGTTCCTGAGCTTCACCGCCGAGGAAGCCTGGGCGGTGTTCGCCCCCGGCCAGGGCAGCATCTACCTGCAGACCTACTGGAACTTCGCCGGTATCGGCGCGGCCACCGACGCCGCGCTGCTGGCCAAATGGCAGGCCGTGCGCGAGGTGCGCGACGCGGTCAACAAGGCGATCGAGGAGGTGCGCGAAGCCGGCGGCGTGGGCTCGTCGCTGCAGGCCGAAGTCACGCTCAGCGCCCCGCCCGAGATGCACGCGCTGCTGGCCTCGCTGGGCGAGGACCTGAAGTTCGTGCTCATCACCTCCAAGGCCACGCTGCTGCCGGGCGAGACGCTCGCGGTGACGGTCACGCCGTCGGCACACGCCAAGTGCGAGCGCTGCTGGCACTGGCGCGCGGACGTCGGCAGCGACGCCGCGCAGCCGACGATCTGCAGCCGCTGCGTCAGCAACCTGCACGGCGCCGGCGAAGTGCGCAGCGTCGCCTGAACATGGCGCAGCGACCCTCGGGCGGTGCCCGGCTGTGGCTGTGGTTGGGCCTGGCCGCGGTGGTGGCCGCGGTCGACCAGCTCAGCAAAGCCTGGATCGTCGGCAACTTCGCGCCCGGCCACAGCCAGGAGCTCAGCTCGTGGTTCAACCTGGTTCGCGTGCACAACAGCGGCGCGGCCTTCAGCTTCTTGGCCGGCGCGTCGGGCTGGCAGCGCTGGTTCTTCGTCGCACTGGGCGCGGTGGCGTCGGCCTTCATCGTGTGGATGTTGAACCGGCACCCGACGCAAAAGCTCTTTTGCTTCGCGGTGACGATGATCCTGGGCGGCGCGGTCGGCAACGTGGTCGATCGGCTGCTGCACGGCCACGTGGTCGACTTCATCCAGGTGCATTACGCCGGCTGGTACTTCCCGGCCTTCAACCTGGCCGACAGCGCGATCACGCTGGGCGCGGTGTGCCTGATCCTCGACGAGATCTTGCGCGTGCGGCGCGCGCGCTGATGGCGGACCTGTTGACCCATGGACCCTGACCACCCCGCGAACGCCGACCCCGACCGCGCCGCAGCCGGCCCCGGCAGCGCCAAGGCGCCGATCGTGCTGCGCAAGCTCGGCTTCGCCGACCCGCTGCGCTGGATCGCGCTGGGCTGGCGCGACTTCACCCGCTGCCCGGCGATCGGGCTGTTCTACGGCGGCTGCTTCGTCGTGATGGGCTGGGCCTTGATGAAGGTCTATGAAGCCGCCCCCGCCTACGTGATGGCGCTGTCGGCCGGCTTCCTGCTGATGGGGCCCTTCCTGTGCCTGGGGCTGTACCGCGCCAGCCAGCGGCTGGAGGCCGGCGACAAACCCGACTTCGGCGATTCGCTGCTGGCCTGGGACACGCGCACCGGGCAGTTGGCGATCTTCGGTTTCGTGCTGCTGATCCTGGAGATGCTGTGGGGCCGCGCCACGCTGGTGATCTTCGCGGTCAGCTTCGACGGCATGCCCGACCTGCGGGGCTCGCTGCTGGCGCTGACCGACCCCGAGAACATCGCCTTCATCGTCGCCTGGCTCGGCGTGGGCGCGATCTTCGCCGGGCTGATCTATGCGGTCAGCGTGGTGTCGATGCCGATGATCCTGCACCGCCAGACCGACGCCATCACCGCCGGGCTGACCAGCCTGCGGCTCGTCCTGACCCAGCTGCCGGTGATGATCTTCTGGGGCGCGCTGATCACCGTGCTGGTGGTGCTGGCGATGCTGCCATGGTTTGCCGGGCTGCTGCTGGTCGGGCCGGTGCTGGGGCATGCGTCGTGGCATGCCTACCGGGCGGCGGTGGCCGATTGAGCAGGCCGGCCGGCGGCACGCCGCCGCCCCTGGGGCCGCGGCGGCGCAGCGTGTTGGCAGCGGTGGGCGTCGCGCTGGCCTCGATGACGCCCGGCTGCGACAAGCTGCGCGGCAGCAGCAGCGGCGCGCGCATCGACGCCGCATGGCACCGCCACGCGCTGCTCGACGGCCTGCTCGCACGCTGGGTGGCGGTCGCACCGAGCGAGACCGGCGCCATGCGCAGCGCGGTCGACCGGCGCTGGGTGGCGGCGGCCGAGCAGCCGGGCGACCTCACCGAACACGCGCGGCTGGTCTATGCCTTCGCCATCGGCTACGAGCTGTCGCAGGACAAGCGCTACCTGGATGCGGCCGACCGCGGCGCCGAGTTCTTGCTTGCGCACTTCCACGACCCGCTGCACGGCGGCTTCTTCACCCGCGTCGCCGCCGACGGCCGGGTGATCCATCCAAGCAAGAGCGCGTATGGCCATGCCTTCGCGCTGTTCGCGCTGTCACACATGGCCAGGGTGACGCAGCAGGAGCGCTACCGCAGCGCCGCGCTGCGCACCTGGCAGGTCATCCACACCTGGCTGCGCAACCCCAGCGGCGGCTTCTTCGGCGATCTGCCGCGCGACTTCGCCAAGCCGGCGCAGCCGCAGGGCGGCTCGCAGAACCCGGTGATGCACATGTTCGAGGCGCTGCTGGCGCTGCACGACGCGACGCAGGACCCGGCCGCGCTGGACGGCGCCAAGGGCGTGGCCGAGTTCGTCGTCTACAAGCTGCTGGTCGGCCTGCCCGACGGCGGGGCCTACATCCCGGAGTGGTTCGACCCGGCGTGGCAGCCACTGCCCACGCGCGACGCCGGCGGCTACACGGACATCGGCCACCAGTTCGAGTGGAGCCACATGCTGCGCGCGGCCGAGCAGCGCGGCCTGGTCGGCGTGTACGCACAGACCGCCGAGCGGCTGCTGCAGTTCGCCACCCGGGTCGGCTACGACGAGATCGACGGCGGCGCCTTCACCGCGATGTATCCCGACGGTACGGTGAACCGTGACAAGCACTTCTGGCAGCAGTGCGAGGCGCTGCGTGCTTTCCTCGCTGCGGCGGCCGCTGGCGGCCAACCCGAGATGCGGCGCCGCTACGAGCAGACGCTGGCCCTGGTGCGCGAGCAGTTCATCGACCAGACCCACGGCGGCTGGTTCGCGAAGGCCTGCAAGCGCGGCGACTGCGCCGGCGCGCAGCCCGAGCCGTACCACATGACCGGCATGCACGCGATGGCGCTGGCGATGGCGGCCGAAGCCGCGCGTTAGCTGCGGCGGGCCGCGACGGCCCCGGGCCCGCTCAAGGCAGCAGCACGCTGCAGCCGGTGTTCTTGCGCGCTTGCAGATCACGGTGCGCCTGGGCCACGTCGGCCAACGGGTAACGCTGGTCGATGCGGATCTTCACCTGGCCGCTGGACACCACCGCGAACAGGTCGTCGGCCATCGCCTGCGTCGCCTCGCGCGAGGTGATGTGGGTGAACAACGTGGCGCGCGTCAGGTACAGCGAACCCTTGGCCGCAAGCACGGCCGGCGCCACCGGCGGCACCGGCCCCGACGAGTTGCCGAAGCTGGCCATCAGCCCGAACGGGCGCAGGCAGTCGAGGCTGCACTCGAAGGTGTCCTTGCCCACCGAGTCGTAGACCACCTTCACGCCCTGACCACCGGTGATGTCCTTGACCCGGGCGACGAAGTCCTCGGTGTTGTAGTTGACCGCGTGCGCGGCGCCATGCTGCAGCGCCAGCTCGCACTTGGCATCACTGCCGGCAGTGCCGATCAGTTGCAGGCCCAGCGCCTTGGCCCACTGGCAGGCGATCAGGCCGACGCCGCCGGCGGCAGCGTGGAACAGCACGAAGTCGCCCGGCTGCAGCCCCTGCACCGGCAGCGTCTTCTTCAGCAGGTACTGCGCGGTCAGGCCCTTGAGCATCATCGCCGCGCCGGTGTCGAAAGCGATGGCCTCGGGCAGGCGGCACACGTTCATCGCCGGCATCACGCGGGCCTGGGCGTAGGCTCCCGGCGGGTTGGCCGCATAGGCGGCGCGGTCGCCCACGCGCAAGTGCGCAACACCCTCGCCCACCGCCTCGACGATGCCGGCGCCTTCCATGCCCAGCGTCAGCGGCAGCGGATTGCGGTACAGCCCGGTGCGCTGATAGACGTCGATGAAGTTCAGGCCGCAGGCGTGATGGCGGATGCGGATCTGGCCCGGCCCGGGCTCGCCCACCGGCAAGTCCACCAAGCGCATCACCTCGGGGCCGCCGTGTTCGTTGATCTGGATCGCCTGGGTCGTGTTCATGCCGCCTCCTCGGATTGATGCCTGGCCTGGCCGCGCAGGTCTTGCGCGAGTGACTGCCTCAAGGGGCCTGGCGCTGAGTCCGTTGCATCGGCGGGCAGGCAACGCTGCCGTAGGAACAGAAGACACAGCAGTGCCCGGGCAAGGGGCGCAGCATAGCGCGGCAGGCTACGCACCCGCGGCAATGGATGCAGGCGTCGGTGGGCATCAGCTCGTCGCTGCGCGCGCCGCAGTGCGCGCAGGTCAGCATCGAGCGCCGTACGGGTGGCGGCATGGGTGCGCAGCAAGGCACGGGCAACCCCCTTTGAGCTGCGCAGCTCAGGCAGGCACGTAGCGCAGCCTGATCACATCGCCGCCGAGCGACTCGCTGCCCAGCAGACGCAGCGGCGGCCGGGCTGCGGCGAAATAGGGCTTGCCCTGCCCCAGCACCACCGGGTGCAGGTAGATCCGGTACTCGTCGATCAGGCCAAGCTGGCCGAGGCGGTGCGCCAGATCGGGGCCGCCCACGGCGATCTCGCCGTCGCGCGAGGCCTTCAGTTCGCGGACCACGCGCTCGAGATCCGCATCGACGAGCACGGCGTTGGGGCCCACCGACTTCAACGAGCGCGAGACAACCCATTTGGCCTGGTTGCACCATGCGGCCGCGAAGGCACGTTCATCGTCATCCCATTCAGGATGGTCGTCGTCCCAATAGCGCATGACCTCGTAGATGCAGCGGCCGTAGACACTGCCCGCGAGCAGCCGGGTCTGCTCGATGAAGTGGCGCAACAGCGTCGGGCCCGGCGCAAAGCCCAAGTGGTCGACGTAGCCGTCCAGTGATTGGTTCATTGCGAACACGAGCTTGGCCATGTCGTTTCCTTTCGTCTGTCGTTGCGCTTCAGCGCCTGCCGCGCGACCGCCAGCGGCGCCAGCCGATCAGTGCATACAGCAGCAGGTTGACGCCCGCCAGGCCCAGCGCGAGGCGCCCCTGCGCCGCCGCTGTCAGCCCCTGCGGGTAGATCAGCGCGCCCAGGTGGTGCTCGATGAAGCTGACTGTGTAGCCGCGCTGCCCGGCGCGGTGGCGCAGCGCGTTCTCCAGCGGTGTCAGCGGGCAGATGCCGGCGCTGGCCTCGATCCACACGCCCCACGCCAGCGCCGGCAGGTGCAGCCACACCAGCGGCGGCCGCCACCACGCGGCCAACGCGCCCAGCGTGGCCCAGGCGATGAAGGCAGCGTGCAGCAGCAGCACCGCGTCGGCGAGAATGCCCCAGCCCATCGCCCCATTGTGAAACCGCCCGCCGCATGAAGCGCCTCGTCGCCGCACCCAACCTGGCCTTGGCCACGCTGTGGGCCGATCAGCTGTCGGGCGCGGGCATCGACGCCAGCGTGCAGCGCGCCTGGGCCAGCAGCATCGCCGGCGAGATCCCGGTCGATCAGGCGCTGCCCGAGGTGTGGGTCATGGACGAAGACCGGTACGACGAGGCCCTGAAGCTGCTGCACGAGTTGCGCAACCCGCCGTGGCGCCGCTGGGCCTGCCGCCAATGCGGCGAGATCGTCGAAGGGCCGTTCGAGCAATGCTGGAGCTGCGGCGCAGCGCGTCGCGACTGACACCGGGATCACCCCTGCGGGCCGTTGCTGAACAGGCCCTTCTCCTTCATCTTCAGCAACCGCGGGCGCACGCCGCGCTGGCGCGCCGGCGGCGCAGCGGGCTCGTGACGGTCGACCTTCAGATCGAAGTCCAGGTGCACTGCGCCGTCGTCCTGCGCCTCGGCGGCGTGCGACGGCAGCGGCAACACCGCTTCGTCGATCACGTCGCTCAGCACCGGAATGTGGCCACGCGGCGCCGTGCCCGATGCGCGGTTTGACGGCCGAAGCTGGCCGGTGCCGGGCGGCACGATGCGCGCGCTCGTCGCGATCGGCACGTCCGTTGCGATCGGCACGTCCGTTGCGATCGGCGCGGCCGCGGCTGCCGCAACCGGCACGGCGGCCGGCAGCGACCTCGCCTGGGAGCGCAACTGCTCCCAGATCAGGCCGGCCGCGGCGAGCTGGCGCAGCCGCTCGGCACGCGCCGGCTCGCGCGCGATCAGCGCCAGCACCGCGTGCAGTTCGGGATGGGCATCGCCGTCGACGTCGATCTGCAACTGCAGCAGCGCCATCGCGTGTCGGCCGAGGGCCGCCTTCAGGCGTGCAACGGTTGCGTCTCGGCCTCGGCCTCGCCGATCATCTGGAAGCCGCGCACGTTGGCCGCCATCGACTCGGGCATGACGAACACCGGGATCGCCGGGAAGCGCCGCACCAGCGCCTCGCGGTAGTGCTCGGGGTGGCCGCCCACCAGGACGATGAGGTCGAGAATCTCGTGCGCGTCGCGCAGGCCGTCGATCATGCGGTTGACCGAGTCCTCGACGACGCTGCGGATCACCGGATCGAATGGCTTCAGGTCGTGGGCCACGCCGGCCAGCTTGACCGGACGCTGCGTGCGCAGCGCATCGTTGATGCGCGGCATGGTCGACGGGCCGAGCGGGCGGCCGATCGCCGAGCACAGCGACTCCATCACCGCGCGCACGACACGGTGGCGCCCGGCGTCGGAAGCGGCCCCGCTGGCCCGCGGGTTGATCGCGCCTTGCTGGATCAGCAGCCAGTCGAGCGTGTGCTCCCCGGGGTCGACCATCAGCACCGCCAGATCGTCCAGCGCTTCGCCGCCGGGCAGCCGGTCGAGTGCGCCGGGCGTGCCTTCGATGACGGCGTTGAGCTCGTCCAGGTGGTCGTCCAGCGCGGCGTAACCTCCCATCGGCTGTGCTTGCACGATCACCTCGCGCACCACGACCCTCTTGCCGTCGCCGATGTCGATCTCGCCCTTGAAGTGGCTGCGCAGGTAGTCGCGCCGCTTGCCGTCGTTGTACTGGTTGACCGGCAGCCCGAGCACCAGCACGTCGATGACCGCATCGCCGGCTTCGGCCATGTAGCGCAGCGCGCCCTTGGTCAGGGCCTCGTAGATGGCGCTGCGGTAGAACTCGTCGGTGACGTCGCGGCCGAAGTTTCCGCCGGCCTGCGCCAGCCCGACGTCGCGGCCGACCTCGTACCTGGCGCCGTTGACCGGCACGTCGAAGGTATCGCGGCGCCGCGGCCCGAGCGTGCGCACCGCGCTCGCGTCGGCCGGAATCGCCATCGACGGAAAGCTCATGAAGCCCACGCCGCCACCGCGGCGGATGCTGAGCTTGACCAGGCCGAAACCGACGTCGATGGCCCGCACCACGGGATCGGCTGCCGCCACCGTTTCGGATTCGGCGCACACCTTGCGCAACATGGCTTTGGACATCGCTTCGCTCCTGCTGAATGGGATGCACGCTCCGGTCGTGCTGGGATCGCCGGGCCGGCGGCAGGCCGCTGCCCGCCGCTACACCACCAAGGCTACGCAGCCGCCGGCCGGCTCAGCCCGAGAAAAGGGCGGCGAACCGGGTCGATCTTTCGTGATCCCGTGGCGGGCGAATCGGCCGGCGCTGCCGCTTGCCGAGCCAGCACCGCGGCAGCGCCCTGCCCCGGCTCGCCTGTGCGCCGGTCAGAAGGTGCCGGGATAGGCGCCGCCGTCGAGCAGGATGTTCTGCCCGGTCAGGTAGGCGGCCTGCGCGCTGCACACGAAGGCGCACAGCGCGCCGAACTCGGCCGGCGTGCCCAGCCGCCGCGCCGGGACCGTGGCGATGCGCTGCGCCAGCACCTCGTGCACCGTCTTGCCCTGCCGCGCCGCGGCACCGGCCCAGGCGCTGCGCACGCGGTCGGTGTCGAACACGCCGGGCAGCAGGTTGTTGAGGGTGACGTTGGCCGCGGCCAGCCGGCTGTCGCGCGCCAGGCCGGCGACGAAGCCGGTCAGGCCGCTGCGCGCGCCGTTGGACAGACCCAGGATGTCGATTGGCGCCTTCACCGCGCCCGAGGTGATGTTGACGACGCGGCCGAAGCCGCGCGCAGCCATGGCGTCGACGGTGGCCTTGATCAGCTCGATCGGCGTCAGCATGTTGGCGTCGAGCGCCTTGATCCAGGCGTCGCGGTCCCAGTCGCGGAAGTCGCCCGGCGGCGGCCCGCCGGCGTTGTTGACCAGGATGTCGACCTGCGGGCACGCGGCCAGTGCGGCCGCCCGGCCCACGGCGCGGGTGATGTCGCCGGCCACCGCCTTCACCGTGACCGCGGGGTTCAGCGCGCGCAGTTCGGCGGCGGCGGCCTGCAGCGCCTCGTCGCCACGCGCGGTGAGGACGACGTTGACGCCCTCGCGCACCAACGCCGCCGCGCAGCCCTTGCCCAGCCCCTTGCTCGCCGCGCACACCAGCGCCCACTTGCCTTGCAGCCCCAGGTCCATGCGATCTCCCTTGTCGCGATGTCAGCGCCAGCGTGCGAGCAGCCAGATGCCCGCCAGCACCAGCAGCGTACCGGCCGCGATCGCGGCGGTGAAGGCCTCGCCGAGGATCCACACGCCCATCGCGATGGTGCTCAACGGCCCGACCATGCCGGCCATCGAGGCCATCGGCGCGCCGATGCGCTCGATCGCCATCATCACCATCAGCACCGGCACGAAGGTGCAGGCGGTGGCGTTCAGCAGCGACAGCCACAACACCGGCGGCGCCACGGCGAAGGCACTGTGCCACGGCCGCAGCAGCGCGAACTGCGCGATGCACAGCACGCAGGCCACGCTGGTGGCCAGCCCGGTCAGCCGCGCCGCGCCCAGCCGCTTGACCTCTTCGCCGCTGTACACCAGGTACAGCGCGTAGCTCAGCGTGCTGGCGAACACCAGCAACGCGCCGAGCGCGGTGTTGGCCGCATCGAGCCGAAGCTCCTGGCCGAACACGAGCAGCACGCCCGCGTAGCTGATGGCCAGCGCCATCATCTGGCGCGGCGCGACCGCATGCTTGAACAGCAAGCGCCCCAGCAGCAGCACCAGCGTCGGCCCCAGGTACAGGATCAGACGCTCCAGGCTGGCGCTGATGTAGCGCAGGCCCCAGAAGTCGAGAAAGCTCGCCAGGTAGTAGCCGCTGAAGCCCAGCAGCAACACCGCGCGCCAGTCGCGCGCAACCAGTCGCCGCTGGCCGCGCCCGGCCCACAACGCCAGCGCGACGAACAGCGGCAGCGCGAACAGCATGCGCAGCATGATCAGCGTGACCGCGTCGACGTCGTAGCGGTAGGCCAGCTTGACGATGATGGCCTTGCCGGAAAACGCCACCGCCCCGGCGACGGCCAGCGGCAACCCCGGCCACAGCGGCGGCGCGGTGCGCGCCGGCGTCACGGCGCGTCAGAAGCCGGCGGCCAGGCCGTCGCGCCGCGCGTCGCTGGCCGCGACGTAACCCTCGACCGCGGGGTCGCCCAGCCGCCAGATGAACTGGCCGGCGCCGAAGTCCTGGTAGCTGTCGTTGATCTGGTCGAGCCGGTGGCCCAGATCCTTCAGGCCCTGCGCGGTGGCACCCGGCACGCCGTCCTCGAGGTTGAGCCGGCGCTGCAGGTTGAAGCGCCAGCGCGGCGCGTCGCACGCGGTCTGCGGGTTTTGCTGGTAGTCGAGCATGCGCACCAGCATTTGCATATGGCCCTGCGGCTGCATGTCGGCGCCCATCACGCCATAGCTCATCACCGGCGCGCCGTCCTGGGTCAGGAAGGCCGGGATGATGGTGTGGAACGGCCGCTTGCCCGGCGCAACGACATTCGGGCTGGCCGCGTCGAGGCTGAAGCCATGGCCGCGGTTTTGCAGGCTCAACCCCCAGTCGGGCAGCACCACGCCCGAGCCGAAGCCCATGTAGTTGCTCTGGATGAAGCTGACCATCATGCCGCGCTCGTCGGCGGCCGTGAGATAGATGGTGCCGCCCTTGGGCTGCAGCCCGGGGCCGAAGTCCTGCGCGCGCTTCGGGTCGATCAGCCTGGCGCGCTCGGCCAGGTAGGCATCGTCCAGCAGCTGCTCGGGCGTGACCTGCATCGTCGCGCGTTCGGCCACGTGGCGGTAGACGTCGGCGAAGGCCAGCTTCATGGCTTCGATCTGCAGGTGGAACGACGCGGCGCCGTCCAGCGGCAGCGCGGCGAGGTCGAAGTGCGCCAGCATGCCCAGCGCCATCAGCGCGGCGATGCCCTGGCCGTTGGGCGGGATTTCGTGCAACGTGTAGCCGCGGTAGTCCTTGGCGATCGGCGTGACCCACTCGGGCTGGTAGGCCGCCAGATCCTGCACCGTCATCGCGCCGCCCTGCTCGGCGGCCGCACGCGCCAGCGCCTGCGCGATCTCGCCGCCGTACAGCGCGGCGCCGCCGGTGTCGGCCAGCGCGCGCAGCATGCGCGCCGCGCCCGGCAGGCGAAACAGCTCGCCCACCGCCGGCGCACGGCCGTGCGGCAAGAAGCACTGCGCAAAGCCCGGCTGCGACGTGAGATCGGCCACCTGCGCCGCCAGCATCCACTTCTGCGCGACCACCGGCGGCACGATGTAGCCGCGCTCGGCGATCTCGATCGCCGGGGCCAGCAGATCGCCGAACGCGAGCTTGCAGAAGCGCTGGCTCAGGCTGACCCAGCCCGCCACCGCACCCGGCACGGTGACGCTGTCCCAGCCGCGCTGCGGCGGCGCGGCCGCGCCGCTGCCAACCTTGCGCTGGAAGTACTGCGGCGACCACGCCGCCGGCGCACGGCCCGACGCATTCAAGCCATGCAGCTGCTGGCCGTCCCACAGGATGCAAAAGGCATCCGAGCCCAGGCCGTTGCTGCAGGGCTCGACGAGGGTCATGGCGGCGGCCGCGGCGATGGCGGCATCGACCGCGTTGCCCCCGGCAGCAATCATGCGCAGCCCGGCCTGCGCGGCCAGCGGGTGCGAGGTGGCCACCACGTTGCGCGCGAACACCGGCCGGCGCGGCGTGGCGTATGAAGCGTCCCAGTCGAAGCGATGGTTCATGGCAATAAGTCTTGTAGGTGGGCACGAAGCGCAATTCACGAAGGCACAAAAGGCCGACTCGCCGCCGCCAGCACCGGCGGCGGATGCCGGCGCGGGGCTGGCGAACTCTGAACCCGAAGGCTCGCGCACGCAAGTGTCGCGCGCTGCGGCAAGCCGCCAACACCCGATCCCGATTTGTGCGCGATGTCAGCCGTCTTTCAGGCAGCGCACGATAAGCTCGCGCGGGCCATGCGCGCAGACGCACGGCCTTTCATCGGCAACTGCAAGAGGACTCACGACATGGCAACACGCAAGACAACGGGCGGCACGGCCGGCAAGGCCGCGACCAAGGCTGCAGGCAAGACGACGAGCAAGACGACGAGCAAGACGGCGAGCAAGACCGCGAGCAAGGCGGCGGGCAGCAACCCGCTGAAGAGCGCCGCGGCCGATCTGGTCGCCGCGGCGAAGAACCTGGGCAAGGCCATCGCCGACAAGGCCGAAGAAGCCAAGGCCGACGCGTCGGCGGCCCTGCGCCGCGCCAAGGACGACATGGCGGCAGGCAGCGACAAGGCACGCAAGAAGGTCAGCGCCTCGGTCGAGCGCACCGAAAAGCGCATCGAGCACGCAGCGGACGAAGCCAAGGAATCGGTGCAGCGCGTGCTCGGCAAGGTCGAGACCAAGGCCAAGCAGGTCAAGGCCGAGGCCGAGCGCAAGCTGGCGCGCGCCGAGAAGGTGTCAAGCGAGAAGGTGGCCAAGGCCAGCGAGGCGATCTCCAAGGAGATGCGCAACGTCAAGGCGACGGTGAAGAAGCAGGCCGACGCAGTGACCCAATCGGTCAAGAGCGCCACCGCCAAGGCCAAGCCGGCGTCGACCGCCAAGTCGGCCGCGCCGGCGCGCAAGACCGCCGCGGCGAAGAAGGCCAGCGCCAAGTAGGCCCGCGCCAAGCGGGCTCTGCGCGCCGGGCGGGTCAGCGCTGCAGCATGCCGGCCACCTGTTCGGCAATGGCCAGCGCGGCCGTCAGGCCTGGCGACTCGATGCCCAGCAGGTTCACCAGCCCCGGCACGCCGTGTTCGGCCGGGCCCTGGATCATGAAATCCGCGGCCGGCTGCCCCGGCCCGCTGATCTTCGGCCGGATGCCGGCGTAGGCCGGCTGCAGTGCGTCGTCGGGCAGCGCCGGCCAGTAGCGGCGGATGGCCGCGGCGAACGGCGCCGCGCGCGCGGCGTCGACCCGGTAGTCCTCGGCACCGCGATCGGCAAGGTCAATCCATTGCACGTCGGGGCCGAAGCGCATCTGCCCGCCCAGGTCGAGCGTGACGTGCACGCCCAAGCCGGCTTCGTCGGGCATCGGGTAGATCAGCCGGGTGAACGCCGGCTTGCCGGCATGGCTGAAATAGTGGCCGCGCGCCCAATGGGCCTGCGGCAGCGGCAGCGGCGCCACGCCCTCGAGCCGCGCCGCCAGCGCCACCGCGTGCAGCCCGGCGCTGTTGACCACGCAGCGCGCGTGCAGGCCCATTGGCTCTTCGCCACCCAGCTGCAATTCGAAGCCGCCGGCAACGCGCATCCAGCGCTGCAGCGGGCTGCGCAGCGCCAGCATCGCGCCATGCGCTTCGGCCTGGCCCTGCAGCGACAGCATCAAGCCGTGGCTGTCGACGATGCCGGTGGACGGCGACAGCAGCGCCGCGCTGCAGCGCAGCGCCGGCTCCAGCGTCTGGGCTTCGGCGCCGTCCAGCCACTGCAGATCGTGCACGCCGCAGGCTTGCGCGCGCTCGCCCAGCGCGCGCAGCGCCGGCTGCTGCGTCGCGTCGGTGGCCACGACCAGCTTGCCGCAGCGCCGGTGGGTGATGCCGAACTCGGCACAGTAGCCATACAGAAGATCGCGGCCGCGCAGGCACAGCCGCGCCTTCAGGCTGCCCGCCGGGTAGTACAGCCCGGCGTGGATGACCTCGCTGTTGCGCGAACTGGTCGCGCTGCCGATCGCCGGCTCGGCCTCGAGCAGCACCGCCTCGCGCCCGGCCATCGCCAGCGCACGCGCCACCGCCAGACCGACCACGCCGGCCCCGACCACCACGCAGTCCACCCGTTCCATCGCGCTCACCACCACCCCCACCAGTGCGACGCACTGCGCAGCGCCTCGGCGACGAAGCGCTGCACCCGCGGCGGCTCGGGGCCGAGGTGCAGCGCCAGCCGCCGTTCGCGCAGGCCGGCATCGGCGGCCGTGATGCGCTCGTTGCGCCGCAGGTGCTCGAGCCAGCTTTCGTCGACGAAGTATTCGATGTATCGCCCCGGCACCGACGGGTCGCGAAACAGGCCCCACGACAGCGCACCCTGGCGCAGCCTGGCGCTGCGCGTCAGGCGCATCACCTCGGCAAAGGCGTCGGCCTGGGCCGGGTCGATCTGGTAGTCCACGGTCACCATCACCGGGCCTTCGTCGGCGCCGATACCCAGATCGGTCTGCGGCGGATGGGCCGGGCTCACCGGACTGAAGTCGGGGTCTTCGCCGCCTTCGACCGTCAGGCGGCGCGTCAGCAGCCAACACAGCGGGCCCGCCAACGCGGCAGCCGTCACCGCGACGCGCACGCTGAACAGCGACGCCACCTGGCCCCACAGCAGCGAACCGCCGGCCGCCCCGCCCATCAGCGCCACCTGGTACACCGCCATGCCGCGCGCGCGCACCCAGTTCGGCAGCGCCATCTGCGCGGCCAGCGTCAGCGAGTTGGCGGTGGAGATCCACGCCATGCCCAGCACCACGATCGCCGGCAGCGCGAGCCACAGCGTGGGTGCGAACACCACCACCACCGACATCGCGGCGTGCGCTACGGTGCCGAACAGCACGAACTGGTCGCGGTCGTAGCGCGCGCGCCAGCGCGGAAAGTACATCGCGGCGACGATCGCGCCGCCGCCGATGCACGCCAGCAGCAGCGTGTAGCTGCCCGGGCCGGCGCCGGGCAGCGCGCGCGCCACCAGCGGCAGCAGCGCCAGCAGCGCCGACGACTGCAGGAAGAACAAGAAGATGCGCAGCAGCACCACCTTCATGCGCGGCGACTGCATCACGTGCTGCCAGCCCACGCGCATCGCGCCGACGAAGCGCTCGCCGGGCAGCGTGCTGGTGCGCGGCGTCGAACGCCAGCGCACGATGGTGGCGAACGCGGCCGCGGCGAGCACCACGTTCAGCACGAACACCACGCCGCTGCCCAGCGCCGAGATGATTGCGCCCGCGGCCACCGGGCCGACGACGCGCGACAGGTTCATCGAGATGCCGTTCAGCGCCATCGCCGAACCCAGGTGCTCGCGCGGCACGACCTCGGGCACGATCGCCGAGAACACCGGCCAGCGCATCGCCAGCCCGATGCCGTTGGCGAAGGTCAGCGCCAGCAGCAGCGGCGCGGTGAGCAGGCCGGTCAGCGACAGCGCGGCCAGCACCAGCGCGACCAGCGCCACCCACAGCTGGGTAGCGGCGAAGTAGCGGCGCCGGTCGATGATGTCGGCCAGCGCGCCGCTGGGCAGCCCGAGCAGGAACACCGGCAGCGTCGAGGCGGTCTGCACCAGCGCCACCATCACCGGGCTGGTGCTGAGCGAAGTCATCACCCAGGCGGCGGTGACGTCGTTCATCCACATCGCCACGTTGGCGGCGAAGGTGGCCAGCCACAGGTTGCGAAACACCACCGTGCGAAACGGGGCGAACGCATCGTTGCGCTTCAGCGCTTCGATCAGCAGGGGCATCGGCGAACGCGCGGGCGATGCGGTGAGCGGCGCGGCCCGCGCCGGGCCGCGCCCGGCGCGACGGCCTCAGTCTTCTTCGTGGAAGGCTTCTTCGCGCTTTTTCTTGATCGACGGCAGCGTGACGACGACGATCATCGCGGCGGCCGCGACCAGCAGCCCGGCCGACAGCGGGCGGGTGACGAAGGTGCTCCAGTCGCCGCGCGACAGCAGCAGCGCGCGGCGCAGGTTTTCTTCCATCATCGGCCCGAGGATGAAGCCCAGCAGCAGCGGCGCCGGCTCGCAGCCGAGCTTGTAGAAGATGTAGCCGATGACGGTGAACAGCGCGCCGATGAAGACGTCGAAGTTGTTGTTGTTCAGCGTGTACAGCCCGACGCCGCAGAACACCATGATCGCAGGGAACAAGAAGCGGTACGGCACCGTCAGCATCTTGATCCAGATGCCGATCATCGGCAGGTTCAGGATCACCAGCATCAGGTTGCCGATCCACATCGACGCGATCAGGCCCCAGAACAGCTCGGGGTTGCTGGTCATCACCTGCGGGCCGGGCTGGATACCCTTGATCGTCATCGCACCGACCATCAGCGCCATCACCGCATTGGGCGGAATGCCCAGCGTGAGCATCGGGATGAAGCTGGTCTGCGCCCCCGCGTTGTTCGCGCTCTCGGGCCCGGCCACGCCGCGGATGTTGCCCTTGCCGAAAGGCACCTGATCGGGGCGGCCGCGCATCTTCTTTTCCACCGTGTAGGCGGCGAACGACGACAGCATCGCGCCGCCACCGGGCAGCACACCCAGCAGCGAGCCCAGCGTGGTGCCGCGCAGCACCGCCGGGAAGGCATCCTTGAAGTCCTGCTTGGTCGGCCACAGGCCGTGCACGTCCTTCAAGAAGACTTCGCGGTGCTCGGCCGGGCGGCCCAGGTTGGCGGCGATCTCGGTGAAGCCGAAGATGCCCATCGCGATCGCGACGAAGTTGATGCCGTCGGTCAACTCGGGAATGTCGAAGCTGTAACGCGGCACGCCGGAGATGACGTCGGTGTTGATCTGACCGAACAGCAGGCCGAGGATGATCATGCCCAGCGCCTTGATCAGCGAGCCCGACGCCAGCACCACCGCGCCGATCAGGCCCAGCACCATCAGGCTGAAGTATTCGGCCGGGCCGAACTTGAACGCCAGCTCGGTCAGCGGCGGCGCGAAGGCCGCGATGACCAGCGTGCCCACTGTGCCGGCGAAGAACGATCCCAGCCCGGCCGCGGCCAGCGCCGGCCCGGCTCGCCCCTTGCGTGCCATCGCGTAGCCGTCGATCGCGGTGACCACCGACGAGGCCTCGCCCGGCAGGTTGACCAGGATCGCGGTGGTCGAGCCGCCGTACTGCGCACCGTAATAGATGCCCGCCAGCATGATCAACGCCGGCGTGGCATCCAGCGCGTAGATCGACGGCAGCAGCATCGCGATCGTGGTGGTCGGCCCGAGACCCGGCAGCACGCCGATCGCGGTGCCAAGCATGCAGCCCAGGAACCCGTAGGCGAGGTTCTGCAGCGTCAGTGCGACGCTGAAACCGAGGGTGAGGTGTTCGATCAGTTCCATGCTCGTCGCCCCTTCAGCCGCCGGTGGCACCGAACGCGAATGTCGGCCACAACGGAATCGTCAGGCCCAGGCCGTAGATGAACACCGCCCAACTGCCGACGGTCAGCACCGCGGCCAGCGCGATCGCCTCGCCCCAGTGGAATTCGTCGCCGGCCAGCGCCGACAGGATCACCAGCAGCGGCAAGGCGATCGCCAAGCCGGCGTGCGGCAGCAGCACCCCGAACAGCACGGTCGAGCCGATGATGATCAGCAGCGGCTTCCACGCCACCGCGCCGATCGGCTCGCCGTCTTCGGTCGCGACGGTCAGCGCCTCGAACAGCGTCATGCCGCCGAGGATCGCCAGCACGATGCCCAGGCCGAAGGGGAAGTAACCCGGCCCGGGCCGCGCCGAAGTGCCGAAGTTGTATTCCAGCGCGCCGTAGGAGAACCCCAGGCCGACGGCGATGAACATCACCCCGGACCAGAAGTCCCGTTGACTCTTGATCTTCAACTTTGTCTCCTTGCACGCTCTTGCTGGCGGCGCATCGGTGGCGGCGGATTCTAGTCAGGCCGACTGGAGCGAGCCCGACTGTAGCGAGCCCGACTGTAGCGAGCCCGACTGTAGCGAGCCCGACTGTAGCGCCGGATGTGGTTTCCACGTAAGGCGCTGCCCGCGGCCGGGGTCTCGTTGCCGGCGCGCGACCCAGCGCATCGCGCGCGCAGGAGCGCGCGCTGTCAGCCGCGCATGTCCAGGCTGGGCGTGGTGCGCAGCACCTCGTCGATGGTGGTCAGCCCCTCGGCCACCTTCATCGCGCCGGCCAGGCGCAGCGCGCGCATGCCGTCCTTGACGGCCTGGCGGCGCAGCGCCTGCGCATCCAGCGCCGGGTGCACGCAGCCGCGCGCGGCATCGCTCATCACCAGCAACTCGTACAGCCCCATGCGGCCGCGGTAACCGGTGTGGCGGCACTCCAGGCACCCCACCGCCTTGTACGGCCGCACACCGCCAGACAGCCGCCATGGCTTGGCGATCTCGTCGAGCATCTCGCGGCTGGTGGTCTCGTCGCGCTGGCGGCACGCCGGGCACAGCGTGCGCGCCAGCCGCTGCGCCAGCACGCCGATGACCGTGGCCGAGATCAGGTACGGCGGCACGCCCAGGTCGGCCAGCCGCGTGATCGCCGCGGCCGCGTCGTTGGTGTGCAGCGTGCTAAACACCAGGTGGCCGGTGAGCGCGGCCTGGATCGCCATCTCGGCGGTGGCCAGATCGCGAATCTCGCCGACCATGATGATGTCCGGGTCCTGCCGCATCAGCGCGCGCAGGCCTTCGGCAAAACCCATGTCGATCGCCGCGTGCACCTGCGTCTGGTTGAAGGCCGGCTCGATCATCTCGATCGGGTCTTCGATCGTGCACACGTTGACCTCGTCGGTCGCCAGCGCCTTCAGCGTGGCATACAGCGTGGTCGTCTTGCCGGCGCCGGTGGGCCCGGTGACGAGGATGATGCCGTGCGGCCGCGCCATCAGCTCGCGCCAGCGCTGGGTGTCGTGCGCGCCGAAGCCCAGCGCGTCGATGCTCTTGACCGCGGTGTCGGGGTCGAAGATGCGCATCACCAGCTTTTCGCCGAATGCGGTGGGCAACGTCGACAGCCGCATCTCGACCTCGGCACCGGCCTTGTCGGCGCTGTCGGGGCGCTTGGTCTTGATGCGCCCGTCCAGCGGGCGGCGCTTCTCGACCACGTCCATGCGGCCCAGCAGCTTGATGCGCGAGGTCATCGCGCTCATCACGCCCAGCGGCAGCTGGTACACGGTGTGCAGCACGCCGTCGATGCGAAAACGGATCACGCCCAGATCGCGCCGCGGCTCGAGGTGGATGTCGCTGGCGCGCTGGTCGAAGGCGTACTGCCACAGCCAGTCGACCACCTGCACCACGCCGGCGTCGTTGGCGTCGAGCTGCTTGGCCGACTTGCCCAGTTCGACCAACTGCTCGAAGCTGGCCGCCGGCGCGACCTCGCCGGTCTTTTGCGCGGCGCGCACCGACTTGGCCAGCGCGTAGAACTCGGTGGTGTACTTGCGCACCTCCTGCGGCTGCGCCAGCACCAGCTTGACCTTGCGCCGGGTGTGGGCCTCGATCTCCGGCACCCAGGCCAGGTCGAAGGGCTCGGCGGTGGCGATCACCACCTCGTGCGCGGTGAGCTGCACCGGCAGCGCGCAGCGGCTTTCGGCGTAGTGCACCGACATCACGTCGGCCACACGGCCGACGTCGGCGCGCAGCGGGTCGATGCGCAGGAACGGCAGTGCGCAGCGCCGCGCCAGCCATTCGCTCAGCGCCTCGGTGTCCAGCGCTTGCTCGGTGCCCGCGCGCAGCAACCCGGCCGCGCCCAGGCGCACCAGCGCGTGCTGGCTCGAGCTGCCGGCGCCGAAGCGCCGCGTCACGCGCTCGGCGTCTTCGGCGGTGACCAGCTGGTCGTCGCGCAGCCAGCCCAGCAGCACGCGCCAGTCGAGCTTGCCTTGCCACGGCTGGCGCGGCAGCGGCAAGGTGTCGCTGCTGGCGCTGGCGTGACTGGTGGTGGCCGGCCGCGCGGCCCGCGGTGCGGTGGTGCTGTGGGTCATGGTCAGGGCAGCGGGCGCAGCATGCGCAGCCATTTGCGCGCCGGCAGCCCCCAGCGGCCATAGCGCGCTTCGATGGTAGCGGCGCGCTCGAGCAGCGTGGCGCGATCGGGCAGCACTACGTCACGCCCGGCCAGCACCACCGCGTTGCCTTCGCGCGTCGGCCGCAGCCGGCACACTTGCCGCGCACCGAAAGCCGCCGTCAGCTGCGACAGGCTGTGCTCGAAGCGGGTGTTGCGGCCGAACAGGTTCACGCTCATCACGCCGCCGGCTTCGAGCACGTCGCGGCAGCCGCCGTAGAAGTGCAGGTCGTCGAGCACCGGCGAAGCCGCCTCGTGGTCGTACAGGTCGACGTGCAGCAGCCGCACGCTGTCGCGGTGGTTCACGTCGTGCACCCAGTCGGCCGCGTCCATCGTCAGCACGTTCAGGCGCGGCCCGTCGTCGGGCAGGCGGAAGTGCCGGCGGCAAGCGGCGATCACGGCCGGGTTCAACTCCACCGCGGTGGTGCGCATGCGCAGCGCCTTGTGGGTGAAGCGGGTGATCGCCGCGGCACCCAGGCCCAGCTGCACCGCGTGACCCTGGTCGAGGCCATCGCCCGGCAGCCACAGCAGCGCGGCCATCATGCGCTGCACGTACTCCAACTCGAGCTGGTCAGGCCGCGCGATGCGCATCGCGCCTTGCACCCAGATCGTGCCCAGATGCAGGTTGCGCACGCCGTCGAACTCGGAGATCGTGACCTCGGGCAGTTCCGGTGGTTCGAGGCGGCGGCGGCTTGGCGTGGGCGACACGCCGGCACGATAGCCGACCTGCCTACACCACACCGCTTGTGGCGAACACTTCGCGCCACGCGGTGAGCTTGCGCTCGAAGCTGAAGCGGGCGTTGGCCGGGCTGCTCGACGGCAGCCTGAACACCGGCACGCCCAGCGCCGCGCTGGCCGGCATGGCACGCGCCGAGGCCGCACCGTTGTGCGCGACCGCGCGCAGCAGCGGTGCGCGCTGGCGCAGCCCGGCCAGGTCGTTGTAGCGCGCATCGCGGATGCGGCTGTCCAGGCTGCCTTCGCGCCGGCACGAACCGATCACATCCCACAGGCCGACGCCGCGCGCCCGCAGCCGGCGCAGTCTTGGCGCATACGCCATGCCCGCCAAGTCCTCATCCAGCAGCGCCGACACCAGCGGCCAGAACTGGTTGCGCGGATGGGCGTAGTACTGCTTCGCCGCCAACGACGCCTCGCCCGGAAAGCTGCCGAGCAGCAACAACCGGGTGCCGCGCCCCAGCACCGGTGGCAGGCCGTGCAACAGCTCGCCGCTCACGGCAGCGCGGCCAGGCGCGGCAGCACGCGGCAGGCGTTGGCGCTGGTGAGCTGCGCGGTGTGCTGCAGGCTCCAGCCACGCAACTGCGCCAGCGTCGCGGCGATGCGCGGCAGCTCGGCCGGCTCGTTGCGCGCCTGCGGCCCGCCCGAGCGCTGCTGCGCGTTGCGGTACAGCCACTGCGGCGGGATGTCGGGCGCGTCGGTCTCGAGCACGATGGCGTGATCGGGCAGCGTCGCCGCCGCGCGGCGGATGCGCAGCGCGCGCTCGTGCGTCATCTCGCCGCCGAAACCCAGCGCGAAGCCCAGTTCGATCAGCTGCGCCGCCTGCTGCTCGCTGCCGTTGAAGGCGTGCGCGATGCCGCCGCGCACCGCGCTGGCGCGCAGCCCGGCCAGTACCGCGTCGACCGAGCGGCGCACGTGCAGCAGCACCGGCAGCCCGGCCTCGGCAGCGATCGCCAGTTGCGCGCGGTAGAAGCGCTGCTGGCGCTGGCGATCCAGCCCCGGCACGAAGTGGTCCAGGCCGATCTCGCCCACCGCGACCAGCCTCGGGTCACCGCCGCAGGCGCGCAGCCGATTGCGCAAGAGCTCGAGGTCAGTCTCGGCGGCGCGCTCGACGAGCAGCGGATGGATGCCCAGCGCATAGGCCGCGTCGTGCTCGTGCGCCAGCGCGCGCACCGCGTCAAAACCGTGCACCGCCACCGCCGGCAGCACCAGCCGCACTACTCCGGCGGCGCGCGCGCGGGCGACGATCGCGGCGCGGTCGGCGTCGAATTCCGCCGCGTCCAGGTGGCAATGGGTATCGATCCAGTTCGGCACCCGCGCATCATGCGCTGCACCGGCGCATGCGGCTCGCTGGCCGCGCTGCGCGCGGGTGCATCGGGCTGCGCAACGTGATAACGTGAAGCCGGATACCCGCCCGCTTGGCCCCTGGTAGTTGCTGCACCATGCCGACTCGCAAGACCCCGCTGTACAGCCCCTCGCGCCGCGGGCCTGCGCAGGCTGCCACGGTGACGACGGCAGCGCCCGCCAAGCCCGCACCCGACCCGGCGCCGCCGGCAGCATCGACTGGCGCGGCTCGCGCCGGCCCGACGCGGCGGCGCGCCTGGTGGCAGCGGCACGCGCCGGCCATGGCCTGGAGCAGCCTGGGCGCGCTGCTGGCGCTGGGCCTGATGCTGATCGCACTCGGCCTGCAGCCGCGCCCCAGAGTCATCACGCAGTCGCAGATCGACGCCGCCGTGCGCCACTCGATCGAGAAGGAAGCGCTGCCGTCCAAGGCGACCAAGGCCTACCAGAACGTCGCACGCTCGGTGGTGCGGGTGGTCGGCCTGATGCACGACGATGACGACCCCGAAGAGCGCGTCGACCAGCGCGCGATGGAGCGCAGCCTGGGCGCCGGCGTGGTGATCAAGGACGACGGCACCATCCTGACCAACCTGCACGTGGTGCACGGCGCCAAGCACCTGCGCGTGACCTTCGCCGACGGCCACGAGTCCGACGCGCAGCTGATCGGCGCGCAGCCCGAGAACGACCTGGCCGTGCTGCGCGCCAGGAGCCTGCCCGACGACCTGATGCCGGCGACGATGCGCTCCACCGGCGACCTCGAGCCCGGCGACGAGGTCATCGCGGTGGGCCACCCCTTCGGCATCGGCCCGTCGGTCAGTGCCGGCGTGGTGTCGGGGCTGGGCCGCGAGTTTCGTTCGCCCGACGGCGAACACGCGCTGGTCAACCTGATCCAGTTCGATGCCGCCGCCAACCCGGGCAACTCGGGCGGGCCGCTGGTGACGATGGACGGCTTCGTCGTGGGCATCGTCACCGCCATCCTCAACCCGAACGAGCAGCGCACCTTCGTCGGCATCGGCTTTGCCGTGCCGATCGAGAACGCTGCCGGTGCCGCCGGCTTGTCGCCGTTCTGAACCTGCGAATGGAGCCGCCATGCCGCTGCAAGAGCCCGCCGAGACCGCCGACCTGATGGAGCGCATGCTCTACGAGGTCAAGCGCGTGGTGGTCGGCCAGGACCGCTTCCTCGAACGCGTGCTGATCGCGATGCTGGCGCAGGGCCACCTGCTGGTCGAAGGCGTGCCGGGGCTGGCCAAGACGCTGACGGTGAAGACGCTGGCGCGCACCATGCACGGCAGCTTCAGGCGCATCCAGTTCACGCCCGACCTGGTGCCGGCCGACCTGGTGGGCACGCGCATCTACAACCAAAAGACCGGCGAGTTCGGCACCTCGCTCGGGCCGGTGTTCGCCAACCTGCTGCTGGCCGACGAGATCAACCGCGCACCGGCCAAGGTGCAAAGCGCGCTGCTCGAAGTGATGCAGGAGCGCCAGGTGACGATCGCCGGCGACACCCACCTGGTGCCCGAGCCCTTCGTCGTGATGGCCACGCAGAACCCGATCGAGACCGAGGGCACCTATGCGCTGCCCGAGGCGCAGGTCGACCGCTTCATGATGAAGGTGCTGGTCGACTACCCGACCGAGGAAGAAGAGTTCGTCATCGCGCAGCGTGTCACCGGCCGCGTGGTCGAGGTGCAGACGGTGTGCGACACCCAGGCACTGCAAGCGCTGCAGCGGCAATGCAAGGCGGTCTACGTCGACCCCTCGCTGATCCAGTACGCGGTCAAGCTGGTCAGCGCGACGCGCCAGCCGGCACGCTACGAGCTGGCCGACCTGGCCAAGTACATCAGCTTCGGCGCCAGCCCGCGCGCCACCATCGGGCTGGTCGAAGGCGCGCGCGCGCTGGCACTGATGCGCGGGCGGCGCTACGCGCTGCCCGAGGACATGGTCGACCTGGTGCCCGATGTGCTGCGCCACCGCCTGGTGCTGTCGTACGAGGCACTGGCCGACAATTTGGGCCCCGACGACATCGTGCAGCGCGTGATGCGCAAGATCGCCGTGCCCGACAAGCCGCTGGCCCACGCCCCCCATGAAAACGGCCAAGCCCTACCCGCCTGAGACCACCGGCGCGCGCGCCCCGGGCCTCGAAGAGCGGCTGCTGCGCCAGCTCGAGTGGACGGTGCTGCGCCGGCTGGACGGCATCCTGCAGGGCGACTACCGCACGCTGCTGCGCGGCGCCGGCATCGACTTGGCCGACCTGCGCGAATACCAGTTGCACGACGACGTGCGCTATATCGACTGGAACGTCACCGCGCGGCTGCAAACGCCGCACGTGCGCCAGTTCACCGAAGACCGCGAGCTCAGCGCCTGGTTCTTGCTCGACCTGTCGGGCAGCGTCGATTTCGGCTCGTCCGACGTCACCAAGCTGGCGGTGTCCAGCGGCTTCGTCGCGCTGCTGGCGCGCGTGCTGACGCGCCACGGCAACCGCGTCGGCGCCATGCTCTACGGGACACGCGTGGACACCGTGCTGCCGCCGCGGCTGTCGCGGCAGCACGTGCTGAACCTGATGCGGCTGATGCGCGCGCGCCCGCGCGACATCGCCGCGCCCGGCGCCGGCACCTCGCTGGCCGAGTTGCTGAACGCGGCCGCGGCCACGATCAAGCGGCGTTCGCTGGTACTGGTGGTGTCCGACTTCATCAGCCAGCCGGGCTGGGACGACGCGCTGGCGCGCCTGACGCAGCGCCACGAGGTGGTGGCGGTGCGGCTGTACGACCCGCTGGAGATGGCGCTGCCCGAGCTCGGCCTGGTCACGGTGGAAGACGCCGAAACCGGCGAGCAGTTGTTCATCGACACCGCCGACCCGGCCTTCCGCCGCCGCTACCAGGCCGAGGCCGAAGCGCGCGAGGCCGCATTGCGCGACGCGCTGGCGCGCGCCGGCTGCGACACGCTCGAGCTGTCCACCGACGACGAACTGCTCGAAGCGATGCTGCGCTTCGCGGCGCTGCGCCGGCAGCGGGCGCGGCTGAAGATCGGCGCACGCTGGCCGCCGCACCTGCGCCCGGGCACCCCGGCCGGAGCCGCGGCATGAGCTTCGTCTGGCCCAACCTGCTGTGGTCGCTGCTGGCGCTGCCGCTGCTGGTCTTGGCGTACCTGTGGCTGCTGCGCCGGCGCCGGCGCAGCACCGTGCGGCTGGCCAGCCTGGGCGTGGCCAAGGCAGCGTTGGGCAAGGGCCCCGGCTGGCGCCGCCACGTGCCGCCGCTGCTGCTGCTGCTGGCCATCGCCACGCTGCTGGTGGCCACTGCCCGGCCGCTGGCGGTGATCGCGCTGCCGCAGGCGCAGCGCACCATCATCCTGGCGATGGACGTGTCGGGCAGCATGCGCGCCACCGACGTGCAGCCCAGCCGCATCGTCGCCGCGCAGGAGGCAGCCAAGTCCTTCGTCACCAGCCTGCCGCGCGAGGTGCGCGTCGGCGTCGTCGCCTTCGCCGGCACCGCCGCGGTGGTGCAGGCGCCCACCACCAGCCGCGAGGACGTGATCGCCGCCATCGACCGCTTTCAGCTGCAGCGCGCCACCGCCACCGGCAGCGGCATCATCCTGTCGCTGGCGACGATCTTTCCCGACGCCGGCATCGAGATCTCGCAGGCCACCGGCCAGCGCCCGATGCCCGGGCCGCTGGACGAAAAGAAGCCGGCCGAGTTCACCCCGGTCGAGCCGGGCTCGTACACGTCAGCGGCGATCATCATGCTCACCGACGGCGCACGCACCACCGGCCCCGACCCGCTGGAAGCCGCCAAGATGGCGGCCGAGCGCGGCGTCAAGGTCTACACCGTGGGTATCGGCACCGTGGCCGGCGAGACCATCGGCTTCGAGGGCTGGAGCATGCGCGTGCGGCTGGACGAGGCGGCGCTGAAGCAGGTGGCGCTGCTGACGCAGGCAGAGTACTTCTACGCCGGCACCGCGCAAGACCTGCTCAAGGTCTACCAGTCGCTCAGCTCCAAGCTGGTGGTGGAGAAGAAGGAAACCGAGATCACCGCCTTCTTCGCCGCCGCCGGCGCGCTGCTGGCGCTGCTGGGCGCCGCGCTGTCGCTGTGGTGGTTCGGGCGCGTGGCCTGACCTCGGCGCTTGTGCACCTGTGGCCGCGGCGCCCGCCAGCCGCGTCGTGCCGCGCGGACGCCGCCCTCGTCGATCGGTTCAGGGCTTCTGTGCGATATCCGCGCACTGCCCCGTGGCGTTGCCGGTGACGGTGTTCTTCGAGCCGGGCGGGAAGCCGCCCGAGACCCCCTCGACGATGTTCGCGCACGCCAGGTTGCCCATGATCACGTTGTGCCCCACGTAGACGACGTGCTCGGCACCGGGGTGCTCCTCGGTGACCGTGATGTTGGACAGCAGCACGTTTCCCCCCACCAGGTTGAAGAGCACGCCAAACCAGTTCGTGCTCAGGTGGCTCACCTGAAGGTTGCCGCGAATCGTGCTGTGCTCGATCGACCACGGAATCTGCGGGCTCTCGCCTGCCGTGACCGAGACGTTGCCGCGGACCTCGATGCCTGCGAGAGGCACCATCGCCGCCCCCGACGTGGTCACGTTGCCCTTGACGAGGATCGTGGAGCGCCCGTTCGGGTTCGCCGCGCACGGGTGGCCGGTGTGGACGCCATCCGGCAGGCAGCCGAGCCCGAGCATCGATCCGGCGCCGGCCCAGACGTTGCCGTTCACCATGATCGTCGCCGGCGCGGACTGCGCATCCAGCGCGGCCCCGGCCCGCACGGTCAGGTTCCCTGTGACGGTGATCACTGCGCCGTCGGCAACCGAGCAGAACCCGGCGACCGTGATGCTGCCGTAGGTGCCCGACGGGATGTCGCCGCCGGTACAGGTATACGCCGTCGGCGCAGCGGCGAATGCCGGCCCCCCGACCAGTGCCAGCCCCACCGCGGCGCTGAGAGCGGCCACGGTTTTCGCAAAGAATCCCTGCATGACGAACCCCTTCGTTGCTGGGCTCACCCCCCAGCGGGCCCTGACGGTATTGGCACATGCGTCGGGCGCCCCGGTCAAGAGCCGCTGCCGGACGCACGTGATGGCACGCCCGCAGCGCACCGCCGTCGAAGAAGGCGGCCCGTTCGCCGTGCGCGGTCAGCGGCAGGTCCGCGGCCATGGACGGATCCGGCCGCACCTCCATGACCACGCCGTCGTGCACCGGCTGCGCCATGGACCGCAAGCGGCAAGGGGCAGCACCCACCGTGGCCAACCGTGCGGCAGCACGCGCCATCGGCGCTGCGCCTGCTGCTCGATCAATTCGGAACCGCGCGCGTCGCGCGCTCAATGGCGCCGCGGGCTACCGCTCGAGCCGGATCAGCTGCCCGTCGGCGCTGTCGGTCAGCACATACAGCCAGCCGTCCGGCCCCTGGCGCACGTCGCGGATGCGCGCGTTGGCGCCCGACAGCAGCACTTCTTCGCCGACCACGCGGTTGCCGTCCAGCTCGAGGCGGCGCAGCGACTCGCCGCGCAATGTGCCGATGAACAGGCTGCCCGACCAGCCGGGGTAGCGTTCGCTGCTCAAGAAGACCATGCCGCTGGGCGCCACCGACACCGGCACCCAAGTCTTCAGCGGCTGCTCGAAACCCGGCTTGGGCCCTTCCTCGCCGATGCGCGTGCCGCTGCCGTAGTTGCGGCCGAAGGTCAGCAGCGGCCAGCCGTAGTTGCGCCCCGGCAGCACGCGGTTGATCTCGTCGCCGCCCTGCGGGCCGTGTTCGTTGATCCACAGCTCGCCGGTCACCGGGTGCAGCGCCGCGCCCTGCACGTTGCGGTGGCCCAGGCTCCAGATTTCGGGCTTGGCGCCGGGCGTGGCGGTGAAGGGGTTGTCGGCCGGCACTTTGCCGTCGGCCTCGATGCGCACGATCTTGCCGAGGTGGTTGGACAGATCCTGCGCATCGTCCTTGCGCGAGAAACGGTCGCCCAGCGTGACGAACAGCCGGCCGTCGCGCGCGAACACCAGGCGCGAGCCGCAGTGCTGGCGGCTGGCCACCTTGGGCTGCTGGGTGAAGATCTTCTGCACCTCGACCATGCGGCTGCCCTGCAGCTTGCCGCGCGCCACCGCGGTGCTGTTGCCGCCGTCGCCAGACTCGGCATAGCTCCAGTAGACCCAGCCGTTGTCGGCGTACTTCGGGTCGAGCACCACGTCGAGCAGGCCGCACTGGCCGCCGGCATCGACCGCCGGCAAGCCCTCGACCGGCGCGCCGAGGCGGCCGTCGCGCTCGACCACGCGCAGCCTGCCGGCGCGCTCGGTCACCAGGAAGCGGCCGTCGGGCAGGAAGGCCACCGCCCAGGGGTTGGCCAAGCCATGAGCGACTCGCACCAGCGTCGGTTCGGCGGCATGGGCGTGGCCGCGCAGGGCTGCCATCGCGACCATCGCGGTCACAAGCAGGATCAGGACTCGAAGCATCGGTGGGCCCGCGCGCAAAAGCACGATGTTGCCCCAAGCCCGGCTCACCCGGCGGCCTGCACCACCATCTGCACCCGGCTGCGCCCCTGCCAGTCGTCCAGCGCCAGCCGGTAAGCCAACTGCACGCGCGGGCCGAGCGGCTCGGCGTGGCCGAACCAGATCGCGTCGCGCTGCTCGCCGCCCAGCCGCACGCGCAGTTTCAGGTGCTTGTCGCCGACCAGCCGCTGCTGCAGCACCTCGACCTCGTCGCAGAACAGCGGCGCCTCGAAACCCTGGCCCCAGACCTGCGCATCGAGCAGCGCCGCGGTCTCGGCGTTGAACCACTCGAGCGCCAGCGGCCCGTCGGTGTGCAGCGTGCGCGTCAGCGTCGTCGCGTCCAACCACTCGTCGGCCACTTGCTGCAGCGCGCGCTCGAACGCGGCGAAGTCGCTTTGCGCCAGGCTGCAGCCGGCCGCCATCGCGTGGCCGCCGAAACGCTGCAGCAGTTGGGGATGGCGCTTGGCCACCAGGTCGAGTGCATCGCGCAGGTGAAAGCCCGGGATCGACCGCCCCGAGCCCTTCAGCAGCCCGTCGGCGCCGCGCGCGAAGACGAAGGTCGGCCGATGCAGCTTGTCCTTGAGCCGCCCGGCCACGATGCCGACCACGCCTTCGTGGAACTGCGGGTCGAACAGCGTCAGCGCGCTGGGCACCCCACCCGTTACCCCACCCGTTACCCCACCCGCGACCCCTCGCAGCGCGCCGCACGACGGCGCATCGTCGGGCCCCGCCAGCCGCTGCAGCCAGACCTGCGCCTGCTCGTGCATGCCGGCCTCGACCTCGCGCCGCTCGCGGTTGATCGCATCCAGCGTCTGCGCCAGCTGCTGCGCGCGGGCCGCGTCGTCGCTGAGCAGGCACTCGATGCCCAGCGTCATGTCGGCGAGCCGGCCGGCGGCATTGATGCGCGGACCCAGCGCGAAGCCGAAATCGAAGGTCGTGGCGCGTTGCGGGTCGCGCGCGGCGGCGCGGAACAACGCGGCCACCCCGGGCTGCATGCGCCCGGCGCGGATGCGCTTCAGGCCCTGCATCACCAGCCGCCGGTTGTTGGCGTCCAGCCGCACCACGTCGGCCACCGTGCCCAGCGCCACCAGGTCGAGCAGTGCGTCCAGCCGCGGCTGCGCGGCGGCATCGAAGGCGCCGCGCGCGCGCAGCTCGGCGCGTGTGGCCAACAGCAGGTAGAACACCACGCCGACGCCGGCCAGCGCCTTGCTGGCAAAGGCGCAGCCGGGCTGGTTCGGGTTGACGATGACATCGGCCTCGGGCAGCCGCACCTCGTCGCCCTGCAGCGCTGGCAGATGGTGGTCGGTGACCAGCACCTGCAGCCCCAGCGCTCGGGCGTGGGCCACGCCGTCGAAGCTGGCGATGCCGTTGTCCACCGTGACCAGCAGCTCGGGCCGGGTGGTGCGCGCCAGCTCGACGATCGCCGGGGTCAGGCCGTAGCCGTGCGCCCGGCGATCGGGCACCACGTAGTGCAGCGCATCCGGCGCCGCGCCGAGCAGCTTCAGGCCGCGCAGCAGCACCGCGCAGGCGGTGGCGCCGTCGCAGTCGTAGTCGGCCACCACGCACAGCCGCCGGCGCTGCTGCAGCGTATCGGCCAGCAGCCGCGCGGCCGCGACCGCGCCGAGCAGGCTCTGCGGATCGAGCAGCTGCGCCAGGCCATCGTCGAGTTCGTCGGGCTGGCGCACGCCGCGCGCCGCCAGCAGCCGCGCCAGCAGCGGGTGCGCGCCTGCCTGCTCGAGCGCGAACACCGCGCGCGGCGGCACGTCGCGCCGCTGCAGCCGCGGCGCACTCACAGCGTCTCCAGCAGCCGCGCGGCGCTGGGCTTGCGCCAGGGAGCGGCCAGCCGCGCCCAGCCAGCGCGGCGCTGGCTGTCGAAGCGCTGCGCCGCGTGTTCGCCGCACAGCGTCAGGCTGACCGCCTCGCCGGCCGCAGCGCGCTGCGCCAGCTCACCCAGGCACTGCGCATCGAGCTGCGCCCAGGCTTCGGCCCACGCCGCCGCGTCGCCGGCCAGCCAGGGGCCGCGCAGCCACAGCTCGAGTTGCGGTTCTTGCACGCCGGGGGCCGGCGGCTGCGTGCGCCCGGTGCCGCTGAGCCAGAACGAGTTCACCGCCAGCTCGCCGCGCGCCTCGCGCGCCGCGTTCACCGGGTGGGTGTGCAGCAGCATCTGGGCTTCGCTTTGCAGGCGGCGCACGCTGCGCCCGGTGCGGCGGTCGGGCAGCCAGCGGTCGATGCCGCGGCCGACGACGCGGTCGAGCGACGCGGTGGCCAGCTCGGCCAGCGACTCATGCGTGGCGTACCAGCGCAGCGGCGCGCCCCAGTGCAAGGCCCAGCCTTCGCTGTCGAACAGCGCGTGCAGCGTGTGCCACAGCGCGCGCGATTCGTGCTCGGGCAATCGCAGCCCGGCCGGGTCGAGCAGCACGATGCCGTCGCTGCCGACCTGCCAGTGACTCGGTGTCAGCAGGCCCCAACCGAGCTCGGGCGGCGCCGCTGCCAGTCCGTCAGCCTGGGCCTGCCAGGCCGCCAGCGGCAACCGGCCGTCGTGCCGCTGCCAGCCGCGCCAGGCCGCCAGCAGGTGCTCGTGCGGCAGGTTCAGCACCGCGGCGTCGAGCGGCATCGTTTCGCCTGGCGCCAGCCGCGCCAGCAAGCGCTGCAGCTGCGGCAGTTGCAGCGGCCGCCGCAGCGGCGCGCTGGCCTCGGCTGGCGCGGACGCGAACGGAATCAGCAGATGCATGCGCGCCGATTATGGCTACGGCACGGCGGCTGGCGCCGCCTTCACGTCGCTGCGCGACATGAGCCTCGCCGCAACGCGATGCGTTCATTGTGGCTACGGCACGGCGGCTGGCGCCGCCTTCACGTCGCTGCGCGACATGAGCCTCGCCGCAACGCGATGCGTTCATTGTGGCTACGGCACGGCGGCTGGTGCCGCCTTCACGTCGCTGCGCGACATGAGCCTCGCCGCAACGCGATGCGTTCGTTGTGGCTACGGCACGGCGGCTGGTGCCGCCTTCACGTCGCTGCGCGACATGAGCCTCGCCGCAACCCGATGCGTTCGTTGTGGCTACGGCACGGCGGCTGGCGCCGCCTTCACGTCGCTGCGCGACATGAGCCTCGCCGCAACCCGATGCGTTCGTTGTGGCTACGGCACGGCGGTCAGCACCGCTATCGCCTTACCCTGCCCGGCCGGCCCGCCGCGAGGCCTCGGGTAGCATGCCGCCGCCATGAGGCTCCCGTACGAACTGCAGATCGGCTGGCGCTACACGCGCAGCGGTCGCAGCGGCCGGCGCAACGCCTTCATCTCCTTCATCTCCGGCGTGTCGATGCTCGGCATCGCGCTGGGCGTTGCCGCGCTGATCATCGTGCTCAGCGTGATGAACGGCTTTCAAAAGGAAGTGCGCGACCGCATGCTGTCGGTGATCGCGCACATCGAGGTGTTCGAGCCCGGCGGCGCGGCGCTGCCCGACTGGCGCGCCACCGCCGAGCAGGCGCGGCGCAACCCGCTGGTGCTGGGTGCCGCGCCCTTCATCGCGACGCAGGCGCTGGTGGCGCGCGGCGACGACATGCGCGCGGCGATCGTGCGCGGCATCTCGCCCGCCGACGAGGCCACCGTCACGCCGCTGGCCGCCAAGTTGCGCGACAGCACGCTGGCCAGCTTGACGCCGGGCAGCTGGCACATCGTGCTCGGCGCCGAGCTGGCGCGGTCCTTGGGCGTGCACGCCGGCGACAAGGTCACGCTGGTGGCCGCGGGTGGGCAGATGACGCCGGCCGGCGTGATCCCGCGGCTCAAGCAGTTCACGCTGGCCGGCACCTTCGAGGCCGGGCACTACGAATACGACAGCGCGCTGGCGCTGATCCACATCGACGACGCCGCGCGCTTCTTCCGCGTCGACGGCCCCACCGGCGTGCAGCTGCGGCTGCGCGACGTACACGCCGCGCGCCAGGTGGCGGCCGAGCTGGCAACCGAACTCGGCCCCGGCCTGATCGTACGCGACTGGACGCGCACCAACCGCAACTGGTTCGACGCGGTGCAGATCGAAAAGCGCCTGATGTTCATCATCCTGACCCTGATCGTCGCGGTGGCCGCCTTCAACCTGGTGTCCACGCTGGTGATGACCGTCACCGACAAGCGCGCCGACATCGCGATCCTGCGCACCCTGGGCGCGAGCCCGCGCTCGATCATGGGCGTGTTCATGGTGCAAGGTGCCGCCGCCGGCATCATCGGCACGCTCGGCGGTGTCGCCTTCGGGCTGCTGGTGGCCTTGAACATCGGCGTCATCGTGCCGGCCATCGAGCGCGCTTTCGGCGTGGCCTTCCTGCCGGCCAGCGTCTACCTGATCAGCCGTATGCCCAGCGAGCCGCTGGCCAGCGACGTCGTGCCGATCACCCTGATCTCGCTGCTGCTGGCCTTCGTCGCGACGATCTACCCGAGTTGGCGCGCCAGCCGCGTCAATCCGGCCGAGGCGCTGCGCTATGAGTGAACCGCCGAGCGCGCCGGTGCTGCGCTGCGCCGGATTGCACAAGCGCTTCGACGAAGGCGGCCTGGACGTGCAGGTGCTGCGCGGGGTTGATCTGCAGGTGGCTGCGGGCGAGACGCTGGCCATCGTCGGCGCCTCGGGCTCGGGCAAGAGCACGCTGCTGCACCTGCTGGGCGGACTGGATGCACCGACCAGCGGCCGGGTCGAGCTGATGGGCCGCGACTTCGCGGCGATGACGGCGGCCGAACAGGGCCGCTGGCGCAACCGGCACCTGGGCTTCGTCTACCAGTTCCACCACCTGCTGCCCGAGTTCAGCGCGCTGGACAACGTGGCGATGCCGCTGCGCATCCGCCGCGAGCCGCGCGACGCGGCACGCGCCGCCGCGCAACAGGCGCTGGCCCAGGTGGGGCTGGCCGAGCGCGTGGCGCACCATCCGGCGCAGCTGTCGGGCGGCGAACGCCAGCGCGTGGCGCTAGCGCGCGCGCTGGTCGGCCGCCCGAGCTGCGTGCTCGCCGACGAGCCCACCGGCAACCTCGACGGCGACACTGCCGACAAGGTGTTCGCGCTGATGCTGCAGCTGGCGCACGAGCAGCGCATGGCCTTCGTGCTGGTGACGCACGACCGCGATCTGGCCGCGCGCTGCGACCGCACGCTGACGCTGGCGGGCGGGCATTTGACGCAGGGCTGATCGGCAATTGCGTTGCAAGCCAGTGCGCCAGCGGCGGCTCACGGCACATAGCCGACACCCAATACATTCACCGCAGAGGAATGGAGGACGCAGAGTTTGCGCAGAGGAATACAAGTCTGGCTTTACTCTGCGGACCTCTGCGTCCTCCATTCCTCTGCGGTGAAGGCTGTTCGGTATTGGGCTGCTTTGCGCCGGTGGACCAAACCGCTGACGCGGTGGTGACGCGCGGGTGATTGACCCTCGTCGACGCAGCGGGGCTGTGAGTCGTACCTTGGTTTGCGGGGGCTGTTCCCCGGAACCCGGAGACGACGATGACACCGCT
>WBZL01000393.1_pt1 | contig 49199 bp, 46 predicted proteins | sample 5204291 | NCBI WGS metagenome assembly WBZL01 (sample SAMN12344345, study PRJNA552823) | activated sludge metagenome | biome: Activated sludge suspended growth; feature: Nitrification reactor; material: Wastewater; isolation source: activated sludge from nitrification reactor of wastewater... | reverse complement strand
TGCCGTTCCCGCAACGCCTCATAAAGCTTTGCAGGCCCCAGCAAGATATCCTTCAAGCCGCTGCGCACCTGCTCTGAATCGAACCAGTGCCTGCTTACTCATCGCGCTATGTGCCGCAAAGGCATCCATAATGGCGTTTATGAGCTCTTTGGAAAGATCGGATGAGTTTGAGAATTGTTCCTTGGTGTTATTCATCGCCTGTTGTATTAGGATTTCCGATTCCAGCAATTTGCCTTTTAGCATATTATTGACATAGACTAGCCGGTGAATCTGTGTATAAAAATCAAAGCGCTCGAAAATATCCCGTACCGCAGGGGAAAATCCCTGGATATAAGCGTATAGGTTTTTCTTAAGTAGAAGCTCTGGCCTGCCTTGCGCAACAAAAAAGGCTCCGGGTTGATTCCGGCCTTCTGCTTATCGGCATACTCCACCAGCACGGTTTCCTTGGTGGAGTCCAGCATGCAATCCAAACGGCGCAACACCGTGAAAGGCAGAATCACCTTACCGTATTCGGATTGTTTGTAGTCGCCACGCAAAAGATCGGCAACCGACCAGATTCGAGTTGTCTGTGCAGCGATCCCAAAAAACTAGGCTTTAAACCAGAAATGTTTTAATGGGAACCGATTGGGGTTAAAACGAGATGGATAGTGAATCATTGGCGGAAGCGGTGAGATTCGAACTCACGGATAGTTGCCCATCGCTGGTTTTCAAGACCAGTGCCTTAAACCGCTCGGCCACGCTTCCGGTTATTTGATGAAGTCAATCAATAAAAACTGTAACTTGTCATGGTAAGTCACATTTGATTTGCGCTGATGATACTCATTTAAGACCTGTTTTGCTAGTGGTAATCAAAAAATTAATTTACTTTGATAATTTCGCTAGCTGCTCTGTAAGGCGTTTAATTTCTTCCTCAGCTTTTTTTTGCTGTGTTACATCGAATTGTACACCGAGGTAGTATAAAACATTTCCTTTCGAATCAAACAAAGGTGTTATAACGAGATGGTTATAAAACATTTCACCGTTTTTTCGATAATTTCTCAGCGTTATCTCGATGGATTGCTTATTTAAAACAGCTTCTCGTAACTGATGACGCTCTTGCTGATCTCGATCATTGCCTTGCAAGAATCGACAATTTTTCCCAATGGTTTCAGCTTGTGTATAACCGGTTATTGTTTCGAACGCTTTATTTGCATAAACAAGGGGTAAGTCCTCCTGATCAGGATCAGCCAAAGTAATGCCATTTACGCAGGAATCAAGGATGTTAGATAATACTTGTGGAATTAATCCGGGATCTTTTTCAACGATAAAATCCATACTTTTTCTCCAATTCAATATAAAGGGTTGTATAAGCTTCTTCGGGTTATTCTTTTCAAGCTGAATTAAATCGTGTTGAATTCAATTAATCGCTTAATGTTTCTAACTGTCCTTTCTGCACCATCTTGCACGGCAATTCGAATGAGTTTCTCAAAGGGTCTCATATGCAGTTCTAAGCTTAGTAATTCAAAAGTAAAGGTAATTTGAGTTGATTCTTGATTTTTTGACTCGAGGGAATAATCACAACGAAACGGGTTTGACACGCCATTAAAGCAAATTTGTTTGTTGGGTTCGAATACCGCGATTTTGAATGTCGACTCCGATCGATTTCCCTGATCAACTCGAACTTGGCGGCACAGTGTTCCTAATCCCAACGGAGAATCGGTTAGTTTCTCAAGTTCTTTTACTTCAGGGGACCAGCGAGGGTAATTCGTCAGCAGTTCGTGGCCAATAAAATTAAATAGCTTGTCATCTGGCGACTGAATCACTGTGCTGGCCTTTCCTGCAACAGGCTTATCATCAAACAAATTGAACATTAAATAACTCCCTGCATCATATTTTTATAGTAGATATGTATCGATTCCTGCTAGCAATAAATCATACTGAGCTTCTACAATTTCTTTGATAGTATAAGCTGCTAAGCCTGTAACCACATTATTTTCTAAGGCTAACCATCCAATCGCATCTGCAGGTCCAAGACTAACTACATAGCCGATATCTCGGTGTAGATAAGGCTCAAGTATTTTAAGCAAGCCTGAATGCCTTAAAAGATTACGGGCTGCTAATTTTCCTTTGCGAACTGCTGATTGGGCAGTTAAAGCATTAGAACCAATCGACTGATAGTATGCACAGTCACCCGCTACAAAAATATGTTGCAGTATTTGTTGGTCTACGATTACCTGACCAAATGCATTGGCTTTTAATACGCTGCCTTGGCTTTTTCCCGAAAATAAGAAAGTTAAACTTGAAGGAAGTTCAAATTGGTGGCTTGTTTTTTTATCCTCTAATCTTATTTGGCTATGCTGCTGCCCACGAAAATAAGTCGTTGGGTAATATTCGATATTCAGATTCTTCATCGCGGCTTCAACATAGCGCGCAAACCGATCGGGGAACTGTTTTAATACTTGATCTCCAGAATCGATCAGGCGCAATTTGTTTTTATATTTGTGATAGCGTAAGAAGTGTTCAATCTCAAATAAAAATTGAATACCGGTTGCGCCTCCCCCTATAACGGATATAGGTGCTTCAGTACCTGGTTTCGATAAGAATTGATTCAGTATTTCGGATCCCGAATGCTTCATAAAAGCGTTCAATCCCATTACATCGCCTGAGCCTTGATCAGCATTATTATTCAGCGCACCTGAAGCGATTAGCAGATAATCAAATGGGATTGATTCATTATTTATCGAAATAGTTTTATCACGTTCCCATTGAAGTAGCGTTGATTCACTGAAAGGTAATTCTAAGGGTAGATGGCGACAACCGAATTCTTGCTCGATATCAGTGAAAGGTATCAAAAAATCAGTCAAAGGATAGCGAAAGGTTTCATGGAGATGAGTAATTTTGATGTGATCGATTTTTGGATCGATCAGCGTTATCTCAGCGCTGGGTTGATAACGAGCAATGGTTGTTAGTGCAGCTATCCCCGCATATCCACCACCTACGATGACAATTTTTAGATTTTTTTTGTTTGAGATATAAAACGGTAAAACGGCCACACATCCACCTCGAATTCCTAGATTGAATCATTATTCATGAGCTAATTAGGCAAGCGTAGCACGAAATGGCGATGAGAAGTCTATTCATTGACTATATTTAGTGACGGGTTATAGGGAGCATACGTGACTTGAGCGATGCGTGTTACTGACCAATGATTGATAGCCCATTGCCAGAACGAATTCAAATCGCCTTCAATTAATTCTGATGGAGGATGCTGGCCCAAGAAATCGATCGCTGCCATGAGTTGCAAGAGTGGATTCTCCGTATCAATTGGGTGCGCAAGTGTTTGCTTGCTTAATTTCTCACCTTGAGCAGTTGTTACTACAGGTAAATGAAGATAGGACGGGGTAGGATATCCTAGAAGACGCTGTAGAAAAATCTGGCGAGGGGTTGATGCCAACAAATCAGCGCCTCGCACGATATGAGTAATACCTTGCCAACCATCATCAACTACGACTGCTAATTGATAGGTATAGATTCCATCAGCTCTTCTTAAAACAAAATCGCCAATTTCATTTGCGATTGATTGGTAAACGCTCCCTTGCAAACGATCTTGAAATTCAATTCTATCAGGCTTCGTTTTTATTCTCACCGCTTGGGGACGTTGATTATGGTCTGGAGGGAGGCCATTACGACAATGCCCCGGATAAACCATACCCTCTAATCCCAATAAGGCGGAATCTGCAATTTCTTTACGCGTGCAACTGCAGGGGTAAGTCAATCCTAATGACCCCAAAAAATGGAGCGCATCTTGGTAACGATTCATGCATTTACTTTGGTAAATGACTGGACCATCCCACTCCATACCGAATTGTTCCAATGTGGATAAAATTTTTTCCGATATACCTGCTTTCACCCGAGGGTGATCGACATCCTCGATACGAACTAACCATTCACCTTGGTGTGATCGTGCGTCAAGATAACTACCCACTGCAGTAACGAGCGAGCCAAAATGCAACATACCACTTGGTGTGGGTGCAAAACGTCCTCTATACTTTGTAGTTTCTTGTATCTGACGCATTATTCAGGCTGGATACCGTGTTATTGAAATAGTGGGTTAACCCATTTTCGAACTACTATCAGAACGACTATCAATCGTCAGTATAATTTAAGCGCATTTAAGATGATGAGTGAACAACTTTGTATTCAATTCGATAGACTATTTTTTGGGTAGAGGCCATCGTGCATATTCATATTCTTGGTATCTGTGGAACATTTATGGGTGGATTGGCTGTGCTGGCGCGCGAATCGGGTCATAAGGTTACCGGCTGTGATCTTAATGTCTACCCACCGATGAGTACTCAGCTCCGTTCTCTGGGTATAGAGTTAATTGAAGGGTATAGCCCGGAACAGCTCAAACTCAATCCTGACTTGTATGTAATTGGTAACGTTGTGACTCGGGGTAATCCCCTCATGGAAGCAATTCTTAATCAGAATTTACCTTATAGTTCAGGCCCTCAGTGGCTCGCTGAGCATGTTCTTAGAAAGAGATGGGTGCTAGCTGTAGCCGGTACCCATGGAAAAACAACAACGAGCTCGATGTTAGCTTGGATACTTTCTTTCGCTGGATTGGATCCGGGTTTTTTGATTGGAGGGATACCAGAAAATTTTGGTGTCTCAGCACGACTAACCGGAGAATCTGTTTCTGGAACGAACCGGGAAGCTTCGCCTTTTTTTGTTATTGAAGCGGATGAATATGACACAGCTTTCTTTGATAAGCGTTCAAAATTTGTTCATTATCATCCCAGAACATTAATATTAAATAACCTTGAGTATGATCATGCTGATATTTTTCCTGATTTAGCATCGATTCAGAAACAGTTTCATCATTTAATCCGGACCGTTCCTAGCAACGGGCTTATCGTTGCGAATGGGCGTGAGAGTAGTCTGCAGCAAGTTATTGCTCAAGGCTGCTGGACACCAATCGAGTTTTTTGGAGTACCGACAGAGTGGGCAGTTAAGTTATCTTCACAGGGTGCAATTGAGGTTTATTTCAACGAGGCCTGTCAAGGTACATTAGATTGGGATTTATTGGGGGAACATAATCTAATGAATGCCTTGGCTGCAATTGCGGCAGCGCGCCATGCTGGCGTTCCCTCTCAAATGGGTTTGCTTGCTTTATCGCAGTTTAAAAATGTCAAGCGTCGTATGGAAGTGAAAGGTATCGTCAACAATATTACCGTATACGACGATTTTGCTCATCATCCTACTGCAATTCGAACAACGTTAGAGGGGTTACGCACTAAAGTTGGTGAGGCTCGAATTATTGCTGTTTTGGAACCTCGCTCAAACACCATGAAAATGGGCGTATGGAAAGATAGTTTGGCTCAAAGCTTAAATATCGCAGATCAAATATTTTGCTATACCGATCAAGTCGATTGGGATGTAACGTCAGCGCTACAATCAATCAAACATAAAGCAGTTGCATACAGCCAGATGCAAGAATTGATCAATGCGGTTGCACTCATGGCGCATGCAGGTGATCATATTTTAATCATGAGTAATGGCGGTTTTGGCGGCATCCATGAAAAACTGCTGTTAATGCTGCGAAAGTAAATCGATTCAATTGTCGGTGAATACGTCCCTGCCAGGGGATCGAGGGGAATCTGAGCGGCTAAGATACTTGACGTGCGACAATTTGTCGCATGGTTTAGTTGGTTAATTTACGCTAATGTAGCATTAAAATTAAATTGTATGAAAAGTAATGCGCGCGCAAGTCACATGTTCAATCGACTCCTTCTTTCCCCACTCAACAAAAATTTACATCGGCTATTTCTTTTAAGGAGTATTGCGATCATATTGCAATGCCCTTTGTTCTTCTTGGTTTATTCTTTTATCGAACAAGATATTCCCTGGGCTGAATTGATTGCTGTCGTTGTCGGGCTAACTATTATCAATATAATGACTTGGTATCGACTTCATCAGAATTGGCCAGTTACCAATCTAGAATTTTTTTTACAACTTCTGGTCGATGTATTGGCACTTACTGCGCTCTTGTATTTCAGCGGGGGATCAACCAATCCTTTCATCTCGTTTTACTTGCTTCCACTGATTATCGCTGCAACGATCTTGCCCTGGCGTTATACCTGGTTAATCGCTGCAATTTCCATCGCCTGTTATACCATTTTATTGTTTGAATATGTGCCGTTACCCCATGATCACTCTGACGATCATAGTGCACATCTCATGGAGTTTAATCTGCACGTTTCAGGCATGTGGTTTACCTTTGTATTGAGTACCGTTTTAATTGCATGGTTTATCGTTAGAATGAGCCATTCTATTCGTCAACGAGATAAAGAGCTTGCTGAAGCGCGAGAGCAAGCGCTGTGTAACGAACAAATTATTGCACTTGGGACACTTGCAGCCGGCGCCGCTCATGAACTGGGAACACCTTTGTCGACGATGGCTGTTATTGCAGGTGAGCTCCAACAGGAATTTCCTGAGAATGGTGAATATCAAAAAAATATCTATACATTGCGCGATCAAATTACGCATTGCAAGCATATATTGACTCAGCTATTGGCAAATGCCGGCCAAGCCAGAACTGAGAATGCGAGTACTCAGTCTGTCGATGTGTTCTTGAAGCAAGTTCTTGATAAGTGGAAGCTCATTCGTCCGTCTGTAAAGTTTCAGTATAGTTGTGATGGTCAACAACCTGTACCGCATATCATGAATACCCAGTTACTCAGCCAGTCTATTCTTAATTTATTGAACAATGCTGCTGATGCATCCGTGAATCAAGTCAAAATTCGGAGTTATTGGGATCAGAATTCGCTGAACCTAGAAATTCACGATGATGGTGAAGGATTAACGCCCGAAGTAATGCAACATGCGGGGGAAGCCTTTTTTACCAGTAAAGCGCCTGGCCAAGGTTTTGGTATTGGATTGTTTCTCGCCAATGCCAATATAGAGCGTTTTGGAGGCAGCGTGCATTTATTTAACCATCCAGAAGGGGGGGCGTGTATTCATCTTACGCTCCCCCTACTACCTCAATCTTCCTAACGCAATTGCTTATGCAATGAACTGTCAATGAATGTACTGAATAGCACAGAAATAGAGCAACCTTCATTGCTCATTGTCGATGATGATAGTGTTTTTTGCGAAGTGCTTACAAAAGCAATGGTTAAGCGGGGATTTGAAGTGATTTGCGCCCATACCATTGCATCTGCAATGGAAAAAATTGAGTCGTTGATGCCTGAATACGCGATTATCGATTTAAAACTCGCAGATGAGTCTGGCTTGACGCTCGTCGAAAAAATCAGAAAATTAGACCCAGGGACCCGAATCATCATGCTGACCGGCTATGCAAGTATCGCAACCGCCATCGAAGCCATTAAACTCGGCGCGACTCATTACCTTGCCAAACCTGTCGATGTGAACGAGATATTAGCTGCATTTGAACGAACATCGGGTGAAGCAAATGTTCCCATTAGTCCTAATCCATTGTCCGTGGATCGCTTAGAATGGGAATATATTCACCGCATTCTTGCAGAGAATAATAACAATATTTCGGTAACGGCTCGGATCTTGAATATGCATCGCAGAACACTCCAGCGCAAACTTGCAAAAAAACCGGTTTAATCGGTTGTTACTCCTCATCCACACTTTGCTTATGGTTAAGTGATAAGTTTGCTATCGGGTTTTCTTGCTTTGTACTAGCCCGTAATTTATCAAGCCGTCCAAGTTCGTAATGAACGAAAGCGAGCGCAGTCCATGTGGGCGCAAATAAATTAAGAAAGGGGACAAACTGCAGAAATCCTGTTAGCAACCCAAGACTCCAGAGAGAGGGTTTGTTAGAAGCCAACAACTGGGTTAATTCCTCTGGACTAGCGTGTTCGGATAGTGCGTCGTAGCAGAATAATCGTTGATTGAAATACGCGGCCGCAATAAATGAAATCACAATCCCTATGCCGAAAAACCACAACGGCAATGCAATGCTCCAAAGCAATAAAAATACCAATAGCGCTGATAGTACATGCTTTACATTACCCATGACGCTACCGCCCCGCTTCCGTTCAAGATGGGGATAGTATTGTTTAGCAACAAAATTGATGAGGGAAGGCATAACAAACAGAGCGGTTATCATTAGCGTAGTGATGATAACGAGTGCAATGAAAAGAAGGATATTAACAAGACCTTCCAGGCTGTTTGCGATTTTTACTAAGTATGATTCTTCAAGCCAATCTTTAATTTGAGTCGTTGAAATGAACTCTACGATACCACCCGATACATGGGCCCAAAGAAAGTGACTCAGCAAGATCCAAATCAAGCATGAGACGAGTAATGGCCAAATAAGTATCCATTGAATCTTCAAATTAAAAAGATTACGAAAAGCAATTAAAACTGAACTGATAATCTGTGTCATTGAACCTCTTCATTACAAAATAAAATTGAACGAGCCTAAATGTTAATAAAAAATTGACAGTGGTTATTATATAGTTAGTTTTGTTACCTATAGAGTAAGCTCTTGTATCGTCGAGGTAATAACTGCTCATTCATTTTCTTGATACATAAATTTCTGGACAGCCTTGTGTAATTCTGCTATTAAAGAGGTGGCTGTTAGATATGAATGGTCTAAGAGCAGTTAAAGAAGTTAAATAAAATAAGTTAATTCATCATATTTGTTTAATAGGAGACTAAAATGAGATTTGCACTTTTTGCAGCTGTACTAGCAGCGTTTATGTTAACTGCGTGTGGTGACCCAAAACCAGGGCAATATCCTCCCAGCATTATGATGGAACGTGACTCAATGCCTGATAAGGCTGAAGATAAAAAATAAGAAAATTGACTCAATTTCGAAACCGCCCTTCATCACTGGGGGCGGTTTTTTTATTGGTAGTGGATTTAAAATTGAATTAATGGTGCTTGAACGGTGTGTTAACGCTTTACTCGTAACGGAGTGCATCGACTGGCTTTAAAGCAGCTGCTTTTCTCGCTGGGTAGAATCCAAAAAATATACCGATTGCTGTTACGAATATAAATGCTAATCCGATCATATTAAACGTGACCACGATGGGCATATCAGTGGATTGACTCACCATCCAGGCACCACCAATCCCTAGAGCAACTCCTATTAGTCCGCCTAATATACAGATAACCAACGCTTCTAGAAGAAATTGCATCAGAATGATTCGATAGCTTGCGCCAATTGCCATACGAATACCAATTTCTCGGGTTCGTTCCGTAACAGAAACGAGCATGATATTCATAATACCGATTCCGCCGACTAATAGCGAGATCGAGGCAATTGAACCGAGCATCCAGGCCATTACCTTAGCAGTAGTACTTGCAACGGTTGCCAATGCAGTTAAGTTGCGTACCGTAAAATCATTCTCCATTTTATCTGCGATCCGATGCCGCTGCCTTAATAACTGAGTAATTTCTGCTTCTGCTTCGTCTAATGTATCGGATGATTTTGCTTGAACAAGCATATGATTAATTGATCCTGGGAATTGGTTGCCCAGAATCTGGCGTTGCGCCGTTGTGATTGGAACAAAGACATTATCGTCTTGATCACGCCCACTCAAGCTTTGTCCTTTTACGGCGAGTATTCCCACCACGAGAAAGGGCTTATTGGAAATTCGAAAGGTTTTACCAATGGGATCTTCATTGCCAAATAAATTTTCAGCGGTAACGCTACCTAGGACTGCAACGCGTATCGCAGAACGTAAATCTGCGTCGGCAAAGATTGAACCATCTGCTAATTCCCAATTGCTGACAGAAAAGTAATCGGGTGTTACGCCAGTGATAGAGGTGCTCCAATTGTTAGCGCTATAGCTGAGTTGAGCAATTCCTGAGATAACGGGCGCTGTCGCTTCAATGCTGGGTAATTCAGCAACGGCTTGTGCATCGCTGATAGTCAATGTCCGCACACTGCCACTACCAAATCGTAAACCGCCAGAAGAAGTAGCGCCTGGAACAACGATCAATAAATGACTTCCCATAGAAGCAATCGTATTATTGATATTAATTTGAGCACCTTGGCCAATCGATAGCATCAGTACGACCGCAGCGACACCAATAATCATGCCAAGCATTGTTAACCCGGTTCGTAATCGATTGAGCTTTAATGCACGTAACGCTTCACCAATGATAACGAGTAGATTCATGCTAGTTACTCAGTTTGACCTCATTTTGGACGATACGACCATCTTTTAATCGGATGAGGCGTTGTGCGTGGGTGGCGATATCTTCTTCGTGGGTAATTAATACGATAGTAATTCCTTGATTGCGATTGAGCTGTGTAAATAAAGTCATGATGTCGTGGCTAGTTTGAGTGTCGAGATTGCCTGTGGGTTCATCCGCTAATAGAAGCTGAGGTTGGTTGATGAGCGCACGACTAATTGCAACGCGTTGTTGCTGCCCCCCAGAAAGTTGGTTTGGAAGATGATCTCTATATTTGCCTAATCCTATTAAATCAAGCATTGCTTGCGATCGTTTTAGACTTTCTTTGCGTCCAATGCCAGCATAAAGAAGGGGGATAGCGATATTCTCTAATGCTGTCATGCGTTTTAACAAATTAAAGCTTTGAAACACAAACCCAATATTTTGATTACGAACATGCGCTAACTCATTACTATTCATCGTGGCAACATTGCGGCCAGAAAGCCAATAATTGCCACTGGTTGGCGTATCAAGGCAACCTAAGATATTCATCAACGTTGATTTCCCAGATCCAGAATGCCCCATGATGGCTATAAACTCACCTTGATTGATTGTTAAGCTGATATCGAATAATACAGGTTGGCTGATCAACTCTCCCGAACGATCGGTCAATTCATAGGATTTACACAAACGATCGATTTGGATCAAGATTGGGTTGGGAGCGGGCTGGTTAACTACAGACATTAAAACATTCTGAATCTAAAGTTGCTGGCAGAAGATTCTTTCGATTTACTACTTTTGCTATCACTCACAATGATTTCATCACCCACATTCAGATCACCAGAAACAATCTCGGTCATGTGACCATCTGTTACGCCTGTGGTGACTTGGACTGGTTGCTGCGCTTGATTTTTTAAACGATAAAGCTGGGTACCTTGCGGCGCCTGGTTAACACCACTGATTTGTGCTTCATCACGACTCGGTTTATATCGCAGCGCTGCGTTGGAGATTCTTAGCACATCTCGTTTGTGATTAATGACAAATCGGACATTAGCAGTCATTCCAGGGAGCAAAATTCCGTCTCGATTCTCAACTGCTGCGACAACGTTATACGTTACGACATTTTCTTGGATAGTGGGGTTTAAGCGTATCTGTTTGACGGATGCGGTAAATTCTCGTTCTTGGAACGCATCGACATTGAATGTGATTTCTTGTGTCGTTTGAATTTGACCAATATCCGCTTCAGCGACACTGATATTGATTTGCATTTGGTAAAGATCTTTTGCAATTTGAAATAAGATCGGTGTTTGAAAATTTGCGGCAACGGTTTGGCCTACATTGATATCTCGAGCAACGACAACACCAGAAATAGGGGAGCGAATCACGCTATAGTTAAGATTGGCTCGATCACGTTCAACCGTTGCTTTGCTGATTGCAACTTGAGCTTTGGCCAGTACAAGCTGTTGTTCAAGGTCATCTAAAGCTTCCTTAGAAATGAACCCCTTTTGTAATAGAGTTCGACCTCTCAGTGCCTTATTTTGAGTGATGTTCAAGGTGGCTTGTGCACTTTGGTAATTGGCTTCCGATTGAAGCAATTGCGCGCGAAGTAAAGCTTGATCCAGTTCAGCTAATATTTGTCCTTTTTTGACCTGATCATTGAAATCTACATATATTTTTGCAACCGTGCCGGATACTTGTGTTCCTACATTGACCAGCTCAAGCGGTGTTAATGTGCCGTTTGCAGAAATGACTTGAATGACATCTCCTCGATCGACAAGGCGTGTTTTGTAGATTTCTTTTGCTGACGGTTGATGGCTTCGGGTATATCCATAAACAATAGCGCTTAACAATAGGAAAAGTAATATGAAGGACAAAGTTCTGAAATTGCGACGTATCATGGAAAGAGATAAAACAAGTGTTGGTGCTGATTAGGGATTTGCTAACTAATTGTGTGTAGCCTTGTTAGCATGATCGGGTCAATTTCAAGGCAATAGATCAACTCTCTTCCTCAAAACTTGCAATGAATTCTTTAAGCTGCCTTAAGCGCGCTTCAACACTCGATAACTGATAAAAATTACCATTGCTATAGCGAAGCGCAATCTCAAGTTGTTCAACGGCGGCATGTAGCTTGCCTTCTTGAATATAGATTTCTGCCTGAGCACGATGCTTGAGCATATGGTTGCCAAGCGCAGAATGGCACTGCGCTTCTAGGCGGTAAAGATGGATATCATCATGAATAACTTGTGATTGTTTATTAATAAAATTGAGGGCGGCTTGTGGGCCTTGGTGACTCAATAAGGCGGCTGCGTAGTCATAGATTAATGCCCGGTGCTGTGGATAGGTTTTCAATGCTGCTTGATAAAGCTTAAAGGCATCCGGTATTTGTTTATTAGCGATTTTTACACGTGCTGCAAGCGTATCAATCATTGCCCCTGATTGTAAATAATCACTTTCGATTAAGATAAGATCTCCAAGAGGGTGATTGCGGAGGTTTTTTATCGTGGGATCAGATTGCATCTTTTGATAAAGGCTTTCTAGCTCTTTTTCAGCACGCTTAAAGCGCTTGTCTCGTAGGAGCGCATAAATTAAACCATAACGTTCTGCTAACTCATTTGAGTAGCGCTTGTCGTGAATGCGCGAATCAAACTGCGCAACGGTGTCAGTCGAGTTTCCCAAGGCAGCCTTTAATTTAGCGCGTACTAGATGAAAGTCGATGCTATCCGGTATTTGACGATAGGGTAACTCACGCATCCTGCTTTCAATATCCGCGATGCGCTCGTAAGTCAGGGGGTGAGTTCTTAAATAGGAAGGTGCGCCATTTTCGCGGTAACGACCCGCCAATTGCAATCTTTCAAAAAAGGCCGACATCCCATGGGGATCAAATCCTGCTCTATGGAGAATATTAAAGCCAATGCGATCGGCTTCCTTTTCGTGTTTGCGCGTAAAATTAAGGCGTGATTGAATCGCGGCAGCCTGGCTTGCTATGATAGCTGCTGATCCGGCTTGTGGATTAGAGCGAGATGCTAGGATTGCTATGGCTAAACCGGCAATGGTTGATATCAATCCCATGTGTTGTTGCCCCGCTATCATTCTTGCTAGGTGTTTTTGAGTGACATGGGCAATTTCATGCGCCATAACACCGGCGAGTTCAGACTCACTTTGTGCAGCAATGATTAGCCCGCTATTAAAGCCCATGAATCCCCCAGGTAATGCAAACGCATTAATGGTGGGGTCTTGTAAAGCAAAGAATTCAAATGATTGGCCGGGTTGTGTTTCATTGGAAGTCGATAGTAATCTTCTTCCCAGGTTGTTTAAGTAACTGGTAATTTCAGGGTCATCAAGATAACTAGGATCAGCCCGGATTTGGCGCATAATTTGATAACCAAGCTGTCTTTCTTGCCGAGGCGTGATCGTTGCCTGAGAAACATCACCGAGCTCGGGCAAATCATCAGCAATCGTGCTAATTGGCAATAGCAGCGCCAAAATAAAAATGAAGTGATAATATTTTTTCATGCCACATTGGATGATGACTTTCGATTCGAGTTCCTATAACAGCGATTTCTTAGCTGAGTCAAGTATTTAGATATTGTATGGAGTGATTTAGCAACGTTTAGCTAGTAAATTTTAAAAGGGTAAACTGATGTCCGGTTTAAATTGCTTTAATACTCGACGAAAATCGAGTTTAATCCGTTGTAGCGCATCAGAATTATCTGCCTCAAAACGCAATACTAAAACAGGTGTGGTGTTGGAAGAACGAATCAAACCAAATCCATCACGATACTCAACACGCAACCCATCGGTTGTGATGATGCGCTCAGGATTATCAAAACGAGCCTCTCGTTGCAGTAAATCGACTAAGGCATAGTTTTCACCTTCTTTGAGCTTAATTTGTAGTTCGGGTGTATTGATCGCATCGGGTAATGCATGAAGCACTGCGTTCATATCCGATTGTTTACTCAAAAATTCTAATAAACGTGCACCCGTATATAAGGCGTCATCAAATCCATACCATCGCTCTTTGAAAAAGATATGCCCACTCATTTCACCTGCTAATAGTGCCCCTATTTCTTTTAGTTTGCCTTTAATAAAGGAATGCCCGGTTTTCCACATAATAGGAATACCACCATGTTGTTCGATCCATAGCGCTAGGTTGCGGGTACATTTAACATCAAAAATAATTTTCGCCCCTGGATTGCGGGTTAGTACATCAGCTGCGAATAACATGAGCTGACGATCAGGAAAAATAATACTGCCATCTTTGGTAACGAGGCCTAATCGATCCCCATCGCCATCAAATGCAAACCCAATTTCTGCATCAGTTGCTGCAAGGGTTTCAATGACATTCTGCAAATTTTCAGGAACGGATGGGTCAGGATGATGATTCGGAAAATTACCATCAATTTCACAAAACAATTCGATGACTTCACAACCCATTTGTCGATAAAGTGCGGGCGCCATCGCGCCGGTTACACCATTACCACAATCAACGACGATTTTCATCGGGCGCGATAATTTCACATCACTGGTAATTCTTTGGAGGTATTCTGATGTGATTTCATGGGTTTTATAGCTACCTTCACCATGAGTTAGATCATTTTCCTCTAAGCGTTTGCGTAAGGATTGAATGACTTCTGCTGCTAAAGTTTCGCCACCTAATACCATTTTGAGACCGTTATACTCAGGAGGATTATGGCTGCCCGTGATCATTACCCCCGTATAACCGCATAACTCATGCGCTGCATAATAGAGCACAGGGGTTGGAACCATGCCGACATCGATGACATGCAGCCCACTTTTTTGTAGCCCTTTGGCCAGCGCTTGTGCAAGGGAAGGGCTGGATAGTCTTCCATCACGACCAATGGCAATTGAGGAGAGTTTACGTTTAACCGCCTCTGACCCTATGGCATGGCCAATTCGCTCTACCATGTCGGGGGTCAAAACGGTATTGACGATGCCTCTAATATCATAAGCTTTGAATATTTCTTTAGGGATGTCATTCATAGCAGGGCTCTTTATCGATTAAGTTAGATGTGAGTGGTATGCATAGCAGAAAAGATAGGATTAATGATTTTCTTTCCTGTATTGAATGTGCTTTACACCCAATACCATTATTTCAGTGATGATTTGTTTTAACCTCTCCTTTTAAAACATAGTGAGTGCCGCAGTAAGGACATAAGGCCTCGCGAGTCGCTTCAATGGGTAAATAGACACGGGGATGGCCATTCCAGGACAACATGGAGGGCATTGGGCAGTGCAGCGGCAAGTCATCTACGGTTACTTCAATTTGTCGGTTATTCATCGTAATAGATTCCCCTTAATAAAATCAGACATAATGTAGCCAATCAGTATGTTTTTTTGATTTGCCACTGACGCATTCGAAAAATAAAGTTTGTAATCGCTCAGTTATGGGACCTCTCGATCCATTTCCGATCGTTCGATTATCTAGCTCCCTGATCGGTGTTACTTCTGCAGCCGTTCCTGTAAAGAAGGCTTCATCGGCACAGTAAACTTCGTCTCTGGTAATTCGTTTCTCGATAATCGATAGGCCGATCTCACCTGCTAATTCAATAACCGATGCACGTGTAATTCCTTCGAGACAGGCCGTCAGATCTGGGGTATACAGCTTATTATTTTTAATAACAAAAATATTTTCACCGGATCCTTCAGCCACATAACCATCGACATCCAGTAAAAGCGCTTCTTGATAACCATCGAGTGCGACCTCTTGATGAGCAAGAATCGAATTAGTATAGGTAGAAACCGATTTGGCTCGACACATATTAATATTGACATGATGCCGGGTAAACGATGAAGTTTTGACGCGAATTCCTTTTAAAAGACTATCCGGTCCAAGATAGGTGCCCCATGACCAAGCTGCAATCGCGACATGCACCGATAGATTTTTTGCCGATAATCCCATGGCTTCTGGACCGTAGAAAATGATGGGTCGAATATAACCCGATTTGAGATTATTTTCGCGTACAACATCCTTTTGCGCTTGCATGAGCGTTGCTGGATCAAATGGAATGGGCATCTTGAAGATATGTGCCGAATGAAATAAGCGCTCCGTATGCTCCGGTAAGCGAAAAATAGCAGGGCCCTGATCGGTTTCGTAAGCACGCAACCCTTCAAACACACCCATCCCATAGTGCAACGTATGGGTTAGCACATGGGTTGTAGCATTTCGCCAAGGAACCAACTTTCCGTCATACCAAATTACACCATCGCGATCAGCCATTGACATTACAAAATCCTCGAAAAAATTCTAAAAATACTATTCTAGCTTATTTTTCAATTAACCAATGAAAGCTTGAAGTACCTAACCTGAGTCATTTCTCTGTTTAGTTCCACTTAATGCGAGAGACCCTTCAATGTTTTAAGGCGTTAAACATAGTTGTAAATCATCAGGAAGCTGTATATATGCTTTTTCAATTGATCGTGGAAGGTCTAGTAATAGAGCACATCATGGCTTTACTCATTACAGCAAAGGTCGAGCACATGAGTGATCTGCTTTGCTATTGGTCCATTGCGACACCGCGGTAGATGACAAAACTGATTGCCGTTATCGCCCAAGATTGTATGGATTTTGTATGGAACAGCATTGATCAGATTCGTAGAAATATTGTTGATACTATCTATTGAATTCATTGCGCAGCTTCACATAGACGAATTTGCTAGTACGATCGACTGATGCCATGGCGCTGATAGCATTGACAGAGGGTTGACCGAGGTAGATGGGGAGGCCATGGACTGTAGGGCATACAAGCAGGCATCTAGAGACAGGGGCTTATTTTGACAGAAAGTGACAATACTCACAGTAGTCTGATTCTTAGAAAGGTATACTACTATCAATTAACTTCCTTAATTAAAAGAACTCTAGAAAGTCAAGGTTAAGGGTATGAATAAAGAAACTGTTTGGAAAATACTGACCCACAAAGATTATCAGATAGCCTCGGCTATCATCAGTTGGCTGAATAATTGCCAAACATGGGATGAATTCAATCAAGCAGTACAAATCGCATTACTGCCTTTGATTGCTTGCAATGGCGCATTTTGCGTGCGGCAGGCAGCGGAGCATTCTTCATTGCAGTTGCTTGGCAGCATCAACCAATCCGGCTGTTGTTCGAGCTGCTGGAATCAATTTCTTACTTCTATCTTGCTAAAAATACCAACCGGTCCTTCGTTGAAAAAGGCCCCAAATGTACCATCATCCATCGTGATAGCCAATAATCCCTTGGCTTGCATGGGCTCGACTTGCCAGCTTCATACCCCAGATCCATCATGGCAGCAGTCGCATCATAGTTGTTCCCTCATTACATTATTTGATGACCGTCAGCCGGCATATCGACTTTATTTCTGTCAGGTAGATGTACAGCAACAGCTATTTAATCAACGTGCTATGGAGCTGCTGCAGTTACTCCATCCAGTCCTTCTACAAACTTTGCGATTTATCATTTTCCGGGAAGAAAGCATTTATCCCCGTCAAACGCGTAACTTCTGGGCTGACCATACCGAATCGATTCTTATCATCCAAGATAATGGCACAATTCTTTATCAAAGCTATGCGTTTATACGGACCATCGAACAGGACAAGCATCAATTCCTTATGATGGCGCTGGATCTTGTTCAATATGTTCAAAACAATCAACTCGATGAATTCAGTATTCTGTCAAAGTTGGGTAAACGTCTCTACACCATCAAATTGACATCAATCAACACGGTTGCCGGTGATGAGCAACAGATATATCTCCTACATTTATCCCGCGTTGCTCACAAAAATGGAAAAATCTTCAATTGCCTGGACAGAACTGGCCTGACCATTCGAGAACTTGAAATTGCTACACTGATATACCAGGGCAATTCTCCCAAGGAAATCGCCGAAGAAATCAATCTCAGCTATCACACCATACGCAACCATATCAAGCATATATACAGCAAGCTGGGTGTATCGACACGCAGCGAAATGCTGGTGAAATTGGCATAAGCCAATTTTCTTAATGGCGATTTTTACATTTCTCCAGGCAAAATGACTCAATTGGGCTATTTTTTTTATTCTTATTGTGTTGTATAAAACCTCCATGTGACAGGATGTAAATATTGACTATTTATAAATAATTGACAATAAAACATCTCCAGTAATCATGGGTTTAGATATGTCTATAAGTCACCAAAGCACTTATGAATTATTGCGGCAAAAATTCAAAGTGAATAAAAAAATTAACAAAAACAGGAGAATGTTTTGTGAACAGGAATAAGTTGGAAATTAAAAAGTATTCCAAGCATGGTTTACAGCGATCCATTCGTGTATTGATAAATCTAGCATTGTTATCTGGATTTATTAGTTTAACTGGCTGCGCTGGCATCCACTTATATAACCCAGATAATGACACCACAGCTTCATTAGTTAAAAAAACCAGTGATGAAATCAATTTTCAAGCGGTTATCGAAGAAGAACGTAAAAAACAAACCAAATTACTAAATCACGAGCTTGAAGTAGTTGCTAGGGCCGCTCTGGCTCTGCGAAATACGAGAATGCGTTCGCTACTGGAACATGAGACTATACCAGGAACATTAGAAAATGGTTCATTAATCAGGAAACTAGAATCAAAAATTGATGAACGATTATCAAAACTTATAAATTTAAATCAATTAGATAATGCTAAAAATTCTATCGACACACTGAAAAACTTGATTACAGTTACAGAACGTAATATAGAAGATTTTTCCACAACACTGGAAAATTTGGATATAGCTATTAAGCTTTTTAAACTTGAGCTAAAAACATCTGCGCCTGAATGCAAAACAGGAGACGATGCCAAATTTGTTGTCGATGACAAAATCATCAATAAGTATAGTGTAGTGGCAGAATCAATTAAATCGGACTTAGACGTTTTACATTTATTGCAAAATTTCAAAGAAAGGTGTGAAGCGCATCAAGAAATTAGGAATAAGTTTAATGTCAGTATGAACGCTATACTTAAAGAAGAATACAAAGCAAAAAACGATTTGAAAGAACAGGAAAAAGTTAAATCTGATAAAGAAGGCGAATATAACGAAGCTCTAAAAATATATCAAGAAGCTCTTAAACAAGCTGAATCCGATGCATCAGAGGCAGCAAAGAAAAAAATCACTACCCAAGCTGAGATTTTACAAAATGCACTTAAAGGACTTGAAGAAACAGGAATTTTGGGGAAACAAAGTACCACAAATCACCAAATCAATAACATTGATCTTATATTAGATGTACTCGCTAAAGGTAAGCTGGAAGAAGAAAAACTGAATTGCTCGGAAATAAAAATTGATGACAAAACTAAAGAAGCAGAAGCAAAAAAGAAATGCTTGGAAACAAAACAGGCGTTGGCTGTTGTCGCTCAGCTTCCCAGTTTTGTTGGCCGGGGGGCCACAATTGAAGCACTCACAGAGTTGCCCCCAGTTAACGCCTTATTGTTTGAAAAAGAGCGGCTAATGGCATTAAAGGAAGACGTAGAAAAACAAATCGGCAGAACCAAATCCAAAATTGCACTGCTTCAACAGAAACGCGATGCAACTCAAGATGAGATAGATAGTTTAGTAAAGGTTAAGCAACACTTAATCTGGGCACGTCAGGCAAACGGCGGTAATGATATTAAACTATCAGATTTGTATAAAAAATCTATCAATGAGTCCGCGCGCCGTCATATGGTGATTGCAGTAACGCGATATCTGAACACATCTACAGGCCCACAGCGGGTAATGCGCGAAATCGAATACCGTTTAATCGACATTAAACATGCTCAAGCATTAGATTCTTCAGAGACTGCACTTCGACTTTGGGAGGGGGCTATTAAGCAACCAATTAATGTGCTGGCAGCTTATCATGGCTCTGGTATGAAACGAGAGGAGCTCGCAAAATTGATAGTTGAAGCACTCAAAGCGGCTGGCCTATTCACTATTGCAGGGGGAGTTTTAAACTAATGCTATCAGAAAAAACCATTTTCAAAATCACCGCGATTATTTCAGCAAGTCTATTGTTTGTTGCCTGTTCATCTACGTCTGAGGTGCAAAAGTTAGCCCAAATAACCGCCACAAACTCTTCCCTTGTAAATACGGAGTTGACCGGTTTTGCTGAAAAGAGACGTGAAATAGCAGAAAGCAGAATTAAGGCTATTGAATCGCTCAGCAAAGAGGCTGAACAACAGCAAGTAACGTTCGAAGCTTATCGACAAGGTGCGCTAGCCACCGCTGTAATCGCCGGAGAAAAAAATAATCCGAACTACGCTACCTTGCTGGAAGAATTAGAACGTACTTCTAACGCAGTTCAAGAATACCAAGAGTCAGTCCAGTTAAAACAAACTTCCATAAATCAGGAGATATTAACTTCACTACAACCATTAGAGATTCCAAAAAGTAATTTGTCAGCAATCTCTACAAAACTAGGGGGACTTGCTAAAGGATCAACCTATGAAGAGCAATTGCGTTTTCTGACTGGTTACTTCTCAGCGGTATTAAATGACATCAGAGCCGCCCAAAAAGCATCAAGTAGTGCTACAAATAACAATACGACTTCTAGTGATGAAGACAATCTTGCGTCTGAAACTTTACAAAACCCTAATTAGATACGATTTTTTTAATCGCCAAAAACAAAAAAGGAAAAAGCATGCCTAAAAAAAACAAAATATCAGGTAAGGGATTACAAAACTATCTCGAAAGCTATCAACTTACACGTGAATGTATCGTAGATTTAATCTCAAAATTAAGAAAGCGAAATAGAAATTTAAATAATCCTCCAACTCCAAGCGAAGTTGCTGACAATGATGAGAAAATTCTCGAACTGGTAGCAGCTAAGGCACTTTTGGATGCAAAACTGGCAGCATTTGAAGCAAATAAAGTTAGCATTGCGCCACCATCAGATCTGCAATTGAATTCACTAAAGGATCTTATCGCTAAAGTTGATAAGCTAAACACAAATCAGAAAATATCTGACGAAATAGTCAAACTCAGCACTGATGTATTGACTGAGTTTAACAACATTCATCCTGATCAGGCATAGCAATTGGAATAATTCTTTATAGTTCATTTTTTAATCTCTGCGGGTTCAATTCCCCGCCCCTTGGGGCGAGCTGGTTGAAAACCAGCAGATTGAAGAGCGCAGTTAATACCCCGCTGCTTGCGGCGGGGTATTTGGTCTCAAAACAACGCAAGTTGATAATCCGAGTACAGCTTCTGATATGCTTTACCTTGATTCTGCACATACTTACCAATCACCTGTTCATCCCCATGCTTACCAACCGTACTTGCAAAATAACCATCAGTCCAAAATTCTCCGCCCCATAGCTTCTTCTTAACCTGAGGGCAACACTTGAAAATTTCTCGCGCAGTTATGCTCTTATATAAGCGCAACAAGCTTAGTAACACTATATGTCGACACTGACTGTACCAAGAAATGAACATGGTCCTTATCAGTACCGATCTCTAAAAACTTCACTTGATAACGCTCCGCCACTCCAAGGCAAATATCTTTGAGAACAGCATCAACTTGCTCATCAAAAACTATACGCCTGTATTTTGCCGGAAATACTAAGTGGTACAGTAAAACTGTGACATTATGACTCTTATGAATATATTCGCTCATCCACAAATTCTACGCCGCAAGCGGCGGGGAATATAACCCGAAGAGATTGAATCGGAAGTCGAGCTTAATGATACATATCAGAAATTAAAGATAGGCTATGTTAAAGTTAGCTGTTGAAACTGTCTTGTTTTCCCAAGAGAGGCAAAGAAACAAAGTATTGGTGTAATATTTTGACCGAGACGGTCAATCATTCTGTGCCATCCGAGATAACTCTCAAGATAGCGTGTTGCCACCCCATGAAACTTCTTCATTCATTGTTTGAGCCGACTATCATACGCATTGACATTCTGAATATGATAGATGTTGTTTACAACACGCTGACCGGCAGCAATATTAACTGGGCGGTGAACGATGTTAGCTTGCCGGGCAAGCTGTTTGTATGTCGGCATCCCATCAGTGCACAGGATCACATCCTTATTTAATACACAGATTATTGCTCTGGCGAAATGAGAATGAACTTAATGAGGTAACTGATACTACTGATGTTTAACTAAGCTAACTCAGAACAGGTCAAATTCTTTTTCCAGGATCCACTCTTCTATATTTAGTTCCTATTTGCTTTTGCGCTCAGTAGAAATTTAACAATTTCAATAAAAGCCAGTGAAAAAGCACAATTATTCTTGCAAGGATACTTTTCGCTTCGCAGTATCCTTTTAATCCGGTGTGGTTGTGCTGGTTTTTGATTAAGTCTTTTATTTCAACTGTGCTGAATATCTGGTTGGGTATGCATTATTTCAGTAATGAAGGCATATCTGCTCTACTCACGATCATGAATTGCTTGGACTCAGTAGTCACTACTTTATTGCGCAACGTGTGCTTCACGCATTGTTAACTCGATGGAAAATCCATTAACTAAATCTTATCTTTCTACTCATAGCTTAAATGCTTGGAAGAATACGCTAACTAATTTAGTACGGCGGAGTCAGCTTATTGTTGTTTCCAAGTTAAAGCGCAGAAGGCGTTATACGCTGGTATTACATCGATTAAAACGCAACTTGGTGCTAGCAGGGGGCTTAATTGGCTTTATGGTGGGGCTTTCTTGGATAGCAATTAATTATTTAACTAAAGAAAGTAATTATTTATCAACAGAAGATCAGGAATCCTACTCGATTGTTGTTCCCCCACATGTTTTCATTGACTCAATCGATACACTAGAAAAATGGCTACGCAAAGAATTGGGATTACCTTACGCAAAATCGCATAGGGTAATTCGGCCTGCTAGTCTGTTATCTGGTAATAAAATTGAATTTCCGCAGTTGCTAGAATCGTGGGAGATCAAATTCATGACACATAATAGTAGTTTTAGCATTCGCTATTGGCGGGGTGATCCTAATGTGCTAGTGATAATGCGAAAGGCGAGTTTTTGGGGGTTATTAAAAAGCTTCCATGATGGTTCGACGATAAACAATGTCTGGGCGCTACTTATTGACTCAATTGCCACTGGCTTATCTGCTAATGTGATAATCAATACGTTAATTTGGAGTCGTCTTAATTACCTTAGGTTACTCTCTGCTGGATTCATTGGCATAACATTAACAATTTCATTTGCGCTTGTTTTGAACTCTTTGTCTCTCTATTAGTTTAGGGTGGAATTCATTTTGAGATTTGTATAAATTCTATTTTCTTTAGCGAAGATTCGAGTGCAAAGCTATAGGATATAGAATTTTTTCTAATCACCTATTTATTTGACAAATTTACTATCTTTTTTCTCAGAATTAACTGGTTTCTTTTATGAGTAATCGTTTCCTATGGGGATTTATTATTGCATTGATAGCTTGGATCGGCGTATTTACTGTCGCCTATCTTTACTTTGCATCGGCCCAAGCGCCTAAAGTGGCGATGGTCAGCGCGGATAGTCCTGAGAAAGAAATTATCATCCCTCGATCACTAGATGGTCATTATTACGTTCAAGGGAAAATTAATGGCTATCCCGTTGAGTTTATGGTCGATACCGGCGCGAGTATTGTATCGATCAGTTATGAATTAGCCCGTGCTATTCATTTGCCACCAGGTATTCCAGCAAATTTTTCTACAGCAGGGGGTGGTGTGAATGGAGAAATAGTTCCTTCAGTCGATATCGAAATTGGCAATATTAGGCTCAATGAGCTAACTGTTAGTGTGGGTATTCAAGGAAAAATGGCCTTACTTGGACAAAATTTTCTTAGAAGAATCGATATGATTCAATCTAATGATAAGATGATATTACAAATTAGAAATTAAAATAACCTAGGCGCCAACTGTAAAGTTGAATAAAGATGTTACTAATCTATCACTAATGAGATGATCGGAGATTTACTTAGATGTTCCAGCATATAAAAGTACCAGTAGAAGGCAAGAAAATTCTTGTTAATCCAGACCAAACGTTGAATGTACCGGATAACCCTATTATTCCTTTTATAGAGGGGGATGGAACAGGCATCGATATTACGCCTGTCATGTTAAAAGTGGTTGATGCTGCGGTTCTGAGCGCATATGGAAATAAAAGAAAAATCGCCTGGATGGAAATTTATGCAGGTGAAAAATCAACCAAAGTCTATGGAGAAAATGTTTGGTTGCCTGATGAAACTTTACAAGCTGCTAAAGAATACGTGGTTTCAATTAAAGGACCCTTAACGACACCAGTTAGTGGGGGTATTCGTTCCATTAATGTTGCATTGAGGCAGCTTCTTGATTTGTATGTATGCTTACGCCCAGTACGTTATTTCCAAGGCGTACCGAGCCCTGTTAAGCATCCTGAGAAAGTTGATATGGTGATATTTAGAGAAAACTCTGAGGATATTTATGCAGGAATCGAATGGGAAGCAGAGTCTTCAGCAGTGAATAAAGTAATTAAATTCTTAATGGATGAGATGCAGGTAAAAAGTATTCGCTTCCCTAAAACTTCGGCTATTGGCATTAAGCCCGTATCAAGAGAGGGTACTGAACGATTAGTTCATAAAGCTATTCAGTATGCAATTGATCATCGCAGAACTTCTGTAACGCTCGTGCATAAAGGTAATATCATGAAATTTACTGAAGGAGGATTCAAGAATTGGGGATACCAAGTTGCTGCGAAAGACTTCGGCGCAGAACTCTATAATGGCGGACCCTGGATGAAACTTCCCCAGGATAAAGGGGGTATTATCATAAAAGATGTAATTGCAGATGCTTTCTTACAGCAAATTCTGTTACGACCAGAAGAATACGATGTGATTGCAACCTTGAATTTAAACGGGGATTATATTTCAGATGCGTTAGCAGCACAGGTTGGTGGTATTGGAATTGCACCAGGTGCGAATCTTAGCGATTCAATCGCTATTTTTGAAGCGACTCATGGAACAGCACCTAAATATGCCGGAAAAGATCAAGTCAATCCTGGATCAATCATCCTTTCCGCCGAAATGATGCTAAGGCATATGGGTTGGAATGAAGCAGCCGACGCAATCTTGAGGGCGATGGAGAAAACCATAACAAGCAAAATTGTCACCTATGATTTTGCTCGGTTAATGGATGGCGCTACTGAGGTTTCTTGTTCAAAATTTGGAAGTACACTTATCGCTAATATGTCTTAGTGTATCGTTTTTAGAATTTATGTTTTGCCCATTACATAATAATGATTAACAGTATTATAGTAATGGGCAAGTTGCTTTATAGCTAAAATAAACTAATCAAAGTAGACCAAACAATCTACCTTAAGCAGCCTGAATATTTGATGCCTGTTTTCCTTTAGGACCCTGAGTTACTTCAAAGCTCACCTTTTGGCCTTCTTTCAGAGTTTTAAAACCGGTCATATTAATCGCTGAGAAATGGGCGAATAAATCCTCGCTTCCATCATCAGGAGTAATAAAACCAAACCCTTTAGAATCATTGAACCATTTTACTGTACCTGTTGCCATCTCTACTTCCTATAAAAAACTGGGCCGGAAACCCTAAAACTATTTGAATTTCAAGACCGCAAACGGCTCTAACCAATACTGCAGGGAACTTGAAGCCAAACGCCAGTTGCAGTTTTACGCAAATTTTAATCTTAAGTCAAGCGTTTAGCATTTGAAAATATCACTTTTATACTTTTTTTAAGTAGCAGTAAAATAAGTGAATGCAGCTAATACGCTTGAAAATTTTGTCGTAATCGTCAAATATGTAAAAAGAAAAATAATTAGAATGCTAATGTTGATGAAGACTTATGATTAAATTCCTGTAGTCTAAAGTTTTTAGATATTAGCTTGGCAAAAAGGAATCAGTGATGACAATAAGAAATAATCGCGAAGAAAGTGTTCTAGAGGATAATAAAAATAAGCTCAAAACACCTCCGCTGTATAAAGTGCTGTTACTTAATGATGATTTTACACCAATGGATTTTGTCGTAATGGTACTTCAAACTTTCTTTTTTATGAGCCAAGAAAAAGCGATTCACGTTATGCTTAAAGTTCATAATGAGGGCGCAGGAATTTGTGGTGTTTATCCGAGTGATATTGCAATGACTAAAGTGAAACAAGTAAATGATTTTTCTAGGCAAAATCAGCATCCATTAAAGTGTGTTATGGAGAAAAATACATGATCGCTCAAGAATTAGAAGCTAGCCTCCATATGGCGTTTATCCAATCACGCCAGAAGCGACATGAATTTATTACAGTAGAACATTTACTGCTTGCGCTACTCGATAATCCAAGTGCGGCTGAAGTATTAGTTGCTTGTGCAATCGATATTGAGGAATTGCGCACACTTTTACATGATCATATTAATCAACATACCCCTATTGTGGGGGGAAGCGAAGACGTAGATACACAACCAACACTTGGATTCCAACGGGTAATTCAGCGCGCAATCTTGCATGTTCAATCATCTGGAAAGAAAGAAGTTACAGGAGCAAATGTTTTAGCCGCAATCTTTGGCGAGAAAGATTCGCATGCAGTTTATTTTCTTCAACAAAAGGGTATTACGAGACTGGATGTAACGAATTACATATCCCATAAAATCTGCAAGGTTTCGCAGAATAACGAGCAAAATAATAAAGCCGAAGAAGAAAGTGAGAACGAGCAGCAGTCTGCTGCGCCTAGCCCATTAGAAAGTTATACGATTAATCTGAATAACCTGGCAATGGCTAACCGTATTGATCCGTTAATTGGTAGGGAAAAAGAGTTAGAACGAGTTATTCAAACCTTATGCCGGCGTCGGAAAAATAACCCGTTACTGGTTGGGGAAGCGGGTGTTGGTAAAACAGCGATTGCTGAGGGTCTAGCCAAGAGAATCGTAGAAGGGGATGTACCTGAGATTTTGTCTAAACATCAAGTTTATGCATTGGATATCGGAGCGCTTCTTGCTGGCACTAAATATCGCGGTGATTTTGAACAACGGTTTAAAACTATCCTAAAGCAATTAACTGATAATCCAAAAGCCATTCTATTCATTGATGAAATTCATACACTGATCGGTGCTGGCGCAGCTTCGGGAGGTACGTTAGATGCATCGAATTTACTTAAACCGATATTGAGTTCTGGGAGATTGAAATGCATTGGTGCAACAACTTATAACGAATTTAGAGGTATTTTTGAGAAAGATCATGCGCTATCACGCCGCTTTCAGAAAATTGAGGTCAACGAGCCGAGCATTGATGAAACGGTAGCGATATTACGGGGTTTAAAATCTCATTATGAGAAACATCATGGGGTGAAATATTCGTCGATTGCACTAACATCAGCAGCAGAGCTTTCAGCACGATTCATTGGTGATCGGCACTTGCCTGATAAAGCAATTGATATTATTGATGAGGCAGGTGCTGCACAACGTATCCTACCAAAATCTAAGCAACGTAAAGTGATTGGCAAAACCGAAATTGAAGAAATCATCGCTAAGATTGCAAGAATTCCTTCTCAGAGCATTTCAAGCGATGATCGTAGTAAACTCAAAACGCTCGATCGTGATTTGAAATCAATCGTATTTGGTCAAGATGCCGCAATCGATGTGCTTACAACTGCTATGAAATTATCGAGATGCGGTCTAGGAAATCCGCAAAAACCAATTGGATCTTTTCTTTTCTCTGGTCCTACGGGTGTCGGTAAGACCGAAGTGGCACGTCAACTCGCCTATATCATGGGAATCCCATTGCACCGTTTTGATATGTCCGAGTATATGGAGCGGCATGCTGTTTCGCGTCTAATCGGAGCGCCACCGGGTTATGTCGGATTTGAGCAAGGTGGTTTATTGACCGAAACGATTATCAAGCATCCCCACTCGGTATTGCTGCTTGATGAAATAGAAAAAGCCCATACTGATATTTTTAATGTATTACTTCAAGTGATGGATCATGGCACATTAACCGATAATAATGGGCGAAAAGCGGATTTTCGTAATGTCATTATTATTATGACTACTAATGCTGGGGCTGAATCACTCGTGAAATCAAGTATTGGTTTTACGGAAACTTCGCAGACCGGTAATGAAATGGCTGAGATTACGCGCTTATTTACACCTGAATTTAGAAATCGATTAGATTCAATTATTTCATTTGCACCATTAAGTAAAGGTATTATTTTACGTGTAGCAGATAAGTTTTTAATGCAGCTTGAAACTCAATTGCAAGAGAAAAAAGTTGAAGTTATTTTTACTGATGACTTGCGCAATTATCTCGCAGAAAAGGGATTTGATCCTTTAATGGGCGCCCGTCCTATGGCTCGTTTGATTCAAGATGTTATTCGCAGTGCCTTGGCTGATGAATTACTCTTCGGGAAATTGACGAATGGGGGGAAAGTGACAGTTACCATTTCAAAAGAAGGTAAAGTAGAACTTCAATTCTAAGGCACACAAGATTAATGTTGGTATGAATATTCAAGCAAGTGTTATAAAGATTGAAAAATTGGGCCTGGTCTTCCCGTTCTTGGGGAAAATGGTTTTTATTAATTAGATTCTCATTGGAAGAAGGTGAAATTTACTGCTGTTTCCTTGGAAAAACAGTCAAAAAGTGGCCAGTAGCTATAGCTCTTAAATTCCAGGCGTAGGCGACTATCAATAAATTGATATGATCGACCAATAAATCTTTTCAAGAAGTACTTCCCTTTTGCCGCGCGATGCTGCAACATGATGAAATATTTCTGGTAACGTATGACTGTCATGCAGGTTTTATTCGTGATTGATCACGCTGACGATTAAATGATCTTGTGCGGTACTGGCAATCGATGCCTTGCTGCCATATTCGTATTGCTTGTGGTCTTTTCTCCTGTACACGCAGCGAGTAGATCTTGTTCAGGCGATTAATGATTTTGATCGCCAGTTTGCTGTCAGTAAGATAGGTACTGTTCTTTTTTTGTAGCGTCGTATCAATAAGAACCGTATCTTCCAACGTCTTAGGCCCATGTAAATCAATACTTATTCAGAAAATTTGCTCGACCAATGTGTTTACGCAAATAGACTACTTTCGTACTGTGGTAAGACAATATTAGTCAATTTGATCTGCAAGCATACAACCATTTACACTTTATATCTGGGGTGTGGATGTATTTCAGGGACAACTATTTAAACACGTTAGTAGATAGATAACGATCACCTCGATCACAAGCTATGAAAACGATAGTAGCATCTTCGACTTCATCTGAAATTTTAAGTGCAGCAGCGAGTGCACCGCCTGATGAAATACCGGTAAAAATTCCTTCTTCGCGTGCTAGGCGTTTTGTCATCGTTTCAGCTTCCGTTTGGGAGACAAAGAGGATACGATTAATGAGTGTTGGGTCGTAAATTTTAGGAAGGTAATTTTCAGACCATTTTCTGATACCAGGTATTTGAGATCCTTCTTCAGGTTGTACACCAATAATTTTAATGTCTGGATTAGCTTCGGAAAAATATCGAGCGCACCCCATAATCGTTCCTGTTGTGCCCATACTGCTGACAAAATGGGTAATCGATTGACTGGTTTCATGCCAAATTTCAGGTGCTGTGCCTTTGTATTGGGCCAATGGGTTGTCAGGATTAGCAAATTGGTCAAGAATAAATCCTTGACCTTCATCTCGTAGTTGTTCGGCAATATCTCTGGCGTGTTCCATACCCCCTTCTTTAGGAGTTAAGATGATTTTCGCGCCGTATGCACTCATTGATTGGCGTCGTTCAATACTCAGATTTTCTGGCATTACTAAAATCAACTGATAATTCATCATAGCAGCAGCCATCGCTAATGCAATGCCGGTATTCCCACTGGTTGCTTCAATCAAAGTATCACCTGGTTTAATAGCGCCACGTTCTTGTGCACGCATGATCATTGAAAGTGCCGGCCGATCTTTAACTGATCCTGCTGGGTTGTTACCCTCTAACTTCGCTAAAAGAATATTGCTGGTTTTTCCTGGTATACGTTTAAGTTGAACGAGTGGGGTATTGCCAACACAATCTTGAATTGTTTTGAACATAGGTGAGCTTGGATTTTTTTAAATACCAATGAATAAATGGAATTATTACATACAGGGTACAGACTTGATAAAGCATAGGGTTAATAAAAAAGCAAAAACCCTCTGAAATTATATTTCAGAGGGTTTTGATGAAGCTAGCTTTATTTACTTAGAAGACAGCTCTTCTTTTTTTACAACCATCTTTTCGGGATCAGGTGCAGCGGCAATTTCATCAACGATTAATTCGTTGCGGATTTGATTAATGGTGCCTGGACCAACGCCACTTACTTTCTCTAAATCATCAATAGATTTGAAATGGCCATGTTGATTTCGATACTCTACAATAGCCTTTGCTTTAGCTGGTCCAATTCCCTTTAAAGCTTCAAACTCCGCTTCAGATGCTGTGTTGATATTAACGCCAGCAAAAACAGTACTACTGAATACAAAAAAGATTACTAATAGTTGTAAAAATCTTTGCATAAAATCTCCTATCGTTTAAAAAAGATTGCCAAGTGAAATACAAATCGTGCAATCAAAAGGCCAGAATATATCGGCAGATCGTTGTGGAGTTTTAGGCTAGGATGAAAAATCAAATAAAAGGATTAGGCAATTCGGAAACGTGTTTGTTTTAAGATAAAAATTGTAAGCAAAGGAATCACAAAACCAATAGCGGTAATAGACATCAGTAATAAACCTAATTGACTATAATCAGCAGGAATAGTGACTTCACCTGTACTGGCATCAATAACTTCTCTGGATATGATGAATATTTGATTGATATATTTTGTGCATAATTGAGATGCCGATAGTGCAAGATTAGTAAAAGATGCCATAACGGCGAAAAAGGTAGCTTTGAGTTTCTCAGGGGCTGAATTGGCAATCCAAGCTAGCATGGGAATCATAGCGATTTGCCCTAAAGGCGATTCTAACGCTGTGTCTACGACAGCAATAAAGCGTGCATCAACGATACCCCCTGTCAACGCGGCAGTCCATTCATGCAATCCAAAGTACATTCCAATGATAGGCAAAGAAAGGATTGTGCCTGCAATTGTCAGTATTCCGATAATAAAAGCCATCGATCGCTCTGCCATAAAGCGTCGAAAGATAAACATACCTGCGAGCGTTAAGGCGGAACCGATTAATGAGAGCGTTGCCAGAAATTGTTGGTCAAAACCAAGGTGGTCAATCATCCACCAAGTTGAGCCAGCACCCGGTCCTGGGATGGCTCGAAATACAAAGATTAGAATTGCCGTTCCAACCAGCATATTGCGTGCTTCTTCATCTAATTCACCCGAGATTTGCTTTATTAGAAAAAGAACGATGGCCATTGATAATGCAAAAACAATCTCTTCTGCGCCGCTAATACCACCTAATCCTACACTTAATGAGATGACTGTGAAGGCGGCACCTCCCCCCAGAATCCACCAATTGATTGGAGGGGTCTCAGCATGGGTATCTAATAGGGCAATCGATTCTTCACGCTTCATTCCTTGTTGCATTAAACGGGTAATATTTTTTCTTCTGAGGCAGCTTGCTAGAAATACTCCACCGACAGATACAATGGGGATAACTAGCGCAAGTTGGTAAATAAATAAGTAAGTTGCTAATTTTTCTGATTCAGATAAAGAACCCATATCGTGCATCAGAATGACATTCAGAATCGAGACCAGTACCCCCCCTCCGATAATTGCTACTCGCCCCAGTGTTTGCATGGTGACATGCATTTGTTTACGAGCTTCTTGTGAGACCGCTTGCCCATTAGCATCTACTTTGGGAACAGCTTCAACGGTCATCGCATCTGCGACCACATCTTGAAGCACATAGCCGATTGGAGCGAGTAACGCAGCTAGCACATACCAATTTTCGATAGGCATTATGGCTTGCATATCGCTAGGATATCCCAGTAATCCGATCATGATCAACAAACTGAGCATGATCAAGCTGGCACCCAGATAGACAAGAAAGCCCTTCCATCGCCAAATTAAATCGACTAAGTGACCAAGTGGCATTTTCAATGCCCAAGGTAAGGCCATCCAGAATCCTAATGCAGCTAAAAATTCTGCTGATAGTCCTAATCGTTCTTTGACATAAAAAGTACCTACAATGGCAGTTAAGCTTGAAATACCAGCTGCTAAATAAACCATGAGCGGCGGTAGATAAGATAATTTAATTTCACGGCTCAGTGAAAGAACTACTTCATCAAGCCAACAATAAATGCGATTGAGAAATTTAATCAATTGAATTTTATTACTATCGTTTTAGATTATTAACTAGGTGGACGCTTGCCGACCGTCACTTTGAATGATTTCTCCGATTGACTTCGAATAATGGTTAACAAAACGGTTCTACCAGGAGGTAAAGCGGCGACTAAATTCAGTACTTCTGCTGAATTACTAATCTCGTCACCATCGACTGCTTGTAAGATGTCGCCAGGTTTTATACCCGCTTGATCGGCTGGACCATCCTTGAGCACACCTGTAATGAGGATACCCCCTAGCTTTTTTAATTTGAGGGACTCAACCAACTCAGGTGTAACATCGTGCATACTTACACCAAGCCACCCTCGCGTCACGCTCCCAGTTTCGATGATTTGCTTCATGATTTGTATGGCTGCGCTAACAGGGATGGCGAATCCAATACCCAGTGATCCTCCTGTTCGAGACCAGATTGCTGTATTGATTCCAATTAGGTTGCCTGCAGTATCCGTTAAAGCGCCGCCTGAATTGCCGGGGTTAATCGCAGCATCGGTTTGTATGAAATTTTCAAACGTGTTGATGCCAACTTGTGATCGACCTTTTGCACCGATAATCCCCATTGTTACCGTTTGACCAACCGCAAAGGGATTGCCAATTGCTAATACAATATCGCCTATTTTTGCAGATTCCGAGTTGCCGATGGTAATACTTGGTAGGTTTTCTAGATCAATTTTTAAGACGGCTAAATCACTTTCCGGATCAGAGCCAATAATTTTTGCCTTAGCATTTCGACCATCTACCAGTGCGATTTGTATTTCGCTTGCAGCTTCTACAACATGATGATTTGTCAAAATATAGCCTTCAGCGCTGACAATAACACCAGAACCAAGGCTGGATGTTTGTTTCGTTTTGGGGCTAAAGCGATCGCCAAAGAAAAACTGAAATGCTTGATCATCCAGTTGAGGATGAGTCTGCGATCGGACTTCTTTACTGGTAAAGATATTAACAACCGCAGGCATTGCAGTTTCAGCGGCAGCGTTGAAACTATCAGGTATGATAGAGGGATTCGCGGAAGTATATTCTTTAATTGTGGCAATTTTCCCACGAGGCGTCCATGGAAGTAGTTCTGGTCGCAATGTGGAAACAACAAAAAAGATAGCCAACAAAATCGTGACGGTTTGTGCAAAAATCAACCAGAGTTTATTCATTTGCAAATTCATACCTAAGACAATAAAGCGAATATTAAATATATAACTGACAGGTTGGAAGTAAACAATGTTGCAATATGATCTAGAAAATTATCTTAATCAATTACTGGAAATTTCGCGCTTTCGCGATTATTGCCCAAATGGACTCCAAGTGGAAGGGCATAAGCAAATAAATACTTTGATTAGCGGCGTTACGGCTTCTCTGGAATTGATAGAGATGGCTATTGCTTGCAATGCTGATGCAATTCTTGTGCATCATGGTTATTTCTGGAAAGGGGAAGAACCTTGCATACGGGGCATGAAACATCAACGCCTCAGCTTGTTACTGAAACATAAAATTAATCTTTTTGCGTATCATTTGCCGCTCGATGCACATTTAGAGTTTGGAAATAATATTCAGTTAGCGCGAAGACTAGGTTTGCAGTACGATGGTACTTTTGGGGAACAAGCAATTGCGATGCATGGGCAATTGGCTAATCGTATGATGCTTGGTGATTTTGGGAAGACTATTGCGACTTCTCTTAATCGAGAACCGTTGATTATTGGTGATTTATCTCAAAAGGTGCAGCGTATTGCATGGTGTACCGGTGCAGCACAAGGTTATTTTGAAGAAGCGATTGACGCTCGGGTTGATGCTTTCATTACTGGAGAAATTTCCGAACAGAACGTCCATATGGCTAGGGAATCAGGGGTTGCCTTCATTGCAGCGGGGCACCATGCAACGGAACGTTATGGCATTCAGGCGCTTGGTATGCATATTGCACAACGGTTTGGAGTCAACCATGAGTTTATAGATTTAATGAATCCAGTATGACCAGAATCGCTAGCGGGCGCTATGCAGCATAGGGGTTCTGATTAGATAAACTGGTAGTGCTCATCGTATCGGACTATTTTTAAGGCTTATCTTTATCCTTCTTTTTTTTAGGAATCGTCCACCAGATAATGAAAAGAAAAAGCCCCAACGCAAGTGCTGCTTCAACCACTAATACCCACATATTATTTTCTTGATTGTTTTAATAAAATCGTAATAACAGCATACCACTAACGTGAATTTGATGAAAAGATACTCGTTTTTTAGTTTATTACTATTACTCGCGCTTAGCGCATGTAAAACCGAATCGCTTTCAACAACCAAGCAAGCAGATACGATACAACCAGCTCCAAGTGTTACTGAGAATATTAATCAACTTAGGTTAACACAATGGACACAGTTAATCGGTTGGGAAGCGGATGAGCTATTGCCTGCTTGGAATACATTCATGCAAAGCTGCACTACATTAAAGCGCCAACCTAACTGGCAAGCAGTTTGTACAAAAGCCAGTATGCTTGAGCAAGCAAATGAGCAAACCATACGATTATTCTTTGAAAGTCAACTTGCACCGTATCAGGTATTTAATTCAGACGGCAGTGATACTGGGATTATCACAGGCTATTATGAACCCTTGCTGCAAGGTAGTAAAAAATCAACTGAGAAATATCGTTTCCCAATTTATTCACCTCCCGATGATCTACTCGTCATTGATCTCGGTAATGCACTTCCCGATTCTAAGAATTTACAGCTTCGAGGACGCCTTGAAGGTCGTAAGGTTGTTCCTTTCTATAGTCGTGCAGAAATTGAAAAGGGGATTCCAACGCTAAAAAATCGAGAATTACTTTGGGTAGACGATCGGGTAGCGCTTTTTTTTCTCCATATTCAGGGTTCAGGGCGTATACAGCTTGAGAATGGAGAAATTATTAAGGTAGGTTATGCGGATCAGAATGGCCATCCCTATGTTTCGATTGGGTCACTTTTAGTTCAGCGCGGTGAATTACCATTAGAAAAAGCATCGATGCAAGGTATTAAACAATGGGGTGTACAGAATCCAGAAAAATTAACTGAGTTATTGCATCAGAATTCTCGCTATGTTTTTTTTCGGTTACTTCCAGATTCATTAACGGGTCCACTGGGTTCACTGGGTGTTCCATTGACGGCGGGCCGGAGTCTTGCCATAGATCCCCGAGTTGTACCTCAGGGCGCGCCTGTTTTTCTTTCGACGACCTGGCCTAATAGTGATAGATCATTAAACCGACTAATGGTTGCTCAAGATACCGGTAGCGCCATCAAAGGGGGCGTACGCGCCGATTTTTTCTGGGGATTTGGTAAAGAAGCCGAGAATCAAGCAGGCAAAATGAAGCAGAATGGTAAAATGTGGGTATTACTACCGAAAGATATGACCATTCCACCTCATTCGAAATAACTCAAGATTCTCAAGTGGTTATGCCATTATGGCGGAGCAAAGCATCAATTTTAGGTTCCCGTCCTCGAAATGCGATAAATGATTCTAGTGCAGGCCGACTTCCTCCCACCGCTAGAATTTCGCTCCAGAAGCGACTACCGGCTTGAGTGTTGACGATATTACTTGGATCGGTTTCTTCAAATAAACTGTACGCATCTGCTGATAAGACCTCAGCCCATTTGTAGCTATAGTATCCGGCAGCGTATCCACCTGCAAAAATATGCGCAAAACTGTTGGGAAAACGACTAAACGCGGGTGGAATAACAACTGCAACCTGCTGACGCACTTCATCGAGTAATGTTAATACGGTCTTTTCGCCATTAGGATCGAAATCATAGTGTAGATGCATATCGAACAGCGCAAATTCAATCTGGCGTAATGTTTGTAGACCACTTTGGAAATTTTTGGCAGCCAGTAATTTGTCAAATAAAGCACGTGGGAGCGGTACTCCACTTTCGATATGAGCGGTCATTTGACTCAATACGTCCCATTCCCAGCAAAAATTTTCCATAAACTGGCTGGGCAACTCAACGGCATCCCATTCAACCCCATTGATGCCGGACACTGCTAAATCTTCAACTTGAGTCAGTAAATGGTGTAGGCCATGACCAAATTCATGAAATAGTACGATCACTTCATCGTGGGTAAACAATGCGGGCCGTGCCTGGCCATTTTTATTGACGGGTGCCGAAAAATTGCAAGTCAAATAAGCGACCGGAATCTGTATAGATGATTGCCTATTTTCTTGCTCGATGCGACGCCGAGTCATCGCATCATCCATCCATGCTCCACCGCGTTTACTGGGGCGTGCGTAGAGATCAAGGTAAAATTGACCGATCAATTGACCCTTTGCATCATGAATATCAAAGAATTTCACATCGGGATGCCAGCGCTGAATGGGACGTGAAAGGCTTGCCTCAGAAATGGTAATTCCATACAGTGTTTCAACTAATCGAAACATTCCAGGGAGGACTTTGTTTTCAGGGAAATATTGTTTAACTTCTTGATCTGAGAAGGCATAGCGTTCTACACGAAGTTTTTCACTTGCATATGCTAAATCCCATGATTCTAGCTTTTCTAACCCGAGTTTGGTGCGGGCAAATACTTTAAGCTCTTCTAGATCTCGTTGAGCGTAAGGCTTTGCTTTAGCAGCAAGTTCATGTAAGAAATCGAGTACTTGTCGAGGTGACTCAGCCATTTTGGGCGCTAAAGATACTTCTGCATAACAATTGAAGTCGAGTAAATTAGCTTCTTCTTTGCGCAGCTTTAGAATTTTGTTGATGAGTGGCATATTGTCCCAATTCGATGTGCCATGCACTAGGCTATCGATTTCGCTTGCGCGAGTTTGGTAAGCTCGATACATCTTTTCGCGTAAGTCGCGATTGTCAGCATATTGCATGACCGGTAGATACGAAGGGGCATGTAAAGTAAACTTCCAACCCTTCGATGGGTTAGGTGTTTTTTCAGCAGCTTCTTTAGCTGCTAAAAGCGCATCTTCTGGAATACCTGAAAGTTCATCTTGTTGAGTAATAATGAGGTAGAAATCATTGGTTGCATCAAGGAGATTGTCGCTAAACTTCGCAGATAAAGCAGATAACTCTTCTTGAATCGCAAGAAAGCGTTTTTTGTTATCAGTAGTCAATTCTGCGCCACCCAATCTAAAATCGCGTAACTGATTTTCAATAATTTTCTTGCGAGCATTGCTTAGATCATTAAATTCAGGGCTATTGCGTAATTGCTTAAATTTTTCAAATAACGATTGGTCTTGTGATAATTCCGCAAAATACTGCGTTACTTTGGGTAAGTTGGCATTGTAGACTTCACGCAGTTCTGGGCTATTCATTACTGAATTTAAATGTGATACCTGTCCCCAAGCTCTGGATAGTCGTTCGTTTGCATCTACGAGGGGTTGAATAAAGCTATTCCAAGTAGCAGTCGCTGCGGTGCGAGCTTGATCTGCAACGGATCGACATTGCTGTAGTAATGTTTCAATAGCAGGCAAAACATGTTCGGGTTTAATATCCATGAAGCGAGGTAGGCCAGTAAAATCAAGTAAGGGATTCATAGCAAGTGCACTTAAAGAAAATGATTGAAAGAAATAATTGAGTCGAAACCGACCGGGTAGTTTAGTTACTACGCTGATAAATGATATTACCACCGACTAAAGTATATTTAACAGAACCAGGAAGCTCCATGCCCATAAAAGGAGTGTTTTTACCTTGGCTCTTTAGGGTTGATGGCGTTACTTTCCAGTAGGCTTCAGGGTCAAAGATACAAATATCGGCTGCTGCACCCAGGCTCAGGTGTCCAGCATCAATTGCCAAGATACTAGCTGGTATCTGGGTAATGACTTTTAGTCCATCTATTAATGAGAGATTCATTGAATCGGCCCATTTTAGCGTCAAAGATAGTAGTAGCTCTAATCCACTAGCGCCTGCTTCCGACTCACCGAAAGGCAGCAATTTAGCGTCATCATCAATGGGCGCATGGTCGGAACATATTGCATCGATCGTGCCATCGATCAAACCTGCTCTTAACGAATCTCGATCCTGCAAGTTTCTGAGTGGCGGTATAAGGTGGCAATTGGTATTAAAGAAACCAATATCCATTTCAGAAAGATGCAGATGATTGATAGAGACATCGCATGTAATCGGTAATTTTTGTTGCTTTGCAGTGCGAATCATTGCCACGCTTTCAGCGCTTGAGATACGGCACACATGAACACGGACACCAATTTCACGGACCAATAAAATAATATTAGATAAGGCAATGGTTTCAGCACAAACTGGAATGGGAGATAACCCGAGGCGTGTGGCGACTTCACCATCATGTGCAACCCCTCTATTCGCTAGGTTAATTTCTTGAGGGCGGAGCCAAACACTAAAGTTGAAGGTTGATGCGTAATACATTGCCTGGCGCAAAATATGAAGGTTTGTTATCGGCTCATCTGCATGACTGAATGCAACACACCCTGCATCCCTTAGCTCGGCCATTTCTGTGAGTTTCTCGCCTTTTAATTTTTGGGTTAGCGCCCCGATAGGATAAACATGGATATGATTCAAGCTTTTAGTGCGATGCTTTAACATTTCAACCAAACCTGGTTCATCCAGTGGGGGGTCTGTGTCAGGGGGGCAGGCAAGGCTAGTGATACCTCCAGCTGCAGCAGCATCGAGCTCGGATTCCAAGGTTGCTTTATATTCCAGCCCTGGTTCTCGTAAACGGGCAGACAAATCAATTAACCCAGGACACACCACCCAATCTTTGGCATCGATAACGGGGCAATCCGTAAATTCTGTGGGAATGCTACCAATTGCAACGATTTTGCCCTCAGCGATACAGAGATCTTTAACTGCATCGAGTTTATTTTGGGGGTCGATCAAACGTCCATTTTTGATGAGCAATTTCATAAATTGGATGGGTGCTTACTCAGGTAATACTATTATAAAGGAAGGTTATTTCTCGTCATGCTAATAGGTATAAGATCGCGCTAATTACCGGCTAAAATGGACATGACAGCCATGCGCACCGCGATTCCAAACGTAACCTGCGGTAAAATCACTGATTGCCCGCCATCAGCAACGACAGAGTCAATCTCGATTCCTCGATTCATTGGGCCAGGATGCATAACAATAGCATCTGGCTTTGCTTTAGCTAATTTCTCCGGCGTGAGTCCGTAATATTTGAAATATTCTTCATTGCTCGGTAAGTTTGCGCCTTGCATGCGTTCATTTTGCAAGCGCAGCATGATGACCACGTCGACATCGCGCAAGCCTTTTTCCATATCATGGTAAACATGAACGCCCAGCCGCTCGACTTTGTTGGGTAGTAATGTTTTAGGGGCAACGACTCGAATTTCCGGTACGCCGAGCGTGCTTAGGGCATGAATCTGTGATCGAGCCACTCTCGAGTGCAGAATATCGCCAACGATCGCAACGCGCAGATTATGAAAATCCTGCTTGTAGCGACGAATCGTAAACATATCGAGTAACGCTTGAGTAGGATGAGCATGTCGGCCATCACCCGCGTTGATGACATGAATATCGGGTTTTACATGACTTGCAATCATATGCGCTGCGCCACTTTGCGAATGGCGAACGACAAACATGTCTGCATGCATTGCAGACAGGTTGTTGACAGTGTCTAACAATGCTTCCCCTTTTGATTGCGCTGAAACCGCAATGTTTAGGTTAAGCACATCTGCAGATAGACGTTTTGCAGCAATTTCAAATGTCGTTCGAGTACGTGTGCTAGGCTCAAAAAAAAGATTGAATATCGATTTACCTCGTAACAGCGGGATTTTTTTGATTTCTCTTTCCGTGACACCGGTAAAGGACTCTGCTGTATCAAGAATCAGAGTCAAAATCGAAGCTGGCAAGCCCTCGATAGTCAGTAAATGAAGTAGCTCACCGTTTTTATTGAGTTGAAGTTGATGATTCATTCTGCCGCCAGCTTCACATCCAGTAAGCCCAAACTAAGTCTTCCATCGGATTGTTGCTTAAGTTCTAACATATTATTGGTGGGTAACGATAATACAGCCCCAACATACTGAGCAGCAATTGGAAGCTCTCGCTGGCCGCGATCGACTAACACAGCCAAATGAATACTGGCAGGTCGGCCATAATCGAAAATTTCGTTTACGGCCGCACGGATTGTTCTTCCGGTATAAAGCACATCATCGACTAAAATGATATGGCTATTTTCAACTTCAAACGGAAGGGCAGAGGGTTTGACCTGGGGATGCAGGCCAATTTTACTATAATCATCCCGATAAAATGAGATATCCAGGACGCCAAGGGGTAATTTAAGGTTGAGCGCTTGGTGAATTCGCTGTGCAACCCATACGCCTCCCGTATGAATACCTACCATTGCCATCGATTCATGGGTAATCGGTGTTAATTGCTTGATCAGCTCAGTGAGTAAAAACTCTGCATCAGGGAGTCGTTGGGACATGATCAAAGAAAGATTGAAGAATATGTTGTGCTGCAACTTGATCGATAAAACGATCTTGTTGCGAGCGGCGGATACCTAATTCATTGAGTGTTAATCTCGCACTGCGGGTCGTAAAGCGCTCATCAACCATAACGACCTTGATTCTGAAACGACCTTCTAGTCGCCTTGCAAATAATCTGCTTAATCGAGTCATTTCATGCTCTGCGCCATCATCATGCAGCGGTAATCCAACTACTAATAATTTTGGTTCCCAAGCTGTGATAAGTTTTGCGATGGCTTCAAATTGTATTTTGATTACCTCGCTAGTGATCGTGGTCAGCGGATGAGCCAATTTCAGCTCGCTTTCACCAATAGCAATTCCAATATAGCGTTTTCCAAAATCGAAGGCCATCACTGTTCCTTGGAAACAATACTGGGAATCGTTAATCGTACTTAAAGTGCTTTCCGAGTTGCTCGTTACCATTGAACTTAGATGATTACTTTGTGGCTCATTTAAGCATGACCGATTTGGTTGGATAGATTAGAAAAATCAATACCAAGCAATTTGATCGCTGCAGGCAATCGTTCATCAAAAGTCATTTCAAAAATGATGCTATGAGAAGCGGGCACTGTAAGCCAGGCATTCTGGGCTAATTCTTGTTCTATTTGACCTGGTGCCCATCCCGAGTAACCGAGGGTGACGAGCATTTCATCAGGGCCCTCACAGTTTGCAATGGCGTGAAAAATATCAACCGAGGAAGTTAATCCAACTTTTGGGTTGACAGCAAGTGTCGATTTCCAGTTTCCAATCGGCTTATGTAACACAAAGCCACTATCAATTTGCACGGGGCCACCAAATAGAACAGTCGGTTCTTTAGGAAAGGTATCAATCCGAGGGATGCCGAGTTGGTCAAAAAATTTCTCTAATGAGAGATCAGTGGGACGATTGATGACTAATCCTAATGCCCCACGCTCATTGTGTTCGCAAATATAAGTCAATGTTTTGGCAAAAAAGGGATCGGCCATATTCGGCATGGCGATAAGGAAATGATCTGTTAAATTGACATTTTCCATTGCTTCAACGCTCAAAACATTGTTTTTACTGTTGCTTGGATACGATTATTCATTAAATCCAATATGCGGTTTGCGTCATTACTTTCGAGCTGGCTTTCATTGCTAATTTGACGGGTAAAGGCAACTCGGCACCGCCATGAGAAACCGCCATCGTTGCATGGCTCGCTTCATCGGTTTTCATTTGTGTAACAATCGCACGACTCTTTTCATCCTGAGTGGGCAATTGTTGAAGGTGTCCTGCTAGATGCTTTTCCACTTGATGCTCGGTCTCGGCCAGAAAACCAAGGTTCCATTTGTCTCCTAGCATACCAGCTACAAGACCGATTGCAAATGATCCCCCATACCATACGGGATTGAGTAAACTTTTACGTCCGCCTAATTCAGCGATTCTTCTTTCGGTCCATGCAAGGTGCTCGGTTTCTTCCCGAGCGGCTTGAGTCAGTGTTTTTTGTACCACTTGATTACGTGCGGTTAACGCTTGCCCTTGATATAGCGCTTGGGCGCAGATTTCTCCCACATGATTGACCCGCATCAAGGCGATCGATTTTTTTTTCTCCACTTCCGTTAGCTCATGATCTGGCAAACTATCCCCGGGAACCGGGCGATAGGTCTGAGCTGGCGCGGCGAGCGTGCGTAATGCATTATCTAGTCCGATAATAACGCGATCGATATTGAACATCTCTTCCAAGCTCCTTTTCAATAATAGATTTTCAATCATTGTATACTCATTTGACGAGCGAGCAAGGTTACTGGATGCAAAACTTCGATTCCAGCTTGCTGTTCGTTTAGCTGACTTGCGATATGGAATGCGCACCCAATATTGGATGTGGCGAGATAATCAGCATTAATTGCGAGCACATCCTGTATTTTATGAGTTAACAAAGCTTCTGCAATACCTGGCTGATCAAGGAAATAAGTCCCCGCCGCACCGCAACATTGATCCTGATTTGCTAATTCTTTCAATTCAATTTCTGGGATGTACGCCAGAATTTTTGAGGGAAATTGCGATCCGCGTAAAACATGGCGTAAGGTACAGGGATGATGAACCGCAACGCGTTTCGCTAAAGGATTGAATTTAATCTGACTGAAATCTTGTTCTGCGAGGAATTGATTGATATCCATCACAGGAATTGAAAAGCCATTATTCTCAACTAAGTGAGCACCACAGCCCGATGCAGTTGTGATCAATGCGGTCAGATTCAAGTCTTTAAAAGTTTGCTGATTCTGTGCTAGCAAATTTCCGGAATGAGCGGATTCACCACGGTGCTGATATAAGGCGCCACAGCAAGTTTGCTGCTGAGGGACATGAACCGAGTAGCCCAATTGGTTCAATACTGCAATCGTTGATAAATGCGTTTCTACATCGATTAATCGCGCAATGCACCCTAAAAACAAACCAACTTCACCGCGTTGTTTCCCAACCGCAGGATAGAATGATTGCCAGTGCTGGAAGGGATAACGGATAGGGGGTAATTTCGATAGCAATAATCTAAATGAAGTTCCATTCAGAAAGGGCAATCGTAACAATAAGCGCTGTAAGCCCAGTTGCTGGAATAATTTAACAAATGGGCGAAGCGTATCAAAGCGCCAGGGTTTATCGATCCATTGCCGTTCAAGCCAGCTTCGTATCTTATAGGGGACATCTGCTTTTTTAACCGATGCATTCAAAATTTTGACCCGAGCTTGGTCAACTAGCTTTCCGTAGGACACTTTACTTGGGCATACATATTCACAGGCCCGGCAAGTTAAGCACCGATCGATATGCAAAGTAAAGCGCTCATTCATGGGAATGTGCTGTTTCATGACCCCGCTGATCATCGCGATGCGGCCGCGTGGCGAATCTGCTTCAGACAGCGTTAATCGGTAAGTTGGGCAATACGGCAGGCAAAGTCCGCAGGCAACGCATTTATCGGCTTCAGCGAGTATTTCAGTTTGATTCCAGGATGCAACTGAAGCTTGTGGTGTTTCTAATCGGGTCGTTTCCATGAATAAAAATTGATAATGTTTTGCTGTTATTGCCAATTGCTGCTAATAAATAGATTTAGGTTGATTGTAGCCGATTTATTAGCACGTATTAGTACACGCTTTATCAATCGTAATTCAGCACTACAGGTCATTTTACTGAGCGTTGAGCTATCGTATCGAATCTAACCCTGATTGCCCATCGAAACTCATTTATGCTGCACTTGATCTCAAAGCAGGAACTTGCTCCCCAGGGGTTTATTTATGATTACAATTTGTGGGTATGTCAAAGTTTGTTATGATGAAAGCTAAGTCAATGTTATTCCACGAACAATTGCAAATAAAAAACGAATGAACATCTCCGCCTCCGCAATAATGATTTTGTTTGGTGCTGTGTTGGCTGCAGTAGGTGCATTCTGGACATCGCACAAACAGGGGCGATTTGAAGCCGATCTCCAAGAAAAGCAAAGAATGCTTGAAGAAAAGAGTGAAGAAATAATCAGCCTTAATCGCAAAATTGCAGTCTTGTCATATCACACCATGAATATGGTTACAGGAGGAGATAGCTATGCGTACATACTTTTTTCTGATAATCAGAGTCAATCTGCCGAGAACGTACAACTGAGAAATATTCTCCTTATTCATGAGGGACGGTACCCTCTTTATGATTTGAGTATACAGATTGCCGACATAGATGATCTCAAGGATGTCAAAGTTTTCCCTGTGGGCAATATTGGAAGTACTCAGCATATTAAACACTGGCCGCTTAATCATGCAATTAATTTTGATTTATCTGAAAAGCAGTCGCAGCGATTTAATATCTTCTTCTATAGCAGAAATGGCACTTGGTACCAGCAAATGATTTACAAAAAATTAGAAGGCAGGTGGTTGCTTGCTACACGAGTTGTTAGACCTAACGAAACGGGGGGTATAGATGTGCTATTCAAGAATATTAGCCCAGATTTCCCAATTCCTGAAAATGAGATTGTTTGGGAATGAATTTCAATATCAAAAGGGTTACCCATTAGATTCTAGATTCCTAAGTTCTCTTGGCTAAAATCTAAGATGATAAGTCGAGCTGACTGTACAGGGATCACCTGATTCCATCACCCATAATAGTCCTTATTTGCGCATCTTATCTTTGATATATTTTGCTAAAAGAAATCCTGCGACCAATGCAATCACTGCATAAAGAACCGTTTCAAATAAACCCATAAAGTTCATAACTTGCTAATTCCATTTCAACAGAAGAAAAGGGGATCATACCGCACATGAAAACCTTTCGGGTACGAAACGTTAAATTTTGAGGAGGCGTTAGAATGGGGCTTGGATTAATATGTCCGTTACTTCTCTGTTTATAGCCTAGGTTAGTATGGCGATGCTTGCTCGAAAAAATTGATGATTGCATCCAATCCGACATGATTGATTGAGAATGTCGTTTTTCCCTGCAGAATCGGTTTTCCATGGAAGGCAACACTGGTTCCTGCTTCGGTCAACATCGGTAAGTCGTTTGCGCCATCGCCGATCGCGATAACTTGCTCTTTGCTTAAACCGAGGTGATCTCGAATTTCTTTTAAAATATCTGCTTTTCCTTTTGCACCAATGATTTCTCCGACTACTTTACCTGTCAATTTGCCATCAGCAATTTCCAATTGATTGGCAAACGAAAAATCCAGGCCTAATTTTGCTTTGATGCGATCGGTGAAGAACGTAAAGCCACCGGAAATAACCATGGTTTTTAAGCCAGCTTGCTTCATTTTATGCAACATCTTATCGGCGCCAAGAGAGAGCTTTGCTTTCTCATCATAAACTTGCTGCAATAAGTTTTCTGGGAGTGCCTTGAGTAGTGCGGTGCGCCGGATCAAACTTTCGGCAAAATCGATTTCGCCTCGCATGGTGCTGGCAGTAATTTCAGCAACTTGCAGTTTGACGTTGCACAACGCAGCGATTTCATCGATCGATTCAATCGCAATGAGCGTGGAGTCCATATCCATAACGACCAAACCAAACTCGCTTAGTTTTTTGTTAGGGGCAGCATAAGCGAAATCAAGCTGTACGTCTGCACAATAATCGGGAATTTCGCTGTGTTCAGTGGCATTAACCAAGCGGAATGCTTCTCCCGTGATGCGTTCAATATGCGAGGCTTGAGCTAGTTTTGCGATATGCCTTAGGTCGTGATTTTGGATATCAAGACCTTGAATGATTAAATTCATAAAATTTCTGAGTATAGATTAAATTTTTTGCAGAGATAGCTTAGGCGTTATACACGCAAGTTGTGTGTATAACTGAAATGTGAGATTGAATGATACTAATTTTTTGGAGCGATGCTAACTGTGATTTTGCAGGGAGAGTGAATGATCCCATTCGACAATTTTATTGCGACCCGCATGCTTAGCCGCATATAGCGCTAAATCGGCGGCTTCCAACATGCCATCGTGGGAAGTAAAAATACTCCCTTTATCAAGATTCGTGGCAATGCCCATCGATACGGTTATCCCAATGTGCTTATCATTGTCGAGCTTATAGGAGATGGCTTCAATACTATTTTTTAGTCGGATAAGCAGTTTGCGCGCTGAGGCAATGGTTGTTCCGGGTAGAATGAGGACAAATTCTTCACCCCCATAGCGACATAACAAATCATCTTGGCGAATCTGTCCAAAAATGGCTCTGACCAGTGCGATGAGCAATGCATCTCCCACCACGTGTCCATGGTTATCATTGACTTGCTTGAAATGATCGACATCGATCATTGCGATGGTTAGCGGGGTTGAGTGTTGGGTAGAAAAGATAAATTCACGCTCAAAGACTGAATCGAAGAAAGCGCGGTTATGCGCTCCAGTCAATCCATCGCGTTGTGTTTTGTCTTCGAGATCACGTATTTTTATTAGGGATTGAATCGATAACAATTCTTGAGCTTCCGACATGAGCGCATTGAGCTCACTTTCACTGCAGATACTAAATTCAAATAATTCCTCGACCGTTCTGAGCTCATCTTTGATTTTTGCGATAACTTTGAGTAAAGCTTGGCCATCTAAGTTAAGTCGAGCATATAGCTTAGTCATGGTTTGCGCTATTTTTTCGGTATCGCTTGGGTTTAAAAAATAATCTGCGATATACCCCGATGCGGCGACACAATCGGCTATCGTCGGTTCTCCCTTTTGAGAAGAAGATTGATTGTGGCTCGTCATGCAAGCGATTGCCACATAGCTCGGTAAATTCCAGCGTTTGAGTAAGGTATAGCCTAGCTCGTCATGCCCCGTTTCAAAAGCTTCGTATTCTGCCTGAAGCAAAGCATCATGGGAGGCGGCGGATGAATAGATTTTGGCATACGCTTCAGGAATGATCGAGAAGAAGGCGAGGATACCGATATCTTGCAATAAGCCAGCAAGAAACAAATCATCCGCCATTTTCAAGTTGATTTTGTTGCCTAGCGCTTTACATGCAAGTGCTGCAATGATCGATCTACGCCAAAAAAGATCACTACTTTCTTTTCCGATACTGGATTCTGTGTGCTGCATCAATGTTTTCGTCAGCGAGAATGAAAGCGCGATGCTGATGACGGCATGAGTACCTAATACACAAACCGCCTGACGGATGTTGCTAGATGTTCTTCTCGATTTATACAATGGGGAATTAGCAGTTTTTAGTATTTTTGCTGCTAATGCCGGATCTAGCGCAATGTAGTGACTAATTTGGATCATGTCAGTATCAGCACTATTAGCTAGATCGATAATCTTGAGTGCGACCGCAGGTAGGCTCGGTAATGTCGAGCAAAAACGCAGTTGTTGGATGAGATTCTCTTTCATTACCTTCCCTCTATCGCCTATAAAAATTGAGAATAGTTAATTTTTCCTTTAGTAGTCATAATGCATTCTAAGCGATGCAACCTAATGAAAAGAAAGAATAAGAAGGCAAAAAATGCTAGAGTTTGTCATTATGAATAAAATTCGATTTGAATTGCTTGGCTTCTTTTGACTTTGTACCGGGAGTCCAGCGATAATCCAATTGAATTGCTATCGAATAACTGACAAGGAGTGGAATGTGGATTTCGCAATCAAGGTAGGAAGCGCTGACAAGCAACGCAGTGCTTGTATCGTGGTAGGTGTTTTTGAATCGCGTAAACTGACGAACGCAGCTAAACATATCGATGTCGCTACGGATGGTTATGTAAGTAATGTCCTTCGTACTGGAGATATGAATGGAAAACTGGGCACTACGCTACTATTACATAATATTCCTACCAGTCTGAGTAAACGTATTTTGCTAGTCGGTTTAGGCCAAGAGAAGGAATGCAATGGTAAAGCGTTTAGAACGGCAATTTTGTCAGCAATGAATGCGTTGTTGCGTACTGCCGTATCGGAAGTTGGTTTGTTTTTACTGGATGTTTCCCTGAAAGATCGTGATTTATCCTGGAAGATATCTCAAACAGCGATGCTTGCTAGCGAGTGTGTTTATCGATTCGATGCACTTAAATCCAAATCAGAGGGTGAGCCTCCGTCGTTGAATAAAGTAACGTTCTATCTCGGTGACCGGGCATACCTCAAAATAGCTGAGATAGCATTGGCGCAGGGGAAAGCAATTGCTCAGGGTATGAAAGTAGCTAAAGATTTGGGTAATTTAGCACCCAATATTTGTACTCCTAGCTATCTTGCCAAATGCGCTGTTGATATGGGTAAGTCCCACAAATTAAAGGTCTCAGTACTCGGTCAGAAAGAGATGGAAAAGCTGAAGATGGGCGCGCTATTGGCTGTGGCAAAAGGGAGTCACCAACCGGCTAAATTAATCGCATTGGAGTATCGGGGGCTCGCCAAAACAGAAAAACCGATCGTATTGGTCGGTAAAGGGATTACCTTTGATACCGGCGGTATTTCACTCAAGCCAGCAGCAGAAATGGATGAAATGAAATATGATATGAGTGGCGCCGCCAGCGTGTTGGGAACGTTGGCCGCAGTCGCTGAAATGCAGTTGCCGCTCAATGTAGTGGGTATTATCCCAACCACCGAGAACATGCCCGGCGGTAATGCGACTAAACCGGGAGATGTCGTGACCAGTATGTCTGGGCAAACCATCGAAATACTGAATACAGATGCAGAAGGACGGTTGATTTTATGTGACGCATTAACCTATGCAGAACGTTACAATCCTGAAGCAGTCATTGATATCGCTACATTGACGGGCGCTTGTGTCATTGCACTCGGCCATGTCGCTTCTGGGTTAATGAGTAACAACGATCAATTGGCAGATGAGTTATTGCAGGCTGCTGAATTATCGGTAGATCGCGCTTGGCGATTACCTTTGTGGGATGATTACCAAGACTTATTAAGAAGCAATTTTGCAGATATGGCAAATATCGGTGGAAGATCAGCAGGAACGATTTCTGCAGCTTGTTTCCTGGCGAGATTTGCTGAGAAATACCAATGGGCGCATCTTGATATTGCAGGTACTGCTTGGAAGTCTGG
>WBZL01000392.1_pt1 | contig 49229 bp, 53 predicted proteins | sample 5204291 | NCBI WGS metagenome assembly WBZL01 (sample SAMN12344345, study PRJNA552823) | activated sludge metagenome | biome: Activated sludge suspended growth; feature: Nitrification reactor; material: Wastewater; isolation source: activated sludge from nitrification reactor of wastewater... | reverse complement strand
ACATGGCTGACAAAGACATGGCCGATGAAGACATGGCTCATGGGGACATGGCCGATGAAGACATGGCTGACAAAGACATGGCCGATGAAGACATGGCTCATGGGGACATGGCCGATGAAGACATGGCTCATGGGGACATGGCCGACGAAAGCATGGCTCATGGGGACATGGCTGATGAAGCAATGATGGGCGATCAACCGGCGTGGCAACAAATTACCCTGACCGATGTTCGCACCAATGAAACCTTTACCCTGGCTGACTTTGCTGGCAAAACCGTGTATGTGGAGCCGATGGCAACCTGGTGTACAAACTGCCGTCAACAGCTTGGCAACGTCAAAGAAGCAATTGCCCAGCTTAATGATGAAAACGTGGTGTTTGTGGGCATCAGCGTGGAAACCAGCATTGACAACGCTGCCCTGGCCGAATATGTGGTCAATACTGGTTTTGACTGGCCGTTTGCCGTCGCCACCCCCGAAATGCTGCAATCGCTGGCCGACCAGTTTGGCCGCACCATTGCCAACCCGCCTTCAACCCCCCACTTCATCATCTGGCCCGACAACAGCGTAAGCGAGTTGGTGACTGGGTTTGAATCACCTGAGGAAATTATCGGCCGTTTACAAGGCTAAAAAAAGAGATTGGAGATTGGAGATTGTGCAGGTTCATAATCTCCAATCTCCAATAACCAATCCCCCCTACCATGAGCGAACTCCTTCAAGCCTTCCTCCTCGGCAACAGTGCCATACTCACCAATGTTTGTGTACTGCCTCTCTACCCCGGTCTGATTGCCTTTTTGGCCGGAAACGCCCAAAACGAACGCGCCCAACGTGCTACCAAATGGCTGGGGCTGCTGGTTTTGCTGGGTGTACTGACCCTCATGACCCTCATCGGGCTGCTGCTTTACCTGCTCCAGCAATCTTTTGACACCATTTTGCCCATTCTGCTGCCCATCATCTATGCCATTGTCATCATCATGGGGCTGCTGATGCTCTTTGGCTGGAACCCGTTTAACCGCCTCGCCGTTTCCCAATCGCCCACGCTGCAAAACCCCTATGCGGCCGCCTTTGTCTACGGGCTGCTGCTTGGCCCCATGACCTTACCCTGCACTGGCCCATTGATTGTCAGTGCCTTTTTGCTGGGGGCAGGCAGCCTGGCAAACCTAACAGGCAGCCTGGCCTATTTTGTCGCTTTTGGCCTGGGGTTTGGCTGGCCGTTGGTGCTGCTACCCTTTATTGCCACCACCTTCCAAAAGCGGTTTACGCGCTGGATGACGCAAAATTACAAGCTGCTGACGCGGCTATCGGGGGTTTTGCTTGTTGCCATCGGGTTGCTGGGCATTTTTGCAGATCTGTTGCCGAACCTTTGATAACCAAAAAGGGGGGAATCTTGCAAATAGGACGCAGATTTACCTGATGCACCTGATTGATCTTTTATCAGGAAAAGCAGGTAAATCTGCGTCCTGTTTTTTTCTTCGTGATGAGTCATTACTCACGCCATTTTGTCTGATTGCATTGTTGTCACTTTCCCCGGAATCAGCCACAATACGCTCATGCAGAAACATACAATTCGTATCATTGGTGTCCCCATGGATTTGGGGCAAAATCGGCGTGGGGTTGACATGGGGCCGAGTGCGGTGCGCTATGCCAATTTGAAAGCAACGCTGGAGCAGTTGGGACACACGGTGCTGGATGAGGGGAATGTGCCGGTGCCTAACCCGGAGGAGCATGTGGCGGTGGGGACGGGGAGGCGGTTGAAGGCGGTAACGGCCGTTTGTCAACAAATCTACGAACTCGCCAGCCAATACATCCAGGCCGGTGACTTTGCCATCTTCCTCGGCGGCGACCACAGCATCAGCATCGGCACCGTTGCCGCCGCCGCCCAACAAGAACCCGTTGGCGTGATCTGGGTAGATGCCCACGGCGACTTCAACACCCGCGACACCTCCCCCAGCGGCAACATCCACGGCATGCCCGTCGCCGCCCTCATCGGCGAAGGCGACAGCGAACTCGTCAACATCGGCTACGAAGGAGCCAAAGTCCAGCCCGCCCAAATCGTCCAAATCGGCATCCGCGACCTGGATGACCGCGAGCGAGACCGACTAGCCCACAGCGGCATCAGCGTGTTTACCATGCGCCACGTAGACGAGTTAGGCATGGCCGCCATTGCCCGGCAAGCCCTCGACCGACTGCGCCATCTGCCCCGCATCCACGTCAGCCTCGACATGGACAGCCTTGACCCGGCCGAAGCACCCGGCGTTGGCACCCCCGTCCCCGGCGGTCTTTCCTACCGCGAAGCCCACCTGCTGATGGAAATTTTGGGCGAAAGCCAGCGCGTCCGCTCCATGGACATCGTAGAAGTCAACCCCATTCTTGACGACCGCAACATGACCGGCAAACTCGCCGTCCAGCTTGCCGCCTCCCTGCTTGGCAAGCGCATTCTCTAAAAATCTTATGGCAGCTATCACCCGTGGCCTACAGGCCGAAAAATACGACCGACAATACAGCGACAAACAACTTGTCAAACGCATTATCAGCTACTTTTACCCTTATCGCCTCAAAGGGTGGATCATTATTCTCACCGTCTTTCTGATGTCGGCCGCTTCCGCCGCTCTCCCCATCGTCGTTTCCAGAGGGGTTGACGCAATGACCCGCAGTGGCACTGAATCACTGCGGCTTATTCTAATAGGCATTGCCTTTGTCATTGGGGTAAGTGTGTGGGTGCTTAACTGGATTCGCCGCCAGCTTACGACGGAGGTCATTGCCGATGTCATCATGGCTATGCGTACTGATGTTTTTGCAGCCGCTGCCAAGCAGGACATGTCGTTTTATGACCAGTACAGCACCGGGCGCATCGTTAGCCGCATTACTAGCGACACCCAGGAGTTTGGCGAAGTCGCCATCCTCAGCACCGACATTATTAACCAACTGGCAGTAGCTCTGATTTTGATTATCACGCTTTTCTCCATCGAGTGGCGGCTGACGCTGCTGGTGTTGGTGATGGCTCCGTTTGTGATCATGGTGGCTCTCAGCTTCCGCAACGTGGCGCGGCGCGTGACGCAGCAGGGGGCGCGGGCGTTGGGCGAGGTAAACAAGGCGATTCAGGAAGCGGTGACAGGAATTCGGGTGGCAAAGAATTTTCGCCAGGAACAGGCGATCTATGATGATTTTAAGGCGGTCAACGAACAAGCCTATACCATCAACGTGCGGCGTGGGTTTATTGTGTCCAATATTTTCCCCACCCTGAATATTCTGTCGGGGCTTGCCACTGCCATTCTGATTTATTTTGGCGGACGCAGTGCTGTCAATGGCGTCATTACGGTAGCAGCGTGGTATCTGTTTGTGGCGACGGTAGATCGGTTTTGGTTCCCAGTGTCAAATTTGGCGGCGTTTTGGAGCCAATTCCAGGCGGGTTTGTCGGCCACGGAGCGGGTGTTTGCGCTAATTGATGTGGAGCCGGTGGTGGTGCAGAAAACGGCCGTTTCCACCCCAAACCTCCACGGCGACATCCAATTCAACGACGTATTCTTTCGCTACTCCCCCCAGGAACAAGTGCTAAACGGCTTCTCGCTCCACATCAAACCGGGTGAAAGCGTGGCCCTGGTCGGCCACACCGGGGCGGGCAAATCGAGCATCATCAAGCTCATTGCGCGTTTCTATGAATTTCAGGAAGGGGAGATTTGGCTTGACGGCCAGGACATTCGCACCCTCGACCTGGTGACGTTTCGCCGACAATTGGGCATCGTCTCGCAGGTGCCGTTTTTGTTTGCCGGAACCGTGGCCGATAACATTCGTTACGGCCGGCCGGAAGCCACCGATGCTGAAATTACCGCCATTGCCAACCGCATTGGCGACGGCGAATGGCTGGAAACATTGCCCAACGGACTACACAGTGAAGTGGGGGAGCGAGGTAGCCGTCTTTCCATGGGGCAGCGGCAGCTTGTGGCTCTGACGCGGGTGCTGCTGCAAGCCCCGCGCATCTTTATTCTGGACGAAGCCACCGCCAGCGTGGATCCATTCACCGAATCACAAATTCAGGAAGCCCTTAGCCTGATTATGGCCGACAGCACCGCCATCATCATTGCCCACCGTCTTTCCACGGTGCGGGCAGCCGACCGCATCATTGTGCTGCAAAAGGGACGCATTATTGAGCAGGGGAGCCACCAACAGTTGATGGAGTTTGGCGGGCATTATGCCGAGCTATACGACACCTACTTCCGCCACCAGTCGCCACAGTATGACGAAACGGTGCGGGGCTGGCGTGATAATCGTTAGCAACCTGTCGGAAAAGAATTTTGGGACGCAGATTTCCCTGATTTATCCTGATAGGGGTGCGAAAACCGAGAAGCGAACAGGCTATAGCGTTAAGGCTGATTGATAACGATGAAATCGAGGGCGACCCAGCCGGCCGTCCCGCTGGGTGCGCTGACTTGTTGCCAAACAAACTCATCGGCCGTTTGTTGGCCGTCTAGCAGGGTGAGGAAGGTGCCATCTACTAAATATTCTAGCTGGTCGCTGGCTGTGCCGGGGGCAGAACGGAGCCAAACGCCAACGCCGCTGCTTACTCTGGCTGTGGTGGGGGCAGGAACGGCCGTTTCCGTCGGCACAACGTCCACCGCTTCGGGAGTATCCGTTACCAGGGGCAATGGTTCGGTCGGGTCAGGTTGAACAGTTGAAGAAACGGCCGTTACCGTTGGCACCACAATCGCGGCTGGTTCAGTAGCCGTTGGCAGGGGAATGGTGGGGTTGGCAGGAACGGCCGTTGCTTCTTCCGGCAGCAGTTCCGCAACTTGTGACCCCAGCAAAAAGGCGCCAACGCACAAAAAGCCACCTACCAAGAGCAAAAAGCCCCACAACAAATTGCGCCGTGTCGCCTGCCGCGACTCCAAATGCCCCACGCCATAGGGCGCACGCGCCGTCTCTGACCGCGCCCGCCAGGCTCGCCCCAGGAAAACAAACGTCCCCAGCAGAATGAGTGCCAATAAAATATAGACGATGATTTGAAAAACGGCCGTTACACCCACAACTACTCCTAATCCATTTAGCTACCAAAATCGGCCAGATTATAGCCCAAGCCCCCCGGAATGGGGAATTTTGCCCCGTTTGCTTATGCACCACCCAGATAAAACCCAGCCACCTAGAGGACAATTTGCTTGGCTTCCCGCCATAGCGCATCCAGAGCCGCCAAATCCAGCTTCCGCCAATCCAGTCCGCGTTCGGCGACAAGCTGTTCAACGTGGCGAAAACGGCCGTTAAACCGCAGCGTCGCCTCCCGCAGCGCCGTTTCTGCCTCCACGCCCAGCCACCGCGCCAAATTTACCACCGTAAACAGCAGGTCTCCCAGTTCCGCTTGCTGCTCTGCCTCGCTTGCTGCCGCCTGCAATTCCGCCACCTCCTCCGCCAGCTTCTCCCACACCCCCGCCACATCCGGCCAATCAAACCCCGCATCCTTCCGTACCCGCGTCTGAACCGCCTGGGCGCGGGAAAGGGCAGGTAGTGATTGTGGCACTTGATCAAGGATGGAAACGGCCGTTTCCCCCCGCCCCGCCTTCTCCTCCTGCTTAATCGCCTCCCAATTCCGCACTACCTCGCCCGAATCCGCCACCTGCCAATCCCCCCACACGTGCGGATGCCGCCGCTTTAGCTTCTCCTCAATCCCCACCACTACATCTGTCAACGTAAAATCCCCGTTTTCCGCTGCCATCTGCGTCTGCATCACCAAATGGTAAAACACGTCTCCCAACTCCTCACACAAATTCTCCGGGTCATCCGCGTCCAGCGCATCCAGCACCTCCGCTACCTCACCCAGCAATCCATCACGCAAACTTTGCGGCGTTTGCTCCTGATCCCACGGGCAACCTTCGGGGCTGCGAAGCGTTGCCACCGTCTCTGCCAGTGTCATCAGCGACCCCTTGCGCGGCAGCGGCGGGATGTAGAGGCTGGTCAAATGGTTGATCTGGCTGCTATGGTCAAGCTGGTAAAGAGGAATGGTTTCCACTTGCGCCGCCTCGGTGCCAACGGCGTGGACAAGCTGCACGGTGTGTTCGTCGGGATAAACGGCCGTTAACACCAACTTCAACTCCCCGGCCAACAGCCGACTGTACACCTGCCCCAGCAGCACCGGCGCATCCGGGTTCAGTGGCGGGTAATGGTAATTGGTCAGGGCAATGGCATCATAAAGCTGCACCCCGTCGAGGCCATCCACCCCAACGGCCGTTAACATCGGCTCCACAAAGCTCAACCCATCCACAATCCGCACCGCTACCCCGGCCAGTTTCGCCGCCGCCACCAGTGCCGTCACCGTAGACTCGGCCATATAGGGATGACCCGGCACGGCGTAGATGATGTCATCCGTCTGCCCCAGGGCCAGCAGTTCGGCCACAATTTGGGCATACACGTCGTCGAATTGAACGGCCGTTTCATACACATGGTCAAAACTCACCCGCTCCACCCGCGCTGGCAAATCGGCCACGGTTGGATGCCGCGCCGTCCGCAGATACACACGCTGCGCCGTTGACAAAATATCCCATGCTTCACGGGTCAATAAACGGCCGTTGCCCGGCCCCAAACCCACCACCACAATACCCATTGCCCTACCTCCATCACCCCAACGCAAAAAAGGCGAGCCAATCAGCTCGCCAAAATTGCATCATATCCAGGCAAAAACGTGCGTCAACACGCTTCCACCCAAAAACCAAAACCTAACGCTTGGTATAAGTCGGAGCCTTACGCGCCCGTTTCAAACCAGGCTTCTTACGTTCCTTAATCCGCGAATCCCGCGTCAGATGGCCGTGTCCACGAAGCTGGCCGCGCAGATTTTCATCATACTTCACCAGCGCCCGCGCCAAACCCAACCGCACAGCACTCGTCTGCCCCGTAACGCCACCGCCCTGCACCACCACAGTCACGTCTGCCTTACTGGTTAAGCTCGTGTCATCCAACGGGCCACGCAATGTCTGCATATCGCCATAGCGAGGGAAAAAGTCAGCGACATCCTTCCCGTTCACCGTAAAGGAGCCACTGCTATCAGCATCCATATAGATACGCACCCGTGCTGATGAACGCTTCCGACGACCAACGCCTTCGTAATATTTTCTCTGTTCAGACATCCGCCTCTCCTAAATCTTCATCTCAACTGGCTGCTGCGCCTGATGCGGATGCTCCGACCCAGCATAAACCTTGAGTTTCTTAAACATCTTACGTCCCAGCTTGTTTTTCGGCAACATCCCCCGAACGGCCGCTTCAATCGGGCGCACCGGGTACTGTTGCAGCTGATCCCGTAGACTAATTTCCGTTAACCCACCCGGATATCCCGAATGGCGATAATAACGCTTTTGCTCCATCCGCCGTCCCGTCACATGAATCTTGTCCGCATTCAACACGATCACGTAATCACCACAATCCACAGACGGGCTATAAATCGGCTTGTGCTTACCACGTAAAACAGCAGCCACCTTTGAAGCTAACCGCCCCAAAGTTTGCCCCTCGGCATCAACAATATACCAGCTACGATCTACCTCAGCCGGTTTTGTGACAAAGGTTTTCATACCAAATTCTCCCAATCCAGAGACAAAATCATCAATATTCAACAGATACCAGGTAGAGGCCATGTGCCGGGGCAACCATCGCTGAGCGACTGCGATCACACGCTTGCAGCGCCGCCGCAAAATCTGCTACAGACCAATCACCCGTGCCCACCATTTTCAAACTTCCCACAATACTCCGCACCATGCGCTGCAAAAACGCATTAGCCTGAATCCGAAACGTCAGCCGCTCATGCTGCTGCGCCCACTCTGCCACAAAAACCTCGCGGACAGTGTTCGTGCCCTTTGGCGGCTGTCCAAATGTCGCAAAATCGTGAACGCCAACCAAAGCCTCGGCCGCCTCATTCATCAAGCCCACATCAAGCGGCTGCCTAATATGCCAGCTTCGATTTCGCTCAAGTGGGTTCCGCACAGCCGTGTTTAAAATCTGGTATTCATATGCACGGCGGCGGGCATCGTATCGAGGATGAAAGGTAGGTTCCCACCCGCAAGTGGGAAGCCATGCCTCAAGTTGTAAAACTGCTATATCTTCCGGCAAATTTGCGTTTAATGCCCGCAAAAGGGCCTTATCATCATGCTGCCAAAAGATTTTAAAGGTTATAACCTGTCCTAGAGCGTGAACGCCTCTGTCGGTTCGGCCGGCACCCAAAATGGTCACCGGCTTTTGCACAACTAGCTGAAGAACGCGCTCTAATTCGCTTTGTATAGTTGGTTGTCCCTCTCTCTGACGTTGAAACCCATAATAGGCCGTCCCGCCATATGCAATTACTGCACGAAAGGTTCTATTCATCCGCAACCAACATCAGCACGGCCATGTCGGCATTGTCACCCGGCCGCTTGCCCATTTTCAGCAAACGGGTATACCCACCGGGACGATCTGTATAACGCGGAGCAATTTCATCAAACAAGTGACGTACTACGTCAACCTCTTCAATGTATCCGTCTTCATCCGCAACCATCCGGGTTTTGGGCAAACGCGCCGCCGCCAACCGACGTGCATGAACTTCACTAGACACGTTTTCGCTGCCTTTTGCCCGACCACGCTTTGCCAGAGTAATCATCTTCTCAGCAACAGGCCGGATCGTCCGTGCTTTTGCCTCTGTCGTGATAATTTGTTCGTGACACAAAAGATCAGCCACCAAGTTTCGTATTAGGGCTTTACGGTGGCTAGTATCTCGATTTAATTTACGCCCACTCATCTTATGACGCATGTTCTTATCCTTGTACGCACAATGTTGGCAACAAGAGCCAATTAGTCAATCATGAAGCCCTTAGAGCGAAGTTGCTGTTTAAGCTCATCAAGAGACTTTTCACCAAAGTTCCGAATTGCCAACATTGTTTCTTCGCCACGCTCCAACATCTCCAACATTTCACCAACTTTTGTAATACCTGTCCGCTTGAGCGAGTTAAACACGCGAACGCTCAAATCAAGCTGCTCAATGGGCGTGTCATAAATCTCGTTGGGAATTGTCTCTTCTTCCTCTTCTTCCTCAACGGGCATGAAGGTTTCTTCACTAACACCAGCGATAGGACGCAAGTATTGCATCAAAATCTGGGCAGATTGCGCCAAAGACTCTTCTGGCTTGATGGTGCCATCTGTCCAAATTTGCAACACAGTGCGGTCATAATCGGCAACCTGCCCCACGCGGGTTTTTTCTACATCATAGCTAACCCGACGAATAGGGCTAAAAATAGCGTCCACCGGTAGTTCACCAATTGGCAAACGCCCACGTTCTTCGGCTGGCGAATACCCACGCCCGGTCTCAGCGGTCATTTCAATTTCAAGAAATGCATCATCTGAGTTTACTGTAAACAAATACAGGTCTGGGTTAATGATTTCGACTTCCGGCGGCGTCTGAATGTCTGCAGCAGTTACAGTTCCCGCGCCGTGAACTTCTAAACGAAGCCGAGCAGTATCGGTATTATAAAGTTGCAAACGCAGCTGCTTGATATTGAGAATGAGTTGCATCATGTCCTCACGAACGTGAGGAACAGCGGCAAACTCATGAGGAACATCCGTCACACGAATGGATGTAATCGCAGCTCCGGGTAAAGAAGACAATAATACACGACGCAACGCATTACCCAGTGTCGTTCCATATCCTCTTTCCAATGGAGAAAGGACAAAACGGCCGTATTCCTGGGTCATCGCCGTGCTTTCAATTTTCGGCAAGACTAAATTACTGATAGCCAATGCAATACCTCCCTGTACAGTTCAACCAATTAGCTAACAGCCATAACAGCTTAATTAACTAGCGGGAGTAGTACTCAACAATCAACTGCTCATTCAACGATACATCAATATCATCACGTTTCGGCAAATCTAAAATACTGCCAGACAAGCTCGCGGCATTAATAGAAAGCCAACGCGGCACACGTCGATCATCCAAATTCTGGCGAAGCTGCCGGAAATAATTGCGACGTGTACTTTCAGGGCGAATCGAAATTGTATCGCCAGACGAAACCAGAGCAGAGGGAACGTTGGTTTTACGGCCGTTAATCATAATATGACCATGCTGAACCAATTGCCGCGCCTGCGCCCGAGAATCCGCGATGCCCATTCTGTACACCACATTATCCAAACGACGCTCCAGCAACACCAGCAAATTCGTACCCGTCAAACCAACCTGCTGCGAGGCTCGCTTAAAATATCGAGAAAACTGGCGCTCCAACACCCCATAAATACGCCGAGCCTTCTGCTTTTCACGAAGCTGCAATAAATAGTCAGATGCACGTCCACGCCGAAACTGATTTTCGCGGCCATGCTGCCCCGGCGGATAAGAACGCCGTTCATAAGAACATTTCGGAGTCAAACAACGCGACCCCTTCAAAAACAGCTTTTCACCTTCACGGCGACAAAGCTTACATACAGGACCTGTATACCGTGCCAACTTACAGACCTCCTTATTCAGGATATTTCAAGAGGTTTACAGGCTTGGCAACCCGTCTTCCCTCTCAAATAAAAATAAAATTTTTTGATAACAAAACGACTATAAATTATACACGCCGTTTCTTTGGTGGGCGACATCCATTATGAGGAACAGGCGTAATGTCATTAATGGCAGTAACCCGCAACCCAGCCGAAGAAACCCGACGAATTGCCGACTCCCGACCAGGGCCAGGCCCCTTCACAATAATCTCCACCTCTTGCATCCCATAATCCTGGGCAACGCGAATCGCGTTTTGGCTAGCCAAACCAGCTGCATATGGCGTACTCTTACGCGATCCCTTAAAACCAGCGCTACCAGCACTCGCCCAGGCAAGCGTGTTACCCTTATCATCAGTCAAAGTCACAATCGTATTATTAAACGTGGCATAGATATGGACTTGACCGCGCGGTACCATCCGCTTTGGCTTCTTCCGAATCTGCGCCTGTCTTCTTCTACGTCCCATTCTTACTCCTGATAAAATATCAACTGTCCCTGTCACATAACATTATGCAACAAGAATCAAAATAACTACTACTTGCCCTTGCGACGACCACGCCCAGCAACCGTTTTCTTTGGCCCCTTACGTGTACGAGCATTCGTTTTCGTGCGTTGCCCATGAACAGGCAAATGACGACGATGCCGCAAACCACGATAGCAACCAATTTCTGAAAGGCGCTTAATATTCATCCCAACTTCGCGTCGCAAATCACCCTCAACCACATAATCTTTATCAATAATCTGGCGCAGCCGCGTCACATCGGCCTCCGACAAATCTTGAACTCGTGTATCAGGATTAATTTCAGCCTCAGTCAAAATGTTCTGACTGGTCGCTTTCCCAATACCAAAGATATAAGTGAGGCTAATCTCGACCCGCTTGTTGCGAGGAATGTCAACACCAGCAATACGAGCCATGTTTCCTCCGTTTACAAAACAAAAGCATTAATGCTTTTATTTCTCGTTAACCTTGACGCTGCTTATGATTTGGATCCACACAAATCACACGCACTACACCTCGGCGCTTAACAACCTTACATTTTGGGCAGCGCCGTTTTACTGAAGATGATACTTTCATGCTACTTGCTCCTATACGGTTTTTGCTATTTCCCATTTTAGCAAAAAAACGGCAGCTTCACAGAATCCTGACAGTCAAGTATACAAAAACCTGTCAAGCTGCTTATCATGCTGTTACCACAGCCGCTACCAACTCTCGTTGCACGTCGTCAACAGATTGGTTTCCATCTATTTCTACCACAAGGCTCAATGCACCGTAGAAATCAAGTAATGGCTTTGTTTGCTGCTCATAAACGTGCATCCGTGTACGAATAGTTTCCTCATTATCGTCGGCCCGTCCCTCAATCTGTGCTCGCTTCAACAAACGCTCAATCAGAACATCACGGGGCACATAAATTGAAGGCACAATTTGGATACGCTTACCCATTTCAGCCAATAAAGTATCTAAGGCTTGCGCCTGGTTAATATTGCGAGGAAAACCATCGAAAATGGCACCGCCGGCACAATCTGACTGAACTAAACGATCCCGTACCATACCAATTGTTACTTCATCTGGTACAAGCTCGCCACGATCCATATATCCTTGTGCTAATTGCCCCAGCTCCGTTGCATTCTTTAGATGATGCCGAAACAAATCACCTGTAGAAATTTGCGGAATACCCAATGACATTTGCAAACGCTTTGCCTGGGTACCTTTACCAGCCCCAGGCGGCCCTAACAAAACCAAATACATCTTTCTTACCGAATAAACCCTTCATAATGCCGCATAAGCAACTGCGCTTCAAGCTGCCGCATCGTATCAATCACCACACCAACCACAATGATTAAACCTGAACCATTGATTACCAAGGCACTTTGCTCAATGCCATCAATACGCAAAATAACACCTAGCAATGACATAATACCAGGTAAGATAGCCACAAGTCCTAAGAAAATGGCACCTGCCGTTGTAATACGACGAACCACAGACATAATATACGTTTCGGTGCGCTTACCAGGACGAATACCAGGTATAAAACCACCCTGCCGTTGCAAAGTTTGTGGCAAGTTTTGTTGGCGCACCATTACGTCCGTATAGAAAAACGTAAAGGCTACTACCAAGACAAAATACACAAACCAATAGGCAAAAAACGAACCTGGTGCTATTTCTGGGTTCTGCTGTGTGCCAAAACTAGCAACCGCATTTATGATCGTGCTAAAAACACCACCGTCACTATTGTTTGGATCAACAAAAAAGCTGGCTAATAAGGGTGGGAATGTAAGAATAGACTGAGCAAAGATAATCGGAATCATGCCGGCCGTATTCACTTTAAGCGGCACATGACTGCTTTGCCCTTGGTACACCTTACGTCCACGCACTCGCCGGCCGTACTGCACAGGGATACGCCGTTGACCTTCCTGAATAATAACAATCACCAACACGGTAAAAACCGTCAAGGCCAAAAACGCAGCAATAGAAAAGACCCGCGCAGTCGTATCTTCCAAGGCAAACAAACGAGCCGTATTTGGTAAGATACGAGCAACAATACCACCAAAGATGATAAGAGATATACCTTGACCAATACCTTCTTCAGTGATTCGTTCGCCAATCCAGATAGCCGTCATCGTCCCACCAACCATGGCAAACAACGTTGTCAAAGTTGGCAAAAGCAAATCAGCCGTAAACCCAAAATTGGGCATAATGCCTGCCAAACCAGCCCCACCTAAACTCGACCCAACAATATTAATTTGGCCTACTGCCTGAACCAACGCTAGTGGAACTGTTAGGTAATAGGTTATTTTGTTGACCTTATTTCGCCCAGATTCACCTTCAGAAGACAATTCTTCCAACTGCGGTATGATTGGCGTCAAAAGCTGAATGATAATGGATGCTGTAATGTAAGGATAAACACCCATTGCCATCACAGAAAAGTTGCGTACTGCACCTCCCGATAGCAAATCCAGGAAGTTGATGACCGTATTACCGCTATCCTGGGTTGTAAAAGCCTGCCAAGCCTGTAGATTAACACCCGGCACAGGAATATTTGCCAGTAATCTATAGATGACCAGCATACCCACTGTAAAAAGGATGCGCTTACGCAGATCCGGCAAAGAAAACGCGGCGCGTACAGATTCAATCATAATGTGCCTCCAGTTTCGGCAAGAGTTCTATAGTTTGATTGCGTCCACATATTATGTGGCAATACCTACAACGATTCGGTTCGTTCTCTCGCAACCCTCTCTGTAACAGTCAAGGGTTATTTTTCGTATGGAAGCAGTTCAGCCGTACCACCCGCTGCTTCAATCTTTTCTTTTGCAGAAGCAGAAAAGCGATGAGCTTGCACAGTTAACGGGCCAGCTAATTCACCATCACCTAAAACAACAACTGGGTCAGTCGGTTTCTTAAGTAAACCAATTTGTGCCATTAATTCTGGTGTGACAGTTGCACCTTCAAAATCAAATTCAGACAATGTCCCCAAGTTTATTGGTTTATAATAGATTTTGCGAATGTTCGTAAAGCCACGTTTGTAGGGCAAACGACGCGCTAAGGGTAGCTGCCCACCCTCAAAATAAACACCTTTGCCACCACCACTACGCGCACCTTGGCCTTTAGTACCGCGCCCGGCAGTTTTACCTTGCCCAGCAGCGATACCACGACCTACTCGCTTGCGCTTCTTTTTTGCCCCTGAATTTGGACGCAGATCGTGCAATTTCATGTTAATTTACCTCTTTTACGCTTACCAAATGACTTACTTTATGTATCATTCCCCGAATAACGGGAGTGTCATCTTGTATTACAGTTTGATTCAGCTTACGCAAACCAAGCGCACGAACTGTGTCTTTTTGGTTTTGTTTGTAACCAATCACGCTTTTCGTATACGTTATTTCTAACTTTGCCATTAGTTTCGACTCCAAAACGGCGCAATATCTTTTGGATCTTTACCACGGCTTGCAGCCACATCTTGCACCATTTTCAAGCGGCGTAGCGCATCCATTGTTGCCATAATCACATTGAGTACATTTTTGCTCCCTAATGATTTGGAAAGAATATCGCTGTAGCCAGCAGCTTCAACAACAGCACGCACACCACCACCGGCAATCACACCTGTACCCGGTGCTGCAGGTTTAAGCATAACACGTGCAGCACCATGACGGCCAACAATCTCATGTGGAACCGTTGTACCAACCATAGACACAGGTTCCATCTCTTTGCGAGCAGCTTCAACAGCTTTGCGAATAGCATCTGGTACAGACCGTGCCTTGCCAATGCCAACACCAATGCGCCCTTTATTATCCCCAACTACAACGGTTACTCGAAAAGCAAACCGACGACCGCCTTTAACAACTTTGGCAACGCGGGTAATATCAATGATGCGCTCATCTAATTCGTTGGCCGTTTGGAAGTTTTGTCGTCTTTGACCCATTATATTCTCCTAACTCTCCTAGAACTTGAGCCCGCCTGCGCGTGCACCATCTGCCAATGCTTTGATACGGCCGTGATAGAGATAACCACCACGATCAAACACAACTTGCTCAACACCTGCATCCAACGCTTTCTGGGCAACTGTTTTGCCAATAATTTCAGCTTGCTGCTTTTTCGTTTTGCCTTCAAGCTCGGCAACCAAGCTATTATCCATTGTAGATGCTGAGGCAAGGGTATGACCAGCAGCGTCATCAATCACCTGAGCATAAATGTGCTTCAGACTGCGAAAGACACTCAGGCGTGGGCGTTCAGGTGTGCCACTCAGATTCATACGAATCCGCTTGTGGCGTCGCTTCCGTGCAATTTTCGTTTTAACAGCCATTTTTATACACCTTTATACTTTACCAGCTTTACCAGCTTTGCGCCGGATGACTTCATTGTTGTAACGAATCCCCTTACCTTTGTATGGTTCCGGGGGACGAGTTTTACGAATTTTGGCGCAAACTTCACCCACAATCTGCTTGTCAACCCCTGATACGGTAAGGGTTTTACCACGATTCTCAACGGTGAATTCGATACCATTTTCAGGAACAAAGGTGATAGGGTGTGAGTAGCCTACGTTCAAGATGAGGTCTCGACCTGACATCTCAGCACGATACCCCACACCTTCGATCTCCATGGTCTTCTTAAATCCATCACTGACACCCACAACCATATTGTTAATAAGAGCGCGGGTTAATCCATGAAGTGAACGGTGCATGCGTGAATCTGTAGGACGCTTAACAGTTAAAAGGCCGCCTTCCAACTCCAGCGACATGGCAGGGTTAAATGTTTGGGTTAGTGTGCCTTTAGGGCCTTTAACAGTAACGGCCGTTCCCTGCACATCTACAGTAACACCCTTAGGAATAGTAATCGGTGCTTTTCCAATTCTAGACATAACAAATCCCCTACCAAACCTTACAAATGACTTCACCACCCACGCCCAACCGACGTGCCTTTTGGCCAGTCATTACACCTTGCGAAGTCGTCAGGATCGAAATGCCCATCCCACTCAAAACCCACGGAATATCATCCTTTGCCACATAAATACGGCGACCAGGACGACTTATACGCTGCAAATCCGTAATAACCGATTGGCGATCCCGGCGGCCACCAATATATTTCAGATTAATACGAATAACAGCATGGGGCTTCTCAGGAAGCACTTCATACCCTTCAATATAGCCTTCTTCCTTCAACACATCAGCAATTGCCTGCTTAACTTTAGAATGCGGTACAGACACAACCGGGTGTTGGCGGCCCAAAGCATTACGAACACGAGTCAACATATCTGCAATCGGATCACTCATTGACATAGCACACCTCTACCAGCTAGCCTTAACCACACCGGGAATATTTCCCTGCAAAGCTTGCTCACGAAAACAAATCCGACACAGGCCAAACCGACGAATATACCCGCGAGGACGGCCACACAATTTACAGCGATTACGGACCCGCACATTATATTTACGTTTCCCTTCGCGTGAAATCATTGATTTTTTAGCCATTCGATTCTCCTAGCCCACTAATTCCCGTCAGCCTGACGGAACGGCATGCCCAGCAGGCTTAACAAACGGCGTCCTTCCTCATCAGTTTGAGCCGTCGTCACAATATTAATTTCCATACCCCGAATCTTATCAATCTGGTCATAATTGATTTCCGGGAAAATCAGCTGCTCACGCAAACCAAGCGTGTAATTACCCCGCCCATCAAAAGCATCAGGCGAAATACCCTGAAAATCGCGTGTACGAGGAAGCGCAACATGGATCAATCGCGTCAAAAAGCTCCACATACGGTTACCACGCATCGTCACTTTGACCCCAATCGAACGACCTTCACGCAATTTAAAACCAGCTATTGATTTCTTTGCCTTTGTTACCACAGGCTTTTGACCCGTAATTTGAGTAATATCCCGAACAGCAAATTCAACCGCTTTGGCATTATCCAAAGCCTCACCGAGGCCAACATTTACCACGACTTTGGTAATTCGCGGCACTTGCATAACGCTTTTGTACGCAAACTCATCCATCAGCTTGGGTACAATCTCGTCTTTATATAATTCTTGTGGTGGCGTAAATGCCATTTTATTCCTCCAAGTTAAGTGGCAGGTCTGTTAGCAGCTTTTCGCTTTCACACAGCCGCGTCATTTACCTGGCTCACCTTGGGTCAATTTATTTATTTCAAATCGTTGCCACTAGCTTTAGCAAAACGAATCCGACGGCCGTTTTCATCACGACGAACACCAACACGTGTAGGTTCCCCAGAGCTTGGGTCAATCAACATCACATTAGAAGCATGAATAGGTGCTTCAAACTCAATAATGCCACCCTGTGCCTGCGTGCGACCACCCGTTGGGCGCGGCTTCTGGTGCTTCTTAACCACGTTCACACCGGAAATAACCACCCGGTTTTCCTTCGGAAACACCCGTTGCACCGTACCACGCACGCCCTTGTAATTGCCAGCAATCACGACAACTTCATCATTTACCTTAATACGCATGGTTCAATCCCTCTACCTAAAGCGATTCAGGTGCCAACGACAAAATACGGCTAAAGCCCTTTTCGCGCAGCTCCCGAGCTACCGGCCCAAAAATACGGGTGCCTACCGGGTTCTTGGCTTCACGGTCAAGAATAACAGCAGCATTATCATCAAAGCTGATATAGCTCCCGTCTTCCCGCTTAAATTCTTTCTTCGTCCGCACAATCACCGCTTTTACAACAGAACCCTTTTTAATGTTAGAGTTCGGCACAGCCTTCTTGACCGTCGCCGTTACCACATCACCAATAGTCCCATAACGGTGTTGAGAGCCACCCATCACCTGGATTACCAAAATTTCACGCGCCCCGGAATTGTCCGTAACGTTTAAGCGACTTTCTCTCTGAATCATCGCAACAACTCCTTAACGGGCTCGCTCCAAAATGGAGACCAAAGCAAAACGCTTGTGGCGGCTAATCGGGCGAGACTCAATAATCTCTACAAAATCACCTTCACGACACTCATTATTCTCATCGTGAACTTTATACTTTTTTGTTAGGTGCATGATCTTACCATAAATCGGATGACGGCGTGATGCTGTAACAGCAACAACGGCCGTTTTATCCATCTTATCGCTCGTGACCACACCCCGTAAATGCTTACGTTGTTCTCTCATCGCCTATTACCCCGCAACCTCATAGCTTACAACCAGATTACTACCCGGCTGCATCATCGCCCGATCACGCCGCGCAAAAGACTGCTTCTTATTCAGGTTAACAACCGCCGAGGCAATTTCATTCCCGGAATCATCAACAAACTGAACCTCCCAGGCACTATCCTCATACACAAAACGGACATTCGCCTGCCACTCGCCAGCCTCAGCCAAAGCAGCCGCAATCTGCGGCTCACTCGCCGCCAAATCCCGCGCCAAACCACGCATGTGAAGAACCGTCTCCACCTGAGCAATCTCACGGCGCACATGCTTCAAACGAGCATAATTCTCCAAGCGAGCCGAAGCCTTCTGGAAGCGCAGATTAAACATCTCTTCCCGCGCATTTTCCAAAAGCTCATCAAGCTTGTCATCGCTCATCTCACGCAATTCAACGATCTTAGCCATTAGAGCTTATCCTCCCGCGTCACGATCTGCGTCTTAATAGGCAACTTATAGCTCGCCAAACGCAAACCCTCACGAGCAACTTCCTCAGAGACCCCGCCGATCTCAAACATAATGCGCCCCGGCTTCACAACAGAAACCCAGAAGTCAACCGACCCCTTACCTTTACCCATACGAGTTTCCGCAGGTTTAGCAGTAACCGGCTTATCAGGGAAAATACGAATCCACACCTTCCCACGACGCTTGTTGTTACGCACAATCACACGACGCACAGCCTCAATCTGACGACTGGTAATCCAGCCCGGCTCCAACGCCTGCAACGCAAATTCACCATGATGAATATCAGTGCCGCCCTTCGCCATACCGCGCATCCGGCCACGCATCTGCTTACGATATTTAACACGTTTTGGCATCAACATAATACACTCTCCGTTCGTCTACTATTCGCTGACGTAAACTTCCGTCGTTGTCCGTTGCGGCAGAATCTCACCTTTGTAGACCCATACCTTGATGCCAATCTGCCCAAAAGTAGTCAACGCCTCCGCAAATCCATAATCCAGGTCAGCACGAATGGTGCTACGCGGCACACGCCCTTCAGACAGCTTTTCATTACGAGCCATTTCTGCGCCACCCAAACGACCGCTAACCTCAATGCGAATCCCTTCCACGCCAGCCCGCATCGCCTGCTGTGCAGCTTTTTTCATCGCCCGACTATGAGAAATACGGCGCGAGAGCTGCCCTGCAATATTTTCAGCAATCAACTTTGCATCAGCATCAGGCTGTGAAATCTCCTCAACCTCCAGCTTAATCGCCTTTCCGGTCAAGTCACGCAGTTGACCACGTAAATTTTTAACAGAAGCACCTTTCCGCCCAATCACAATACCCGGCTTCGCCGTGTGAATAGTTACCTGAACCTGGTTTGGGAAACGCTCAATCTCAAGCTGAGAAATACCAGCAGACGGCATCTCTTTTTGAATCATCTCACGAATGGCAAAATCCTCGTGCAGTTGATTCCGATATTGAGACCCTTCCGCATACCAGCGTGTATTCCATTCGCGGATTGACTTCAAACGAAAACCGATAGGATGTACTTTTCGTCCCAATTTAATCCTCCATGCGACGCCAGCCGCCTAAAACTCACCTGCGTTTTTCTCCGCCAACACAACGGTAATGTGCGACGAACGACGAATAATGGGCCGAAAACGACCACGCCCAGCAAAACGCCCTCCATATGGAGCTTTGCGCCGACGCGGGCCATCATCAGCATAAATACGACTGACAACCAGCTCATCAATCTCAAGCCCAAAATTCTCTTCAGCATTAGCCACTGCCGACTGAACCAACTTATAAATTGGTTCCGCCGCCTTCTGAGGCATAAAACGCAGTGTATCTAGCGCCGTCTGGGCATCCAACCCACGAACCGCATTCACCACCAAGCGAACTTTCTGAGGTGAAATGGGGATGTGCTTAACAATAGCTCGAACCTCAAATGCTTCAGCCATGATTAACGCCGCCCCCTCTTTTCAGACTTGGAAATGTGCCCACGAAATGTACGCGTGGGGGCAAATTCGCCCAGCTTATGCCCAACCATATTCTCAGTAATATAAATTGGCACATGCCGACGACCATCATGCACAGCAATCGTGTGTCCCACCATCTGCGGGAATATGGTACTAGCCCGTGACCAGGTACGAATGACCTGGCGACGTTTTTCATCGTTCAGTTTTTCAACCTTCGCCAACAGTTTCGGTGCAACAAACGGTCCTTTCTTTAATGAACGTCCCATTTTCTAATTCTCCTATCTACGCTTCTTAGAACGGCGACGGAAAATGTACTTATCCGTAACCTTATTACGCCGTGTCCGCTCACCTAGCGCCGGCCGACCCCAAGGTGTCTTGGGAGCCGCCATACCCACTGGAGAACGACCCTCACCACCACCATGTGGATGGTCATTGGGATTCATTGCCGAACCACGAACCGTTGGCCGAATACCTAAATGCCGTTTACGTCCAGCCTTCCCCAGCTTAATATTACCATGTTCAACATTCCCAACCTGACCAATTGTTGCCAGGCAGTCACGCAACACATAGCGCTCTTCACCGGAGGGCAGACGAACCGTCACATATTTTGGATGATCCTTGGCTAAAAGCTGTGCTGACGTCCCAGCGGAACGAACCATCTGCGCCCCTTTGCCAACCTGATATTCAATATTATGAATCATGGTACCGGTTGGAATATTGCGCAGAGGCATGGCATTCCCAGGACGAATATCAACACGCTCCCCACTCATGATGGTGTCACCAACATTGACGCCCATTGGGGCGATGATATAGCGTTTTTCCCCATCAGCATAAACAAGGAGCGCAATACGGGCTGTACGATTCGGATCATATTCAATAGAAGCCACACGTGCCGGAACCTCAAACTTGTCCCGCCGCCGAAAATCAATGGCACGGAAACGGCGCTTGTGACCACCACCACGATGACGAATCGTAATTTTGCCGCGTGCATTACGCCCACCACGCTTCTGCATGCCAGACGTTAATGAACGTTCCGGCCGGCTACGTGTCACTTCCTCAAAAGTCTGCCCGCTCATATCACGGCGACCTGGAGAAGTTGGTTTAAATACTTTAATCGGCATATTTCCTCCAGAGACGGACGCTAGGCCAATCTAGCAATGGGAACCTGACCCACACTACTGATTAAACCGTCATCCCTGCTCAAAATAACTTCAATCAAATACCCTCAAACAGGTCAATGGAACCACCGTCCGCCAGGGTAATAATCGCCTTCTTCCACGCAGGTTTGCGAATTGCAATCCGACGCAACCGACGACCCCGTTTGGCTGGCATATTTGCCACACGAACCTTTGCAACGGTAACATTCGGCCAAGCTAACTCGATGGCTTGTTTGATCATCATCTTGTTTGCCTTCGAGTGCACCACAAACGTGTATTGGTTTAGGGTATCAGCCGCATAATTGCTCTTTTCGGTCACAACAGGACGACGAAGAATCTCACGCCAATGCATTTTTTATTCCTCCTCTTCCTGACTCTCTTCTTCAACATCAAATTCTTCAATGCTCAGGAAGCTATCAAGCAATTCAAGGGCGGCCAGAGGCATAACAATTTTGTCATAACCTAGCAAATCTCGAATGTTTAAATAATTAGCACGCAATGTTTTTACATCTGACAAGTTGTTCGCCGATTTTTCAACATTGGCGTTGCGTTCAGACAACAGAAGCAAAGCACTATTATTCCCAACCAGGCGGTTCATCAGCGCAACCATTTCCTTGGTTTTGGGCATGTCAAGCTGCATGTCATTCAGCAAAACGACATCATTGTTGCTGGCTTTTACAGTAAGCGCGGAACGCAAAGCTGCCCGACGCATTTTGCGGGGCATTGCTTTAACATAGCTACGCGGTTTGGGGCCATGTGCTACACCACCGCCCACAAAAATTGGAGCGCGGCGACTACCATGACGTGCATTACCTGTGCCTTTTTGGCGATACATCTTGCGTGTCGTGCGATTAACTTCAGAACGCCCTTTGGTCTTGTGGGTACCTAAACGAGCGTTTGCCATTTGGCGAATCAGAGCCTGATGCATCAAATCGCGATTAACTTTTGCTTCAAAAATGCTAGCGGGAAGATCTACGCTGTCTACTTCCTCGCCAGCCATGTTGTAAACTGGGACTTTCATCACAACGCCTCCGCTAACCTTTCTTGACAGCCCCGCGAATCATTACCAAACCACCTTTTGCCCCAGGCACTGCGCCTTTAATAGCAATCAAGTTGCGTTCGGAATCAATACGCATCACTTCTAGATTTTGGACAGTCTTGCGAGCATTACCCGTGCGACCAGCCATCTTTTTACCTTTGAATACGTGCCCGGTACCTGAGGCGGCACTGATGGAACCGGGGGCACGCCAACGATCTGATTGACCGTGGGTCTTGGAACCACCGCCAAAACCCCAGCGCTTGACGACACCTGTATAACCGCGTCCTTTGGTTTTGCCTGTTACATCAACGATGTCACCGGCAGCAAACTGTTCAACGGTAAGTTGTTGCCCAACATTGTAGTCACCGCTGTTTTCGACACGAAATTCACGCAGGTACCGAACGGCCGGAATTTCACCATTACTCTTGCGATTGGGGTGTTTCTTGCTCTTTCGCAAAAGACCTAAGTGACCTTTTTGCCCCCCGCTCAGACGCTTTTCTTTGGTTTCGCCAAAACCAACCTGAATGGCACTATAGCCATCGCTAGTTTGGTCTTTGACTTGTGTTACAAAGCATGGTCCCGCTTCAATGATGGTAACGGGTGTAACAACACCGGTTTCATCAAAGATTTGAGTCATGCCCACTTTAATGCCTAGTAATCCTTTCACACAAACCTCCTAGGACTGTCAGCCACCAGGCAACTGGCTGCATCATCCTGTTGGGAAATAAGTTTAGGTGGTGGCTAAAAACGGCCGTTTTCCACCTAAATAGAAATCTCAATATCCACGCCAGCCGGCAGGTTCAACCGCATCAGCGTATCAATCGTTTTGGAATCCGGATTAATCACATCAATCAACCGTTTGTGCGTCCGAATTTCAAAATGTTCATGAGAATCTTTGTCAATAAATGTACTACGACGCACAGTAAACCGTTCAATGCGTGTGGGCAACGGAACAGGCCCAATCACTCTAGCCCCAGTCCGTTCAGCAGTACCCACAATACGACGAGCCGACTGATCAAGCACACGATGATCATAAGCCTTCAAACGAATACGGATTTTTTGTTTTGCCATCTGCTGCCTCTAATTATGAGAGAGGTTGCTTTTCCATCTTGCAACGTACCAGCTACTACCTCAACTCAAAATCCTTTTAATGACGCCTGCCCCTACCGTCAGGCCTCCTTCTCGAATTGCAAACCGGTTCCCCTCTTCCAAAGCAACCGGTACAGCCAACTCCACTTGTAAAATCACATGTTCACCAGGCATTACCCACTCTACACCAGCCGGCAACTGAATTTGACCAGCCACATCCAACGTATGAATGTAAAATTGGGGACGATACCCGGACAAAAAAGGGTCTTGACGACCACCCTCATCCTGCCGAAAAAAGTATACTTCGCTTTCAAACAGACTGTGTGGCCGAATTGAGCCAGGCATCACCACCACCTGGCCTCGTTCCACGTCACTAGCAACAATGCCACCAAGTAACAAGCTGGCAAAATCCCCTGCTTCTACTCGGTCAAGGTGTTTGTGGAACATCTCCATTGATATAACTGTGGCCTGACGCACATACTGACTAAGCCCAACAATCTCTAGTTGAGACCCAGAGTCTAGTGTTCCTTGCGCCACACGACCCGTTACAACTGGGCCATATCCATGAATAGAGAAAACATCGCCAATCGGCATCAAAAAGGGTTTTTCCTTTTGACGCAGCGGCTGTGGAATGTATTCATCTATTGTACGCAGCAGCTCAAAAACAGGCATATAAGCCTCATTGGCCGGGTTATTACTTTGACACGTTACAGCCGCCAGCGCACTCCCACGAATCAATGGTATTTCATCGCCTGGAAAGCCATATTCTTCCAGCAAATCCCGCAATTCAAGCTCAACTGTCTCCAACATCTCCTCATCTGCAACCATTTCAACCTTATTCAGGAAAATGACAATAGATGGGATTTCGGATTGTTGAGCTAGCAAAACATGCTCTCGGGTTTGCGGCTTCACCCCATCTGGTGCTGATACAACCAAAATTGCACCATCCATCTGGGCGGCTCCGGCGATCATGTTTTTAACGTAATCACGGTGACCAGGGCAATCTATGTGGGCATAGTGCCGCTGGTCACTCTCATATTCAACGTATGAAATAGCAATAGAAAGGTTTGCTTCTTTTTCTTCTGGTAAACTATCAAGCTGCTCAAATGAGCAAAATTCTGCTAACCCACGTAAAGAAAGTGCTTTGGTAATAGCGGCCGTTAAAGTCGTCTTGCCATGATCAACGTGGCCTATCGTGCCAATATTGACATGCGGCTTTGAACGAATAAAACGCTCCATTGCCATTTTGCTACAGCGTTTTACCGCTTTCCACTCAGTATATCTTTGGCTATAGAGTCGCTTACTGGAGCATAGTGAGCAAACTCCATCGTAAACGTGCCGCGCCCCTGCGTCATTGAACGCAAACGTGTGGCGTAGCCAAACATTTGCGCCAATGGCACCAGTGCCTTCACCGCTTGGAGACCAGCACGCATCTCCATCCCTTCAATCATGCCACGGTTGGCTGAAAGATTGCCAATAACGTCACCGGTATTGTCTTCTGGCGCAACCACTTCAAGCTTCATAATCGGCTCCAGCAAAATCGGTTTCCCTCGCTGCATACCTTCTTTAAAAGCCATCGAACCAGCTATCTTGAATGCCATTTCTGAAGAGTCAACTTCATGGAATGACCCATCGTACAAGGACACTTTCAAATCTACAACGGGGTACCCAGCCAAAACACCGCTAGACATTGCTTCTCGAATCCCTTCTTCAACGGGAGCAATATACTCACGCGGAATGACACCCCCAATAATTTTGTTTTCGAATACAAACCCGGAACCTGGCTCTAACGGTTCCATGCTGATAACCACATGCCCAAATTGCCCGCGACCACCCGATTGGCGCACAAAACGCCCTTCAACCTTTTCAAGCTTCTGGGTAATGGTCTCACGATAAGCAACACTCGGCCGACCGACATTCGCCATAACCTTGAATTCGCGCAGCATACGGTCAACCAGCACTTCAAGGTGCAGCTCACCCATCCCATACAAAACGGTTTGCCCTGTTTGATCATCCGTTCTGATCTGGAATGTGGGGTCTTCTTCGGCCAATGCACGTAAGGCAAGCCCCATTTTTTCCTGGTCTTTTGTACTCTTCGGCTCAATTGCCAACGAAATCACCGGTTCGGGAAAATCAATTGCTTCCAAAACAACCGGGTCATTAGAATCAGAGAGAGTATCCCCTGTGAATGTTTGTTTTAGCCCAAGTGTCGCAGCAATGTCACCAGCATGTATTTCCGTCACATCTTCACGACGATCAGCGTGCATTCGCAAAATTCGCCCAATACGTTCACGGCGGTTTTTGTTGGTGTTCATTACCGAATCACCACTTTTTAACACGCCAGAATAAACCCGAAAATAAGCAAGTTTGCCTACATAAGGGTCAGTGACAATTTTAAAGATCAAAGCTGCTAATGGCTCTTCATCGCTGGGGTGGCGAAGTACGATTTCATCGGTTCTCGGAGCAGTTGCGCGAACCGCTGGAACATCTAGAGGAGAAGGAAGATAATAAACAATTGCGTCAAGGACACGCTGCACACCTTTATTTCTCAGAGCCGTTCCACATAAGACAGGCGTTGCTTTGCCTGTCACTGTTGCCTTACGCAAAGCTGCACGCAATTCATCAACAGAGATTTCGTCTTCATCCAAATACTTTGCCATTAGCTCATCGTCTGTGTCCGCAACCAATTCAAGCATCTCGTGATGAGCTAATTCAACAGTTTCACGCACATCGTCCGGGATGTCCATAACCTTGGCCGTAGCTCCTAGGTCATCATCTTCCCAAACATAGGCTTGCATGGTTACCAGGTCAACGATACCACGAAAATCAGATTCTTGGCCGATGGGCCATTGGATTGGAATGGGATTGCCATTTAGGCGTTCACGAATCATACTAATCGTGCGACTAAAATCGGCGCCTGTCCGATCCATTTTGTTAACAAAGCAAATACGCGGCACGTTGTATTCGTCCGCTTGGCGCCACACAGTTTCAGATTGCGGCTCAACCCCAGCTACAGCGTCAAAAACAACAACACCCCCATCCAGCACACGCAGACTTCGCTGAACCTCAGCAGTAAAGTCAATGTGGCCTGGGGTGTCAATAATGTTGATTTGATGATCAAGCCAAGAGGTCGTTGTTGCAGCAGAAGTAATCGTAATACCGCGCTCTTGCTCTTGCACCATGTGATCCATGGTAGCGGTCCCCTCATGTACTTCACCCATACGATGAATCACACCAGTGTAGTAGAGGATGCGCTCGGTGGTTGTCGTTTTACCGGCGTCTATATGGGCAATAATGCCGATATTACGGATTTTTTCTAGATGACGACTCATGTCTTCCAGTACCTACCTAAGATAAAAATTGGTCTAGAAGCGATAGTGCGAGAAAGCACGATTCGCTTCTGCCATGCGGTGCGTGTCATCACGTCGCTTGACAGCCGCACCTTGATTGTTGGCGGCATCCATAAACTCAGCCGCTAATTTTTCTGACATAGAACGGCCGTTTCTGTTCCGAGCTGCCATTAGCAACCAACGCATAGACAACGACACCTGCCGCTCCCCATCCACCGGAACAGGAACCTGATACGTTGCCCCACCCACACGGCGAGGTTTCACCTCAATTTGGGGCATCACGTTTTTCAGTGCCTGCTCAAAAACTTCAACCGGGCTACGCTTGGCCCGCTCTTCAATCAAATCAAAACTATTGTAAATCACACGCAGCGCCGTGCTTTTTTTACCATCCCGCATCAAGCGGTTGACAAACATTGACACGTGCTCATTGTCATAGCGTACATCCGGCACAACCGGCCGTTTTTCTGGTTTAAAACGTCTTGGCATCTTTCAATCCCCTAACTATTTGCCCTTCGGGCGCTTTGCACCATATTTGGAACGCCCCTTACGGCGACGATCAACCCCAGTAGCATCCAACGCACCACGCACAATGTGATAACGAACACCAGGCAAATCCTTCACACGACCACCCCGAATCAGAACCACCGAGTGATCTTGCAGGCTGTGCGATTCGCCAGGGATATAAGCCGTCACTTCAATACCATTTGACAAGCGTACACGCGCAACCTTACGCAAAGCCGAATTCGGTTTTTTCGGTGTCATGGTCTTCACTTGTGTACAGACACCGCGCTTTTGTGGTGCCCCTTTCGGCTGTCGCGTTCTGCGCTGCTTGAAGGAATTAAATGTCCATTGCAGGGCTGGGGCTGTGCTTTTTTTCGACTTGGCTTTCCGCCCTTTGCGTACAAGTTGATTAATAGTAGGCACGCTTTTTCTCCCTTTTTGTCTACACTTTTCCTAAAAAAATTTTTGTCTAACGATCTCGTTATCTCGCATCAAAATCGAATTTGACACAGAGACAGATACCGCATCTACCTCATTTCAAACGACGTAAATGCATTATTCTACGCCTACACTGAAGCTTATCACTACTTAGCTTCACCCAAGTATTGTTGTTTTTAATAGCTGGGGGGGGCAGTTGATGCCGCCACTATTCGACAAACGGAGGCCATCACAGTTTTACAACTCGATGGCCTCCAGTCGATTACTTTTTTTGTTGGTAACTACAGTTTTTCGTCAGTTATCCTATGTTATAGAACAGACATACGAATGTGAATTCTACCACAACGGGTTTGTTTGTCAAACGTTAATCTTGCTATTTTTAACGGCCGTTTTACAGCCAAAAAAGCGTTGCCCATTCCACACTTAACGAAAATCTGTCATCCCACCAGTCCAGGCACGGCGATTATCACTATTACGCCGCTTGTCATCTTCCTTACCAAAACGAATGACATCACCACTATCCGTCACCGCTTCCACCGCCAGCCCCAGGCTTTGCAGCTCTTTTACCAGCACACGGAAAGAAGCAGGAACACCCGGCTCTTCAATGCGTTCATTCTTGACAATGGATTCATACGTCTTAACCCGCCCCTGCACATCATCCGACTTCACCGTCAGCATCTCTTGCAACGTATGCGCCGCACCATAGGCTTCCAACGCCCACACTTCCATTTCACCAAAACGTTGACCACCAAATTGGGCTTTACCACCCAGCGGCTGCTGCGTTACCAGTGAATATGGCCCTGTTGAACGGGCATGAACCTTGTCCTCAACCAAATGCGCCAGCTTGAGCATGTGGAGAATACCAACGGTTACAGGCTGATCAAACGGCCGGCCTGTCTTGCCATCAACCAGTTTCTCTTTGCCCAGAATCGGCAGTGGTTCATGCGTAACGGCCGTTATCTGATTCGCCAAAACCCGCAAATCATCCAGATCAGTCGCCTTGGTATCAACATGAACCGCTTTCGGCAGTTCATTACCATGCCGCTCCAGCGCTAACTGGAACCATTCACGCACACAAGCTTCAATCGCCAGGTCGTTCAACGGCTCCCACTGCGCCTTAGTCGTCTCCGGCCAAGCCTCAGGCTCTATAAAGATACCATCGGGATCCCAGCCACGACTCCGCACCCATTCCCGTGCCACCGACTGCCGGGCATAATCCGCATCCACATCCAAACGGCTCACATCATACCCCAAGTCGCCCAGCCAGCTTGAAATAAACAGCAGCCGCGCTTCCCGGTCATCCTTAAGCAGTTCCAGATCATAATGAATTTCATTGAGCCAATCCCAAGCCCACGCCGTTGCCACATCCCAGCCCCGATCAACCAGCCAGGCACGGCCAAGCTCAGATTGAATCTCACGCTCGCTCGCCCCGTCAAATACTGGCGTCACCGCCCGGAAACCCAGCCGCCGCGCCGCCCAGCCCAGGTGCGTTTCCAAAACCTGCCCAATGTTCATACGGCCAGGCACACCCAACGGACTAAGAATAATGTCAATTGGCGTCCCATCAGCCAGATGAGGCATATCCTCAATCGGCACGACCTTCGAGATAACACCCTTGTTCCCGTGCCGCCCCGCCATTTTGTCACCTTCAGACAGTTTACGCCGCTGCGCCACGCTCACCCGCACCATCGTCTCCACGCCGGCCGGAAGATCACGGTCATGCTGGCGGTCAAACACCTGCACATCCACCACCTTACCCCGCGCCCCATGCGGCAAACGCAAGCTCGAATCCTTCACCTCACGCGCCTTGTCACCAAAAATAGCACGCAGCAGTTTCTCTTCCGGGCTGAGTTCCTTCTCACCTTTAGGCGTAATCTTCCCAACCAGAATATCATTCTCTTTGACATCAGCCCCAATCCGAATAATGCCGCGCTCATCCAAATCTTTCAGCGCATCTTCACTCACATTGGGAATATCATAAGTAATTTCTTCCGGCCCCAGCTTGGTATCCCGCGCCTCAATCTCATGCTTTTCAATATGCACCGAGGTAAACAGATCATTTCGCACCAGCCGCTCACTCACCAGAATAGCATCCTCAAAGTTGCCACCTTCCCAGGAAAGGAACGCCACCAGCACATCCTGACCAAGTGCCAACTCGCCATATTGGGTTGAAGAGCTATCGGCCAACACGGTGCCTTTTTCCACCCGCTGCCCCTTCACCACAATCGGCCGTTGGTCAATGCAGGTGCTTTGGTTCGAGCGATTGTATTTGCGCAAGTTGTAAACCTGCGGCCCATTGTCACTAACAACCATAATCTGGTCGCCAGTCACGCTCACCACTTCCCCGTCACCCTTGCTCAACACCACCTGACCCGAATTATACGCTGCTTGAAGCTCCATCCCGGTGCTAACAATCGGCACATGGGGCTGCAACAACGGCACAGCCTGCCGCTGCATGTTAGAACCCATCAACGCCCGGTTAGCATCATCATGTGAAAGGAACGGAATCAACGCCGCCGACACACCCACAATCTGGCGTGGAGCCACGTCCATAAAGTCTACCCGCTGCACCGAGGTAAAGCGGAAATTCTGATTACGCCGTGACGACACCCGTGTATCAACAAACTGGTTACGCCCATCTAACTGGGCATTTGCCTGGGCAATAGTGTAATGGTCTTCCTCATCAGCCGACATATACACCACATCATCGGTCACATAGGGAACAACGCTTACCTGGTCAATCCCTGCTTCACGAATCGCCTGGGCATGGGCTTCGGTAATCATTTCATTAGCCGAGACAATAATTTCACCCGTATTGGGGTCTACAATATTACGGAAGGCATCATGCCCCACCAAATCTTCGCTGCTGCCAGCAATGGTGTTACGTACCCGGCGATACGGCGTTTCCACAAAGCCATATTTGTTAACACGACCATACGTTGCCAAACGGCCGATTAGACCAATGTTTGGTCCTTCCGGCGTTTCAATGGGGCAAATACGGCCATAATGGCTGTGGTGCACGTCGCGCACCTCAAAGCCCGCCCGTTCCCGGCGCAAACCGCCCGGCCCCAACGCCGACAACGTGCGCTTGTGGGTCAACTCAGCCAATGGATTGGCCTGTTCCATAAACTGGCTCAACTGTGAGCTGCCGAAGAATTCACGAATGGCGGCCACCACCGGGCGAATGTTAATAAGACCAATGGGGGTAATATTTTCGCTTTCACGAATGGACATGCGTTCACGCACCACCCGCTCCATCCGGCGCAACCCCACGCGCAGCTTGGCCTGGAGCAGTTCGCCCACCGTTTTAATGCGGCGGTTGCCCAAATGGTCAATGTCATCTGCCCCTTCCTGGCCGTTGTTGATCAAAACCATCCGGCGCACCAACTGCACAATGTCGTGCTGGGTGATGGTGCGATGCTCTAGCGGCACACTATCTTGCAAATTCAGCCGCTTGTTGAGCTTGTACCGCCCTACCCGCGCCAAATCATAGCGGCGCGAGTCGAAAAGTTGCTCATGCAGATATTGCACGGCGTTTTCCAGAGTGGGCGGGTCGCCAGGGCGCATCCGCTTGTAAAACTCAATCAGTGCCTGTTCAGCAATCGGCTTGTCAACATCCCACAGTGGCTCCTGCTCAATGCTACCTTGAATGTAGAGATGCTCGCCGTTGGTATCAATATCCTCAAACAATGCCAGCAATTCCTCATCGGTACCGTCAACAATCAACGGGTTATCCAGCCCGTCATCCACAGCCGCCATTGCCCGCAGGAACAATGTGACCGGAACAGTGCGCTTACGGTTAAATTTGACGGTGAGGTAGTCGGTTTTGCGCGTTTCAAATTCCATCCACGCGCCCCGGTCGGGAATGAGTTTGCCCATCGAAAGCGGCCGGCCGGTAACACGCTCTTCCTCAATTTCAAAGTAGGCACCAGGTGAACGAATAAGCTGGCTCACCACCACGCGCTCGGTACCGTTGATGATAAAGGTTCCGGCCGGCGTCATCAGTGGAAAGTCGCCCACGAAAATATCCTGCACAATCGGCTGGTCGGTATCTGCACTGTAAAGCATCGCTTTCACATAAAGCGGTGCCGCATAGCTCATGTCACGCTCAACACACTCTTCCACGCTGTATTTTGGTTCACCAAACCAGTATTTCAGGTCAAACCCCTCGGTTTCCGGCCGATTGGAGGGAAAATACAGTTTGAGATCGCCATTAAAACTTTCGATGGGAGAAACCTCATCAAACAGTTCGGCAAGCCCTTCGCTGGTAAACCGCTCAAAAGAGTCAAGCTGAATGTCAATCAGGCTTGGCAAATCCATTGGGCGCGTCGTCTGAGCATATGTTTTGATTATACTTTTAGGCATGTATTACTCACCTGCTCCTAACTCTAAGCTCTTACATCAACAAAACAAACGGGTTATCCCCCGCCGTTTGTGCATTAATTTGCCACAAACAAGGGGTGCAATTACACCATTACACCCCTTCGCGTTTTCGGTACTTCTTTTTATGTTCGCTGTAGCTCCAAAGCATGTTGCAAGAACACGCTATGATGCGCGAACTTGTAGTATATGAGGATACAGTCAAGGTGTCAACCCATTGAATGACGGGTTTTATGGGAATCTTATGAAACGGCCGTTAATTCCTCATACAACCGTACAATCTCCTCCCCAGCCGCCCGCCAACTGTACTTTTCCAACGCCCGCTGACGCAGCAAGCTCCCCAGCCGCACCCGCTCCTGCGGATTCGCCACCAGCCACGCAATCCCCTGCGCAAAGGCGGCAATGTCGCCCACCGGCGCATACACTCCCAACTCCCCCAAATATTCCCGATGCACCGGCGTTTCATATGCCACCACCGGCTGGCACAGTGCCATATAGTTGAGCAGCTTGCCGCTGCCCTCCGTTGACGACATCTTGGGCGCCACGGCAATATCCCCCAGCGATAAATAGGTGGGGGCATCGCGGTACTCCACCTTGCCGGTAAAGGTCATCATCTCCCCCACTCCACGCTTGGCCGCCATTGCCTGATACCGATCCACATCGGGGTAGCCCATGACCAAAAAGTGGACGTTGGCCTGCTGCTGTTTAAGCTGGGCAGCGGCTTCAATGAGGTGGGGCGTGCCTTGATAATCGGTGAGCAGCCCCAGGTAGGCCACAATCAGCCGATCTGCCGGAATGTTGTAACGCTGCCGGAGTTTTTGCTGTGCCTCAACTGAAATGGTCTGCGGGTCAAAGCGGGTGGTGTCGGCGCAGTCGGGCAGGGGGTGGATTTTGCTGAGGGGGATGGCAAATTCATTGTGCAAAATCTGGCGGGCACGGTGGGAGCTGGTGAGAATGGCGTGGGGCAGACGGGTGGAAAAAAAACGCTCCAGGCGGTACATCCAGGAATAGACGAAGCCGTTAGGGTCGAGAAATTTGTGGTCTACCATTTCGGCGGTCATCAGCCCCTGAAAATCAAAAACCAGCGGCACGCGCAGCAGCCGGGACAACACGCCGCCAATCAGCGCCCCTTCTCCCATATGGCCGTGAATCACATCGGGTCTCATGCGGAACCCTTCAATGAGCGATTGAAAGGAGAGGTACACATCAAAGGCGATTTTGTGGCGCGAGGAGCCAACTTCATATTCGGTATGCCAGGGCAGGGGTGGGGTGCGGCGAATGTCGAGACCGGGGAGGTTGCTTCCTTTATAATAGGTAACAATTCGCACCTGATGCCCCATTGCCAGCAGGGTACGGGTTTCTTCGAGGATGCGGATGTGGCCGCCATAGTCGCTGAAGAAAGAGGTAGGGGCAATCATGAGGATGCGCAACGGCCGTTTTTCCCCCTCCCTCATCTCTCCCATTTCACTCATTCCGCCCCATCCGTTCCGACACCCAACTGCCCAGCATCTGCTCCGTCAGCCCACGATTCTCTACCGTCGGCATTTTGGCCTCCGCCCAATCATTCTTTTCGCGGTCGCGCAGCCACGCCGCCCGGTGATCCCCCATCTGCCCCAACAGCGCCGTCAGGCTGTGGCGATCTCCCTGCTGCACCCATTGGCGCACCAGTTGCAGTTCGCCCAAAAAGGCATCGAGCCAGCGCAGCGTGGCCTGCTGGTCATAGAGTGCCAGTTGCGCCAAATCTTCGCCGTTGCCCAACGGCTGGGTGGTGAGGGCAAATGGCTGGTTGGCAAAGCGAAGCATGTCACGCCAGCCCATTTCCTTGCTAATCGCCCCATACATCGCCGCCGCCATCAGCCCCGGCACCGTTTCCACCCCCTGGATGAGGCTGTCGTATTCGTGCGGGTCGAGGAAGTAGGGGGTGGCACCGAGAAGCTGGCCGAAATGAACGGCCGTTTGCACCGCCCGCCCATCCACATTGGCCGTGGGCATCAGGCAAAAAACGCTGTTCTTGAACAAATCGGCCGTTGCCGCCGTGTAATCGGTACGCCCATCTTCCAGCACAGCCGCCGCCAGCACCGGCCGCACCCCCACATAATGGCCGCTTTGAATCGCCTTTGCCGCCCACTTCGCCCCCGGCCCTTTCAGGCTGGACATATCGAGCAGCAGGGTATGGGGCTGCAAATCATGCCCAATCGCCTCCAGCGTGTCGCGCAGCTCCACAAACGGCACCGCCAGCACCAAAATATCGGCCTGCGCCGCCGCCCGCACCAAATTCCACTCCACCTTGTCAATGGTTCCCGTTTTTTCCTTCACCTCACGGGCAATCGAACCATCCTTGTCGTGGCCGATCAGCACTACCTTTGGCAACGCCGCCCGCAGCGCCATCGCCACCGACACCCCCAGCCGCTGCATTCCAATAATGGTTATGGTTTGTGCCTGCATTCTCTCACCCTGCTTAACGGTAATCAGTAATCAGTAATCAGTGGCACTGATTACTGATTACCGAACACTGATTACCGATTACTTGCTTCTAATTCCGGTCATCCGCCCACTGCAGCCGCGCCAGCAGCCTGTCCTCATCATTCTGAGGCGCGGCCAATTTTTCCTGGTGCCGGGCAACTAAGCGCACCGTCAGCGGGGTGGCTCCGGCGGTTTGCACCAGCTCGGCACCCCAGGCGGGATGTTGGGCGCGGATGACAAACGGCCGTTTCCACCCACCAGCCTCACCCAACCCCCACGCTGCCACCCGCCGGGGCAAAAACGCCTCCCCCAGCACAATCAGCACCCTGTCCCACACGTAAACCGGGTGGCAAATTTTGCCAATGTCGTGGAGCAACGCCGCCACCAGCAGCGACGGCTCCGTTTCCCCCGCCGCCAGCAGCATTTGCAGCACCCGATAGCTGTGCCGCTGGTCGCTGACAGCAAATTCATAAAAAAGCAGCTGCTGCCGCCGCGACAACACCGCCGCCACCTGCTGCCGTTCCGCCACCGTCAGCGGCTGCGGCCACACCAACCGCCCAAACTGCCGCACCCGATACCCTACTCGCGCCATACTTATAAATAAAACCCAGCCTTCAATAAACGCTCACGCTCTGCCGCACGTTCAGGCAAATTAAACTGCAAAATCTTGCACGTAACCCGCCCCTCTGCGGTTAAGGGGATAATCTCTGCGCCGCGCAGTCGAAAATGTTCTCCCCACTGTTGTGTTCGCGGATTGAAAAAAGGTGTCAACAACATTGTTTCCGGATCAAGAGAACCCAGATCGGTTCCTTTGGCACGGTTACAGTAGGGACAAGCCAGAGCCAGATTGTCGGCCACTGTTTGTCCATCATGTTTTTCCGCAATAATATGCTCCATTTCAAACGCGAAAAACAGAGCTTGCTGAGGATACAAACAATATTCACAGCGATCACCAGCGCGTTCTGTTACCAAACGCCGTAGAGAAAGTGGAACATAGCTCATCTATAGTTGCTGTAGTGCCTGCCCTTTCGCCAATCGAACCATATGGTCGAGCAACAAATAGCGCTCCAACTCGCCAATATGCTCACGTGCAATCGTGCCTGTTTTACTTTGAGACAGCAACTGGCTTAAACGATTTTGCAAGGCGGCAGAAGGCCAAATATTCAAAATTTGTCTGGGTGTTGGCTGCGAGGCAAGCAGGGTTACAATCTCCCGCAGTTCGTCTTCGACAGCCGCAGGCGCAACAGATGTCTGCTGAAAACTTTGTTCCAGAATTTCAGCAATATGATCACGGTTCTGCTCAATTTGTTCTGCCAAATAATCTGGCACTTCAATCGTTAATTGCATACAGTACTCCTGGTTGCATCCGATACCCTACCCGCGCCATGGTCAGAAGCCGGTGATGAGCGAAAATGCCTGTTGAGATGGTCCCCACACCAGCCAGCCCAAAATATCCAGCCCCATATTTGGCAGGATAAAGATTGCCAACAGCAGAATGAGAAAGCCATACTGCTCCAACGGCCGTAATTGATACGCCATTTCGGCCGGCAGAACGGCCGTTAAAATCTTAAACCCATCCAGCGGCGGAATGGGAATGAGATTAAAAAAGAGTAAAATCAGGTTGATAAAAATGAACTGAAAGAGCAAAAACGACAGCGACGGCAACACCGCACTGCTGCTTCCAACGCTCATATCCACCAACCCCAGCCGCAGCGGAATAGCCGCCACAATCGCCATCAGCAGGTTAGACAAAGGCCCCGCTGCCGCCACAATCCCCATGGAGGTGCGCGGGTTGCCGCGCAAATAGGCGGGCTGCACCATCACTGGCTTGGCCCAGCCAAACCCCGAAATCAGCAGCATCAAGGTGCCAATGGGATCCAAATGTGCCAGCGGGTTGAGCGTAATTCGCCCCTGACGGCGCGGCGTGGGGTCACCCAGCCGGTCGGCAGTGACAGCGTGGGACAGTTCATGAACGGTAAAGGCGATGAGCAAGACTATCGCCCGGGCAAGTAGGGTAGGAATATCTAATCCAAGCATGGCAAAAGTATACCCCGCTCCGCACGTGCATGGCGAATTCGCTCAACATTTGCTCAATATCGGGCTAGAATTAGGGAAAAGAGATTGGGAGATGAAGAGATTGGGAAATTAGTGGGATGTTTACAGAATAAACGGGTAAATGCGCCTTGAGATTGAGAGACTGGGAGATTGAGAGATTAGCCGTGGTTAGTTTCCCAGTCTCTCAATCCCCCAATCTCTGCTTTTGCCCAAATAAATTGTCAACACTCAAGGTAATCTCCTACTCTCTCAATCTCTCAATCTCATTATGCAGGAGGCATATAATATGAACCAGATGACCGTTTTTGGTGATATTCACGGGAATTTGCCGGCGTTAACGGCCGTTTACAACCACATGAACACCCACAACCACGACCGCCGCTTTTGTTTAGGCGATTTGGTCGGCTACGGCGCAGCACCCAATGAAGTTGTGGACTTTATCCGCGCCCACGACGTTCCCACGCTCATGGGCAACTACGATCAAGGGGTAGGCTATGACAGCGACGACTGCGGCTGTGCCTACAAAACACCCGAAGCCCAGGCTCTCGGCAAACGCTCCATTACCTGGACAAACGCCCACGTCACCGCTGACCACAAAGCATATCTGCGCAACCTGCCCATGAGCATGATCGTGCTGTTGGGCAAGCTGCGAGTGGCATTGGTTCACGGCAGCCCGCGCCGCATCAACGAATACCTCTACGCCGACCGCCCCGAAGCCAGCCTGGCACGGCTGCTTGATTTGGCCGGAGCCGATGTGCTGGTCTGCGGTCATACCCACCTGCCCTATCACCGCATCCTGTCCGATGGTCGCCACATGATCAATGCTGGCAGCGTGGGCAAACCAAAGGATAGCAACCCGCAAGCCTGTTATGTGGTGCTAACCGCTGCCACCACCGACCTCACCGTCGAATTTATCCGCGTCCCTTACGACATTGAGCAAGCAGCCCAAGCCATCGAAGCTGCCACCCTGCCCCACGAGTTTGCTCAAATGCTGCGCCAGGGCAGTGGGTGAAGAATTGAGAATTTGAAGAATTGAGAATTAGGCATGAACGCCCGTTCTCAATTCCCCATTCCCAATTCCCCATTCTCAATTCCCCATGTTATCCCGCCGCTGGCTCTACCCCCTCCCCCTCCTCTTCCTGCTGCTCTTCTATTTCTACCCGCTGGCCGCCATCTTTGGCCTCAGCTTCGCCCCCGAAGGGCAGCTTGAGCTGGCCGCACTGCAAAAACTGGTCAGCAGCAGCTTTTACTGGCAGCGGCTCTGGTTCACCACCTGGCAGGCCACCCTCTCCACCGCGCTAACCCTGCTGCTGGCACTGCCCGGAGCCTACGTCTTTGCCCGCTACGACTTCCCCGGCAAAACCACCCTCCGCACCCTCAGCACCCTGCCGTTTGTCTTGCCCACTGTCGTCGTTGCCAATGCCTTTACTGCCTTGCTGGGAAGCAATGGCGTCGTCAACGGCTGGCTGGCTCGCCTCGCCCTGCCCCCCATCGAGATTGAGCAAACGATCTGGATGATTTTGCTAGCGCACGTTTTCTACAACTACAGCGTCGCCCTGCGAATCATCAGCGGCTTCTGGCAAAACCTCAGCCCTGCGCTGGCGGAAGCCGCCCAAATGCTAGGCGCATCCCCCCGCCGCGCCTTTTGGGCGGTGACGCTGCCGCTGCTGTGGCCGGCCGTCTCTGCCGCCGCCGTCCTGGTGTTCATCTTCACCTTCACCAGCTTTGGCGTGGTGCTCATCCTTGGCGGCCCCCGCTTTGCCACACTGGAAGTAGAAATTTACCGCCAGGCGCGGGATTTGTTTAACCTGCCCGTGGCGGCAGCGCTGTCGCTGGTGCAAATTGTGTTTACCTTTGTGCTGATGGTGTTCTACACGCGTACCCAGGCGCGGCTGGCACGACCGTTGAAATGGCGGGGAAAAACGGCCGTTTTTCCCCGCACCCCCCGCCAAAAGCTCGTCGTCGCCAGCAACCTCGCCCTCATGCTGCTGCTCCTCGCCCTCCCCCTGCTCGCCCTCCTCCTCCGCTCCTTCACCACCCCCGACGGCCCGGCCCTCACCTTCTACCGCGAACTATTCATCAACCGGCGCGGCTCGTTGTTCTTTGTGGCTCCAGGAACGGCCGTTTTCAACTCCACCGCCATCGCCCTCACCAGCATGGCCCTCGCCGTCACCCTCGGCCTCATCACCGCCCACCTCCTCACCCAAAAGGAGATTGGAGATTGGAGATTAGAGATTCACCACCCTCCAATCTCCAATCTCCAATCCCCAATCTCCCAATCTCCCAATCTCCCAATCTCCCCACACCCCACTCCCCACACCCCACTCCCCACTCCCCCCCGCTCCCCCGCTCCCCTGCTCCCCCGCCTCCTCTCCCTCCTCGACCCCCTCTTCATGCTCCCCCTCGCCACCTCTGCCGTCACCCTCGGCTTCGGCTACATCATCGCCCTCAACAAACCCCCGCTCAACTTACGCTCATCGCTGCTGCTCGTCCCCATCGCCCATACCCTCGTCGGCCTCCCCTTCGTCATCCGCGCCGTCCTACCTGCCCTTCGCGCCATCAGCCCCAGCCTACGCGAAGCTGCCGCCATGCTTGGTGCCGACCCCGCCCGCGTGTGGCGCTTCATAGATTGGCCGCTCATTCGCCGCGCCGTCCTCGTGGGAGCCGTTTTCGCCTTCACCGTCAGCATGGGGGAGTTTGGTGCCACCCTCTTCATCGCCCGCCCCCAAACCCCCACCATGCCCGTCGCTATTTTCCGCTTCCTCAGCCAGCCAGGGGCAATCAACTACGGCCAGGCTCTCGCCATGAGCAGCCTGCTCATGCTCGTCTGCGCCGTCGGTTTTGTGCTGATTGAACGGTTTCGGGTGGGAGATGAGGGGGAGTTTTAAGGAAAAACGGCCGTTTGTCTCAACCGGTTCGCCGCGCTCCTCAAACTCAATGGCAAAAACTGGTGCCATACCAATATCTTCTTTAACTTGTAGTAAGCTACCGGGTGTCCTGCTGCCTGCCGTTGGTAAGTAAAGGTGATACCCTGAGATGCCGCTATAGCTAACCTCCGTTCAATCAGAACGCCATCTTCCGTAAATGCTGACACCTCAATCACATCGTCTGGCTCCCAAGATGGTAATAAATCCAATGTTAAGGCGGTATTGGTACCAATTGGCTGATAAACAATAATTCCATCTGCTTGACGCTCTTCCACAAGGTAATGATCACCAGGGCTGAGTGAGTGTCCGTTATACTGATGAAAAATCCCGGCTGTTACAGAACCATCCGCACTTGTAATCTGCAAACCCAGCGGCGGCAGTTCATTCTCGCCTGCAACAACTGACGATACATTATTCCAATTAGCTAAAACTTCATAATTCTCAAACAATGAGCGCGTGACATTCTCATCCTGCCGCTCATAGCTAACTAACTCCTCGTGCGCGTAACGAGACAAGACATTTTTTTGAAGAACCGACACTAAATCCAGCCACTCACTATTTACACCACCACCATAAGGCGTTTGAACCAGGTCATAACTTAACATATATCCAAAGGCAACATTCCAAAGCAAGGTCTCTTTATTGGTTGTGAACGTTTCATAAGCCAGATCATGCTGATAAAACAGCACCTTATCACGAAGCATAAGCGGAGCCAGCGGATATGGGTGCCAGTTGCTGTCTCCCCACCAGCTATCAGTGTAGCCCAAACGTTTGGGCAACAGAATGCTGCCATGAAAACCAACCTCTGTTTCAGCAAGCCGGTCAAACCCTAGCTCCGTCATTAAGAAAGTATCATGATAACGTTGCGTATGCGCCAACCAACCCTCAATGTACGCCATCAGGTGAGGTGACAGGGGATTGTTATCAAAACGCCATGCTCTAGCACCTATCTGATCCTCAAAAAGCAAATCGCTTGAAACATCAACAGTCAAAGCATCAACTAGCTGCTGTAAACGCTGCTGGACAAAAGGGACATAGGGTGACATAACATAGCCCCCATGTTCCTGCTGCGATCCATAACGTTCATACACTGGTTCGTCCGAATCATCCCAAATAGCAAGATCGCGAATAGTCAAGCCAGGCGGAAGGGCTTGCAACGTTGGCGATTCATCATCCCACCAAGTGGGATTGGTGTATGGCATTACAAGAAAACCCTGTGCCTGTGCTTGCTGCATCATCGTAGCAAAATCGGCTGTGGTTCCCCAAGCAGAATCTGGTGGCAAAAAATCTGGATAATTTTCATCATGACCCTTTGGCTGAAAAGCGACTGGATGCAAAATAGCAGGCGCAGGAACCTGGGTAAGCAGGTTAGCATACTGAGGGAAAGGAATGGCTAGCTGTTCAGCATCTGCCTTAAGCAAGGGAGATTGAACAAGCTGTGGATAGAATGGCTCTGATTTTGAGCGAACGGATGCCCACTGGTTTAAGTAATTATCTTGCCGATAGGCTTTAATGGTTTCCAGATGTGGTTGAGAAACACGAAGACGCACTGTTGGTGTTGTCCACGTCTGACCGTCTCTCACACCCGCCCCAAAAGTGTGATAATAAAATGTGGTGTCCGTCATGTAGGCATCATCATCTATCAAGCCCAATATAACAGGACGAATGGGATTATCACCATAAAGCGAGTAAATCGCCAGTTGCCCCTTACGTGAAGAAACTGAAACATAGTCAGCAAAAGTTCCAGGATAACCAGGGTAGTTTGTTGTATACGAGCGACCTTGTTGAAAGAATGAAGACTCAAGGATAACCCCTGGCAAGACAGGCAGCAACACTTCTTCTATATCAGCATTGGCAAAGACTAAATCGGATGGGAATAGTACGTAATCAAGCCGATGCCCCCAATTATTTTGCAACGTCATCTGCATATCAAACGAGTTGTTTTCAGCAATTGTTACCGTTACGTGCGCTTCCACGCCTTGAGCAACGGCCGGATCAGGAATGAAATCAAGGGATAAAGTATGGGTAGCCGACAACCAACTGTATTTAAAGCTATTCATGCCAGTCGCATTGTAGCTACACCCTCCAACAAAGTCCGGTGTCCCTTTGGGAAAAACAGCCCCCCACAAACATTCATAACGAGAGCCTGAGGTCACAGCCTGCCCTGTTGTATTGTCAACAATATAGGCAATAGACCCATTAGATTTACGAAAACCAATTTCATAGTAAGCAGCATTTCCAACCACAATCATGTTTGGATCAGAATCATCAAAATAAATGGCCTGTACATTGGAAGGAGTATTCTTGCAGAGGAGAGTGAAAGCAAGCATCACGAAAATTATAAGACGGTTCATTTTTCTTTCCCTCATGGTCACTTGAAAACAAATATCAAGCTGCTTTTCTCCTAATATTGTACCTGAAAGCAGACGAACCCAAATGGCCGTTTAGCGTTCCATTAACGGCCGTTTTGCTACCCTCCCCTGGAAACAATTGCCACCCGTCATTCGTCAACCAAGTAGGTGAACACAATGTCCGAAAGAAACCTGCGCCAGATGCGCGAAACAGTAACCGAAAAATTAAACAGCGAGGAACTACGCACCCTTTGCTTCGACCTGGGCATTGATTTCGACAACCTGGGCGGCGAAGGCAAGGCCGACAAAGTGCGCGAGCTGATTTATTACCTCAACCGCCGCAGCCAACTGCCGCTGCTCACCAACTATTTGGCCGAAACCCGCCCCGATTGGGTCATAGATCCCGCGCCAGCACTGCCACCCGCGCCACCTGTCCGGCCGTTCAGTGCCGGAGGCGTGCTGGCACAAGAGCAGTTGCGGCGGGTGCTGCGGCGCGGGCAGCTCACCCTCTTTGTCGGGGCAGACCTGCCCTGCGCCCTCACCGGGCAGCCCGACCGCCAAACGCTGGCCGACGGGCTGGCGCGGGTTGCGGGCATCCCCAGCGGCGGCACACTGCCCGAAGTAGCCACCCTGGTGATGGAAAACGGCCGTCGCTATGAGTTCACCATGTATCTACGCGAAGCAATTGCCGCCGCCGGGCAGCAGCCCCAGCCCTTCCACCGCGCCCTTGTCGGGCTAGTGCAGGAGCATCGGCTGGAGATGGTCTTCACCACCGCCACCGATGGCCTCCTCGAAACCGCCTTTTTAGAGGAAGAGGTCATTATCAACAAGGTCATCCACGACAGCGACCTGGGAGTGCTGCTCCCCGACATGCCCACGCTGGTCAAGCTGTATGGCGACTGGCAGCAGCCCGCCACCCTGGTTGTCACCACTATTGACGAAAACCAGTTTGTGGTCGGCAATTTGCCCGGCAAGCGTGATCTGATTGACGAGCTGCACCGGGCTTTGCGGCGCAATGCGGTGCTGTTTGTGGGGGTGGATTTGGCACAAACGGCCGTTACTGCCCTCTTCGACAACACCATCGGCAGCAAATTCCAGCAGCCCGCCTTCGCCCTCGGCACCCACCTCACCCCCGCCGCCGCCGCTTCCTGGCACAGCAACCGGGGGCTGACGGTGCTAGATGAAGACGTGGTGCCGTTTTTGCAGGGGCTTTTGGGATAGAGAGATTAGAGACTTAGAGACTGTGAGACTGAGAGATTAGGAGATTGGAAGTAGTCTCCCAGTCTCCCAATCTCCTCCAACATAACCATGCACCCTTTAATCGAACGCCTCACCAACCTCATCATCCGCGACGATGCCGTCTTTTTTGTCGGTGGCTGGCCGCTGGAACAGCAACTGGCAGCAGCACTGGCGGCAGACATTGCCTATCGGCAGCCGGATTGCAGCTTAACGGCCGTTTCCCGCCACTACGAACTGCGCCACAACCGCACCGAACTCATCCGCAGCCTCAAAACCAGCCTCGCCACGCTGGAGCGCACCCCCCAGCCATTGCTCGCGCCGCTGGTCACCGCCCTTGCCCCCCACAGCAAGCTCGTCAGCACCCGCATTGACCGCACCCTCGACCTGGCCCTGGGGCAAGCGGCCAAGCCGTACCGCCCCATCCGCGACGACGACGACGTGCCGTTTTTCTCCGAAGAGCTAATCATGCTCGTCAAGCTGTTTGGCGACCTGGAACAAGCCGACCAGTTGCGGCTGACCCAGCGCGACCGCGAAACATTCTTGGGACAGCTTTCCGCCGTGCGCGATGTCGTTCGCGCCTTTTTTGCCACCAAAACGCTCATCTTTGTCGGCTACGACGTGGCCGACCCCGGTTTTGAGCAGCTTTTTTTGCGGATTAGCGACAGTGACCAACACCGCTTCCGCCGCACCAGCTATGTGCTGGGCGCGGGCAACGTTTCGCCCGACCTGGTTGCCTATTGGCAGCAGCAGGGGGTGGAACTGGTGACGGAACCGCTGGAGCCGTTTTTGCGAGCGTTGGCAACGGCCGTTTCTGCCCAACTCGCCAGCGAAAAACCCATCCTGCTCTACAACCCGCTGGCTCCACTGGCGCAGCCAGAAAAACCAGAGCAGCCCTACAAGGCACTCGACAGCTTTGGCTGGCAGGACGCGGCGATTTTTAACGGCCGTTCTGACCACACCCAGCGGCTCGGCCGGCGCATTCTCGCCCATCCGCTCACCGTGCTGTATGGCGAATCGGGCAGCGGCAAAACCAGCCTGCTCCAGGCCGGGGTCATGCCGTGGCTGGCACAACGCCACACCCTGCTCGCCGTCGCCCAGCCCACTCCGCGCCAGCCGCTGGCCGACACCCTCCGCGCCGCCCTTGTTGCCACCGCCGCCGCCACTGACCTCTTGCCCGGCCGCAACGACGACTTACCAACGCTGCTGGATCGCTGGGCGCGGGAGTGCAACGCCCCGGTGGTGCTGGCTATTGACCAATTTGAGCAGCTTTTGGAAAACAGCGATGAGGCGGAACGGGAAACGGCCGTTTCCCTGCTCCACCAGCTCCACACCAACCCCGACCTCAACCTCAAGCTCGTTTTCAGCCTGCGCGAAGATTATTTGGGGCGACTGGAAAGCCTGCGCGACCATTTCCCCAACCTGCTCGATGTCACTTTCCGGCTGGAGCGGCTGGGCAGCGATGCCGCCCGCGATGCCATCATCCAGCCCGCCGCCGCCTTTGGCGTGGCCTGGGAACCCCGGCTCGTCACCGCCCTGCTGCACGATTTGGGCGACGGCAACGGCATCAACCCGCCCCAGCTTCAGGTGGTATGCGCCGAGCTGTATGAATACGCGCAGCAGCAGGCCAAAGCCAGTGGGCAGCCGTTGACCCAAATCCGCTACGATGATTTTGCTGCGCTGGGGCGCACGGCCAACATTTTGGGCGGCTACATTGATAAAAGCGTCAACGCCCTGCCGGAGGGGGAATGGCCGTTAGCCCGGCTGCTGCTGGGGGCGCTGGTGAGCAGCAGCGGCGTGAAGCAGCGGCTGCCGCTGGCCGAACTGCTGCGGGTGACGGGGGTGGATGAAATAACGGCCGTTTCCATCATGCAGCGGCTGGTGCAAAAGCATCTGGTGCGCCGCTACCGGCAGGACAGGCGGGTGGCGTATGAGCTGACCCACGATTATCTGGTGCTACGCATTCTGGCCTGGCTGGGCGACAGCTTCTGGAAGCAGCAGCAGGTGCGCGAAATTTTGCGCCAGGGGGTGGCTGAGTGGCAGCAGCGGCAGCGGCTGCTGGCACCGGGCGATGTGGAATTGGCGGCGGCGCAAACCGCCATCCACCCCACCTTTACCAGCGACGAGCTGACGCTGCTGTTTGCCAGTGCGGTGGGGTATGGGCAGGAAACGGCCGTTTGGTCGCCCCACCTCACCCTTTCCCGACAAGCCACCACGCTGACGCAGCTCCTTGACCACGCGGAGGACGGGGTGCGGGCAGCAGCGGCGGCGGCGATTGCCCCGCATGTGGATGAAGCGATTGGCGACAAATTGGTGGCATTGGCTCTCACAGATACCGTACCCGGTTCTGCTGCTGTGTCGACGCTGGCCGCTGTGGATTGCCCAACGGCCGTTGCCCAACTGGTGGCGGCGGCGGAAGGGGGGAACGGGCAGGCGATGGTGGCATTGGTGGCGGTGCGGGATAAACGGCCGTTTCCCCTCCCACCCTCCCTGCGCCACTCCATTCTGCGGCGGGTGGGCTGGCAGCGATGGCAGCACCACCGGCAGGAAATTTTCAACGCCACCGTGCGCGGGGCAATCAGCGGCTTCCTCGGCTTTGGGCTGGGGCTGGGATTGGTACTGACGTTTGGGCAAACGAATCTGTCATGGCAAGCCCTACCCTGGCAAATGGTCATCCTGGCCGTCTGGCGGCTGCTTTTTACCGCTATTTTCATGGCGGGAACGTTTGGGCTGCTGCCACCCGCCGCTGGGGTTTTTGTCTATCGAACCTTACAGGCGCTGCTGGATGGGTATCGGGGTGTGATTGCTGGGGCGGCGGCGGTAGTAACGGCCGTTTCTCTTGGCCTCACCTTCTTCATCTTTGGCAGCCTGATGCCAGCGTCCCAACCGGCGCAACTCTGGGCGGCCGGGCTGCTCATTGGCGGCGTGGCAACCTTGGTCGTCACCGTACCCATCAAATGGCACCAGTTAGGGCGACTTTTGTTAACCATCTTGTGCACAGTTGCCGCCTATCTCGCTGTGAACACAAGCAATTTAACGCTGCACACCGACATCAGTTGGCTGTTGCTGCTGGGCATTTTGACCGGGTTGGGCTTTTTTGCCGCCTTCAACCCGCTGCCCAACCTGAAGTAAGTCGGGCATCTTTGCCCGGCAAAAGCAAACAAGGATGTGTGATGCCAGCAATTCTCGGTTTGAAATGGAGAAGGGTAGGGGCGGGATGGCGCGGGTAAACAGAGGGTGAACAAATGGCGTTGTCTCCGCGCCGTCTCGCCCTGGTGTTTCTCAAAACGGCCGTTTTCGGCCACCGCCAGGGCGAGACGACCGGGAGAAAAGGCCAACCACATTGCCAGCTTTAACCCCGGTCATCCCGCCCCTACCATTGGCTTTGGTTAAACTGAGAATTGCTGGTCTGCTGCACCAGTGTATTGTTTTGGGTTTTGTATTGGAGGGTAGAGACATGAAGCATTTGTCTCATTGGAAACTGTCTGTCTTTGGATTCCTGGTTCGCAACGATCCAAATGTCATTCCCGCTTTCGCGGGAATCCAGTTGGGTGGCGTAAGGATACCCGCTTTCGCGGGTATGAAAATAGCGATTCTGGTCGCTAACTGCATCATAGCGACCCTGTTAGGAGCATGTACACCGCTCATTGCGGAAGGCAGCCCAACACCAACACCCAACGCTACGCCGGTGGCGTTGGCCGGTGCCAGCGAGAACCGCGTCACAAAGTTTGACCGCTTTGCCCGCGAGGCGGAAATGGCTGCCCCGGAGACAACGGATTTATTCGTTGGTGAAGGGATTGCCGTGGATGAGCAGGGTCAAGCGCGGCTCACCTTTTTGCAGGATTTGCTGACGGTAGAAGTGCTGCGGCAGGGGGAACTGCACGTCAAGGAAACGTCGCTGACGGGAAACGAAACGCTGCTGACGCTGTACCAGGGCGTGGGCGTGCTGTTCAACGACTTTGATTCCAGCCAGGCGATTGGGGCGCGGCTGGATGTGGACACTGACTTTTCGCGGGTGACGGTGCGCGGCACCCAGTTTTTGGTCATCCGCGAAGCCCACACGCCGCTGGAATGGATTGTGGTGCTGGAAGGGCACGAGAATGCGGTGCTGGTGACGGCCAATGGCACAACAACGGCCGTTACCACCAACCAGGCGGTTTGGGTGGCACCCATTGGCCCGCCGGGGCCGGTGGTGGCGGTGGATGGGGCTGTGGTGCAAGCATGGCTGGCAGCGGTTCGCCGTGGCGACCCGGTGGCGGAAATTGGTGAGGTGGTTTGGGCGCGGGCAACGGGGGAAGTCACTTCGGATTTGCCCAACCCGCTGCCGATTGACACGCCGTTTATGTATGGCGACGTGGAAATCCGGCTGGATCCGCGTGGCCGGTATGAGAGGATGGATTGCAACAGCGATGGACGGGCGGATATTTGGCTGGAAAACGGCCGTTTATTGCTCGACCTGCGCCAAATTCAAAACCGGGTGCGGGATGTGCAGGTGGTGGTGCGCAATGACGGGGCGGCAGGAACGGCCGTTTTCACCGGCTTTAACCCCGAAGGGCGCGTGCATCCTATTGCCCAGGCGGTTGCGGCGCAGGGCAGTGGTGCCACCGAAACGCTGGTGCTGGCCTCGCAGCAGGAACCGTTCCACTTTGCCGATTTGGAAATGGCAAGCGGCTGTTTTTTGGGGCTGGATTTAACGCCAACGCAAGATGATGCAACGCCTCTACCTGGAGCAACCACCGTGACCCCCGGTTTGCAGCCGGAACCCGCAGAGCCGATGACGCCGACGTTTACGCCGACACCTGTGGCGGAAATACGGCCGTTTGCTGGCTGTGTTGTGGCTCCGCCGCCGGGCTGGGTGCTGTATACGGTACAGCCGGGCAACACGCTGTTTAGCCTGGCCGGGCGCACGGCAGCCGGGGTGGCACAGGTCAAACAGGTCAACTGTTTGACCAGTGACAACCTTCAGACGGGGCAGCAGCTTTGGCTGCCGCAGTCGCCCATTGTGACCACGCCGCCCACGCCAACCTTTACCCCCACGCCATCGCCAACACCAACGGCTACGCCCCCATCCCCCACGCCCACCCCAACCGACGAGCCGGAAACGGTGCAGCCGCCTACGCTGCTCGCGCCGCTGGCAGACGCGGCGTTTATCTGTGGGCCAAACCAGGAGATCGTGGAAGTAACGCTGGCGTGGCAGCCTAATAACACTGCCGAACTGATTGCCAGCTATGAGCTAAGGCTGGCACTCTTTGGCGCAAGAGGCATTGCTCGCACGCCATCGTTTGTGCCAACATCGCAGACCAACCATATCTTGCCACTTCCCTGCTCGGTGACGCGGGTGGAATGGCAGGTACGCGCCATGACGGTGAATGAGCAGTGGGGTGATTGGTCGGAACAACGGCCGTTTACGCTGACCCGCGACCTCACCCCGCCCACGGTGCCGCAGCCCGTTTCGCCAAATGGGGAGGTCATTGAGTGCGAATGGGGCGGGGAGGTGATGGTGCGGTTGGATTGGGAAACGGCCGTTGATCAATCCCCCATTGACCGCTACACCGTGATCGTCACCCCCGGAAACACCGGTATCACACAAGCAAGTAAAAGCCAAACCGTCTCCGGCAGCCAAACCGAACTGTTGTGGCCGCTGCCCTGTATCGGTATCACCTATGGCTGGGCAGTGCAGGCAACCGATCTGTTTGGGCAAAGCAGCGACATCAGCCCACTCCTGCCCTTCACCGTTCGCGCCATTGACACCACGCCACCGCCAGCACCACAAACTATTGCACCCGGCAGTGAGTCGGCAACTACACCAGAACCAATAATCTGCATGCCGCGCCTTGCATGGAACCCTGTCAATGATGCGAATGGCATTGTCTCTTATCATGTATTCGTTGAGCAAGAATACCCAGACGGTAACTGGTGGGAATCGGTTTATACTGGCACTACAGTAGAAACAGTCAATATCCCCAATACAGGTTATACACCATATCGCATTTATCGCTGGCAAGTTGTTGCTATGAATGAGACTGGCACAAGGGGAGAAGCATCTGCCTGGCGATATTTCATCTGCATCCGTGAAGGATAGTACCAGAGAGGGTGGTGGGGACAAACGGCCGTTTGTCCCTCCCATCCTCTCTTTAACCGAATCATCGCTTTTTCTCCATTTTGCGCTATTCTTGCTCCGCCTCACTCATTATCCATTCGACCGCATAATCAG
>WBZL01000391.1_pt1 | contig 49333 bp, 37 predicted proteins | sample 5204291 | NCBI WGS metagenome assembly WBZL01 (sample SAMN12344345, study PRJNA552823) | activated sludge metagenome | biome: Activated sludge suspended growth; feature: Nitrification reactor; material: Wastewater; isolation source: activated sludge from nitrification reactor of wastewater... | reverse complement strand
AAGGTCGCACCGATCCAACCGATCAGGGGCGCACCCAAGGGCGTGCCGCCCATCACGACCATCAGATATAGGGCCATCACCCGACCCCTGATCATGGGGTGGACGCTCAACTGCACGGTGGTATTGGCCGCGTTGAGCATGATCAGCAATGACAACCCCAACAGGGGGCTCACCAGCGCGAAGGTCAGATAGCTGGGCATCAATCCGAGGGCAATCTCGATCAGGCCGAAGGCAAGGCCAGCAAGTACGACGAGTTTGAGCCGTGGTCGACCAGCTCGCCTGGCGCTGAGTAGCGCACCAGTCAGGGAGCCAACCGCCAGCGTGGTGCCAAGAAGTCCGTATTCACCTGCGCCCATGTGATAGACCTGCGTCGCCATCAGCGCCGAGGTCATCTGGTAGTTCATCCCGAAGGTGCCTGCGAAGAAGGCCGCCGTCAGGATCAACATCAGGTCAGGCCGATGCCAGACATAGGCGACGCCGTCACGGATCATCCCGGTGTCTGGCTTGGTCACCGGCACAGGAGTCAGCGATCTGGTGTCCATCGCCCGAAGCGCCATGATCACCGCCAGATACGACAGCCCGTTGAGCAAGATCACCACTCCACTGGCGACCACCCCACCTCCAAACACGGCGATTAGCAGGCCAGCCACGGCGGGGCCCACAAGCCGAGCCAAGTTGAAGGAGGCGGAGTTGAGCCCCACGGCATTGCTCAGGTCATCTCCAGCGACCATCTCGCTGACGAAGGCTTGCCGGGCAGGCGCATCAAAGGCAGCGCCAATGCCGAAGACAAAGACGAGTGCGAAGACCAACCAGGGTTGCAGATGGCCGATGATCGCCAGTGCGCCAAGGGCAAGGGAGCTCGTCCCCATCCAAAGTTGCGTCAGGATCAAGAGTCGTCGCTTTGGCATCAGATCCGCCACCACACCGGCGTACGGCGAGAGCAACAAGATGGGCAGGAATTGCAGGCCCGTGGTCACACCCAGCGCGGTACTGGCCCCGGCAGCACTGGTGGCGAAGAGTTGCAGAACCAGCCAGTCTTGGGCAACGCGCTGCATCCAAGTGCCGGTGTTTGAGATCACGCCGCCAAGCGCGTAGAGACGGAAGTTGCGCACTCGCAGCGCTCGGAAGGTCGGACTCATTTGGTCTCCACCAACTTGTCCATGATCGCGCTGGCTTGACCGAGCACTTCCAACTCGGCAGGCGTGAGCTCTTCGAAGGCCCGAGACAACCAAGCATCCCGGCGACGTCGATCTGCCAACAGGGTGGCTCGGCCCGATTCCGACAAGGCGACATAAGTGCTGCGCCCGTCTTCGGGGCATGGTCGTCTGTTGACAAATCCAGCTTCCTCCAGCTTGCGCACAGTGCGAGTCATCGACGGAGGTTGCACGCGCTCGTGTGCCGCCAGGTCACCCAGCGTGCACTCGCCCTCACGCATCAAGACACCGAGGACTCCCAGAGCAGTGATGCTCAAATCGTTGCTGGGGTCGCGCTCATTGCGCAGCCGTCGAGCAATGCGGGCAATACTGACTCTGAAGTCGCTGGCTGTGAGTTTCTTGGGCATCACCAAGCTCAACTAGTTAGCCTAGCTAAATATTCCGCGGGCTTTACCCAGCTGCTCGCAGGCGCGCGCTCAATCCCTTGAGTCCACGAATGCCAAGTAGTCTGCATGCGACAGATCGGCGTACGCCGCACACCACGCCATGATCGACTTGGTCACCTTGTCGCCCTTTCCGGCATAACCGACCACTTCGCTAAGGTTCGGCGATTGCGAATGAGCCCTGGCCAAAACGGCGCCACAGGCCACCGCATAGCGAGCAAAGGGCCCGTCGTCGAGGGTCTCGATGTCTATCGACCCCTTCATGTCATGGAACTGGCGCACATAGAAGTCGCGCTCCATCGGATGCTGACCGAGATTGCGCACAACATGACCCAGGAATGGATCAGACACCGCTTGCAAGATGCGTTGCAATCCCACCACTCGAGCCCCTTCGCCGCGCGCGGAGATCTCCTCCACGAGCTCGGGGGGTTGCTCAAGGCCTCCATGTTCTTCCAACACGCTGCGCCCGGCTTCCTTCGTCTGCAAGATGAGCTTGTTGCCATCGCCGTCTTCAAAGAGGGCCAAATAGCAACGCGTGCCCACGCTTCCCACTCCGACAGCACGGCGGGCGACGTCACGCAACGCGTATTCACGCATCAGGAAACGGATGTCCACTGAGGCCGAGCGCACATATTGGTCGAGGAATTCACCAACGCGCTCTGCGTCCGCCTGGGAGATGGCAGCCATCGCGGGTGGTTGCGAGATGAAATGCGCCTTGCCGTCCTCATCGACCTGCGTCAACTTGCGGGCAGCACGCTTGCTGGTGCGTTTGCGAGCATCTGCGATCGCTGCATCAAGCACCGACCGTGACTCCTTATCGATGCCCTGCACAAAATCGTGTGCAATGAAGTGGGTGAAATAGCGATCCAACGGGCTCCGTTTAGACGCCTCCTTGAGCACATTCAGATAGGTGGTGATCACGGATCTCCCTGCGGCCTCCGTGACCCGATCAGCCCGCCCTGTGGCCCGACCCGCGATCAAGACGCTGGTGACCAGGCGCTTGAGATCCCACTCCCATGGCGCCCAAGCCGACTCATCAAAGTCGTTGAGATCGAAGGCAAGGCTGCGCTGCGGGGTGGCATAGAAGCCGAAATTGGCTACGTGGGCATCGCCACACGAGGCCACCTGGATCCCACTAGACGGGCAGCGTGCCAAATCAGCAGCCATGATCGCCGCCGTACCGCGATAGAAGGCGAATGGGCTGGCCCCCATCCGTTGAGCACGCAGCGGGAGGAAGTCAGGCAGACGCGTCCGCTCTTGATCGGCCAACAGGTCAAGAGGCGACCGCCCATCGGTGTCGATTGCGGCCAACGACGCCAATCCACATCTATCTCGATTGGCCCGGCCACTGGCCCGCCATTCCCGACGCGCAAGTGGCTCAGCAGCGGGCATCTACGGCCCCTCTTCGACTGGGATTGAATGTGGGCCTTGATCCGTCAGGGTGAACCAAAACTGAGCTCCGGGACCGTCGCTGTGGTCACGGACCCCTGCCTGGCCTCCGTGCGCCCTGGCGATCCTGGCCACGGTCGGCAGGCCGATCCCATTGCCCGGGATAGCAGGATTCAGGCGGGCGAAGGTTTCAAACACTGCAGCGCGCCTCTCCGTAGGCACCCCAACACCGTTGTCGGTCACTGTGCATTCCCAGCCATCTGAAACACGTCTGGAGTCGATCTTGATCTGAGGAGGTACGCCGGGCCTGGCAAACTTGACCGAATTGCCAATCAGATTGAGCAACAGTGAGTAGAGCAACCGAGGGTCTCCCTTCACCTTTGGCAGGGTACGCACCTGGACAGTTGCCTGGGCCTGATGCAACACCGGCCCCAACTCGGCAATCACCTGTCGGGCCACCTCGTACAACTCAACGCCCACAACTTCCAAGTCGTGGCCCAGTTGATGCATCTCCAACAGCCCTTCAACCATGCCGCTGAGCCTCTTCGTGGATCGCTGCGCCGAGTCGACCAGCTTGCGCTTCACCGGAGAGCCACCTTGGGTGATCAGATCATCAAGCATCTCCAAGGTGAGTTGCAATGACGAGAGCGGCAACCTCATGTCATGACTGATCTGGGCTGCGATTCGGAGCACCTCATCTGAGGCATCCAGCCCAGCTACGGAGGGCCCATCGCGTCGTCGCCGTTGCTGCTGTTGGGAAATTACCGTCGACAGGTTGTGTGCAGCGGAGGCCAGATAATGCAGTTGCGATTGCGCGAGATCACGTACGGCGCTGTCGAATACGCACAAGCGGCCAACCATGGTGTTGTCTGCGTTGTAGATCGGCGCCGAGGCATAAGAGCGAACGTCTCCTGAATCACCGTTGACATAGATGCTGTGCTGGAAGCGCTGATCCTGACTGGCATCGCTGACCTCGAAGGTGTAATGACAGTCCATGGTCTGCACGCATATGGTCTGGTCGGCATCAGCCACGAAGGGAGTGAACCCAGAGGTGATCGCCAATCTGAATTTGTCGCCATCTTGGATCGAGATGGCCGCAAACTCGGTGTCACACGCGGTCCGGAGATTGTCAACGATCTCGCCGGCCTCCACCTGACTCACCTCGGCCAAGGCCTCCAGCGCGGCGGCTCCTAGCCCTTCATCCGACCTGACTTGCACAGGTCGGGGCTGATTTCGGGGTTGGCGTCGTGTTTGTGCTGGTCAGCGGCTCGGGTGTGGGGGAAGTGACACACTAAGCGGCGTGTTTGTGCGGAAGGTGAAGACGGCGTCTGGGGCGATAGCGGTCCAGATCGCGCGTCGGGAGCACCGCCGCGATGTCGTGGTTGAGCATCTTGGTTCGGCGCACACTGATGCCGAGGTGGCTGCGTTGGTGATGATCGGGCGCGCCAAGATCGAGGAAGGCCAAGGGGCTCTGGACCTGGGCCTGGGGCCGGCCACGCCGCGCCCAGCGGGGCCAGCGATCGTGCACTCCAAGCGTTCCCAGTTGCTGGTCGACACCCTGCAGGCCGGGTGGCGCACGCTGGGGTTCGACGTCATCGCTGACGAGGCGTTCTTCCAACTCGTCGTGGCGCGGCTCGTCGAGCCGACCTCGCTGAGCGACGCTGCACGGGTGATCGGGGAGCTGGGTCTGACTCCAGCCCACCGCAACACCTACGCCGCCACACTCAAACGCTGTGGTGAGCGCGGTTACCGCGACCAGATCGCGAAGGCCTGCTTCAACCACGTCGTCACCGCCGGGGACGTGTCGTTGGTGCTCTACGACGTGACCACCTTGTATTTCGAGGCCGAGAAAGAGGACGACCTCCGGAAGGTCGGCTACTCGAAAGAGCGCCGTGTCGACCCGCAGATCGTGGTCGGGCTGTTGGTCGATCGCAATGGGTTCCCACTCGAGATCGGCTGCTACGAGGGCAACAAAGCAGAGACGACCACGATCATCCCGATCGTGAAGCAGTTCCAGGTCCGCCACGGCCTGGCCGACATGGTCGTCGTCGCGGACGCCGGGATGTTGTCGGCGTCGAACCTGCGCGACCTGGACGAGGCCGGGTTGCGGTTCATCGTCGGATCACGGGTGACGAAGGCACCGAAGGACCTGGAGTCCCACTTCAGGTGGCACGGTGACGCGTTCAGTGATGGTCAGGTCATCGACACCCTCACCCCACGCAGCGGGCATCACAAGGACGCCGCGAGTAACCCCTCGGTGAAGGCCGAACCTGTCTGGGACCCGAAGCAGGATCCTGGGTCGTGGCGGGCGGTGTGGGCGTACTCGAAGAAGCGAGCGGTGCGCGACAACCGCACCCTGACGTTGCAAGAGGACCGCGCGAAGGCCGTCGTGGCCGGCGAGAAGGCCGCGCGGGCGCCGCGGTTCGTCAAAACCCGCAACGGTGCTGCTGAACTCGACGAGACCTCACTGACCAGAGCGCGCCGGCTCGTCGGGTTGAAGGGGTACGTCACCAACATCGCCGCTGATCTCATGCCAGCCAGCGAGGTCATCGGCAGCTACCACGCGTTGTGGCAGGTCGAGCAGTCGTTCCGGATGTCCAAGACCGACCTGAGAGCTCGGCCGATGTTCGTGCGCACCAGGGATGCGATCGAGGCGCACCTGACCGTGGTCTTCACCGCTCTGGCCCTGGCCCGTCACCTGCAGCAACGCAGCGGAGTGAGCATCAAGAAGATCGTCCAGGCGCTACGCCCACTGCAAGAGATCACCGTCGACATCGCTGGACAGTACCTCGTCGCGCAACCCCAGATCCCTGCCGAGGCCCAGCAGATCATCCACGACGTGACCCACTAAATCTGTGCAACTCAGGGCCGGCCTCCACCTGACTCACCTCGGCCAAGGCCTCCAGCGCGGCGGCTCCTAGCCCTTCATCCGATGAGGTCGCGTCCCTCACCAATCGCAATGCATCCATGTTCGCCCCTAGGCCAGCTCGTTGCTAACCAATTGAGACTGAGACTAAACCTGAGATCCAATAACCAACAAGAAACCAACAAAATCAGAGTGACGATACACCCATTTTCATCCGATTTGCTGGATTATTGCGGATCCAAATTGTTACCAGTGGATACCTTTGTGAGCCACTCAGCCGCAGACCGCACCATGAGCGGCAGACTGCACGACCTTGGCGTACTTACCCAAGACACCCCTGGTGTATTTCGGCGCATTGGGCACCCAGCCCTGTTTGCGCGACTCCAGGTCTGCCATCTCAACCTCAAGGGTCTTGTTTGCAACATCAAGGGTGATCTGGTCGCCATCTCGGACAAATGCGATCGGTCCACCGTCAACTGCTTCTGGCGCAATGTGTCCTACACAGAGTCCGGTCGTGCCGCCGGAGAATCGCCCATCGGTGATCAACAAGACATCCTTGCCGAGCCCAGCCCCCTTGATCGCACCGGTGATCGCCAGCATCTCGCGCATGCCCGGGCCGCCCTTTGGCCCCTCATAACGGATCACGACGACATCGCCGTGGTTGATCCCGCCTTCTTCAAGAGCATCCATGGCGGCTCGTTCGCCGTCGAAGACTCTGGCCGTACCAGTGAAGGTGGTGTCATCAAAACCTGCTGACTTGACCACGGCACCTTCAGGAGCCAACGAGCCCTTGAGGATGGTGAGGCCACCGGTCTTGTGGATGGGCTCATCCAGGGCGCGGAGCACATCACCGTCGAGGCCCTTGGGGTTGAGGGCCTCGAGGTTTTCACGCATGGTCTTGCCGGTGACGGTGAGGCAGTCGCCATTCATCAGTCCTGCATCGAGCAGTGCCTTCATCACGACTGGAATGCCACCGATCTTGTCGACGTCATTCATCACATAGCGCCCGAATGGCTTCAGGTCACCCAGGTGTGGCACCCGATCACCGATCCGGTTGAAATCATCGAGAGTCAGATCGACCTCCGCTTCGCGAGCAATGGCAAGCAAATGGAGCACGGCGTTGGTCGACCCGCCAAGGGCCATCACAACAGCAATCGCGTTCTCGAAGGCCGGCTTGGTCATGATCTGCCGGGCGGTGATCCCTTGCCGAAGCATCTCCACTACTGCTTGGCCACTGCGGTGCGCGAAGCCATCACGACGTCGATCGACTGCCGGAGGAGCTGCACTGCCGGGGATGCTCATGCCAAGGGCTTCCGCCACCGATGCCATGGTGTTGGCGGTGTACATGCCGCCACACGCACCTTCACCAGGGCAGATTGCGCGTTCGATGCGCCCGACTTCTTCCTCCGTCATCTTGCCGGCCACACAGGCACCAACGGCCTCGAAGGCGTCGATGATCGTGACATCTTGCCCATCCACCTGACCGGGCATCGTCGATCCGGCGTACAAGAAGACGCTGGCCAGATCGAGGCGGGCCGCGGCCATCAACATGCCCGGGAGTGACTTGTCGCAGCCAGCCAGCAGCACTGATCCGTCCAGTCGCTCGGCCATCATCACGGTCTCGACCGAGTCGGCGATCACCTCGCGCGAGACGAGTGAGAAGTGCATCCCCTCATGACCCATCGAAATGCCGTCGGACACAGAGATCGTGCCGAATTCCAGCGGATATCCCCCAGCTGCATGGACGCCGTTCTTCACCGCCTTGGCAAGCCGATCCAAAGACAGATTGCACGGAGTGATCTCATTCCAACTCGAGGCCACCCCGATCTGGGGCTTGGCAAAATCGTCATCGCCCATGCCAACCGCACGCAGCATGCCTCGCGCAGCCGCGCGCTCGATGCCGTCGGTGACGTCGCGGCTGCGAGGCTTGATGTCTGGCGCATTTGATGGGGTCGAGGATGTTGCAGTCATGTGCCCGAGACTACCTGCGCGTTGGTGTCTCGGCGTCCACGGCTATCTCTGCAACCACCGTGGCACGGCGTACGGCTCGGCGGAGGGTCGCCAAGATCGCTGGCCCCAGCAGCAGCAAGGCGATCGTGTTGGTGATCGCCCTGCCTGTGTCCCAGCTCGTGGTTGAGGTGAACAAGGTGAAGATGCCGAAGCGCTTGAGATTGTCGATGATCGGATCTCCGGGCACAAAGGCCAGCGATGCCTCCTGTCCGGGCACGGCCGCGCCCAACAGATAGGGCCAGCCGGACATGTTCATGAACAATCCATAGGCATATGCCGCGAAGATGCCATAGGCGATCAGCATCCCCAACTCCGCGCCGCCGCGGGGTCGACGCGGAAGCAGACCCGCACCGAGGCCGATCCAGGCCGAGGCCATCATCTGATAGGGCAGCCAGGTGCCGACCCCCGCCGTAATGAGCGCTGAGGCGAAGATCGACGTACAACCAAGCGCAAAGCCAAATCCGGGGCCAAACACCCGCCCCGCAAGAATCAACAAGAAGAAGACCATCTCGACCCCAGCAAGACCCGCCCCCAGGCCCCGCATCACTGCGTTGATGGCGGTCAGGACACCCAGCATCGCCAGCGCCTTTGAGTCCATGCCACCCTCGGCCAACTCCACCAGACAGAGCAGGACCACGACGGGCAGGAGCAGCAGGAAGAAGAAGGGAGGCATGAGCTGGGGTTGTTGTGGGTCAACCTTCACCATGAGCGGCCACAAGAACATCACCAATCCCGCCAGCGATGCCATAGCCAGGATGAGGGCCGACCTAGGTCTCAGCGGGATGGTTGAGGCCATCGACTCACGCATGCGCGACATCTCCTTGACGGCCCAAGCAATCGGCCACCTGGCCAACGGTCAACCAAGTTGGACCCAGGATCTTGGAGGTCTGCGGAGCGAAGGCGGGAGACTCCGCGACCACACTCGCGGTGTCACCATTGGAGACCACCTCTCCTTGGGCCATCACCATCATGCGGTCGGCGATCAGTACGGCGAACTCCACATCGTGGGTGGCCACCAGAACAGCTCTGCCCTCATCGGCCAGGCGACGCAGGATCTGAGCCAAGGCCAACTTGCCCGGGTAGTCAAGGCCACGAGTGGGCTCATCAAGAGCGATCACCTTCGGGCCGGCACTCAGCACGATGGCCAAGACGAGAGCAAGGCGCTGACCTTCGGATAGATCTCTTGGGTGCTTGGCGCGCTCAACTCCGGGCACGAGTAGGTCCAGTAACTTTGCCGCTGATCCGACACTCGCACTGACATCGGAGTCGGCTTGGGCCAACTCGGCCTCCACAGTCTCCAGGTAGAGAAGGTCGGCGGCAGTCTGCGGCACCAGTCCGAAAAGCTCCCGGCGCTCCTTGGCCGACAACGACTGTGGGTCGAGTCCGCTCACCTTGAGCTGCCCCGAAGCCCGCTTGCGAGATCCTTGCAGGGCCCACAGCAGGGTGGACTTGCCCGACCCGTTGCGACCCATGAGCGCGGTGATCTGTCCCGACTGGAGTGTCAGCGAGGCCTCACGAACGGCCGTCTTTTTGCCATAGGTGACTGAGAGATCTCGCGCAGTCACCAACACCTCAGCCTGCGGAGCAGACTGGTCATGGGGCGAGTTGGGCGGCGGCCCCAAGTCGAGCGCGCGGGCCTTGCGTTTGGCTTCACGCACTGTCAGGGGCAGGGGCTGCCAGCCAAGTAGCCTGCCCAACTCCACGATGGGTGGCGCGACCGGCAGTTCGCCCAACACACTCGCCGGATCACCCTGTTTGATGGAGCCATCACCGACCACATGCACCAGCTGGTCGGCAAACGGAATCACCCGCTCCAGGCGATGCTCAGCAAGTACGACGCTGATCCCGAGGTCGTGCACCAGCCGCGCCAAGGTGGCCAAGACTTCTTCGGCAGCAGTCGGGTCAAGGGCGCTGGTGGGCTCGTCGAGCACCAACAGTCGAGGATGCATGGTGAGTACGGCGCCAATCGCCACCCGTTGCTGTTGTCCGCCAGACAGCGTGCGCATGTCTCGACCGCGCAGATCGGCGATCCCGAGGAGGTCTAGTGTCTCCTCCACTCGCCGACGCATGGTCTGTGGGGCAAGGCCGAGTTGCTCCATGCCATAGGCCAACTCTTCCTCAACGCTGTCAGTCACAAAACTCGACAGTGGGTCCTGTCCGACCGCGCCGATCCAGTGTGCTCTCTCCCGGGGAGGCAAGTTGATCACGCTCTCACCATCCCAACGAATATCGCCGCTGAGGTGGCCTCCCGTGAAGGTCGGCACCAGCCCGCTCATCACCCCAAGGAGGGTCGACTTGCCGGATCCCGTACGGCCTGCAACGACCACGAAGTCGCCATCGACGATCTCCAAGTTGACCCGATCGAGGATCTTGGCCTGATCATGGCGCAGCGTGACTTCATCCAACTGGAGCATCCAGTGTCCTCCCCTCAACTGATTCAGAACCGACGCCATCTTCGGTCTCGGAAGTCAGGTCATCAACTGCCATGGGATCGGTGGGCGGGGGCGTTATGAAGGCAGGCAGTGCTGCGACGGCAATGAGCACCAAGACTTGCCAAGACACCTCAGGAGCCTGCATCGGAGCAGGGAAGAGCACCGACGTCTGACCGTGCACCCATGCGAAGAAGCCTACGGCGACCACGACCCCACAAGCGGCCACCATCAGTTCGTCGAGCCGCCAATGGTCGGGGCGATAGCGGGTGCGCTGCACGCGCTGGCCCGCACTCCAAAAGCTCAAGGCGGAGGTCAGCAGACCCACGACGATGAGTACCGCGGCCAACCCGGGGCGTCGGTTGCCGCTTTGATCCAAGGCAGCATAGGCGCCCAACGAAATGCCAGACAAAGCCACCACCATCAGGACTCCTGTGAGCCATCGTCTGCTCCTGGTGAGCCCACCGGAGCGGCCATAACCCCTGCCATCCATCCCGGCAGCAAGGGACATGGATCGTTCCAGAGCGTCTTCCATGACAGGGACGACCACCCCTCTCAGCCGCCCGATCCGGCCACCTGGCACTCCCCGAAGCTGCCGTGCAGCTCGCACGCGCCGCAGGCTGTCAGCCAACTGGGGTAGCACCGCAATGGCCACCACCAGGGCCGTGGAGATCTCGTAGAAGGCCGGCGGCAACGACTTGAGCAGTCGTTTGGGATTGGCCAAGGAGTTGGCCGCGCCAATGCAGATGATCAAGGCCGCGAGGCGGAGTCCGTCGTAAAGCCCGGCAAGCACCGCTTCCGCAGTGACTGGCCCGAGCAGGTGGATGCCCATCACCCAGGAAGGCAGCGGTATGCCCGGCAGGTCCAGCAACACCGTGCCCTCCCCGGTGCCGCCAAGAAGGATCCGAAAGCCCACCCGGATCAACACCACCACCGCACCGAAGATCAGGTAGAGCCTGAAGGACGAGGCCCAGGCATGCGTCGTACGCCGAAGCGCCACCGTCATCGCTGCGACACCGATCAACATCAGCGAGATCAGCGGGTTGAGATTGGATGTTGCCGCCGCCCCCAATCCGATCGCCCAGATCCACCAGGCTCCCGGATGCAGATCACGTGCGGGTCTGCTCAAGTCTGGCGCCGCCGGAAGTACAGGGCAACTCCAGTCGCCGCTGCCAGGACAAGCAATACCGACACCGGGATCCACACCGGAAGGCCAGAACTCTCCTGTGAAGGGCCCTCGAGGTCAGATTTCACCACGGGCGCGGACTCAGCCTCGGCCGAGTCACTTGGAGCAATCGCGCCTGTCGTCGATTGCGACTCGCTGGGAGAGGGAGTGGGCGTCGCTGATGTTGGTGTGACGGTCGGCGTCGCCGTAACCCTGGGAGTGGCCGCTGTCGTGGTTAGGCCGGGTGCAGTTCGGGTCGGCTTGGGCTTGCCTGGTTTCTGGGGCTTAGCCACCGGCCCGCCACCACCTGCACCTGGGTTGGTGTCATCGCCCCCTCCTGGAGCGAGCTTGGGCGGCGTGAAAGCCGGCGGAGACTTTGCGCCCCCCTGCCAGGCCCACGCCACGCTCCCACCATCAGGCACATTCAGGCCATCGACCCCAATGCTGGAGAAGATCCACTTGCCATCGCGCCCATTCGACCAGTAGAGACCCCAGAAGGCATTAGCAGGTGGCGCCATCACACAAGCTGGGTTGGGGCTGGGCAATCCATCGACCAGACAGACCAATCCAGGAAATCTGGTGGTGTCGCGCATTGAAACACCGGCCGACTTGAACACCGCGCGAGCTGAGCGCCCGGCGCCATCTCGCACGCAGTCCACAACGACGCCTTTGCCGCTGCCACCGGGTACGTCCTTGTGATCAAGAACCACACTGACGCCCTGTCCTGGAGCACATGCAGCAGCTGCTGCCGGAGTCGACCATAGGCCAACTCCGGCAGCAGCCATGACCAGCACGAGAGCTGGTCTCAACAATGTGGCGAACACCTGCTCAGCGCTTGACCCGCACCGTGAAGGTGGTGCTGCCGGTCTGCCTTCCAGTCACGTTCACCTTGAAGGTGCCAACCTTCTTGCCCGACCGGAAGCGAGCCTTGAAGACACCTCGCTTGGTGGCCTTGCCTCGCTTGACGACCTTGCCCTTGTAGCGGACCACGACGCGCTCGCGCGGCTTGAACGAGTTGGAGCGCAACACGATGGGCTTCTTGCGCTTGACCACAGCAGACCGCGCCGAGACCAGAGGCGGCGTTTGAGCGCTGAGACCGAGGGTGGCCTGGGCGGTGGCTCGACGCCACTGGTCGCGAGCAGTGTCATCCGCAATCCCCGCGGTACGTGCGGCTGCCAAAGCGGTGTCATCGTAGGCGATCGCACCGGCTTCCCCGGCCAGGGCGCCATCATTGGCGGTTGCCTGGCGTGCGGTCAGCCAGGCCACTCCCCGCTTGGCGCTGGCGGTGCCGGTGAGGGCCCGAGTGGCGAGTCCGGTGCTATTGCTGTTAGCGGTTGAAGTGCCAGCACCGCCACCCCAGGAGCCGTCTGCAGCCTGAGCCGCGGCGAGCCAGCCCTTGGCCTTGGCCAACGCAGCCGAGACTGCCGGAGTCTTGCTGTGCTGGGACAACGTGATCACAGCCAAAGCGGTGGTGTCAGTGCTGGGATCGCTCGCGCTGGCGGCCTTGCCACCGTCACAGGTCTGATCAACCGCGGTCTTGTCAGTGGTCAGATAGGTGCGGAAATAGCCCTCGCTGCACTGCTGCTTCAAGAAGAAGTCAGTTGCGCTTGCCGCCTTGGCGCTGCCAGACCGGTCGAGTGCCTCAACAGCCCAGGCCTGACCCAGGACATTGGCATAGTCCCCGTATGAGCTGGTGTCTTGGATGCGCCCGGCGATCGGCGCAGTGGTCGCGACTGTGCCCTCAAGTTGAGCGATCAGATTGCGACCACCGAAGGATGCTGGATCACGACCGGCATCCTTGGCGAAAACAGCCGCCTTGCCGGTGGAGCCGGCGTAGATGCTGGTGGTGCCGTCACCCACGTAGGAGTCGATGTTGGCGGCAAGGGCATTGGCAACGGTGGTCACAGCAGCAGGCTGCGTGCCGGTGGCGATCAGAGCCAGCCCGGTGTCTACGGTCAGGCCGTAGTCGTCGAAGCCACCGTAGCCATTGTTGTGGATCAGACCATTGGTCAGTTGACCCACCAACCACTGCGACGCGGCTTTAGCAGCCGGTGATGGCACTGAGGGCATGGGAGCCGCTTGGGCTGACGGTGCAGCAGCTAGGACTCCAGCGGTCAAAACAGGAGCCAGGATGGCTGCTGCCAGTCGGATTGGGCGTTTCATCGGTTTCCTTCCCGCTGCAGGAGCGGGGGTCCGATAGCCGGGCCTCCGCTGCGTCCACGACAGCGCTATGAGGTTGCCTGTGGCGGGTGGTCCGGCTTGCGAGATCGCTCTCGCCTACGGTTGCGGGTCAGCGCCGGACTTCGACCGGCTTTCCCCATTCACGGGCAATTCTTTGGTTGTTTCGCCCTCGGATGAGGACTTCGCCAACCTAACACCCACCACCTAAGCGAGTTTCTCCAGGATCATCTCTCGGACACGGCCTGCGTCGGCTTGGCCACGCATGTCCTTCATGACCGCCCCGATCAAGGCACCAGCCGCTGACTGCTTGCCGTCTCGGATCTTCTGGGCCACCTCTGGATTCGCGGCAATCGCTCGATCGACGGCTTCACCCAGAGCACCTTCATCAGACACGATCGCGAGGCCGCGCTTGGCCACAACCTCTGCCGGCTCGCCTTCACCCGCCAAGACCCCATCGAAGACCTGGCGTGCCAACTTGTCGTTGAGGGTGCCGTCGTCGACCAGCGACTGGATCGCAGCGACCTGGGCCGCGCTGATCGGCAGAGCCGAGATCTCGACATCTTGCTCGTTGGCTCGCCTGGCCAACTCCGAGAGCCACCACTTGCGGGCCGCTTGGGGGGCAGCACCTGCGGCAATGGTCTCTGCGACCAGGTCGAGAGCTCCGGCGCCCACGGTGTCACGCATCTCCAAGTCGGAGAAGCCCCACTCCTCCTGCAGCCTTGACCTGCGTACAGCGGGTGGCTCGGGGAGGTTTGCCTTGAGCTCGGCCACCCACTCCCGGCTCGGTGCCACGGGCACCAGATCGGGCTCGGGGAAATAGCGATAGTCCTCAGCATCGGACTTCTCCCGCCCACTGGTGGTGATGCCGGTGTCTTCATGCCAGTGCCGAGTCTCCTGGGTGACCTTGCCACCATCACTCAGGATCGCAGCTTGGCGCCCCACCTCATATCGGGCTGCTCGCTCAACCGACCTCAAGGAGTTGACATTCTTGGTCTCCGTGCGGGTGCCCAAGACGTCGGCGCCCTTGGGGCTCAAAGACAGATTCACATCACAGCGAAGCGATCCCTGCTCCATGCGGACATCGCTCACCCCGAGACCAAGGAGGAGTTCGCGAAGGTGCGCGACATATGCGCGGGCCACCTCTGGCGCCTTTGCTCCCGCGCCCACGATCGGTCGAGTCACGATCTCGATCAAGGGAATACCGGCCCGGTTGTAGTCGACCAACGAATAGTCAGCTCCATGGATCCGACCCGTCGTGCCGACGTGCGTGGACTTGCCGGTGTCTTCTTCCATGTGGGCGCGCTCGATGTCGATGCGATAGATCTGCCCATCCACCTCGACCTCGGTCCAGCCGTCATAGGCGATTGGCTCGTCGTACTGCGACGTCTGGAAGTTCTTCGGCATGTCGGGATAGAAGTAGTTCTTGCGGGCAAATCTGCACCACTCGGCGATCTCACAGTTGAGTGCCAGACCAATCCGGATCGCCGACTCAACAGCCTTGCCATTCACCACTGGCATCGAGCCCGGAAGACCCAAGCAGGTTGGGCAGACGTGAGTGTTGGGATCGCCACCGAAATGCGCTGGGCACGAGCAGAACATCTTGGTATTGGTGTTGAGTTCGACGTGCACTTCAAGACCCATGGCAGGGTCAAAGGTGTCGATTGCTTCGTCGAAAGACATCAGCGGCTCACTCATGACTGACCTCCCATCCCAGTAGGCGCACTTGGAGCATTGGCCAACAAAGATCCGCCCCACTGCGCTTCGAGCATGGCCTCCAAGGCCGCCCCAACGAGATAGAGGCGGTCATCAGCCATCGCTGGAGCCAAGATCTGCAGCCCTGTGGGCAGGCCATCTTCGTCGGCAACCCCGGACGGCAGACTCATCCCCGGCACTCCCGCCAGATTGGCTGGGATCGTGGCGACGTCTTGGAGATACATCGACAGTGGATCGTCCAACTTCTCTCCGATCTTGAAGGCCGTGGTCGGCGAAGTGGGGCTAACCAAGACGTCTGCCTTGTCGAAGGCAGCATTGAAATCACGGGTGATCAGGGTGCGGATCCGCTGGGCCTGACCGTAGTAGGCGTCGTAGTAGCCGGTCGACAAGGCATAGGTGCCCAGGATGATGCGTCTCTTGACCTCATCACCGAATCCGGCATCCCGGGTCGCGCGCATGACCTGTTCGGCGCTTGGGTCAGCGATCCCCTCTGGCGAGATGCGCATTCCGTAGCGCATGGCATCGAATCGCGCCAGATTGGAAGAAGCTTCACTGGGCATGATCAGGTAATAGGCAGCCAAGGCATGCGTGAAGCTTGGGCAGGACACCTCTACTCGCTGGGCCCCAGCGTCTACGAGCAGGTCGACGGCTTCGTTGAAGCGCGCCAGCACACCGTGCTGGTAGCCCTCTCCCTGGAGTTCCTTGATCACGCCAATCCTCAAGCCACTGAGATCACCCAGAGCACCCTGCTGAGCAGCGGTCACCAGGCCGGGCAAGGGCTTGTCGATGCTGGTCGAATCCAGTTGATCGTGCCCGCCGATGAGCTCGTGGAGAAGCGCCGAGTCAAGCACGGTGCGCGTGACGGGGCCGACCTGGTCGAGGCTGTTGGCCATGGCCACCAGCCCGTAACGCGAGATCCCGCCGTAGGTCGGCTTGACCCCAACCGTGCCGGTGACCGCACCGGGCTGACGGATTGAGCCACCAGTGTCAGTGCCCAATGCAAGTGGAGCCTCGAAGGCAGCCACTGCAGCCGCAGAGCCACCGCCAGACCCGCCAGGGATACGGTCGAGATCCCATGGATTGCGAGTGGGCCCGTAGGCGGAGTGCTCGGTCGATGAACCCATCGCGAACTCATCCATATTGGTCTTGCCCAAGATGGGCAGCCCGCCAGCCTTGAGTCGCGCGACCACGGTCGCGTCGTACGGCGGAATCCAGCCTTGGAGGATCTTCGACCCGCAGGTGGTGGGCATTCCAGTCGTGGTCAGCACATCCTTGACTGCGACCGGCACCCCATCCAGGTTCGAGCTCAATTGACCTGCACGACGACGCTCGTCACTGGCCGCGGCGTCAGCCAGGGCAGACTCAGAGGCCACGTGCAAGAAGGCATTGAGCCCGCCATCAACTGCCTCGATGCGCTCCAGATGGGCCTGGGTCAGCTCGACGCTAGTGGTCTCGCCAGCTGCCAGCGCCTGGGCCATCTCGGCCGCACTGGCGCCGATCTTCGCGCTCACTGCTCATCCCCCAGGATCCGAGGTACGACGAACCGCTGCTGCTCGGCTTCGGGCGCCCCCGACAACGCCTGCTCGGCGCTCAGGCCGGGCCGCACCACGTCATCACGGAAGACATTGGTCATCTCGATCGGATGAGAGGTCGGCGGGATGTCGTCAGTGGCGATTTCGCTGATTGACGCCACTGACTCCAGGATCACGCTCAGCTGTGGAGCCAAGTGATCGAGTTCGGCGTCGCTCAGGTCGATCCGGGCGAGGTCGGCCATGTGCGCGACCTCTTCACGGGTGATCTCTGGCATGCGGGCAATCCTAGGACCTCGCCCCAGGGAGTTGTGGGGCTGTCTTAACCTTGCTGGTGATGAGCACGATCTCAAGACGGATTCTCGCCTCTGTCACCATGGTCGCCTTTGGCGTTGGGCTCGTGGCCTGCGGGCCACCTGCAAAGAAGAAGGCCGATCCGCCGCGGCCCGCACAAAATGGTGCGCAGCTCAAGATCAAGAACATCCGCTATGTCGCACTCGGCGACTCATTCACCGCCGCACCACTGGTCTCAGCTGCTCAGCAATATGACCAGTGCATGCGCTCTCAGGAGAACTACCCGAGCCAGGTCGCCGCGGCCCTTCAGGTGAAGTCCTTCACCGACATGAGTTGTGCTGGAGCCCAGACCAAGCACTTCTTGGAGAATCAATATCCCGAGGTCCCTGCGCAATTCAGCGGGCTCACTCCCAGGACCAATCTGGTCACGGTGAGCATGGGTGGCAATGACTTCGGCATGTACGGCACCTTGGTCGGACAATGCGCCTTCATGAAGGGGCTCGACCCCAGCGGAGCCCCATGCCGCACCGCACTCGAGATGGGGGCCTCTGAAACCAAGGGTTTTCGGGGACACATCCGCACCATCGAGGACCGGCTCGTGCAGGCGATTGCCCAGATCCGGAAGCGTTCACCACGAGCAAAGGTGATCGTGGTGGGTTATCCACAGATGGTGCCCAAGGCAGGCACCTGCCCCACCCTGCCGCTGGCTACCGGTGACTACGCCTATGTGCACTGGATGAACCAACTCCTCGATGGGGCCTTGCGCAAAGCCGCAACCCGGGCAAACGCCACGTTCGTTGACATCTACACCCCGAGTCTGCGGCACACCATCTGCAGCAAGGTCCCGTGGATCAATGGCAATCAAGGCAAACCCAATGCCCTGGTCTTCCACCCATTCCTCAATGAGCAGACCGCAATCGCCAAACTCGTTGAGAGCAAGGTGCGCCAGGCTCATTGAGCGCAACGCACCAGGCTCATTGAGCGCAACGCACCAGGCTCATTGAGCGCAACGCACCAGGCTCATTGAGCGCAACGCGCCAGGGCGGCTAGCTGGTCGAGGCTATTGGGGCCCTGACTCCAGCAATTCTTTGAAGGCATCCTCATCGAGGATGGGGAGCCCGAGTTGCTCAGCCTTGTCGGCCTTGGAGCCTGGACTGGCACCGACCACGACATAGTCGGTCTTCTTCGAAACCGACGAAGACACCTTGCCGCCTCTGGAGATGATGGCCTCCTTCACCGAGTCTCGGGTGAAGGAGTTGAGCGAGCCGGTCACCACCAAGGTGAGTCCGGCCAGGGTCTGCTCGCCGAGATCAAGCTGATCATCGGCCATCCGGACTCCAGCGGCAGCCCACTTGTCGACGATCTCGTTGTGCCACTCCCCCTCGGCTCCGGTGAACCACTCGATCACCGAGTCAGCGATCGTTTGGCCAACGCCCTCGACTTCGGCCAACTGCGCCGCTGTGGCCGTGCGGATCTTGTCCATGGCCCCAAACTCGCCTGCCAAGGCGCGAGCAGCAGTGGGGCCGACATGCCTGATCGAGAGTGCGACGAGCACCCGCCAAAGTGGCTGTTGCTTAGCGGCCTGCAGATTGACCAAGAGCTTGGCACCATTCTCCGACAACTGCGGCCCATCTTCACCCGCCTTGGGCAGCCTGGTGAACAAGCTCGTGAGCAGCAACTGCTCCTGGGTCAGCGCGAAGATGTCTGCCTCATTGTTGATCACACCTGCTCCCAAGAGCGCAACGGCCGCTTCGAACCCGAGGCCTTCGATGTCGAAGGCGCCTCTACTGCACACATGGAAGACCCGCTCGCGCACCTGGGCCGGGCAGGCCCGATGGTTTGGGCAACGCAGGTCCTTGTCACCTTCCTTCTGCTCGACCAACTCCGTGCCGCACTCAGGGCAGTGTGTGGGCATCTCCCACTCGGGCAGTCCATCTGGTCGCAGGGCCAGCACCGGCCCGAGGACCTCCGGGATGACATCGCCGGCCTTGCGCAAGATCACTGTGTCACCTGGCCGCACGTCTTTGCGGCGTACTTCATGAGCGTTGTGCAGGGTCGCCTGCTCCACAGTGGAGCCAGCAACCCTCGTGGGCTCCATCACGGCGTACGGCGTCACGCGGCCGGTGCGCCCGGTGTTGACCCGAATGTCGATGAGTTTGGCATTGACCTGCTGCGGAGGATATTTGTAGGCAATCGCCCAGCGTGGAGCCCTTGATGTGGAGCCGAGGCGGCGCTGCAAGTCAATCTCATCAACCTTCACCACCACACCGTCGATCTCGTGGCGTACGTCGTAGCGATGCTCGCCGTAATAGGCGATATATGCATCGACCTCGGAGATCGAGGAGACCACCCGGACCAGATCACTCGTTGGCAAACCCCACTCACGCAAGGCTGCATAGGCCTGTGACTGGGTCTTCGGTTCGAAACCCTCGCGGGCGCCAACACCATGACAAACCATGTCCAAGGGGCGGCTGGCGGTCACGGAGGGATCCTTCTGCCGGAGCGATCCGGCAGCAGAATTGCGCGGATTGGCGAAAATCGGCAAACCGGCATCAGCACGGGATTGGTTCAGCAACTCAAAATCGGCCACTGGCAAAAAGACCTCACCGCGCACCTCCACCAGCTTCGGCACCGGATGCTGGTCATTGGGTCGAAGTTGATGTGGGATCGACTTGATCGTCTTGACATTGGCTGTGACATCTTCGCCCGTGCGGCCATCACCGCGGGTCAGTGCTCGGACCAGTCGACCTTCCTCATAGAGGATGTTGATCGCCAGACCGTCCACCTTCACCTCGCAGAGAAACTCATTGCGCTCCACCCCTTCGCGGCGAATGCGTTGCTCCCAGGCCGCCAACTCTTGTTGGGAAAAGGCATTGTCCAGGCTCTCCATGCGCTGCAGATGGTCGATCGAGACAAACCCCTTGGTGACCACTCCCCCGACCCGTTGAGTCGGGGATTCGGGGCTGACCAACTCGGGAAATGCCTCCTCCAGCGCCTTGAGCTGACCGATCAAATCGTCGTACTCCGCATCTGAGATCGAGGGATCGTCAGCACCGTAGTAGAGACGATTGGCTTCTTCGACCTGCTCGCTCAACTCACGATGCCGGGCAAGGGCTTGGGAAATCTCGGTCACGGACACCATCTTGCCCTCTCTGGGGAGCCCGAGGTTGGATGCACCCATGGCAGCACCAGGAGCTCCGTCTCTGCGACGTCGTGACCCCGCTGGTACGACGCGTGGCGTCGTACTCATGCTGCACGGAGGGGCGGTCACCGGGATGCGCCCGGTTGATCGTAGATCTGGGGCCTATCAGCGCAGTGGCGTGATGCGAAACTCAATCACCCAGGCCCTGGTGAGCCAAGGTTGGGCCGTTGATCTATTGCGGTTCTCAGTCAAGGGCTGGAATGAAGCCCCCGACGCGCTGCCGGCTCCTGTGCAGGACGCCAGGTGGGCGCTCGCCCAGATCCGGTCTTTGTACGGGGCGCTCCCAATAGTGCTGATCGGGCACTCAATGGGTGGTCGCACTGCCCTCCACGTAGGCGATGATCCGAGTGTCGCCGGGGTCGTCGCGTTGGCTCCATGGTGTGAGCGCACGGACCCGGTGGAAGCACTCCAAGGCAAGCCCTTGATCGCGCTACACGGACAACTCGACAAGGTGACCAATCCGAAGTACACCAAGAAGATGGTCGAGCGGGCACAGGCTGCTGGGGTCGACGCACGCTTCGTCGACATGGGGCCGGTCGGGCACTACATGATCCGACAAGCTGGCCACTGGAATCAACAGACCATCAGAGCCGTCCAGGACGTGATCGCCGCGCTCTGATCGGCTGGCTCGCTCACTCGCGACGGAGTCGCTGACTCAGGTCTTTGAGCTCGTTGTGCTCCTTGGGGCTGAGAGATTCCAAACCACCGCTGGAGATCTTGTCGAGGAGTTCGTCAAGGCGGGCCACATCGGCTTGGTGTTGTTTCATCTCTTCCTGCCAGGGCCCTGTCAACACTTGGGAGGCCTGCTTGCGAGCCTTGCGGCTCTGCTTCTTCGGCCGCGGGGCAGGTCGCTGCCTTGACTTGCGTCGTACTGCCAGATTTGGCAACCACTGCAGGTGAGTCAACAAACCCATGGATCGGGCAACGATGGCCAGCACGGCCCAGCACGCCGCCATGAAGACAATCGTCAGCAGAGCTCTGGCCGCGATCAGTTGCAGGGTGCTGATCGCGACCACGACCAAGACACCCGCCCAAGCAGGGAAGGAAACCTCGGTAAACGGGATCCCGAAGCGTAGTTGTGGGTTGTCGGCGACATAGAGCAAGATGACCGCGTAGTACAAGACGCTGATGCCAGCCAAGACAGGCTCACCCGTGCCGACGAGTCCAAAGGCAAAGGCCAAGACTGTGTGCACGAGCCAAGCCCAACCCAAGTACCGAAGCATTCCGGCCCGGCCGAGGGTCTCCTCCAGGCGGCTGCCGAAGTACCAGAAGAAGAACAACCCGAGCACGGGCCAAAATCCGATCGGATTGGCCAAGGGCCAAGTGAGGGCTCGGACAGGCAGAAGGGTGGCATCGCCGGCAAACAGGAGCCGGAGCACCAACATCGGCACAATGGCATTGACCACCATCGAGATGACCGCAATGGCGGTCACCAGGACCGTCGTGGTTACATCAATCTGCCCGACACGAAACCATGCCGATGAGTGGGGAATATTCTTTGGCCATGGCACGGTTGCAGGTTAGCCAATCCGACCAATCCACTCCAGCACCAGGAGCCTCATGAGCGCGAACGACCACGTCAGCACATCTGCGAAAACGAAGGCTGGCAAGCAGCCTGGGCAACACCTTGGCTGGGCTCTGGTGCTGATCAGCGTCGCTCAGTTGATGGTCGTGCTCGACGGCACGATCACCAATATTGCGCTCCCCTTCATTGGCCATGACCTTGGGATAGACAACGCCAATCTTCAGTGGATCGTCACCGGTTATGCCCTCGCTTTTGGAGGCTTCTTGCTGCTTGGCGGGCGCTTGGGTGACCTGTACGGGCGCCGCAAGGTATTCATGGCCGGTGTAGCACTCTTCGCGATCGCATCGGGCTTGGGCGGATTTGCCCAGAACGAGGCCATGCTCCTGGCCTCGCGAGGCCTTCAAGGCTTGGCCGCCGCCATGGCCTCCCCCACTGCACTGGCCCTGATCACCACCACATTCCCCGCAGGGGCCCAGCGCAATCGCGCCATTTCGGTATACGCGATGATGTCCGGCGTCGGTGGGGCCGTGGGGCTCCTGCTCGGCGGATATCTGACCGGGATCACACCCACTCTCTTCGGCACCGAGGTTGATGGCTGGCGACTGACCTTCCTGATAAATGTGCCCATTGGTCTCATGGCTGCCTACCTGGCCCCCAAGGTGCTCGCCGAGTCGGATACGCATCCGGGAGAACTCGATCTGCCCGGAGCCATCGCAGGCACCTCCGGACTGATCGCCCTGGTTTACGGCATCACCAGGGCAGGAGATCAGCAATATGGCTGGGGTGACCTGTGGACCCTGATCTTCTTGTTCGGTGGAGTCGCACTCTTGGCTGGATTCATCCTGATCGAGCGTCACGTGGAGCACCCACTCATGCCCTTCCGGATTTTGGCTGACCGGACCCGCGGTACCTCATTCATCGCGATGATGATGGTGCCCGCAGCGATGTTCGCGATGTTCTTCTTCTTGTCCTTGCTCATCCAAGATGTGATGGGCTATTCCCCGTTGCGCGCTGGCGTTGCCTTCCTTCCCTTCACATTCGGCATGATCGCCGGAGCCCTGACGTCATCAAGACTCGTGACCCGGATGGATCCCAGAGTGATCGCAGGCACGGGCACCGCTCTGGCGGGCCTGGCTCTCTTGTTGTATTCAACAATCAGCGTCGATGACTCACCCGCCAACCTGATCAAGGTCGCGCAGAGCACAGATGCCTACATGGGAGACTCGATCAACTACTGGGTCCACCTGTTTGGCGTGATCATCTTGATGTCTTTCGGCATGGGTCTGACCTTCGTGCCGCTCACGCTCTGTGCGGTGCACGGCATCGGCGAGCGAGACTCCGGCATCGGCTCCGGCGTGCTCAACACGATGCAGCAGATCGGTGGCGCCCTCGGCTTGGCCACCTTGTCGACCGTGGCGGTGCACTTCACCCAAGACAAGGCCACAGCACTCGGGGAAGCAGTCAAGAACGCCGTACCAGCTGGGGCACCCGCACCGACCGAGCAGATGACTCACCGACTCCAAGACCTGATCGGGCAAGCGGCCTTCACCGAAGGGGCCAGCCACGCCTTCCTGACCGGCGCCTTCATGGTCTGGGCCGCATCCTTGGTGGTCTGGATCTTCTTGAACGTCAAGCATGAGGAATTGGCCCAGGACGGGCCTCCCGAAGGAGTCCACCTGGGCTAGCCCATGTGCTTGGCATAACCCAGCCCAAGAGGCCTCGTTTGTCGTTTAGTTGGGCAGCATTGGGTGCTGCCCGATATCGTGGAGCGACAATTCCCGTGCACCTAATGGAGGAGGACGGTTGCACGACGACAACCGGGTAGCAGCATTCCTAGGCGGAGTATCACGTCTAGTTATCAAGGCACCCGTAATGGTCCTGGTCGGCTGGCTCGTAGCTGCTGTGGCGCTCACGATCTTCCCGCCCAGCCTCGAGCAGGTCGTCCTCAAGACCTCCACGCCGCTGCTTCCCGTCACTGCTCCCAGCAGCCAAGCATTCAAGGTGATGGATCGGGAGTTTGGAAGCGGCCGCACCAAGGCCTTCACCTTCGTCGTACTCATCAACAAGGGCGGTCTGACCGAGGTAGATGAACAGACCTACAAAGACCTCGTCGAAACCCTCAAGGCCCACCCCGAGCATGTAGCTGCTGTGCAGGACTTCCTGCAAAGCGATCAGTTGAAGGCAGTCTTCACCAGCAAAGACGGCCAAGCGATCTATCTACCTGTCGGCATCACAGCTGAGGCTGGCACCCCCAAGGCGAATGCACAGGTCCATTGGCTGCAAGAGCAGCTGAAGAAGACCCCGCATTCAAGTCAGACCGAGCTCGGGGTCACTGGCGCTCCGGTGATCCTCGCTGATCTGACCCACACCCTCAACCAAGCTGCACACACCACGACCATCGTCACTCTGGTCTTGCTGCTGGTCGTGCTCTTCGTCATCTATCGAAAACCGCTGACGATGCTATTGCCCATCGTGGTGATCGGAGTCTCTCTCCAGGTCACCAAGGGCGTCTTGTCATTGGTTGGCCTACAGGGCTTCCCGGTCTCGTCGTACACCAGCAATTTCGTGATCGCCATCTGTCTTGGCGCCGGCACTGACTACTGCTTGTTCTTGATCAGCCGCTTCCGTGAGAACTACCGAGACGCGGGCGGCGATCCCTCGGCAATCGGAAGCTCAATCACCAACGCCATGCAGCGTGTAGGACCTGCCGTGTTGGCGTCATCACTGACCGTGATGCTGGCATCGATCTGCATGTCCTTGACCCAACTGTCGTTGTTCTCGACCACTGGGCCAGGCATGGCCATCTGTGTCGCCATCACAGTCACGGTGTCATTGACCTTGGGTCCCGCACTCCTGAAACTCTCCGGAGCACGCATCGGACCCGCCAGCCCAGTCAACAGCAACTCGCGTTGGTATCGCACGGGACGCTCAGTAGCCAACAATCCAAAGCGGGCCCTGATCATGGGCCTGACCCCAATCTTGTTGCTGATCGTCTTGGTGCCGACGATGAGTTTGACCTTCCACGGCAAGGGCGCCGACGCCTCTGGGGTGCAAGAGAGCCCGTTGCTGGCGAAGATGGTCAAGCACTTCCCTCAGGCAGCAGCCAGCCCTGACTACGTGATCATCAAGACCGAGAAGGATCTTGGGGCTACCAGCAATCTCAATGCCATCCACAGCATCAGCCAGGCTATGGAGAAGACACCTGGTGTGGAAAAGGTCTACAGCATCACCCAACCGACTGGCGAGCCCATTGAGGCTGCGAAGATCTCCAACCAACTTCAGTCGCTCAACGACCAGTTCGGCGATGCGAGCGAAGGCATCAAACTCGCCGGACCGCAACTGGAGATGGTGCAAAAGGCCGCCAAGGAACTCGGCCCGGGCTTTGACCAATTGGCCTCATCCGCAGCTCAAGGAGCCGCCTCGGTCGGTGCAATCACAAGCAGCTTGGGAGAGCTGAAGGGCGGCTTGGACGGCGCATCCACCCGGGTCGGCTCCACGGCTGACAGCGTGCGGAATCTCTCGACACTGATGGCCACCACTGCGATCATCCTGCAGAACGCACACGACAATGTGCAGGAGACTGTGCAGGGGCTCGACATCATCGTGCGCGATCTGGACAACAGTTGGGGTTGTTCACAAGACCAAACCTGCACCGATGCCCGCGATGCCCTACGCCAACTGCAGAAGACCCAGAGCGGGGCACTGGAGCCGGGCCTGCGCAATGGTGCCCGAGCCGCGCGCAATATCGCCGAGAACACCGATGATCTGTCCGGACAACTCGATGACCTGAAGAAGAGCCTCGACCAAGCCCGCTCGGGACTGGCCAATCTGACCAGCTCCACCGCTAGCCTCCAAGGCAATCTCGACCAAGCCGCCGACGCAAGCGGCAAGATCGCCGAGGGCGCCAACCAGGCCGGCGACTTGGGCAACTTCCTCGACAAGCTCCACGAACTCCTCGCTGGCATCGGCAAGGCCCGAAGCTTCATCTCTGCAGCGGGAGGCGAGAAGGGCCCGATCTCCTCTGGCTTCTACCTCCCCAGCACAGCGCTGAACGACCCTCGCCTGGAAGTGGCCCGTGTCAACTTCTTGAACCCTGAGCTCAATGCCGCCCGGATCCAATTGGTGCCAACTCAAGAGCCCGGCAACTCGCCCAGCAAACGCTACGAAGCCATCGTCAAACAAGCGAAGGCCGCAGTAGCCAACTCCGCGCTCAAGGGATCTGACATCTACATCGCAGGTCCCGCCGCGATGGAGCATGACCTCGGCACCTATTCCCGAGATGACGGCATCGTGGTGGCGATCGCGGCCATGCTGGTGATCCTGCTGGTGCTCATGTTCAGCCTGCGAGCACTTGCCGCGCCGCTGTACCTGTTGCTCGCCGTGGTGATCTCGTCCTTGGCTGCAATGGGCTTCACCGTGTTGTTCTGGCAATACCTACTCGGCACTCCGATCCACTTCACGGTGCCGGCCATGGTCTTCGTCGTACTCGTAGCTGTCGGCGCCGACTACAACCTGATCTTGATGTCACGCCTGCGTGAAGATGGCATCCACGTGGACAAGCACTCCGTGGCTGAGGCTGTGGGAGTCACCGGACCAGTGATCTCCTCTGCCGGCATCATCTTCGCGGCCACCTTCTTGGCCTTGGTCACTTCTCCGGTATTGGCAGTGCAGCAGATCGGCTTCGGCATCGCTGCTGGGTTGATGTTGGACACCTTCGTGGTGCGCGGCGTGATCGTGCCCGCAGTTGCCTCCACCCTTGGACCCAACAACTGGTGGCCATTCAAGGATGCGGCCGCCAAGGTTGCCGCCCCCAAGCGGGCCAAGAAGCGTCGCCCCACGGCCATGAAGCCTGGCTATGCGCCAACCTCTTGGGCCGCAGAGTGGATGGCTCCCAATGACGACGAGAGCTCAGCTGCGCCAGACGACGACAGTCCCGACGCAGACAGACCGCACGCCGGAGTGAGCACCAAGTAGTCGCTGACCTCACCGGTGGCAAAACCGAGCATCTCAAGCAGCCGAGTGAGGCTTTCGAGTAGCTCGCGCACCTGCCAAGGGCGCGTGATCGACGTGGGTGCAATCCCGAGAAAGACCTTCTGCTTGGCGTCAAGGCACTCGGCCAATTCCTCAAACCGCTGGGCTGTCAAGACGCGTGGATCCAGGCTCACCAAGGAGCCGGCGGCTCGGATCATGGCGATCGGGAAATCGCCAGCACAGCAATGGGTCAGGGCCGTGGCGCTGGTGTCGGTGATCGCTTGATAGACCCACCCCAATGATTGGCTGGCTTCTGCTTGACCGATCGTGCGATGACGGTGCAACCCAGAAGCGCTTGCGATCGACCCAGCCAGCACTGCCGGCAGAGCAGGCTCATCAACCTGCACGACCAACTCGGCTCCTGGCACCCGACGCCGTACGTCGACCAAGTGCTCGGAGACTGCCTCCGCCAAGGCCTGGGACAACTCTCGGCGGGCCCCAGGGTCACCCAGGATCTTGTCACCTCTGGGCCGCTCCACAGTGGCGGCGAGAGTCCAAGGGCCCGTGACCTGAATCTTCAACTGCCCGAGATGGCCCTGGGTGAGCTCTTCAAGGAGATCCAGGTCTTGATCCAGCCGCGAGCGGGCTCGGCGCTGATCGACTCCACCGGCATCGGTCAGCCGCCAGCCAGCGGGCTGCAAATCAAACCCCAGGTGAGCGATCAGGCCCAATGTGCGACCAATCATCGCGGACTCCACCCCGCGATCGGGCAGCTCCGGGAGATGGGGCAGGTCGGGGAGCTTGTCCAGGACGATCTTCAAAGACTCTGCAAAATCGGTGCCCGGCATCGATCCGACACCAGTTGCCTGCGCCATCCCCCAGCCGCCTCAGCGGGCGCTTTCAGACTCAGAGGAGTCGGTATGCGCCGACGCAGTGGCGCCCCGCCGAGTCGACGCAATGGTCGCCGAGCCGACCACTCTAGTGCCGTCATAGAAGACGGCCGCCTGCCCTGGGGCGATGCCAATCGCTGGATCGAGCAAGTCGATGCTCACTCCTGTGTCAGTCACGTGCACCAACGCCCGATGCTCCTCACCGTGTGCCCGCAATTGCACGGTGCCCTGCAACTCCTCAGGCACAGATCCACACCACAGCGGCTTGATGCAGTCGAGGCCATCCACCTGCAACGAAGCCCTCGGGCCGACCGTGACCGTGCCCGCAACTGGCTCAATATCGAGCACATAGCGAGGCTTGCCATCAGCTGCTGGAGTGCCGATCCGTAGGCCCTTGCGCTGACCGATGGTGAACCGCCATGACCCCTCATGAGAGCCGAGCACAGCACCGTCTTCGTCAACAATCGAGCCCTCACGATTAACATCCTGCAACTTCTCACCAAGCCAGCCGCCCGTGTCGCCGTCGCTGATGAAGCAGATGTCATGGCTATCGGGTTTGTCTGCCACGGCCAAGCCGCGGCGCTCGGCCTCCCGGCGAATCTCAGCCTTGGTGGTGTCACCGAGTGGGAAGAGCGAATGAGCCAACTGAGCCTGGGTCAATACCCCCAGCACATAGGACTGATCCTTGCCATGGTCGATACCACGATGCATCTCGATGAGCCCGTCTGGCCCGGTCTTGAGTTGGGCATAGTGCCCGGTGACCACACCATCAAATCCAAGCGCCAAGGCCCGGTCGAGCACTGCCGCGAACTTGATCTTCTCGTTGCAGCGTAGGCAGGGATTGGGCGTGCGACCAGCGGCATACTCATCAATGAAATCAGCCACCACATCCTCGGCAAAACGATCGCTCATGTCCCAGACATAGAAGGGGATCCCGATCACATCGGCTGCCCGCCTGGCATCATTGGAATCCTCGATCGTGCAGCACCCGCGTGCACCCGTGCGATAGGACTGAGGATTGCGGGAGAGCGCCAAGTGAATCCCGGTGACCTCATGCCCGGCGTCTTTCGCGCGAGCCGCGGCTACCGCCGAATCGACTCCTCCGGACATGGCTGCAATGACCCGCATCAACGACCTCTCATGACACGTACGGCGGCACGAGCGCGGTCGACCGCGGGCCCGATCGCAGCCACCAGAGCATCGACATCAGCCTCCGTGGTCGTGTGCCCCATCGAGAAGCGCAAGGAGGTGCGGGCCTCTTCGTCGGAGCAGCCCATAGCCAACAACACGTGGGAGGCCTGGGCCACACCTGCATCGCAGGCCGACCCGGTCGAGCACTCGATGCCCTTGGCGTCGAGGAGCATCAGCAGCGAATCCCCCTCACAATTGGGAAAACGCAGGTGCGCATTGCCAGGCAGGCGCAACTCCGGGTTGGTGTCGATCGCTCCAGTGCAGATCGCATCAGGCACGACCGAGAGCACCCCTTCAACCAACCGCCTACGCAGGGCGGTCAACCGGGTGGCCAACTGCTGCTGTCGAGACACTGCCAACTCGACGGCGGTCGCGAACCCAGCTATGGCTGGTGCGTCAATCGTGCCCGACCTGATGTCTCGCTCTTGTCCACCGCCGTGGATCAACGGAGTGATCGCCAACTCCCGGCGTACAGCCAGAGCCCCCACCCCAAACGGACCACCAACCTTGTGCCCGGTCAAGGTGAGTGCGTCCACGCCAGCCTTGGCAAAGTCAACGGGCAACTGGCCCACCGCTTGCACCGCATCGGTGTGCACCGGGATGCCATGTGGCTCGGCAAGAGCCACCACATCCGCGATGGGTTGGACAGTGCCAACTTCGTTGTTTGCCCACATCACGCTGATCAGGGCTACGGAGTCGGGATCGGCTTCGATGGCCGCCTGCAGAGCGGCCAAGTCGATCTGTCCGAGCGAGTCAACTGGCACCAGATTGACCTCGGCCTGTTGTTCATTGGCCAGCCAGTGCAGTTGGTCAAGCACGGCATGATGCTCAACCTGGCTGGCGATGATGCGCGTACGACGACCATCTTCACGTCGGCGGTGCCAGTAGCAGCCCTTGATCGCCAAGTTGTTGGCTTCGGTGCCGCCTGAGGTGAACACAATCTCACCGGGCCGCGCACCCAGAGCCCGGGCGATGGTTTCACGCGACTCCTCGACCACCCTGCGGGCCGCGCGTCCTGAGGCATGCAAGGATGACGGATTGCCGACATTGTGCAACTGCGCTGACATCGCGGCGGCCGCTTCGGGATAGATCGGCGTGGTTGCCGCGTGATCTAGATAGACGCTCATTTCCCCACTAGCCTACGCGGGCCCCTTCAGGTCCACGATCAGAGCCAAGTGGTCACTGCCCGGCACCTGGACCGTCGAGGTCCTCGCGACAGCGAAACCATCGCTGAACATCACATGATCTAGGGTCAACAGACCTAGCCCGCTGGGCCAAGTCGGCTGCCAACCCGACCCTGCTTCAGTCGCTGCGTCTCGCAACCCGAGCTCGGCCAACTGCTTCACTGGCAGGCTGTCGACGGTGGCATTCAAATCGCCCACCACCAACAACGGCCGGTGCCCTTCCTTGACCATGGGCAGGAGGTTTGCGTAATCCCGACGATAGTTCTCATAGGCGACCAAGGGCTCGGCCGTGTGCAAGGCGATCAGGTTGAATGGACTCGGGGCATGCACTTTGAATGAATAGGCACCATCAGAGACGGTCGTGCTGTCTTCGAAGGTGATCGGAAATCGCGAATAGGTGACCACCCCCAACATCTGGCCGGGTGGCACTTCGGCGTACTCCGCAACGATCCCGCCAGGGCCGACTGCACCATTGGCGTTGATCTCCTTGAGGAAGTCAGGGGTGGCTTCAGCCATCACGAATACATCGGGCTTCGTCTTGGCCAACAAGGCTCTGACCTCAAGTGGATCTGCCTGACCACGATTGGTGTTCAACTGCACAACCCGCAGATTGGCGTCAGGGGTCGGTGAAGGTGCGCGAAAACTTGGCGCAATCCAAGTGACGTGCACGATCAGGCCCGCGACTGCGATCAGACCAACCGCAATCGACAGCCAGCGCGGTGCCCGGCCGACGAATAGGAGGAGCCCCGCAAGGATGTATCCGATGATGGCCCAAGGCGCCAGGGGCGCGGCAAGCACGAAGACCTGCTGGACTGGGTTGAAAAAGGCACTGAATGTGATCAAAAGACAACCGGCCAGGATGAGGCAGCCAACGATGGCTGCCAAGATCCTGGCCGGTCTCACGCGGTTGGTCAGCCCTTGCGCTTGATGATCTCTTCAGTCGCGGCGGGCAACACCGTGTGCAGGTCGCCCACCACCCCGAAATCAACCAATTCGAAGATCGGGGCCTCTTCGTCCTTGTTGATCGCCACGATGGTCTTGGAGGTCTGCATGCCGGCGCGGTGCTGGATGGCCCCGGAAATGCCAGCTGCGACATACAGCTGCGGCGACACGGTCTTACCGGTCTGGCCGACCTGGAAGGCATGCGGCTTCCAACCAGAGTCAACTGCCGCACGTGACGCGCCAACGGCTGCGCCCAACGAGTCGGCAAAGTTTTCAACCGGCTCGAAGTTGCCTCCGGTGCCACGGCCACCTGAGACCACGATGGCGGCCTCGGTCAACTCGGGTCGACCGCTGGCCGCGCGCGGCTGGGAGGCGAAGATCTTCGCCTTCTTGGCCGACTCCGAGATCGACGCCGCGAAGGCCTCCTTGACCCCGGCACCCGCACCTTCCTCAGGGGCCGCAGCATTGGGCTTGACAGTGATGATCGGCGTACCCTTGGTCACCTTGGCCTGCACGGTGTAGTTGCCCGCGAAGACCGATTGAGTGGTGACGGGGCCAGCTTGCACGTCGACGGCGTCAGTGATCAGGCCAGACTCGAGCTTGATGGCCAATCGAGCCGCGATCTCCTTGCCCTCTGCAGAAGAGGTGATCAAGATGGCATCGGGATTGGCTTGGGTGGCCAACTGCTGCAAGACCTCAGCCTTGGGTGCAACCAGATATCCCTTGATCTCAGTGTCATCGACAACATAGACCTTCTCGGCCCCATAGCCCTTGACTGCCTCAACAACCGCATCGGCAGCATCGGCAGCACCGATGAACACTGCTGCTGGGCTGCCCAGCCGCTTGGCGATTGCGAGCAACTCGTAGGTGGGTTTGCGGACTGCTCCGTCGACGTGATCGACGAGTACCAGAACTTCAGACATGTCTTCTCAAATCTCCTTGTGGTCCGCTGCTCAGATGAACTTCTTCGAAGCGAGGAAGCCAACCAGCGCAGTGGCGCCAGAGCCGTCCTCATCCTTGACGATCTCACCCTGCGTGCGTGGCGGACGAGCTTCGGTGCTCTCGACTGCGGTCCAGGCACTGGCGAGGCCAACCTCGCCTGCATCCACGCCAATGTCGCTCAGCGACCAGGTGTCGAGGGGCTTCTTCTTGGCCGCCATGATGCCCTTGAAGGACGGGTAGCGAGCCTCACCGGACTGGTCGGTGACCGACAACAACAATGGCGCACTAGCTCCGATGACCTCAGTGGCGGTGTCACCATCGCGCTTGATCCGGAAGTCCTTGCCCTGGGATTCAACGACGGAGCCCTGGGTCACCTGGGGCAAGTCGAGTCGCTCGGCGAGCATGGCGGGCACCACGGACATGCCTGCATCCGTGGACGCGAGGCCACACATGACCACATCGACGTCACCGATCTTCTTGATCGCCTCAGCCAGCACCTTCGAGGTCGCGATGGCATCTGAGCCAGCAATGGCGTCATCGACCACGTGGACGCCCTTGTCGGCACCCATCTGCAGGGCCTTCTTGACTGCCTCAACGGCGCTCTCTGGGCCGATCGTCAGCGCGGTGACGGTGGTTTCTTCGTCGCCGCCCTTCTCCTTGAGCTGCAGGGCCTGCTCGACGCCGTACTCATCAAGCTCGGAGAGCAGGCCGGGGGTACCGTCACGATCGACGGTGTTGTCAGATTCGAAATGCCGATCCGCAGTTGCGTCGGGCACATATTTCACACAGACGACAATGTTCATGTTGTTCGGCCCTGGTGGGCCCCTCCTGAACTAGATGGGTTCGACGCGCCACCGCCATGGGCGACAGACGCACGAACTGAGATTACCTGCCTCTTGGGCCGGGCGATACGTCGGATCGGCGTGCGATCTGTCACGTTGGCGAACAGGGTCACTTAGTGGCCAATGAGCAGGGTCACTCAGTGGCCAGTGAACCCGGGTCACTCAGTGACCAGTGAACTCTGCCTTGCCCGGACCTTGCGCGATGAATGACTGCATCCCGATCGAACGATCCTGGGTCGCAAACAGGCTCGCGAATTGCTGCCTCTCGATCTCCAGCCCGGTAGCTAGGTCTGATTCCAGGCCGAGATCAATGGATTCCTTGGCAGCGCGCAGTGCGCAGCTAGCTGCATTGCGGAACTGGCTGGCCCACTCAACTGCGGCGGAATAGACCTGATCGGCGGGCACGAGCTTGTCGACCAGGCCAATGGCCAACGCCTCCTGCGCCGCAACGAAACGCCCGGTGAAGATGAGATCCTTCGCCTTGCTCGGGCCCACCAGTCGGCTCAGGCGTTGGGTGCCCCCAGCCCCCGGGATGATGCCCAACAGGATTTCGGGTTGTCCGAAGGTCGCGTTGTCGGCCGCGATCCGAAGATCAGCACACAGGGCGAGTTCGCAGCCACCGCCAAGCGCATAACCAGTAACCGCAGCCACCACGGGCTTCGGGATCATCGCCACTGAGGTGAAGGCACTGGTCAGGCCTGATGAGCGCTTGATCATGTCGGTATGTGACATCTCAGCCATCTCCTTGATGTCCGCACCAGCCGCGAAGACCCGCTCGCCGCCGTAGACAATCACGGCTTTGACATCATCACGCTCCGTGGCCTGCGTAGCCGCAGCCCGGATCTCTTCTTGAACCTGCTCATTGAGGGCATTCATCTTGGGCCGATCCAGTCTGATCGTGCCCACACCATCAACTACCTCAAGCCTTACGAACTCACCCATGCCTGCTCCTTGGTTGACTTTGCTCCAACCTACTTCGCGAGTGGGCCGAGCAGAGAACCACGGTGTCGCAGACAGCTGCAGGCACGATTGGTCATACTGGCCGCGTGAGTGGCGAAATGTGGCGGTGGACCTCGCCTGACCAAGTCTCCTCAGTCTGGCCGGGTCATCATCATGCACTGGGAGCCACGTGGCGCCACGACGCCACCAACTTCGCCGTGTGGGCTCCTGAAGCCACGTCGATGAGCGTGTGTTGCTTCGATGATGATGGGGTCGAGACTCGCCACCTTCTCCCCAGCCACACCTTGGGCATTTGGCACGGCGAGATCCCTGGTATCCCGGTCGGACAACGCTATGGCTATCGAGCCGAAGGGCCGTGGGATCCACGACATGGCCACCGGTTCAATGTCAACAAGTTGCTCCTGGACCCCTACGCCCAGGCGATCTGCGGAACAGTCGACTTTGGCCCTGAGCTACTCCCCTATCGGGAAGGCGCCCCAGAGGAATTTTCCTCCTTGGACTCAGCCAACTCGATGCCCATGAGCGTGGTGGTCAATGACGACTTCGACTGGGAGGGTGACACCCAGCTGAGGACGCGCTGGCATGACACCGTCATCTACGAGCTCCACGTCAAGGGGATGACCCAACTACACAACGAGATCCCCGAGCACCTGCGGGGCTCCTTCGCTGGCCTGGGCAGCCACACAGTGATCAACTACCTCAAGGATCTCGGAATCACTGCGGTCGAGCTTCTGCCCAGCCAGCAATTCTTCTCCGAGCCTGCTGTGACGTCCCGAGGCATGGTCAACTACTGGGGTTACAACACCATCGGCTTCTTTGCCCCGCACAACGCATATTCGAGCTCGGGTGATCGTGGTCAGCAGGTGGTTGAGTTCAAGCAGATGGTCAAGAACTTCCATGCCGCAGGCATCGAAGTCATCTTGGACGTCGTCTACAACCACACCGCTGAGGGCGGCGAGCTGGGGCCCAGCTACAGCTTCCGCGGGCTCGATGACATCGGCTTCTACAAGAGATCCGGCGAAGGCAAGGGAGCCTACTGGGACGTGACCGGATGCGGTAATACCGTCGACTCCACCAACCTAGGTGCTCTCCGGCTGATCTTGGACTCACTGCGGTACTGGGTCAGTGAGATGCATGTCGACGGCTTCCGATTCGATCTGACGTCTGCACTGACCCGCACCGGACATCAGATCGACATGCACTCGGCGTTCTTGACCACCATTGGGCAGGATCCACTCCTACGCAATGTCAAGCTCATCGCGGAGCCATGGGATGCCTCACTGGATGGATACCTGGTTGGTTCCTATCCCCCGCCTTGGGTGGAGTGGAATGACCGCTATCGAGACACCATTCGCGACTTCTGGCTCAGGGGCGCCGACACCCGTGAGCTGGCCACCCGATTGTCGGGCTCCTCAGATTTGTACGCCGATGATGGACGCTCGCCATATGCCTCGGTCAACTTCATCACCGCCCATGATGGGTTCACTCTTCGCGACCTGGTCTCCTACGACTACAAACACAACGAGGCAAATGGTGAAGACAATCGTGACGGCACCGAGAACAATCGGTCAGCCAACCACGGGGTCGAGGGCGAGACAGATGATCCTGAGATCCGAGCGCTGAGAAGGCGTCAAGCCGCCAACATGTTGGCTGCGCTGTGCTTGTCCAGCGGAGTACCCATGATCACCGCGGGTGACGAAAGGGGACGCACTCAGCGGGGCAACAACAATCCCTATGTGCAGGACAACGAACTCTCCTGGATCGACTGGTGGCCCGATGATGCCTGGCTTGATGTCTACGAGATCACTAAGGCTGCCCTGCGGATCCGACGCGATCACCCCGCGTTACGACAACGTCACTTCTTCGATGGGACTCCCGCGATCGTGGGTGGACCCAAGGATCTCGCTTGGTTCCACCCCGACCAACGTGAGATGACCGAGGCAGATTGGCATGACGATTCCCTTGGCTGCATCGGCATGTTCGTTTCGGGCAAGCCGCTGCGATCTCCGGGCCCACACGGCGAGCAGCAGCGCGATTCGTCATTCATGCTGTGGCTCAATTCGACACTGCAAGCCCAGGAGATCAAGTTGATCAGCAATCCTTGGGTCGCAGCTGGGGCGGTGGCCTTGTCAACGGACCCGGAGACTCCCCTCGGCACCAGAGTGGCTGCCGGGGGCAACTGGACCCTAGGGCCCAGGAGTTTGGTGCTCCTGCAGGAAGAGGTAGGCCCCGCTCAGTGAGTAGCAGCTCACTGAGCGGCAGCCCAGTCAGAGACAGCCCACGACCCACGGATCACGCTGTCTCTGGTCTCAGATGTGCGCGAAGGCAACCAGCCCGAGCTCAGCGGGGCTTGCCAGACCAGCATGCCTTGGCAGGATCCGCACCGTGTAGCCGAAAGCGCCGGCCCGATCCAAGGCGACGGTGGCCTCGAAGCGATGTCGACCATGCTCGTAGGTCTCGGCCAAGGTCAAGGACTTGATGGTCAGGTCAGTGAGCTCGTCTTCGTTGCGCACCCGACCATGCACGATCTGCACATCGACATCATCAGGATTCAGCGCCCCCAAGGAGACAAAAGCACGGATCCCAATGGAACTACCAAGCTCGGGAATGTCCGGCAACCCGTCGGTCTCCACGTGATCAACCCCCACACCTGACCAACCTTGTCTGACCCGCCCCTTCCACTCGGCCAGAGCCTTGGCGCCAGCGAAAGTGGTGTTGACCTTGCGGGCTGAGGTCGCTGCTGGAGTGTAGAGCTGTTCCACGTAGTCACAGACCATCCGCGAGGACAGCACTTTGGGGCCCAGCGATTTCAGCGTGTGCCTCAACATCTCAATCCAACGGATTGGCACGCCCTGGTCATCTCGGTCATAGAAGCGTGGTGCCACCTCGTTCTCGATCAGGTCATACAAGGCATTGGCCTCGATGTCATCACGACTGTCTGGGTCATCAACGCCATCGGCGGTTGGGATGGCCCACCCGTTGTTGCCGTCGTACCACTCGTCCCACCAGCCGTCGAGGATGGACAAGTTGAGACCACCGTTGAGCGCTGCCTTCATGCCAGAAGTGCCACAGGCCTCATATGGGCGCAGTGGATTGTTTAGCCAGACATCACATCCCGGATAGAGGGGTTGGGCCATCGCAATGTCGTAATTGGGCAGGAAGGCAATGCGATGGCGCACGTCGTGCTCGTCGGCAAAGCGCACGATCTGCTGGATCATCTGCTTGCCGCCGTCATCTGCAGGATGGGATTTGCCCGCAATCACCAACTGGACCGGGCGTTGCGGATGCAGCAAGAGAGCACGCAGCCGCTCGGGGTCACGCAGCATCAGCGTCAGTCGCTTGTACGACGGTACTCGCCGGGCGAAGCCGATGGTGAGCACATCTGGGTCGAGGGCCTCATCAATCCAGCTCAACTCCAGGGTGGAAGCTCCGCGATGCAACCAGGATCGCTTCAGCCGGACCCGAGCATCTTCAACCAGCCGTTCGCGAAGGACTCGCTTGGTCGCCCAGAGCTCACTGGCCGGCACCTTGTCGACGGCATCCCAGGACTGGCCGGACACCTCCTCAGGGTCAAAGCCATGTCGAGCCGCAAGCTCAAAGACTTCACGACCAACCCAAGTGGGCCCATGCACACCATTGGTGATCGAGGTGATCGGCACCTCAGCTTCGTCGAAGGCTGGCCACAGCCCGTTGAACATCTCCCGGCTGACGTGTCCGTGCAGGAGCGAGACCCCATTTGCTCGCTGTGCCAAACGGAATCCCATGACCGCCATGTTGAAGACTCCAGGGTCACCACCCGCGTAGTCCTCGGCACCGAGCGCCTGGATGCGATCAACCGGGACACCGGGGAGCACCACGTCGGTGGCGAAGTACTGGTTGATCAACTCCTTGTCGAATCGGTCAATGCCAGCTGGCACCGGCGTGTGCGTGGTGAATAGAGTGCCGGCGCGAGTGACTTCCAAGGCAGTGTCGAAATCCAGGCCCGGCCCGCCCTCGGCGACCGTCAACTCCCGGATCCTCTCCAAGCCAAGGAATCCAGCATGCCCCTCATTGGTGTGGAACACCTCCGGCTCCCGAGCCCCTGTGATTCGGGAGAAGACACGCAGCGCCCTGACGCCGCCAATCCCAAGCAACAGCTCTTGCTGAAGTCGATGCTCGGCCGTGCCGCCGTAGAGGCGATCGGTCACCTCGCGCAATGCACCAGAGTTCTCCTCGATGTCGGTGTCAAGGAGGATCAATGGCACGCGGCCGACCTGGGCGATCCAGATCCGGGCAGTGAGTTGGGCACCCCCAGGGATCGCAAGTGAGACAGAGGCTGGTGCACCGTCAGACTCACGCAGCACCGTCAAGGGCAAGCCGTCGGGGTCGAGCACCGGATAGGACTCTTCCTGCCATCCCTCACGCGACAAGGACTGCCGGAAGTAGCCATGTCGATACAACAGGCCCACGCCGGTGAGTGGAATCCCAAGGTCACTCGCCGTCTTCAGGTGATCACCGGCCAAGATGCCCAGCCCTCCGGAGTACTGCGGAAGCACCGAGGTGATCCCAAACTCGGGGCTGAAATAGGCAATGGACTGCACAAGATCAGGGTCATTGCGACGCTGGAACCAGCGCTCACCGGTGAGATATTGGTCGAGGTCGGCTCTTGCGATCTCGAGCATCCTGACGAACTTCTTGTCTCCAGCTAGTTCGGCCCATCGCGCTTTACTCACCTCACCCAACAAACGCACCGGATCATGCCCGGTCTGGACCCAGAGCTCACGGTCAATGGCCGCAAACAGATCTTGTGTCTCCGGATGCCACGACCACCGCAGATTGTTGGCCAGATCACCCAGGCCTTCAAGGCCTTCGGGCAGTGCCGGGCGGACAGTGAAACGCCGAATTGCTCGCATCTTGCCAAGATAGTGCAGTTGACCACGAAGGTGCAGTCGGTTGACCGATCCAAGAAATCGCATTTCGTTTGCACGAAGGGCAATCCTCGGTAAGGGTTGTCACATGGTCGGCCGAATCCCAATCATGGACATGTCCCCAGTCCTTGAGCACGGCCGTTTCCATGCCAAGGCCACGGTCAACGAGCCCTTCGACATAACCGCCGTGGTTTTTCGCGAAGGACACGACCAGTTTGGCGCGGAGGTAGTCCTCAGCGCCCCTGACGGGATGTCAAGGCCACCGATCCGAATGGTCGATGCCGGGCGGGGAGTTAACCGGCTTAAAGCTTCAGTGACTGCAGACATAGAAGGCCCATGGCAGTTCACTGTGCAGTCCTGGAGCGCTCCAGTGCAGACTTGGCTGCACGACGCCGGGATCAAGGTACGTGCCGAAGTCGACGTGGAGTTGATGTTTGCCCGAGGCGCTGAACTTCTGCGTCGGGTCCTGGCCCAGGATCTCCCAGCAGGATCGGCTGAGATCCTCGGAGATGCAATCATCGCTCTGACTGATCCCGACCGACCCCCCTTGGCCCGTTTGGCCGTGGTGGAGTCCGACCCAGTGCACGGCTTACTCTCCAGTCATCCGATCCGAGATTTGATCAGCCAGGAGGGCCCATATCCCTTCCATGTGGATCGACAACGGGCTCTTTACAGCAACTGGTATGAGTTCTTCCCGCGCAGCGAGGGGGCCCGGCAGGAGCCCAATGGCACGATCACGAGCGGCAATTTCAAGACCGCCGCCAAACGCCTGGACGCTGTCGCCGAAATGGGCTTCCAGATCGTGTACCTGCCGCCAATCCACCCAATCGGGGAGGTCAACCGCAAAGGCCCCAACAACACCTTGACTCCCGGACCGAATGACCCGGGTTCACCTTGGGCGATCGGGTCACGACTGGGCGGGCACGACGCCGTACACCCCGACCTGGGCACTATTGACGACTTCGACGAGTTCGTGGCCAAGGCAAATGCATTGGGGCTGGAAGTCGCCCTGGATTTCGCCCTACAGGCAGCACCTGATCACCCATGGGTGCAACAGCATCCCGAGTGGTTCACCAAACTGCCCGACGGCTCGATCGCGTACGCCGAGAACCCGCCGAAGAAGTACCAGGACATCTATCCCCTCAACTTCGACAATGATCCCGAGGGTCTCTATCTCGAGTGCGAGAGAATCATCCGACACTGGATGGCTCATGGTGTGCGCATCTTCAGGGTCGACAACCCGCACACCAAGCCGCTGCCCTTCTGGGAGTGGCTGCTGACCAGGATCAGGGCGACCGACCCCGACGTGTTGTTCTTGTCGGAGGCCTTCACCACGCCGCCGATGATGCATGCACTGGGGATGGTCGGCTTCCACCAGAGCTATACCTATTTCACCTGGCGCACCGAGAAGGGCGAGATCGAGGACTACCTCAACGAAGTCGCTCACGAGTCCAGCGCCTTCATGAGGCCCAACTTCTTCGTCAACACTCCCGACATCTTGCATGCATCATTGCAATACGGCGGACCGCCGATGTTCAAGATCAGAGCCACCTTGGCGGCGATGAGCAGCCCAAGTTGGGGGGTCTATTCGGGCTACGAACTTTTTGAGCGAGTGGCAGTGAAACCTGGCAGCGAGGAGTACTTGAACTCGGAGAAATATCAAATCCGGATTCGAGACTGGGACGGGGCCGCCGAGCGGGGGGAGTCCTTGGCTCCCTATCTGACCATGCTCAACCAGATCAGGGCAGCGCATCCATGTCTCCAGCTCCTGCGCAATCTCCAGCTTCATTCAACCGATGACGATGCGGTGATTGCCTTCTCCAAGTCCATCGGCGACGACACGGTGATCGTGGTGCTCAATCTCGATCCTTTCACAACCCGCACCACCACAGTGCATCTCGACCTACCAGCCCTGGGCCTCGATCCTGGGGAACAGTTCAGTGTCCATGACGAGATCACGGGGTCTACTTGGTTGTGGAGTGAGCACAACTACGTGCGCCTCGACCCCAACTTCGAACCCGCTCACATCGTGACGGTCAGGCGGTCGTCATGAGATTCAGGCAGGTGCCATGACGAACGACCCAGTCAACGTCGAACCGGAGTGGTTCAAGACGGCCGTCTTCTACGAAGTCCTCGTGCGGTCGTTCAAAGACTCCAATGGCGACGGAGTCGGCGACTTCCAAGGACTGATCGAGAAGCTCGACTACATCCAATGGCTCGGCGTGGATTGCGTATGGGTGCCGCCATTCTTCACTTCACCCTTGCGCGATGGCGGCTATGACGTAGCCGACTACACCGGCATCCTCCCCGAGTGCGGCACTGTCGATGATTTCCGCGAGTTCGTCAGCGAAGCACATGCACGCGGGATCAGGGTGATCATCGACTTCGTGATGAACCACACCAGTGACGCCCATCCGTGGTTCCAAGCCAGTCGCGAAGATCCCACCGGCCCCTACGGCGACTTCTATGTCTGGTCGGACACCGACGAGCTCTACGAAGAAGCCCGGATCATCTTCGTTGACACCGAGCCCTCCAACTGGACTTGGGATCCAGTCCGTCAGCAGTACTTCTGGCATCGCTTCTTTTCGCATCAGCCCGATCTCAATTTCGACAATCCTGCCGTCCACGACGCCATGCTTGAGGCGATGGCATTCTGGCTCGACATGGGCTTGGACGGCTTTCGGCTCGATGCGGTCCCCTATCTCTACGAGCGACCCGGCACCAACGGCGAGAATCTCCCCGAAACCCACGCCTTCCTCAAGAAGGTGCGTCGCTTCGTCGACGAGCACTATCCCGGGCGCGTTCTGTTGAGCGAGGCCAACCAGTGGCCTTCAGACGTCGTGGAATATTTCGGTGACCCTGATGTGGGTGGCGACGAATGCCACATGGCCTTCCACTTCCCGGTGATGCCCCGGATATTCATGGCCGTACGCCGTGAATCACGGTTCCCGATCTCGGAGATCATGGAGCAAACCCCACAGATCCCCAGTGGCTGCCAGTGGGGCATCTTCTTGCGCAACCACGACGAGTTGACCCTCGAAATGGTCACTGACGAGGATCGTGACTACATGTGGAGCGAATACGCCACTGACCCCCGAATGAAAGCCAATATCGGGATCAGACGCAGACTGGCTCCCTTACTTGACAATGACACGAACCGGATGGAGTTGTTCACCGCGCTGCTGTTGTCACTGCCCGGCTCCCCAGTCCTCTATTACGGCGACGAGATCGGCATGGGCGACAACATCTGGTTGGGTGATCGCGACGGCGTCCGGACGCCGATGCAGTGGACCCCCGACCGAAATGCCGGCTTCTCCTTGGCCAACCCAGGGCGCCTGCATCTGCCTTTGGTCCAAGATCCCGTCTACGGCTATCAACGGGTCAATGTCGAGACTGAAGTTGACGATCAGTCCTCGTTGCTGCATTGGACCCGAAGGATGGTCCATGCTCGCAAACAACACCAGTGCTTTGGTCTGGGCAGCTTCCACGATCTCGGGGGCAGCAATCCGTCAGTGCTTTCCTATGTCCGCGAACACACCACCCCAGACGGGCACACCGACACTGTCCTGTGCGTCAACAACTTGTCGCGATTCCCTCAGCCCGTGCAGCTTGACCTGCGCCGGTGGGAGGGGGTCAATCCGATCGAACTCCTTGGCGGAGTGCGCTTCCCAGAAGTGGGCGAGCTCCCTTATCTCCTGACCCTTGGAGGCTATGGCTTCTACTGGATCAGGTTGCCTCACTCCACTCCCCCTCCAGACCCAGACGGCCAAGGAGCCATGCCATGAGTGCTACTCCCCTCCACATGAGCCCGGAGCAACTTCACGACTATCTGAGTCGTGCCCGTTGGTTCGGTGGCAAGGGTCGCGAGTTTGAAGTGAAGGAGCACCGCTCAGTCCCATTGACTGAATCCACCTGGATCGAGCTCATCGAGGTTTCCTATGCAACCGGCGATCAGGAGTGTTTCCAGCTACCCCTTGTCGCATACGACTGGCCTCAGGACCGCCTGGCCCATGCGCTGATTGAGTTCGTCGACGGCCAGGCCATCTATGACGCAGTCCACGATCGCGAAGCAATGGCTGTGTGGCTCAAAGGGTTCGCGCAACAGACCACCTCTGGGGGTCTTGAGTTCCATCTTGTTGGTGACCCTGAACTGGACCTGTCCGCACACTCAACCCTCTTCCAAGGTGAGCAGTCGAACTCCTCGGTCACCTTCGGCGAGAGCTCCCAGCTCAAGGTCTTCCGCAAGGTCACACCTGGCGTGAATCCAGATGTGGAAATCCTGGAGGCACTAACCACTGCTGACTGCCCACATATCGCAGCCCTGTACGGCTGGGTCAGCTTGCGAGATGGCGATGACACCATCCATTTGGCCATTCTGCAGGAATTCATCCGTACGGCCACCGAAGGCTGGCAGGTCGCCTTGGCCAGTGTCCGTGACCTGCTGGCAGAAGGCGACCTGCACCCAGACGAAGTGGGCGGCGACTTCGCCGGAGAGGCCCACAGGCTCGGCATGTCCATCTGCGAGATTCACCTCACGATGCGCAACGAAATGGGCGAATGGACCACCGACGGCACTAGTTTGGCCACATCAATGCTTGCTCGACTTGACTCGGCGATCACCGCACAACCGCTGATCGCCGAATTCCGCGACCAGCTTTCTGAGATGTTCAACCGACTGCAAGACATCGAAGAGCCAATCGTGACCCAGCGGATCCATGGAGACCTCCACCTCGGTCAGACCCTTCGCGACACCATGGCCTGGAAGGTCGTCGACTTCGAGGGTGAGCCAGCCAAGCCCTTGGCCCACCGGCAACTGCCAGACTCCCCATGGCGCGATGTCGCGGGGATGCTCCGTTCCTTCGACTATGCCGCAAGGGCCGCAGCCGATGATGTTGACCCGATGGGCAATGCAGCAACCCAGGCGCAGTACCGCGCAGCCGAGTGGCGAGCCCGCAATCAGGCTGCCTTCCTGGCCGGCTACACCGAGGCTTTGGGCCGCGAGTTGACTCCTTGGGAAGACACCCTGCTCGAGGCCTATGCGGCTGACAAGACCATCTACGAGGCCGTCTACGAGACGCGCAATCGCCCCGATTGGCTGCACATCCCGTTGGATGCATTGCGACGGATCAGCACCGGGCAGATCAGGGAGCAGCACTTTGACAACCCTGGGTGAGGTCGACCTGCACCTGTTCAATGAAGGGCGCCACGAACGGCTCTGGGAGATCCTCGGCGCCCTCACCGATGATTCCGGCACCACCTTCAGAGTGTGGGCTCCAGCAGCCAGGGAGGTGCAAGTGCGCGGTGATTTCAATGGGTGGGACGGCTCCCAGACTCGCATGCATCGCCTGGCCGAGTCAGGCATCTGGGAAGCGAGGGTGCCGGGGCTTGGCAGCCACGAGTCCTACAAGTACCACGTGCGCGGCGCTGATGGCGTTTGGCGTGACAAGGCCGACCCGATGGCCAAGTGGGCCCAGGTACCCCCCGAAACCGCGTCGCGTACCTTCCGTAGCGACTTCGAGTGGAGCGATCAGCCTTGGTTGGCAAAGCGGGCCAACAGCACCCGTGCAGACCTGGCCCCCATGTCCATCTACGAAGTACACCTGGGCTCCTGGCGACGTGGACTCGACTATGGCCAACTAGCCGAGCAGTTGCCCTCCTATGTCGCCGAACTCGGCTTCACCCACGTCGAACTCCTTCCGGTCATGGAGCATCCCTATGGCGGCTCTTGGGGTTATCAGGTGACGTCGTACTACGCACCGACTGCGAGATTCGGAGACCCAGATGGCCTGCGCAGGCTCATCGACGCATTCCACGCTGCCGGCATTGGTGTGATCCTGGACTGGGTGCCCGCCCACTTCCCAAAGGATGATTTCGCGTTGGGCAGATTCGACGCCACGCCGCTCTACGAGGATCCGAATCCCGCCCGGGGAGAGCATCCTGACTGGGGCACCTTTGTCTTCAACTACGGACGCAGGGAAGTACGCAACTTCCTCGTCGCCAATGCGCTCTACTGGCTAGAAGAATTCCACATCGATGGCCTCAGAGTCGACGCTGTGGCATCCATGCTTTATCTGGACTACTCAAGACTCAAGGGCGAATGGCAGCCGAATGTGCATGGTGGTCGCGAAAACCTCGAGGCGGTGCAATTCCTGCAGGAGTTGAATGGCACCGTCTACAAGTCGGCGCCCGGGGCGATCATGATCGCCGAGGAGTCCACGTCGTGGCCTGGCGTGACCAGCCAGACCGATGCTGGCGGGCTGGGCTTCGGCTTCAAGTGGAACATGGGTTGGATGCACGACACCCTCCACTACTTGCAGCGTGACCCTGCCTACCGCAGCTATCACCACAACGAACTCACCTTCTCCTTGGCTTATGCCTTTTCAGAGAACTATGTGCTGCCGATCAGTCACGATGAAGTGGTCCACGAAAAGGGCTCCCTACTCCGCAAGATGCCGGGAGATCGCTGGCGACAATTTGCCAATGTCCGTGCCTACCTGGCCTATATGTGGGCACACCCCGGCAAGCAATTGCTCTTCATGGGGACTGAGTTTGCCCAAGACAATGAGTGGGCCGAAGCCGGCGACCTCGACTGGCATCTGCTCGATCAACCCCTCCATCGAGGCGTGCAACAGCTCATCCGAGATCTCAACGGGGTCTACAAGCAGAGCCCGCAACTGTGGTCCATGGATCCATTGGAGGCTGGCTTCGAGTGGCTGGAGGGTGGAGATGCTGCCCGCAATACGATCGCGTTCATTCGCTGGAGCAATGACCAGGACCCCCTGGTTTGTGTCACCAATTTTTCGGCCATTCCTCAAGAGGACTACCACCTCGGACTCCCCAGACCAGGCCAGTGGCAAGAACTGATCAACACCGACGCGGCTGTCTACGGCGGATCGGGTGTGGGCAACTTGGGCACGATCACAGCCCATCAAATCCCTCACCATGCCCAGCCCGCCAGCACCCGTTTGAGAGTCCCGCCACTTGGTTCCCTGTGGCTACGCCCGCGGAGCCCCGAATGACTAGTGCTTCGCCCGCGGAGCCCTCAATGACTAGTGCTACGCCCGCGGAGCCCCCAAGTCCTGGAACTCAGCCCTTGAGGAGGTCAACATTGCGTTTCCTCGTGCTGGGCATGATCGTCGTACTGACGGCTGGCTGTGGTGGTCAGACCCGATCAGGTGGCAGCGCAAGCTCACCGACTCATTCCGATCCAAGTCAGTCCAGCACCCAGCAGGCGGGCGCCGACCAACCCGGCTCAACATCACTGACCCCCAGCGTGAGTGCGTCAGAGACGAATCCGCCGGCAGCCACCGATCCGTCAAGATCCGCCGCCATGTCCGAAGGCATTGATGCCTCCCACCATCAAGGGCCGATCAAGTGGCCGATGGTCGCTGGATCAGGCATCACCTTTGCCTATTTGAAAGCCACAGAAGGCACGACCTTTGTCGACTCGATGTTTCAACTCAATGCCGTGAACGCTCAGGCCAGTGGCATCAAGGTCGGTGGTTATCACTACTTCCGTGCTTGTTCGGATCCATCCAGACAGGCCTCACACTTCATCGAGGCCCTTCGTCGTACTCCCACGGATTTGCCGCCAGCAATCGACATCGAGCACGACAAGTGCACCTCACAGCGTGACCAACTGGTCACGGGGATCAAAGATTTCATCGGCAAGGTAGAGCAGGCCACCGGAAAGCAAGTCGTGCTCTATGTCTATCCCGATGTGGAATCACAGCATCAGGTCCGAGCGGAGTTCTCCAAGAACCCTCAGTGGGTGCGCAGCATTGGCAAGAGGCCGGTCGGCAATTGGTGGATCTGGCAGCGCAGCGACTCCGGCACGGTGGCAGGCATCGCCGGTCGGGTTGACCTCAACACCATGCGGGCACCGTAGGCTGGTCACAGGCTGCCGTTGGCCGACTGGTGACCGAGGAGACATGGGTGGACGCACGAGTCGAGGAGATCGCACCTGGGGTGCTCAGGCTGTCATGGACACCTGAGCTCCAGGCCTCCGGTTTGGGTGCCTCCACAACTGCGGTACGTCAGGTCATCGACAGCGCCTTTGCAGGCGGGGCGCATCGCGTCGAAACCCACGTCGACCCAGCAGATGACCTGGCTCAACGCATTGCGACCTTCGGTGGACTGATGCGTGAAGGCATCCTGAGAGGGGTGGCGCACGGAGCTGACCGGATCATCTACGCCCGGATCGCAACGGACGCACCTGTCGACGAAGGGGATGGCTTCCGCAGCCTGCTCAACTCATTCCTTCCCCGCAAGCGCGCGATCAGCCAACTGTTGGTCACGTCATCCGACGAACGCATCTTGTTGTGCCAACTGACCTACAAAAAGGACTTCGACCTTCCCGGAGGGGTTGTCGAAGTCTCCGAGTCACCACAACTAGCGGTCTCCCGCGAGGTCGAGGAAGAGCTGGGCCTGAGCATCGAGGCAGGCCACTTGGTGCTCACAGATTGGCTGCCGCCCTGGAGTGGATGGGATGATGCGGTGTGCTTGGTCTTCCACGGAGGTCAACACGAGCCCAGCATCGCCGACATGATCGTGCCGCAGCCACGAGAGATAAAGTCGGCTGGCTTCTACACTCTCGATGAAGCGCACAAACTGTGCGCTGACTTCACTGTACGCCGCATCGAAGCCGCGCTACGCAATCTGAGTGACCGACCTGGCCCCAGCTACACCGAAAGCGGCCGCGGGTTGTTTTGATCCCGCGATTGTGTCAGCCCGTGCGCTGGCACAGAGTCAGGGCACGCTGGGCACTGGCTTCTGCCTTGACCCGGTCGACAGGCACGAGGGCCACACGAGTACGCCGCTCCAGCAGGTCGTCGACGCTGTGCGCCCCCTCATGGGTGACCCCGTAGATCAACTCCGCGAGCGTGGTCGGGATGCCAGCACTGATCGGCTCCAGCAACTCAGCCTCACTCAACCCGCTGACCTCTCCAGACGAGCTCAGGACCTCTTCATGGTCGGCTCCGTAGCGGTCAATGAGTCGACGAGGCCCTCGAAGCTGGGTGAGATCCTCACGAGGCAGGGCGCCGGACAACGGCAGGTTGGCAGTTGAGCAACGATCGAAATCCTCGGCCATAGAGAGGATGTCGAGGGCATCTTGAGCCATCCTGCGATAGGTGGTCAGCTTGCCACCGACAACGGTCACAAGATCAAGCCCCTGTGCCTGCTGATCGATCACTGCATGCTTGCGCGACAGGTCGGCGGTCTCACCGGCCGCATCGAGCAATGGCCTCAGCCCGGCGAAGGTACCAACCACGTCTTGGCGTCGAATTGGCTCCTGCAAGGCCGCGGAGACCACATCGAGCAGGAATCCGACTTCGACTTCACTTGCCTGAGGCACCTCTGGGATCTCGTCACCAGTTGGCTCGTCGGTCAGACCAACATAGGCCGTGCCATCGGCCTGGGGAAGCACAAAGGTGAAGCGTGACGTGGAGCCCGGCACAGGCACCATCACCGCGACGCGTTGCCGCGCCAACGGATGGTCAGGCGTGGGCTTCAGGACCAGGTGGCTGCCCCGGCTGGGCTTGAGCTTGATTGGTGGCGCGGCAGTCGGAAAGAGCTCGGCGACCTTGCCCGACCACACGCCCCCTGCATTGATCACCGCGCGGGCCGCGATCCGGTGTGTCTGTCCGCTCAGTTCGTCTTTGAGCACGACGACGCCACTCTCGATGCCCGTGAAGCGCGCTCGGGTACGGATCTGCGCACCCAGGCGAGCTGCGCTTCGGGCGATCGTGAGCACGAGGCGGGCATCATCGACCAGTTGGCCGTCCCAGCCCAGCATCCCACTGCGCAGCCCCTCACGCCGTAGCGCAGGAGCCAGGGCTACAGCCTGAGCGGTCGAGATCTGGCGTGCTGCTGGAAGCAAGTCGCCCGAAGTGCCAGCCGCCCATCTGAGCACATCACCTGCCAGCAGACCCGCTCGCATGATCATCGGTGGCCTGCTGGTCAATGGCACCAGGGTGCCCATTGGCTTGGTGAGATGGGGAGCGGTCGTCTGCATGAGGATGCCCCGTTCAACAGCACTCTCGTGGGCGACGCCGAATTGCCCGGAAGCCAGATACCGCAGACCACCATGCACCAACTTCGATGACCACCGCGACGTGCCAAAGGCGAGATCATGAGCATCGACGGCCAGCACCTTCATGCCACGACTCACCGCATCCAGAGCCACACCTGCTCCAGTCACGCCTAGGCCGATCACCACCAAATCAACGTCATCTGTGATTCCGGTCAAGCCGACACGAATTGCTGAACGAGCCGCACTCACTTGGACAGACCTCGCATCAGGGTCTCGCGGCATTCCTCGATCAACTTGGCCCGAGTGATGCCACGCCCCTTCATGGTGTCCACCGACAACAACAGTCCCTCCAGCATCAAGGCAACCGTCCGAGCGAGCACTTCTGGCTCGCCTGCCCGCATCTGTCCGTTGGCTTGAACCAGCCTGATCCGCGCCTCGAGCAACTCCAACATCGCCTTTTGTGAACGCCCGGTGCGCTGGAGGATGTAGGGCATCACCATCTCTGGATCCAACTCCAGGATTCGACGCAGGAGTGGATTGCGTCGCAAACCCTCGACCACGCTCAGTGCCA
>WBZL01000390.1_pt1 | contig 49336 bp, 39 predicted proteins | sample 5204291 | NCBI WGS metagenome assembly WBZL01 (sample SAMN12344345, study PRJNA552823) | activated sludge metagenome | biome: Activated sludge suspended growth; feature: Nitrification reactor; material: Wastewater; isolation source: activated sludge from nitrification reactor of wastewater... | reverse complement strand
GGGTCCGTGGGCCGGAGCCCGTGGGCCGGCGCCGCTCAGAGGATGGCGCCCGGGCGGTAGGCGGCCGCCTCGGGCTCGGCGGCGGCCAGCTGCTCCACCTCGGCCACGAAGGCTGCGACCTGGGCCGGAGCCGTACCCACGAAGTCGATGGGCCGGGCCACGGCCGTCGAGATGGCCTGGTGGTCGAGGCCCAGGCGGGGATCGAGCGACAGCCGCTCCAGGAGCAGGTTCTCGCCGACCCCCCGCTCCCGCATGTCCAGCGCCACCCCCACCGCGTGTTCCTTGATGGCCTCGTGGGCCTGCTCTCGGCCCACCCCGGCCCGGACCGCCGCCATCAGCACCTTGGTGGTGGCCAGGAACGGCAGGTAGCGCTCCAGCTCACGGTCGATCACGGCCGGGTAGGCGCCGAACTCGTCGAGCACGGTGAGGAACGTCTCGAACAGGCCGTCGAGGGCGAAGAAGGCATCGGGAAGGGCCACCCGGCGCACCACCGAGTCGCTCACGTCGCCCTCGTTCCACTGGTCTCCCGCCAGGTGGGTGACCATGGCGAGGTGGCCGGCGAGGATGGCCGAGAACCCGTTGACCCGCTCGCACGAGCGGGAGTTCATCTTGTGGGGCATGGCCGACGACCCGACCTGGCCGGGCTTGAAGCCCTCGGTGACCAGCTCCTGGCCGGCCATCAGCCGGATGGTGGTGGCCAGGCTGGACGGCCCCGCAGCCGCCTGCACCAGGGCCGACACCACGTCGAGGTCGAGCGAACGCGGGTACACCTGGCCCACGTTGGTCAAGGTGGCCCCGAACCCGAGGTGGGTGGCCACCGCGGCCTCCAGGCGGTCGACCGCCTCGGCGGATCCCAGGAGGTCGAGCATGTCCTGCTGGGTGCCCACCGGGCCCTTGATGCCTCGGAGCGGGTAGCGGGCGATGAGGTCGTCGACGCGGGCCAGGGCCACCAGGAGCTCCTGGCCGGCGTTGGCGAAGCGCTTGCCGAGGGTGGTGGCCTGGGCAGGCACGTTGTGGCTGCGGCCCGTGATCACCGTGGCGGCGTGCTCGGCGGCCCGTTCCGCGAGGCGGACGAGGGTGGTCACCATGCGGGACCGCACCAACAGGAGGGCGCTGCGCACCTGCAGCTGCTCCACGTTCTCGGTGAGGTCGCGCGAGGTCATGCCCTTGTGCACGTGCTCGTGGCCGGCGAGGGCGCAGAACTCCTCGATGCGGGCCTTCACGTCGTGGCGGGTGACGCGCTCGCGGGCGGCGATCGACATCAGGTCGACCCGGTCCACCACCGCCTCATAGGCCTCGATCACCCCGGGCGGCACGTCGACGCCCAGGTCGCGCTGGGCCTGCAACACGGCGAGCCACAGCCGGCGCTCCAGCACCACCTTCGAGGTGGCCGACCACAGCGCCACCATGTCGGCGCTGGCGTAGCGCTGGGCGAGCACGTTGGGGATGTCGGTCGTCACGCGTCGATCGTACCCACCCACCCCGGAGCCGAGCCCCGTCGATGGCACCCGACCGCGCCGGCTACCCACCGCCGACGAGCCGGCCGGACCACCACGCAACGTGCTGATCCCGACGGGGAGGCCACGGTTGGTAGCCAAAATGGGCCTTCTGGGCCTACTGTGGCCCCGAGGGGGCCATCTGGCCCATTTTCGGGCCAGAACCCGAATGATGCTTCACCTTTTCGATTCCGGGGCCGAAGGTAGGACTGACCTCGCTGGAACGGAGGGAGACCGAGTTATGAACTACTGCCAGCGCCACACCGAAGAACTGTCCACCGGTGAGTGCCGGAGCTGCCACGGCTCCTACTGCGCCCGGTGCCTCGTGTACTCGTTCGGCCCGAAGAAGCCGCCGTTCTGCGTCGGCTGCGCCCTCCGGGCCTCGGGCGTGCGCTCCGGGGCCAAGCCCACCTTCCAGCCCCAGCAGATGCCCGCCGCCGCGGTGGCCGCCTTCAACGATGCGCCCGCCCTCTTCGGAGACCCGGGCTCGAACCAGCGCCACGATCCGCCCGGTGGGCCGCAGGGCGGCCTCCCCGCATCGGGCACCGTCAAGTCGGGCTGGGCCCAGCGTCGTTCGCAGCGCCAGGCCGCCAAGTCCGCCCGACGTAGCGCCGACGCCGCCCTGGCCACGCCCGCGGCTTCGCCGAACGCCCCCATGTCGGCCGAGAACCTCGAGCCCGTCCTGTCTCCCGGCCAGCGCCACCTGCTCGGCCAACTCGCCGGCGAAGCCGCCCGGGTCTGATCCGCTGCTGTTGTCACCCTCCCGGGTGATCGTTCGCCCGATCACCTGCTGCTGATCGCAACCGCCCCGCACCTCCCGGTGCGGGGCGGTTCGCGTCCGGGCCCGGACCTGGCCCGTCAAGAGACGGCGGCGCGGGCCTCGCGGTCCTCGGCCAGAGCCTCGGCCAGGGCCTCGTCGGAGATGGCGAGCATCTGCACCACGAGGAGGGCGGCGTTCACCGACCCGTCGACCGCGACCGTGGCCACCGGGATGCCGCGGGGCATCTGGACCGTGGCGTACAGGGCATCGACACCGTTCAGCGCACCACCCGACAGCGGGACCCCCACCACCGGCAGGGTGGTGTGGGCCGCCGCCGCACCGGCGAGGTGGGCCGCCATGCCCGCGCCGCAGATGATGGCGGCGTAGCCCTCGGCCCGGGCCCGGCCGACGAAGTCGGCCACCTTGGCGGGGGTGCGATGGGCGGACATCACGTGCACGTCGGCGGTGACACCGAAGGCCGCCAGCGTCTCGGCGGCCGGCTCCATCTTGGGTCGGTCGTTGGGCGAACCCATCAGGATCGCGACCTTGTACTCGCTCACGTCGTTCTCTCCTCGTGGTGGTGGTCGGGTGGGATCTGCAGGGCGGGCGCCGCGCCACCGGTGGCGCCCTCGGACGGGGTACGGCGCGCCGGAAGGGCTCCCGGACGGTGGCCCAGGGGTCGGTGGCTCACAGGCTGGTGGCTCACGGGGTGAGGGCGATGTCGGAGCGGTGGTGGAGGCCGGGCCAGCGCACGTGGGCCAGCGCCTCATAGGCACACCGGCGGGCCTCGGCCGCGTCGGTACCCCGGCCCACCACGTTCAGGACCCGCCCGCCCGCGGTGACCAGGGCCCCGTCGGCGTCGGCCGCCACGCCCGCCGCCAGGACGGTGGCGCCGGGCACGCCCCGCGCCGCGTCGAGGCCCTCGATGCGGTCACCGGTGCGTGGCGCCAGCGGATACCCCTCGCTGGCCGCCACCACCAGCACGGCCGTGTCGTCGGCGAAGGTGGGCGGGTCCACCGCGGCCAGATCGCCGTCGGCGGCTGCGATCAGCAGCGCGGCCAGGTCCGACGTGAGCCGTAGGAGCACCACCTGGGAGTCGGGGTCGCCGAAGCGGATGTTGTACTCGATGAGCTTCGGGCCCTCCGGGGTGAGCATGAGCCCGGCGTAGAGCACGCCCCGGTAGTCGATGCCCCGGGCGCGGAGCTCGGCGAGCGTCGGTTCGACGAAGGTCTCGGCCACCTGCCGGGCCAGGTCGGCCGGGGCGAACGGCAGCGGCGACCACGCACCCATGCCGCCGGTGTTCGGGCCCTGATCGCCGTCTGACACCCGCTTGAAGTCCTGGGCCGGAGCGAGGCACACGGTGCGCGTCCCGTCGCACACCGCGAAGACCGAGACCTCGGGGCCGGTGAGGCACTCCTCGATCACCACGCGCCGCCCGGCGTCGCCGAACGACTGCCCGGCCAGCTTGGCCCGCACGTCGGCCTCGGCCTCGGCCAGGTCGTCGGTGACGAGCACGCCCTTGCCCGCGGCCAGACCGTCGGTCTTCACCACGTAGGGACCGGGGAGGCTCCGGAGGAACGCGAGGGCCCCGTCGACCTCGTCGAAGGCGGCGAAGCGCGCCGTGGGGATCCCGGCCGCCAGGGCCAGCTCCTTCATGTAGGCCTTGGACCCCTCCACCTGCGCCCCGTCGGCGCCGGGACCGAACACCCGCACCCCGAGGGCGCGGAGGCGATCGGCCAGGCCGTCGACCAGCGGCTGCTCCGGTCCGATGACCACCAGGTCGACCGAGCCGTCGGCCACCAGGTCTTCGACCGGGGTGGCCACCGAACCGGGGATGCCGGGGTTGCCGGGTGTGACCACGACCTCGGCGGTGCGACCGAGTACCTCGGCCAGCGCGTGCTCGCGGCCGCCCGAGCCGACCACCACCACCTTCACCGGCACGCTCCCGGCCGCCGTTCGGTCAGCGCCAGCGGTGCCATCAGCCGGCGTTCCGGTGGACGTACTGCTCCCGCCCGGGACCGACCCCCACGAGCGTGACCGGCACGCCCACCTGCTGCTCGAGGAACGCCAGGTAGGCCTCGGCCTCGGCGGGAAGCTGGCCCGTCTCGGTGATGGCCGACAGCGGGGTCTTCCACCCCGGCAGCTCCTCGTACACGGGGACTGCGGCGTGGAGGTCGCTCTGGTGGTACGGCAGGTGGGTGACCCGCTCGCCGTTCACCTCGTAGGCCACGCACACCTTGACGGTGTCGAGGTCGTCGAGGATGTCGAGCTTGGTGATGGCCAGCTCGGACAGGGAGTTGAGGCGCACGGCCTGGCGCAGCATCACCGCATCGAACCAGCCCGGCCGGCGGCGGCGACCGGAGTTGGTGCCGTACTCGCGGCCCACGTTCACGAAGTGGTCGCCCAGGCGGATCTCCTCGGCGGCGGCACCGGCAGCGGGCTTGCCGCCCACGGCCTCGCCCGAGATGGCGAGCTCGGTGGGGAACGGCCCGGTGCCCACGCGGGTGACGTAGGCCTTGGCCACGCCGATGACCCGGTCGATGTAGCGGGGACCGACGCCGGCGCCGGTGCACACGCCGCCGGCCACCGGGTTCGAGGAGGTGACGAAGGGGTAGGTGCCGTGGTCGAGGTCGAGGAACGTGGCCTGGGCCCCCTCGAACAGCACCTGCTCGCCGCGCTCCAACGACTCGTGCACCAGGGTGACCGTGTCGGCGATGTGGGGGGCGAGGCGGGGCGCGCACTCCTCCAGGTACTCCCGGGCGATCTCCGCGGGGTCCAGGGGGAGCTGGTTGAACACCTTGGCCAGGACGGCGTTCTTCTCCTTGGCCAGCACCTCGAGCTTGGCCCGGAAGATCTTGGGATCGAGCAGGTCCTGCACCCGAAGGCCCACCCGCGACGCCTTGTCGGCGTAGGCCGGGCCGATGCCGCGCTTGGTGGTGCCCAGCTTGCGGCTGCCCAACCGGCGCTCGATCAGGCGATCGAGCTCCTGGTGGTAGGGCAGGATCAGGTGGGCGTTGCCGCTGACCTTGAGGCGCGACGGGTCGACCCCCCGGGCCAGGAGCATGTCCATCTCGGCGATGAGCACCCGCGGGTCCACCACCACGCCGTTGCCGATCACTGGGGTGATGTGGTCGTAGAGGATGCCACTGGGGCACAGCTGGAGGGCGAAGCTCTCACCGTTCACCACCAGGGTGTGGCCGGCGTTGTGGCCGCCCTGGTAGCGCACCACCTGGTGCATCTCCTTGGCGACGAGGTCGGTGAACTTCCCCTTCCCCTCGTCTCCCCACTGGGTACCGACCACCACGGTCGCAGGCACGGTCGCGCTCCTCACATCGGCGTTCGGACCGAGGGGCGATGCTAGTGCCGGGCGCCACCCGGTCCGGCATGGGTTCCGGCGTTGCGCGGCGAATTCGCCCCTTTCATGGTGGAAACGCCCGGTTGCAGCCACCAGGATGTCCGCCATGACCGTCGCCACGCCCGAGTCCCCCGCTCCACCGCCCGCCACCGGCGAGGCGGCCGCCCGCGCCGTCGACGCCCGCAAGGTCTACGGATCGGGCGACACGGTCGTGAACGCCCTGGCGGGGGTCACCGTGGACTTCGAGGTGGGTCGGTTCGCCGCCATCATGGGTCCGTCGGGGTCGGGCAAGAGCACGCTCATGCACTGCCTGGCCGGGCTCGACAGCCTCACGTCGGGCGAGGTGTGGATCGAGGGGGTGAACCTCACCCAGCTCAGCGAGAAGGACCTCACCCGCCTCCGCCGCGACCGGGTGGGCTTCGTGTTCCAGGCGTTCAACCTGATCCCCACGCTCAGCGCCGAGGAGAACATCGTGCTCCCGCTGTCGCTGGCCGGTCGGGACGTGGACCGGGCCTGGTTCGACGAGGTGGTGGGCACCGTGGGCCTGGGCGACCGGCTGACCCACCGGCCGAGCGAGCTGTCGGGCGGCCAGCAGCAGCGGGTGGCGGTGGCCCGGGCCCTGGCCAGCAAGCCGGCCATCATCTTCGCCGACGAACCCACCGGCAACCTCGACTCGCGATCCAGCGCCGAGATCCTCTCGTTCATGCGGCGGGCGGTCACGGACTACGGCCAGACCATCGTGATGGTCACCCACGATCCGGTGGCGGCCAGCTACGCCGACCGGGTGCTCGTCCTGGCCGACGGGGCCCTCGTCCACGAGATCCACGAGCCCACCACCGACTCCGTCGTCGACTTCATGAAGACCTTCGGCGAGTAGCGCAGCCGCACGCCCCCCGTCCGCCGCTATCCGTCAGGCTGCCATGTTCCGCACCACCCTCCGCTCGCTCTGGTCCCACAAGCGCCGTCTCATCTCCACCTGCGTGGCGGTGATCCTGGGTGTGGCCTTCATGGCCGGCACCCTCGTGCTCAACTCCACCCTGAGCCGGGTCTTCGACGACCTGTTCGGCGACCTGGGTCAGGGCATCGACGCCGTGGTGCGCGGCCCCGAGCTGTTCGAGAGCGACTTCGGCGGCACGGTGCGCGACCTCGTCCCGGAGTCGCTCGTGACCGAGGTCCGCGACGTCCCGGGGGTGGCGGCGGCGGAAGGATCGGTGGCCGGGTTCGACCTCACGCTGCTCGACTCGGCGGGCGACGCCATCGGCGGCGCCGGTCCGCCCACCGTGGTCGGTTCCTGGACCCCGGAGCCCTCGCTCAACTCGTACCAGGTGTCCAGCGGGCGGGCCCCCGAGGCCGACCGCGAGGTCATCATCGACCGGGCCGGGGTCGACAAGGGCGGGTTCGCCCTGGGCGACGAGGTCACGCTGATCAGCGCCCAGGGACCCGAGCAGTTCACCCTCGTGGGCATCTCCAGGTTCGGCGAGGCGGACTCGGCCGGCGGTTCCATCTTCGTGGGCACCACCCTGGCCACCTCGCAGCGCCTCCAGGGCAAAGAGGGCGAGGTGGACCAGATCGAGGTGTTGGCCGAAGCCGGCGTCACCCCGGAGGAGCTGGTCGCCTCGCTGCGCGAGGCCGACCTGATGGCCGGCGCCGACGTGATCACCGGCGAGCAGCTCTCGGACGAGTCGGCCAGCGAGGTCAAGGAGGCGTTCAGCTTCTTCACCACCGCGCTCTTGGTGTTCGCCTTCATCGCCCTGTTCGTGGGTTGGTTCATCATCTCCAACACCTTCAGCATCCTGGTGGCCCAGCGCACCCGCGAGCTGGCCTTGATGCGGGCCATCGGAGCCGGGCGGGGCCAGATCCTCGGCTCGGTGCTGCTGGAGGCGCTGCTCATCGGCGTGTTCTCGGCGGTCGTGGGCTTCGTCTGCGGCGTGCTGCTCGCGGCCGGGGCCTTCGTGCTGCTCGACGCCCTCGACGTCGACATCCCCCAGACCAGCCTGGTGATCCAGCCCAGCACGGCGGCGCTGGCCATGGCGGTGGGTCTCGGCGTGACCACCATCGCCGCCCTCATGCCCGCGGTCCGGGCCACCCGGGTGCCGCCGCTGGCCGCCCTGCGCGACGTCGCCATCGACCGGTCCAACGCCTCGCGGATCCGGGCCGGTGCCGGCCTGCTGTGCCTGGTGCTGGCCGGCCTGCTCGTCCGGCCCGCGCTGGGCGGCGAGCTGCCCAGCAGCGACCTGCCCCCGGTGGGGGCAGGACTCGGTCTGCTGATGATCGGCGTGATCGTGCTGGGCCCGGTGATGGCCCGACCTCTCGCCCGCGCCGTCGGGTCGTGGCTGCCGGCGGTCAAGGGCATCACCGGCACGCTGGCCCGCCAGAACGCCATGCGCAACCCGCGCCGCACGGCATCCACCGCCGCCGCCCTCATCGTGGGCGTCACGCTCGTGAGCTTCATCACGGTGTTCGCCAGCTCCACCAAGGCCTCCATCACCGGCGCGATCGGCCAGGGCTTCGAGGGCGACTTCATCATCCAGCCCGCCAACCGGTTCTCCTTCAACGGCGCACCGCCGGAACTGGCGGCGGACCTGGCCAACGTGGAGGGCGTCGACACCGTCACCGCCTTCGGCCTGGTGATCGGCCAGGTCCAGCTCCCCAACGGCGAGGAGCCGGGTGCCGTCATCGGCGCGGTGGACCCCGCCACCGCCGAGCAGGTCTTCGCGTTCCGGATGGCGTCGGGCACCGTCGCCGACCTCCAGCCGGGCCAGATCGTGGTCGACCGGCAGGTCGCCAAGCAGCAGGACCTGGCCCCGGGCGACCGGCTCACCGTGCTCGGCACCTCGGGCGAGTCGCTCGAGCTCACGGTCGGTCCGATCAGCGACGACCCCGCCCTGCTCGGCCAGTGGACGATCACCCGCGCCGACGCCGCCACCCTGGTCCGTCAGCCCACCGATGCCCTGCTGGGGCTCACCCTCGATCCCGGGGTCACCCCGGAGTCGGTGCGTCCCGCGCTGAAGAACCAGCTCACCAACTACCCCACCATGACCCTCCAGGACCGCGACCAGTACACCAGCAGCCTCATCAGCTCCATCTCGGCCCTGCTCAACGTGATCTACGGCCTGCTCGCCGTGTCGATCCTCATCGCCCTCATCGGCATCGCCAACACGCTGTCCCTGTCGATCCACGAGCGCACCCGGGAGCTGGGCCTACTGCGCGCCATGGGCATGAGCCGCAGCCAGCTCCGCTCCTCGGTGCGGTGGGAGGCGGTGATCGTGGCGCTGATGGGCACGGCCATCGGCATCCTCGTCGGCCTGTCGTTGAGCTGGGTGATGGTGAAGGCCCTCGAGTCCCAGGGCATCACCGAGTTCTCGGTGGACCCGGTCGACGTGGGGTTCATCGTGGTGCTGGCGGCGGTGTTCGCCGTGGTGGCATCGATCTGGCCGGCCTACAAGGCCAGCCGCCTCGAGGTCCTCGAAGCCATCGGCACCGAGTAGGCCCGCGGGTTCGCCCCGGAGGCCGTCGCTCAGGCGTCGGGCGACCCGCCGGCGTCGGTGCTTGGCGTCGAACCCGCGGTGTCGGGGTCGCCCATGGCGTAGAAGGCGCCACCCCGGGCCCCCACGAAGATGCGTCCCTGGAACACGGTGGGCGTGGACTCCACGCAGCCCTCGAGCTGCACGTTCCACAGCTCCGGCGGCTCCACCCGGGGGTTCGACAGGTCGAAGCCGTGCAGCACGCCGTTGCAGTCGCCCTGCACCCACACGTCGTCGACCACCACGGGAGACGACCACGTGGGGCCGGGCAGCTTCTTCTCCCACAGGATCTCGCCGGTCACCTGGTGCACGGCCACGATGCGCCCGCTGTCGGTGGGGGCGATCACCACCCCCTGGTGCAGCGCCGGCGTGGCCCACATGCCGTGGTCGTCGGCCACCGACCACACCACCGGGTCGTCGGGCTTGCGGGGGTCGAGCTTGACGAGCTGCCCCACCTCGGTGTTGCGCGAGCTGCTGGACCCGCGCTCCACCTCCTGAGCCACGTAGAGGTAGCCCTCCCGGTCGATCACGATGGAGGCGTCGGTGTCGTCGCCGGTCCAGAACCGGAACGTGCGCTCGGGGTCGCGGCCCTCCTTCAGCCCGGAGATGTCCCACCCCTGCACGAGTCCGCCCGAGTTGGTGAAGTAGAGGGTGTTGCCGGAGATGGCCACCGAGTTCTCGATCGAGACGTCGTTCACCCGAGAACCCGAACCGCTGAGCGCGGAGGTGAGCTCCTGGTCCCAGCCGGGGGCGTTGAAGACCAGCTCGGGGGCCACGGTCACGGTGCCGTCGGCGGCGTAGCCCCGGTTGAGCTTCACGATGTGGATCTGGGAGTTCTCGCCGCCCTGGAACAAGAAGTCGTCGATCACGAGGGGCGAGCCGTCCCAGTCGTCGTTCCACTTGGTGGGCGACACGGCATCGTCGGTGAGCTCCCACAGGCTCTCGGGCTCGCCGTTCGCCCGGTCCAGGGCGATCACGTGGAAGTTGGCCCGGCTCCCGGAGTAGAGCAGCGGGTACCCGTCGGGGTCCCGGGTGACCGACCCCTTCACGATGTCGCCGATGTCGAACGGGCTGAGGATGTCGGAGCCGTCGGTGGCGTCGAGGAAGTGGATGCTCTTGTCGTAGGCACCGAAGGTCACCCAGGTGCGGCCGTCCTCCAGCCAGACCGCGGGCTGACCGGTCCAGCCGGTGCCGCACCACGTCTTGGACTGGCCGCCCACCGATGACTCGCCGCACATGCCGCCGCTCTCGGGGTAGCGCCAGAGGATCTCGGGGGCCTCGGGCACGGGGCCCAGGCCGTAGTACGAGCGGGTGGGGTTGCCCCGGAAGGTGAGCTGGCCCACCACCTCCGAGCTCCACGGCAAGCCCGACGAGGCCGGGTCGACCCACCCGTCGAACGGCGCCGAGGTGGGCGGGGCCAGGCCGGGGGCGGCCGTGGTGGAGCTGACCGGCTCGGTGCCGTCGGTGGCGGCCCGGTCGCCGTCGGACCCGCCGTCGCCCGTGAGCGCTGACACGGCCACGCCCAGCACCACCAGCACCGCGACCACACCGCCGCCCACGACCAGCCGTCGACGGAGGACCTCGCGGTCCTGCGCGGTGCGCCGCCGGCGGTCCTGGCGACTGGCGGCGGCCAGGCCGGCCACGGTGGAGGCGGCGGCCGACTGCGGCTCGAGTGCGGGGGACGGTCCCCGCGGCGCGGCGGGCCCGCCGGGCCCACGGGCCGCTCGGGCCCCGGTCGGCGCGGCACCGGGCTTCGGGATGCCCACGGCCGAGCGGGGTCCCGCCGGCGCGGCAGCGTGGCGGGGGCCACCGGTCGGAGTGGTGCCGGTCGGGGTGGCACCGGTGGGCCTGGTACCGGTCGAAGGGATGCCACCGGGGGGTGCGGTCGGCGGCCGTCGGGGCCCCGGGGGTCGCGGGGACCCACCCGCGGCGCCGGGGGGCGGCCCGGCACCGGGCCCATCGCCGGGACGGGGAGGCCGTCGAGGGCCGGACCGGGGCGGGGGCTGGGGACTCACCCGACCAGCGTAGGGACCCGGCGTGGAGCCGACGGATCACCCACCCGCCGACCTGCCGGTCCTCGGCGCGGAGGGCCCGACGTCACAGCCGGGGGGTACCCGTGATGGAATCGTGGGCCGCCGACAGGCGTTGCAACCTTGTTGGGCCCAACCGCCCACCGTGTCTGCCCCCGCTTCCCCAGGACCCCCGATGTCGCGTTCCCGCTCCCGCTTCCTGCCCGCCCTGCTCACGGGCGTCGGTCTGGTGGTGGCGATCGTGGTGGCCCAGTCCCTCTCGCTCCTGCCCCGGTTCTCCAACCCGGTGAAGGAGAAGGAGGTCGACCGCACCGGTCCGGCGCTGATGCTGTCGCTCGAGGATCTCGCCGACCTGCACGCGTCGACGGGCAACCTGCAGGTGCTGGTGGACCGCGAGATCGACGTGAACTGGCTGCCGGGGATCCTGGCCGGCGAACGGCTCGTCTACCAGGCCGTCGGGTCGGTCGACGGCGTGGTCCGGCTGTCGGAGGTGACCTCGCGGATCACCGTCGACGAGCAGACGGGCGAGCGGGTGGTCACCTTCACGGTGCCGCCGGCCGAGCTGTCGGAGGTGCAGCTCGACCTCGAGCAGTCGAAGGTGGTGGAGAGCGACACCGGCCTCTTCAACCGGGTCGCCGACTTCTTCAGGGACAACCCGGGCGAGCTCCAGGAACTGCAGCGCATGGGCAGCGAGAAGATCGAGGCCGCCGCACTGGAGGCCGGTGTGCTCGACCGGGCCGAACAGAACGCCCGCGAGACCCTCACCGACCTGGCCCTGCGAGCGGGCGCCGACGCCGTGGTGGTCGAGTTCGTGGAGCCCGCCGAGGAGACCACCACCTCCCGTCCCGCCGCCTGACCCACGACGCCACCCGGGTCCGGATCGCTCTCCCCGCACCCCGCCGTTCTGGCGTACCTGAGGTCCGGGGGGTGGGGCCGGCCTCAAGTACGCCAGATCGGTGGGTGGGTCACGGAGCGGGGAGGCTCCAGTCGACGGGGTCGCGACCTGCCGCCACGAGCGCGGCGTTGGCTCGGGAGAACGGCCGGCTGCCGAAGAAGCCGTTGTGGGCCGACAACGGCGACGGGTGGGCCGACTCGATCACCACGTGACGGGACCGGTCCACCAACGCCCGCTTCTTGCGGGCGTGCGCGCCCCACAAGGTGAACACCACGGTCTCGGGCTTGGCGGACACGGCGCGGATCACCTGGTCGGTGAACACCTCCCAGCCGTGGCCCTGGTGCGAGGCCGCGGCGCCGGCCCGCACCGTGAGGGTGGTGTTGAGGAGGAGCACGCCACGGCGGGCCCACGGCGTGAGATCGCCCGAACGCGGGATCGGCAGGCCCAGGTCGTCGTTGAGCTCGCGGTAGACGTTTCGTAGCGACGGCGGGAGAGGCACGCCCTCGGGCACCGAGAAGCACAGGCCGTGGGCCTGCCGGGGTCCGTGGTAGGGGTCCTGGCCCAGGATCACCACCTTGACCTGGGCGAGTGGCGTGAGGTGGAGGGCCGCGAAGACGTCGCCGGTGGCCGGGTACACCGGTCCGGCCTCGCGCTCCGCGGCCACGAACGACTGCAGCTCCTGCCAGTAGGGCTGGTCGAGCTCGTCGCGGAGCACCGGGTTCCAGTCGGTCGGCGCCATCACCGAGACGGTACCGAGCGGACGGGACCGGGGCGGGTACGGGTGGACGAACGTCGGTGAGGGTGTGACACGTTGTCGTGATCGGTGTGTGCGGCCGGTCCGCCGGCGGTGACCGAAAGGACCTCAAGCCCACCGACGAGCGCGACGATGGTTGCTGGGAGAAGTATTCCCCTCCCCCCCAGGCTCCCCCCATGCCCCCGTTCCCCCTGCTTCGACGCGCCCTGGTGGCGGGCGCGCTGACCATCACCGCGACCGCAACCGCCGGCACCGCCTTCGGCCCGGCTCGCCCGGTCACGGCCGCACCGGCGGTCCGCTCGGTGGCGCGATCAGCCACCCCGGCGCAGCGTGACTCGGTCCGTCGCCTCTACCGCGCCTACTTCCTCCGGGACCCCGATGCCGCCGGCCACGGGTACTGGGCCGGCGAGTACGCGTCGGGCCGCCGCACGCTGACCGCGATCTCGGAGTTCTTCTCGCGGTCCGGCGAGTTCATCGGTCGCTACGGGTCACTCGGCGACCCGCAGTTCGTCACCCTCGTGTACCGCAACGTGCTGGGCCGGCCTCCCGACCAGGCCGGCCAGGACCACTGGGCGGCGCGGCTGCGCGGGGGCATCGGTCGCGGCGCGGTCATGGTCGGGTTCAGTGAGTCACCCGAGTTCCAGCGGCGAACCGGGACCCGTCCACCTGGTCCGGCAACCCCGGCGTGGACCACCGAACTGCTCAGCCTGGTCAACGCCGAACGGGCACGACAGGGCCGCGGTCCCTTGCTCTGGTGCCCCCGGCTCGCCAGCGCCGCACAGGGCCACAGCGACCACCAGGCCCGGACGGAGACGATGACCCACGTCGGAGCGGGCGGCACCGACCACGGGGTGCGCATCAGCCAGGCCGGCTACCAGTGGACGTGGTCCGGTGAGAACGTGGCCCGGGGCGGTCCCGAGTTCGGCGTCGACGCGATCTTCCAGGCCTGGCTGGCGTCCAGCTCCCACCGGTCCAACGTCTTGCACCCGGCCTACGTGCACATGGGCGCGGCCCGCACCGCGGGTTCCAACGGCGACCTGTACTGGACCCAGGTGTTCGGGTCGGGCGGCGTCTGCTGACCCAGCCTCGGGCGGCGACGGAACCGGGCCGGTGGGGTCAGACCGCCAGGGTGATGGCTCCGTCGGCGTCGGCATCGACGGTCACCGTGGCCCCGTCGGTCACCTTGCCCTCCAGCACCTGCAGGGCGAGCCGGTCGCCGATCTCCCGCTGGATGACCCGCTTGAGGGGACGGGCACCGAAGGCCGGATCGAAGCCCTCGGCGGCCAACGCCCGCTCGGCGGCGTCGGTGACCACGAGGCTGATGCGCCGCTCGGCCAGGCGTTCCCGCAGGCCCTGCAGCTGGATGCCCACGATGTGGGACAGATCCGCTTCGTCGAGGGCCCGGAACCGCACGATCTCGTCGATGCGGTTCACGAACTCGGGCTTGAACAGGGTGAGCGGATCGCCGGGGTGGTTCGACGTCATGATCAGCACGGTGTTGGTGAAGTCGACCGTGCGACCCTGACCGTCGGTCAGCCGCCCGTCGTCGAGCACCTGCAGGAGGATGTTGAACACGTCGGGGTGGGCCTTCTCGATCTCGTCGAGCAGGATCACCGCGTAGGGACGCCGGCGCACGGCCTCGGTGAGCTGGCCGCCCTGGTCGTAGCCCACGTAGCCGGGGGGCGCACCCACCAACCGCGACACGGCGTGCTTCTCCATGTACTCGCTCATGTCGATGCGGACCATGGCCCGCTCGTCGTCGAAGAGGAAGTCGGCCAACGTGCGGGCCAGCTCGGTCTTGCCCACACCGGTGGGGCCGAGGAAGAGGAACGAGCCGATGGGCCGGTGCGGGTCGGACAGGCCGGCCCGACTGCGGCGGATGGCGTTGGCCACGGCCACCACGGCCTCGTGCTGGCCCACCACCCGCTCGTGGAGGACGTCTTCCATGCGGACGAGCTTGGCCATCTCGCCCTCCATGAGCCTGCTCACCGGGACGCCGGTCCACTTGGAGACGATCTCGGCCACGTCCTCCTCGTCGACCTCCTCCTTGAGCATCTGCTCGGTGCCCTGCAGCTCCGACAACCGGGCCGTGGCCTCGTCGACCTGGCGCTCGAGCTGGGGGATCTGGCCGTAGCGGATCTCGGCCGCCTTCTCGAGGTCGGCCTCGCGCTCCACCTCGCCGCGCTTGGCCTCGAGCTGCTCCTTGAGCTCGCGGATCTGGGCGATGGCGTCCTTCTCACCCTGCCAGTGGGCCTTCATGGCCATCGACTGCTCCTGCAGGTCGGCCAGCTCCTTGTCGAGCGCGGCCAGCCGCTCCACGGAGGCGTCGTCGGTCTCCTTAGCCAGCGCCACCCGCTCGATCTCCAGCTGACGGATGCGCCGTTCGACCACGTCGATCTCGGTGGGCAGCGAGTCGATCTCGATGCGGAGCTTGGAGCCGGCCTCGTCGACCAGGTCGATGGCCTTGTCGGGCAGGAACCGCCCGGTGATGTAGCGGTCCGACAGCACGGCCGCCGCCACCAGCGCGGCGTCCTGGATGCGCACGCCGTGGTGCACCTCGTAGCGCTCCTTGAGGCCGCGCAGGATGGCGATGGTGTCCTCGACGGTGGGCTGGCCCACGTAGACCTGCTGGAACCGACGCTCCAGCGCGGCGTCGGACTCGATGAACTTGCGGTACTCCTCGAGGGTGGTGGCCCCGATGAGGCGCAGCTCGCCCCGGGCGAGCATGGGCTTGATCATCTGGCCGGCGTCCATGGCGCCCTCGGCCTTGCCGGCCCCCACGATGGTGTGCAGCTCGTCGACGAAGGTGATCACCTCGCCCTCGGCGTCGGTGATCTCCTTGAGCACGGCCTTGAGCCGCTCCTCGAACTCGCCGCGGTACTTGGCGCCGGCCACCAGGCTGCCCATGTCGAGGCTGATGAGGCGCTTGTTCTTGAGCCCCTCGGGCACGTCGCCCTCGACGATGCGACGGGCCAGGCCCTCCACGATGGCGGTCTTGCCCACACCGGGCTCACCGATGAGCACCGGGTTGTTCTTGGAGCGGCGCGACAGCACCTGGATGGTGCGGCGGATCTCCTCGTCTCGCCCGATGACGGGGTCGAGCTTGCCGCGGCGCGCCGCCTCGGTGAGGTCACGTCCGTACTTCTCCAGGGCCTGGTACTGGTCCTCGGGGTTCTGGCTGGTGACCCGATGGCTGCCCCGCACGTCCCGCAGGGCGGTGAGGACCTGCTCGCGGGTGAGCCCGATGCGGTCGGCGAGGGCGAGGAGCAGGTGCTCGGTGGAGAGGTACTCGTCGGTGAGCTCGGCCCGGGCGGCGTCGGCGGCGTCGATCACCGCGGCGAGGTCGCGGGACAGGCGGGCTTCGGACCCGTAGGCCTTGGGCAGCTTGGCCAGGGCGTCCTCGGTGCGGTTGCGCAACGAGGTGGGCGACGAGCCCACCTTCTCGAGGATGGGCAGCACCACGCCCTCGGACTGTCCGAGCAGCGCGGCGAGGAGGTGGTCGGGGGTGACCTCGGGGTTGTTGTCGGCGGCGGCTCGCGACACGGCCGCGTTCACCGCCTCCTGGGTCTTGAGGGTCCAACGGTTCGGGTCCATCGCCATGGCTCCAGGCTACGACCGCTCGTCAAAGTTGACAACCATCGACTCAGGTTTCCTCAGCCCCTCGCCGCCCGAGGCGGCGGCTGTCGCCCGGTGCCACCGGGGCCGGCACGCGCTACCTTGACCGATCAGTCAAGCGGTTGATCGGCACCGTCCGATCGGCCAGCGCCGCCCGGGCCACCCGGGCACGAAGGGACGTCCGGGTACCCGGGCACGAAGGGACACGCCATGAGCGACCAGCCGACCGTCGAGGAGTTCGCCGAGGAGGCGCGGGCCTTCCTCGACGCCCACGCCGAACTCCGGGTCACCGACGCCAAGCCGTTCACCTGGGGCGACGGCGACGACGACCTCAGCCTGTTCGAGGAGGTCGACCGAGAAGCGGAGCAGGTCCAGATCGCCGAGGCCAAGCGCTGGCGGGCCGCTCGCTACGACGCCGGCTTCGGCTGGATCACCGGGCCCACCGAGTACGGCGGCCGGGGCCTGGGCAAGGGCCACGAGCGGGCCTACGCCTCGCTGGAGTCTCGGTACGTGCTGCCCAAGACCAACTTCTTCGGCATCGGCCTGGGCATGGTGGCGCCCACGATCCTGGCCCACGCCCAAGATCACGTGAAGGCCCGCTACCTGCCCAAGATGTACCGCGGCGACCTCATCGGCGCCCAGCTCTTCAGCGAGCCCGGGGCCGGGAGCGACCTGGCCAGCCTCACCACCAAGGCCGAGCGCGACGGCGACGAGTGGATCATCACCGGCCAGAAGGTCTGGACGTCGGGCGCCCACTACTCCGACATCGGCGAGGTGATCTGTCGCACCGACCCCGACCTGCCCAAGCACCGCGGCCTCACCGGCTTCGTCATCGACATGCACGCGCCGGGCGTGGAGGTCCGGCCGCTGCGCCAGATGACCGGCGGGGCCGCGTTCAACGAGGTGTTCTTCGACGGCCTGCGGGTGCCCGACGACCACCGCCTCGGCGACGTCAACGGCGGCTGGGCGGTGGCGCTCACCACCCTGCTCAACGAGCGCGCCTCCATCGGCGCCGGCTCCGGGGGCGGCGGTCTGGGCGGTCTGGGCAACGCGGCGCGCCTCATCGAGATGCTCCGCCACTTCGACCTGGACCGCGACCCGCTGCTGCGCCAGGAGCTCGCCGCCGTGTACAGCGGCTTCCAGGTGGCCAAGTGGAACGGCCAGCGGGCCATGGACAAGGTCAAGGCCGGCCAGGCCCCCGGCCCCGAGCTGTCCGGCGCCAAGCTGTCGCTCACCCGCAACCTGCAGGCCGTGGCCGAGTTCGCCGGCCACGTGCTCGGCCCGCGCATGGTGGCCGACACCGGCGAGTGGGGCACCTACGCCTGGGGCCAGTTCGTGTGCGGCGTGCCCGGCATGCGGGTGGCCGGTGGCACCGACGAGGTGCTGAAGAAGATCATCAGCGAACAGGTGCTGGGCCTTCCCAAGGACGTCGGCATCGACACCACCAGCCCCTTCAAGGACCTCCCCAAGAGCTGACCAGCTCCCCCAGGCCTGCGACGGTCAGGTCGACGCCGGCGCCACCTGGAGGGGGACGTCGTGGGACCACGGTTGGTGCTCCACCAGGTCCTGGGCCTTCACGTGGCCCTCGGCCAGCTGGCCGCGGGCCGGGTCGACCACCCGCCAGTGCAGGTCGGGGGCGGCGATGGGCTGGGACTCCAGGAACACGCACCGCAGGTCGCCCGGCTCCAGCGGGCACCGGGCCGCGATCGAGGCCAGCAACTGCTCGTGGTGCAGGTGGCCCTCGCCGAAGTTCCAGCCCAGTGCGGTGGCCGCCATCAGCTCGCCGTCGAGCAGCACCAGCCCGTGATCGGCATCGACCGGGTCCAGTTGCGCCAGGCCGTCGGGGTCGTCTCGAAGCACGTGGGCCAGCACCGAGTTGAGGGCCCGGCCCTGGAGGTGCATGGACCGGAAGGCCTGGCCCCGCGCCATCGTGACCGGCGCCAGCTCCGGCCCCACGAAGGTGTCGACCTGATCGAGGTACGAGGGGATCGGGCTCACCAGCGACGCGTGGATGCGCTGGTACACGCCGGGCTTGAAGATCCACACGCTGGCCGCCCAGTTCCCGGCGTAGTAGCGCATCGACGGCAGGAACGACGCCTTCGCCGGCCACCGGTTGCCCACCACCGGCACCGCCACCACGCACACCAGCAGGAGGGCGATGAGCACGGGCGAGTCGATCTCCCAGAACCGCACCTCGCTGTGGTGGCCGAACAGGCTGAGCGCCGAGAAGACGAAGAAGATGTTCCACTCCAGCGGCACCCCGAGCGGGAAGCTCGACAAGATCCCGAGGTGGAAGCAGACCATCACCACCAGGGCGACGGTGGTGACCCGACCCCCGGTGCTGAAGGCCAGCACCAACGGCGCCGTGTACTCGACCACGGTGGCGCCGTGGGCGATGAACGCCGACAGCTTCGAACTGCGCATGTCGGTGGGGTGGTCGCGGTAGAGGGCCTTGCGGAACCGGTCCGAGAAGTTGAGCGGGTGGTTGCTCAACATCGCCGTCATCACGCTGGGGAAGTGGTGGTTCAGCTTGGAGGTGGCCGCCCCCATCCACAGCGCCAGCTGGATCGCCTTGGCCCCGGCCAGACCGTCGGCCGGCCAGAGGAACACCGCGGTGGTCAGCAGGTAGTGCTCGGCCCGGGCTGCCAGGAACACCGTCTTGTCTCGCAGGCCGAGCAGCACGCCGAGGATCACGATGGGCCAGATCACCGGGCCGTCGATCGGGGAGGAGAACAGGGCCCGCACCCCCGACCCCAACAGGGCCGCGTAGAGGAGCACGTCGACCACGGTTCGGCTGTCTCCGGCGGTCAACGGCACCCAGGCGAACGGGCGGAGGCGGACGGTGCCCTTGCGCAGGAAGAACGCCACGGCCGTGAACGGCGGGTTCATGCGGCCGGTGAGCGGGCCGCTCCCGCAGCCCAGGCCGATCACCTCCCAGAGCAGCGTCCAGATCACCGCCTTCTGGAACACGATGGGTTCGAACCACCAGTCGCCCACCTCGGTGACCCCGCCGATGCCCGGCGTGAGCGATGCCACCCCGATGAAGCCGCCCACGTAGACGACCAGCTTCACCACGTAGAAGAGGTAGGCCACCGGCGGGATGCCGAACCCCCGCAGCGACCAGTCGACGCACATCGCCTGCAGCCGCTCGAAGTACGGGCGGCGGGCCCACTCGTCGATGTCGAAGTCCGGCAGCACCGGTTCGGTGAAATTCCCCATGGGTCGTCATGTTGACCCATGGCGCACGGGCACGCGTGCCCGTGCGCGCTGGTCGGCGACCGGCGATCAGGGGGTGCGGCGGCGCTTGCCCTCGTAGAGGACCACGGACTGGCGCACGGGGACCAGGTCGGCGCGGTGGCGGCGCTCGACCTCGGCCACCTGGGCCCGGGCCCGGGCCTCCACCTGGGCGAGCTGGTGGCGGAGGTCGCGGTTCTCCTGCTCGAGCTCCAGCACCCGCTGGACGCCGGCGAGGTTCAGGCCTTCGTTGGTGAGCTCCTGGATGCGCAGGAGCAGCGCGATGTCGAGGTCGCTGTAGCGGCGGCTGCCACCCGCGGTGCGAGCCGGTTCGAGCAGGCCCTTGCGCTCGTAGATCCGCAGGGTCTGGGGATGCACCCCGGCGAGCTCGGCCGCCACCGAGATCACGTAGACGGCGTGCTGTGGTGATCGGGACACGTGTGACCTCCTCACCCGTCCACCCGCAGGTGCTGACGGGGCGACTCGGTGGCCGCGGCGGCGAGGGCTTCGACGGCCTCGCGCTCGGCCGGAGACAGCTTGGCAGGCACGGCCACCTCGACGGTGACCAGGAGGTCTCCAGTGCCCTTGGACGAGGCCACGCCGCGGCCCTTGACCCGCATGGTGCGCCCCGACGGGGTGCCTTCGGGTATCCGCAGTTTGACCGTGCCGCCACCGATGGTGGGCACCTCGATCGTGGCACCGAGCGCGGCCTCGGCGAAGGTGACCGGCACCGTGAGCTTGAGGTTGCGGCCGTCCATGCGGAACAACGGGTGAGCCGCCACCCGACAGGTGACGTAGAGGTCTCCGGCCGGTCCGCCGTTGCGGCCGGGATCGCCCCGGCCCTTGAGCCGGATCCGCTGGCCGTCGCGCACCCCGGCCGGGATGCGCACGTTCACCTCGCGGGGACGGCGCTCCACGCCGGTACCCCGGCAGTTGTGGCACGGGGTGTCGATGACCGACCCCCGCCCCGCACAGCCCGGACAGGGGCGCGACGTGGCGAAGAAGCCCTGGTCGTCCTCGACCGAACCCCGACCCCCGCAGGTGGGGCAGGGCCGCGGGACGGTACCGGGCTCGGCCCCGATGCCGGCGCACACCGAACAGGCGGCGTCGCTCACCAGGTGCAGGCTGGTGGTGATGCCCTCGACCGCGTCGGTGAAGTTGAGGTGCATCTCCGCCTCGAGGTCTCCGCCCCGCTGCGGCCCGCTGCCCCGGGACCGGCCGGGCCGTCCCCGGCCACCGCCGCCGAACAGGTTGCCGAGGACGTCACCGAAGCCCCCGGCGCCGCCGAGGTCGTCCATGGTGAAGGTGTAGCCACCCGGCCCCCCCGCCCCACCGAAGCCAGCGCCGGGACCACCCGGTCCACCCGGACCGCCGAACGCGCCCAGGGGACCGAGTCGGCGGACCTCGTCGTACTCCTGGCGCTTCTCGGCGTCGCCGATCACGTCGTAGGCGGCGGAGATCTCCTTGAACCGCTCTTCGGCGGCGGGATCGCCGGGCTTGGCGTCGGGGTGGTTCTCCCGCGCCAGCTTGCGGTACGCCTTGGTGACCGTCTTGGCGTCGGCGGTCTCGGGCACGCCGAGGACCTTGTAGTAGTCCTTCTCGAACCACTCACGTTGTGGGGCCATGGTCGATCACCTCCTCCGGATCGGCTCGTGGGCGGACACCGGCCCGGGGCCGGGTCAGCCCCGGACCTTGACCATGGCGGGTCGCACGACGCGGCCCTTCCAGCCGTAGCCGGCGCGCATCACCTCCGACACCACCGTGCCGTCGTCTCCCTCGGCCGCGGGTTCGTGCAGGACGGCCTCGTGGCGGTTGGGGTCGAACGCCTCGCCCACCGGGTCGATGCGCTCCAGGCCCTCCTTCTGCAGGGTGCCCAGGAGGGCGGCGTGCACGGGACCGACCTCTTGCGAACCGTGCACGACGGCGGCTTCGCAGGCGTCGAGCACGGGGAGGAGCTTGTCGACCAACGCCTCGACGGCCCGGGCCGAATCGTCGGCCACCTGCTTGGCGGCCCGCTTGCGGTAGTTCTCGAAGTCGGCCTGGTTGCGGCGCAGCGCATCGAGGTACTCGTCCCGGGCCCCCACCGTGGTCTCCAGGACCTCGATCAGCTCCTCGACGGTGGCCGACTGGGGATCGACCCCGAGCGGGGAGCCGCCGGTGGCCGGCGGCCCGTCGCCGCCGACCCGCTCGGCATCGGAGCCGTTCGGAGCGTCGAGATCGTCGACCCCGGGGGGGCCGAGCGGGTCCTCGACGCCGGTGGCGTCGGTGTCGGGGCCGTCGGTCACGAGGCGTCCTCGTCGTCGATCACCTCGGCGTCGACCACGTCGTCGTCGTCGGCCGAGGTGGCACCGGCCCCCGTGGAGGCGTCGTACTGCCCGGCGCCCTCGGAGGCCGTGGCCTCGTAGAGCTTCTGGGTGAAGGCCTGCGACGTGGAGGTGAGGTCCTCGAGACCCGCCTTGATGGCCTCGACGTCGGACCCGGCCAGGGCGTCCTTGAGCTTGGCGAGCGACGCCTCGGCGGCGTCCTTCTCGGCGCCGGGCACCTTGTCGCCCTGCTCCTTGAGCACCTTCTCCACGCTGTAGACGAGGGAGTCGGCCTGGTTGCGGACGTCGGCCTCTTCGCGACGTTGGGCGTCCTCGGCCGCGTGGGCCTCGGCGTCCTTCACCATCTGGTCGATCTGATCCTTGGACAGCGACGACTGGCCGGTGATGGTCATCGACTGCTCCTTGCCGGTGCCCTTGTCCTTGGCCGACACGTGCACGATGCCGTTGGCATCGATGTCGAAGGTGACCTCGATCTGGGGCACCCCGCGGGGGGCGGGCGGCAGGTCGACGAGCTTGAACTTGCCCAGGGTCTTGTTGAACTGGGCCATGTCGCGCTCGCCCTGCAGGACGTGGATCTCCACCTGGGACTGGTTGTCGTCTGCCGTGGTGTAGGTCTCGGTGCGCTTGGTGGGGATGGTGGTGTTGCGCTCGATGAGCTTGTGCATCACCCCACCCTTGGTCTCGATCCCGAGCGACAGCGGCGTGACGTCGAGCAGGAGGATGTCCTTCACCTCGCCCTTGAGCACGCCGGCCTGCACGGCGGCGCCCACCGCCACCACCTCATCGGGGTTGACCGACTTGTTGGGGTCGCTGCCGGTCATCTCCTTCACCAGTTCGGTGACGGCGGGCATCCGGGTGGACCCACCGACCAGGACCACGTGGTCGATCTGGCCCTGGGTGAGGCCGGCGTCCTTGATGGCCTGCTCGAAGGGCTTGCGGGTGCGCTCCAGCAGGTCTGCCGTGAGCTCCTGGAACTTGGCCCGACTCAGGTTGACGTCGAGGTGGAGCGGGCCGGAGTCGGTGGCGGTGATGAAGGGCAGGTTGATCTGGGTGGACTGCACCTGCGACAGCTCGATCTTGGCCTTCTCGGCCGACTCCTTGAGGCGCTGCACGGCCATGTTGTCCTTGGACAGGTCGACGCCGTGGTCGCCCTTGAACCCCTCGACCAGCCAGTCGATGACCTTCTGGTCCCAGTCGTCGCCACCCAGGTTGGTGTCGCCGTGGGTGCTCTTCACCTCGAACACGCCGTCGGCGATCTCCAGCACCGACACGTCGAAGGTGCCGCCGCCGAGGTCGAACACCAGGATCGTCTGCTCGGCGTTCTCCTTGTCGAGCCCGTAGGCCAGCGCGGCCGCGGTGGGCTCGTTGATGATGCGCAGGACCTCGAGGCCGGCGATCTGGCCGGCCTCCTTGGTGGCGGTGCGCTGCGCATCGTCGAAGTAGGCGGGCACGGTGATGACGGCCTGGTTGACGGTGTCTCCCAGGTAGGCCTCGGCGTCGCGCTTGAGCTTCATGAGCGTGCGGGCCGAGATCTCCTGCGCGGTGTAGGCCTTGCCGTCGATGTCGATCGACCAGTTGGTGCCCATGTGGCGCTTCACGGAGCGGATGGTGCGATCGGGGTTGGTGATGGCCTGGCGCTTGGCCACCTCGCCCACGAGCACCTCGCCGTTCTTGGCGAAGGCGACCACCGACGGCGTGGTGCGCGACCCCTCGGCGTTGGGGATCACGATGGGATCGCCGGCCTCGAGGACGCTGACGACCGAGTTGGTGGTGCCGAGGTCGATTCCGACGGCCTTGGGCATGGCGGTGCTCCTGTGGTTGGCTGCGCTCGCACGCATGATGTGATGGGGGCAATGATAAAACCTGAGCGTCTGATTATCAACCTTGGGGGAACATCGCTCCCCGGCGCCGATGGGGCACACCGGTCCGGACCACCGACCCCGGGGCACCGGTCGGGTGTACGTTGCGGGCGCCGGGGCCGGACGGGCCCCCCACGAAAGGACCGGGCCGTGAAGCGAGCCAGCGGAATCCTGCTCTCCCTCCTCCTCCTCACCGGTGCCGCCGCCTGCGGCAGCGACGACGACGCCGGGGACGACACCACCACCACCGAAGCGGCGGCCGGCACCGAGACCACGGCCGGCGAGGACACCGACACCACCGGGAGCAGCTCCGGCGACATCGAGAACGCCGAGGTGGCCGACTACTGCGAGCAGGTCGACGCGTTCATCGAGGAGTACGCCGACGTGCTCGCCGATCCCGCCGGCAACGCGGAGCGGGCCATGGAGATGCTCGAGCCCGCCCAGGAGCTGCTCGACGCCGCCACCGCGCTGGACCCCGCCGAGCTCTCGCCCGACGACGTCACCGCCCTGAACGACTGCGCCCAGAAGCTCACCGAGGCCCAGTCGCCGTCCTAGACCAGGTCACGACGCCTCGTGCCCGCATCGCCGCCGCCGGGGTTGCGCCATCGGTAAGGTCTCGCCTGCGGCCACCGTGGCCGCAAGACATGACGGGAAAGGATGCGCTCCATGAAGCGTGTACTCGGTTTTTTCTTGGCGTTCCTGCTGCTCACCGGCGGGGCCGCGGCCTGCAGTGACGACGACAAGGACGACACCTCCTCGGAGACCACCGCTGCGGCTGAGGGCGGCGACACCGAGACGACCGCCGACGAGGGTGGCGACAGCGGGAGCGGCAACGCCGACGTGGCCGCCTACTGCGAGGCCGTCGAGGCCTACGTGGCCAAGGCCAAGGAGGTCATGAGCGACCCGGCTTCGGCCGACGCCTCCACCCTGGCCGCCGAAGGCCAGGAGCTCACCGAGCAGGCCACCGACCTCGCCAGCGCCGACCTCAGCGCCGAGGATGCCCAGGCCGTGGCCGACTGCAGCCAGGAAGCCGCCTCCGCCCTCACCGGCAACTGAACCGACCCCTGGCCCACCGGCCAGGGCCAGCGCAACCTGGGTGCCCCGTGCCGAAAGCGGCACGGGGCACCGTCGCGCCGGGGCCACGCCAAGCCAGGGCCGGGGGTCAGGTCAGGTCAGGTCAGGTCAGATCGTGCGAGGGCCGGCTAGGCGGGGTCCGTGATCTCGGCACCGTCCAGGCCGTCGACGAGCAGCACCCGCTGACCCGCGCCGGTCACCACCACGGCCTGGTAGGAGCGGTGACCGTCGCGGGCGACGGCTCGGAAGACCAAAGGGTTCGCATCCGAGGTCCGGAAGCCGTTGGCCCAGAGGTCGAGGACGCCAGCGCCCACCACCTCCTGGTGGTCACCCAGGATCAGGATGCACGCGGGGTCCAACGCCACCGGCACCCGACCTGCGAGGTCGATCCCCCCCTCCAGCTGCGCAGGGCGCGTCGCGGTGGCGAGGCCGCCATCGGCCGACGGCAGGTCGTCCACCGGGATGCGTTGCCCGAGCAGCCCGCAGTCGGCATCCCAGCGAGGTGAGAACGGGTACTGGCCCGCAGCGCGGAGCTCCTCGACCGATGCCGGCGAACGACCGAACCGGAGCATGAACTCCAGGTCATCGTCCACGCCGAGCCGAAGGGCGACGGCCCCGAGGTCCTGCAAGGTCCGGCCGTCTTCGAGCGCCCGCCGATGCGCCGAACCCGCCGCCCACGACGGGATCAGCAGCGGGAGCACCACGACCGCCGAGGCGGCGGCCAGCGTCACCCGACGCACGGCCGGAGCCCGGTCGGCGGTGAAGCCGAGGACGGCCCCGCGGTAGCCGTGCACCAGAAGGGCGACCAGTCCCACCCAGAACAGCGCGGCCAGCGACTGGTAGCGATTGGGTTCACCGCCGAGGAAGTTCGGCCGGCCGTAGACGATGAAGGCGCAGGACGCCACGCCGTAGGTGGTCAGTCCGGCCCACGGGGCGGCTGCCTCGACCCGACGAGCGACCGCCCATGCGACGAGGGGAACCGCCACTGCGAGTGCGACATAGCCCACCAGGCGTCCGGCCGAGCCGTCGATGCCCACCCCGAAGCCGAGGAGGGTGGCCACGTCACGGAGCAGCTGACCTGGATCGAACGGGATCTCGATGGTCAGGTTCGACTGGGAGGTCCGCACCCAGTTCGCGACCACGAAGCCGGCGACCGGCGCCAGCTCCTTCCACCAGTCCCGCCACGGCCGCCGCACGATGCCGATGACGACCAGCGCGGGCCAGACCGCCATCCCGGTGCCGTAGGACGCGGTCGCCAGCACCCCGAGTGCGAACGCACCCCAGGTCCGGTCGTGCTGTCGGAGCACGATGGCAGCCAGCACGAGCACGTTCGCGGTCAGCCATGCCGCACCGCTCATCGCGAGGACGTAGTTCCAGGCCCCGTTCATGCTGAACAACAAGACGCTGGACAGGATCAGGACGAGAGACCGCTCGGCGAAGGACAAGCGCGAGCGGGCGAGCAGCACCCCGACGGCCACGAGCTGGAGGATGCCCACCAGCAACACGGCGAGGGCGAGCGTGGCGTTCGAGCCGTCGAACAACTGGAGGTTGAGCGCGTAGAGCGACTTGGCGACGAGGAGGGGGTGGTCGTTGTGGCGGACCAGCAGATCGCCCAGATCGACCGACCCATCGGCACGAACCAGACCCCCGAAGATGATCCAGTAGTCGCTGTAGGGCATGGCGCTCACGCCTCGCACCAGCTCGAACATGCGGACGACGGGCACCGCGACCACGACGGCCACCACGCACTGCGCCGCGCGCCGCCGCCAGTCGGGTCGCTCGGGCTCCGCCGCCTGGCGGGAAGCGACGGACGGTTCGACAGGTGCCCCGGGTCGAGTCCCACCCGGTGGTGTTGGCTCGCCCATGGTGGCGTCGAACACTAGCGGGGGCCCAGCGGTCGGGAGGACCCGGCCCGCTCGTGACCCGCGGCCGGGCGTGGCACGATGCGGCCATGGGCGACCCCACCACCGACTTCGTGGCGATGATGACGTTGGAGCCCCACGGGCCCGACACCTACGTGGGCTACGGGCCCCGCTACCCGTGGGGCGGCCTCTACGGCGGCCAGATCGTGGCCCAGGCCCTGCGGGCCGCCGCCGAGACGGTGTCGCCCGAGTTCCGGGTCCACTCGCTGCACGCCTACTTCATCCGACGCGGCGACCACACCGAGCCGGTGCGCTACGAGGTGGACCGGGTTCGCAACGGCCGGTCGTTCGTGACCCGCACGGTCACGGCCCGCCAGGCGGTGGGCGCGATCTTGTCGATGTCGGCGTCGTTCCAGGTCGACGAGACCGCCGTCGACGACCAGACGGCCCAGATGCCAGCCGGGCTCCCCCACCACCGCGACCTCCCCCACGAGTCGTGGACCTCGTTGTTCGAACGGGCCACGGTGCCCGCCGGCGACGTCCTGGGACGGTCGCGGGGCTGGCTTCGCATCAACGGCGACCTCGGCGACGACCCCGTCCTGCACGCCTGCGCGTTCGCCTACATGTCCGACGACTACCCCACCGACGCCGCCGTCTCGCTGCACCCCGACCGGCCAGGGCCCGACGACGCCGACCAGTACCCGTTCGTGGCCTTCAGCCTCGACCACGCCCTCTGGTTCCACCGCCCGATCCGGGCCGATCAGTGGCACCTCACGGCCATGGCCTGCCACGGCCTCATCTCCTCGCGGGGCCTCACCTACGGCGAGGTGTTCACCGAGGACGGTGTGCACGTGGCCTCGGTGGCCCAGGAGGTGTTGATCCGACGACGGCGCGACGGCTGACCGGCCGGTGCCTTCCGGGGTCGTGGGATGCGGACCGGCGCCGTCGTGCGACCGGCCCGCCCGCGCATCGACCGTATGCTCGCCGCCATGACCTCGACCCTGATCCTGCTCCGCCACGGGCAGAGCACGTGGAACGCCGAGAACCTGTTCACCGGCTGGTGGGACGCCGACCTGTCCGACCAGGGCCGGTCGGAGGCATCGGCCGCCGGCGCCCTCATGGCCGAGGCCGGGCTGGCGCCCGACGTGGTGCACACCTCGCTCCAGACCCGGGCCATCCGCACGGCCAACCTGGCCCTCGACGCCATGGGCCTGCTGTGGCTGCCGGTCAAGCGGCACTGGCGGCTGAACGAGCGCCACTACGGCGACCTCACCGGCCAGAACAAGGCCGAGGCCACCGCCAAGTTCGGCGCCGACCAGGTGAAGGTCTGGCGGCGCAGCTACGACACCCCGCCGCCGGCGATCGGCGCCGACAACGCCCACAACCCCAACACCGACCCCCGCTACGCCCACCTCCCCGTCGACGTGCTGCCCACCTCGGAGTGCCTGGCCGACGTCGTCGACCGGATGCTGCCGTACTGGTTCGACGCGATCGTGCCCGACCTCGATGGCGGCGGCACGGTGCTGGTGGCCGCCCACGGCAACAGCCTCCGCGCGCTGGTGAAGCACCTCGACGGCATCAGCGACGAGGACATCTCCGGCCTCGACATCCCCACAGGAGTTCCGCTCGTGTACACACTCGACAGCAACGCCCGACCCACCGAGGCCAAGCCCGTGCTCGACCGTGCCCTCGGTGATCCCGAGGCCATCCGGGCGGCGGCCGAGGCCGTCGCCCGCCAGGCCACGGCGGGTGCGAAGTGAGCCGCCGCCTGGCCGCCGTGGCCCTCTCGCTGGTCCTCGTGCTCGGGGCCTGCGGCTCCGACGACGGTGACGACGTGACCTCCGGTGACGACGTCACCACCACCACGGGGGCCGGATCCGACACCACCGGGAGCGCGACCGACGGCTCGGCCTCGGGTGACTGCCGCACCGCCGAGGAGGCCCGCAGCGCCGAGACGCCCGAGGTCGACGCCCCCACCGAGAAGGCCACCGAGATGGTGGTCACCGACCTCGTCGACGGGTGCGGGGCCGAGATCCCCGAGGGCGCGGTGGTCGAGGTCGAGGTGAACTACCTGGGCAAGGCCCTGTCCACCGGCGACATCTTCGATTCGAGCTTCGAACGCGGCGAGTCGATCTCGTTCCCCGTGGGCGCAGGCCAGCTCATCCAGGGCTGGGACACCGGCCTGGTGGGCATGAAGGAGGGCGGCCGCCGCCAGCTCCTGATCCCCGGCGACCTCGCCTACGGCCCCGCCGGCAGCCCCCCCGACATCGGCCCCGACGACACCCTCGTGTTCGTGATCGACCTGTTGTCGGTCACGGCCTGAACCACGGCCCGACCCACGGCCCCCGGCCGCCGACCGGCGACCGGCGACCCGACGCAGCAGAACCCGGCACGCATCCGCCGCGCTCCGTACACTCCTGCCCCATGGCGTCCCGCGGCAAGCACCTCGAACACCTCGCTGAGATCCCCCTCTTCTCGGCCCTCAGCAAGAAAGACCTCCAGCGGATCGCCAAGGCGTCCAACGAGGTCATCCTCGACGCCGGCACGGTGCTGGCCGAGCAGGGCGACATGGGCCGTGAGGCCTTCGTCATCGTGGAGGGCACCGCCACGGTGAGCCGCAACGGCCGCAAGGTCGGCGCGGTGGGCCCCGGCGACGCCGTGGGCGAGCTGTCGCTGCTCGACCACGGACCCCGCACGGCCCGGGTGGTGGCCGACACCGAGCTCACCGCCCTGGTGCTGAGCGCCCGCGAGTTCGCCGGCGTCATCGAGGAGGTGCCGGGCCTGGCCCACAAGCTCCTCGGCCAGCTCGCATCCCGCGTGCGCGAGCTCGACCGCCAGATCTACGGGTAGGTCCCCCGGCGCGCCGGTCGCCCGGCGCGGTGCCCACGCGGTTTTGACGGTGGTGGAGCAGTCGCGGAAGGCTCGACGCCCTTCGTGCCCGCCGGAGGAACGCGTGTCGCCAGCCCTGCATCCCACCCGAGCGGGTGGCCCGAGACCCCGGACCACGCCGCCACGAACCGGCCATCGTGTCCGCACCGCCGTGGCGGTCGCGGTCGTGGTCCTCGCCACGGCGGCCTGCGAGTGGGTGCCCACCCGCACCTTCGACGCCACCAGCACCCCAGCGTTCTCCCTGCGCTACCTGACCCGCAACGGCGCCGACGGGTACGCGTCCGGTGCTGCAGCCGGGACGGTGCGGCTGGCCGCACCGTCCACCAACCAGGGCACCAACACCCGGCTGGCCTTCTACCCGCCTGCTCAGCCGATGACCGTCGACCACCAGACGTGCGCCACCTGGAGCGACCAGACCGACCTGGGCACCCAGCAGGGCCTGGCCCTGCGGGTGCGCAACGACCTGCCCGAGGGCCGGTGGCGGGCGGTCACCGTGGTCAAGAACGTGGTGTGGGGCGCCAACTGGAACCTGAACGTGCTCACGTGGGACACCCGCGACCCCGCCGGGTGGACCACCCGGGGCTCGGTGGACCTGGCCCGCGTCTTCTGGCCGGGCCAACAGCTCGTGGCGCTGCCGTGGCGGGTGTGCGCCCGGGTCACCGGCGACCTGGTCACGGTCAAGGGTTGGCCGGCCGGAGCGGTCGAGCCGGCCTGGGACGATCCCGTGCACACCGGATCGGTCCGCCTCCCCGCCGGGTGGGTGTACGCGGGCAAGGGCGGCTGGTACCTGGGCCACCTCGCCCCCGGGCACCGCACCACGTTCACCGACCTGGTGCTCGACCGGCTAGCGCTCGACACCACACCCTGACCGCACCACCGACGCGCCGGTCCGCACCATCCGACGCCGACCGGCGCGTTTTCGATGGCACGTGGGGGTCGCGAGTAGGTTTCCGCGTGCTATGGCCACCGACGAGACCACCGCCGATCAGCCCGTCAAGCGCATCAAGCCCCACCACCTGGTGATCGGGCTCGGCGCCGGGATCGCCCTGTTCACCGCCACGTCGGGCGTCGTCCCGCTCATCACCGAGTGGCACGACGAGTCACCCGTGCAACGGCACGTGTTCGCCAACATCCCCAGCGCGGTGAAGCTGGCGTTCTACGTCGTCGTCCCGCTGGTGATCGTCTACGGCGCCGTCATGTTCGCCATGCGGGTGAAGAACTGGGAGCGGGGCACGCCCGACAACCGGCGCACCACGCCCCAGAACGCCAAGCGCCGCCTCGAGGACTTCCGGTCCGGCGTCTACATGCAGACCCTGCTGCGCGACCCCGCCGCCGGGCTCATGCACAGCCTCCTGTACTTCTCGTTCCTGATCCTGCTCGCGGTCACCACCGTGCTGGAGATCAACCACCAGGTGCCCGAGAGCTGGAAGTTCCTGCACGGCACCACCTACCAGGCCTACTCCTTCATCGGTGACCTGGCCGGCCTCGGCCTGCTCATCGGCGTGGTGTGGGCCATCGTGCGCCGCTACGTGGTGCGCCCCTACCGGATCCGCATCAAGTCCAAGCCCGACCACGTGCTGGGCCTGGGCACCCTGCTCGCCCTGGCCGTGACCGGCTTCGGAGCCGAGGCCTGGCGGATCGCCCTCGAGGGCACCCCCGACCACGAGAAGTGGTCGTTCATCGGCTACCCGATCGCCACCGCCATCGACGGCATGTCCACGCTGAGCGGCGGCCACCAGATCTGGTGGCTGGTCCACGTGTTCTCCTTCATCGTCTTCCTGGTGATCCTGCCGGTCACGATGATGCGCCACATGTTCACCTCGCCGCTGAACATGTACCTGCGGGACAAGGACCGCCCCAAGGGCGCCATGCGGCCCATGCCCAACCTCATGGAGACCGAGCTCGAGAACTTCGGCGCCTCCACGGTGGAGGAGTTCACCTGGAAGCAGCTCCTCGACACCGACGCCTGCACCATGTGCGGCCGCTGCACCAGCGTCTGCCCGGCCCACGCCACCGGCAAGCCGCTCGACCCCCGTGAGATCGTCCTCAAGACCGGCGAGGTCATGGCCGCCTCGGGCACGCCCGCCGTGTCGCCCCCCATCGGCACCGTCTCGGAGATCACCATCGGGTCCAGCTCGCTCTTCGAGCGGATCACCCCCGAGGAGATCTGGTCCTGCACCACGTGCAAGGCCTGCGACGAGATCTGCCCCGTGAACATCGAGATCCTCGACAAGATCCTGGACATGCGACGCTACCTGTCGCTCATGGAGTCCAACTTCCCCACCGAGCTCGGCGGCGCCTACCGAGGCATGGAGAACTCCGGCAACCCGTGGGGCATGAGCCAGAACGACCGGGCCGCGTGGACCGCCAAGGTCGACGACGTGCCGATCGTCGACGGCTCCGAGGCCTTCGACCACGAGTACCTGTACTGGGTGGGTTGCGCCGGCAGCTTCGACGACAAGAACCAGAAGGTCACCCAGGCCATGGCCAAGCTCATGCAGCGGGCCGGGGTCGACTTCGCCATCCTGGGCCCGTCGGAGAACTGCACCGGCGACCCCGCCCGACGCTCCGGCAACGAGTACATCTTCCAGATGCTCGCCATGCAGAACATCGAGACCCTCGACGGCATGGGCGTGCGCAAGATCATCACCCAGTGCCCGCACTGCTTCAACACCCTCATGAACGAGTACCCCCAGCTCGGCGGCAACTACGAGGTGGTGCACCACAGCCAGTTCCTGGAGTGGCTCATCGACCAGGGCAAGCTCGACCTCTCCGAGGCCCGCCTCGAGGAGCGGATCGTGTACCACGACTCCTGCTACCTGGGTCGCCACAACGACGTCTACCTGGCCCCCCGCAACGTGATCGGCAGCCTCGCCGGCATCGACCTGGTGGAGGCCTCGGCCAACGGCACCAAGGGCATGTGCTGCGGCGCCGGCGGCGCCCGCATGTTCATGGAGGAGACCATCGGCACCAAGGTGAACGATGCCCGCTCCGAGCAGCTGGTGGAGACCGGCGCGGGCCGCGTGGCCACCGCCTGCCCCTTCTGCTACATCATGATCGACGACGGCGTGAAGGGCCTGGGCAAGGACGAAGAGGTCAAGGTGGCCGACATCGCCATGCACCTGCTCGAGGCGCTCGAGGCCGGCGAGGCCGACCGCACCGCCGGCATGCTCACCACCGTCGAGGACTGACCGGCTTGGCCGGGGAGGGCGCTGCCACCGTCCTGGTCGCCCAGCCCGATCCGGACGCCCGCGAGCTGCTCGCCCGCGTGGCGGAGGGAGCCGGGCACCGGGCCGTCCGCCTCGACGCCGCCGATCCGCCCGAGGTGGTGGACGCGGCCGTGCACGAGCTGGCGCTCGTGGTGGTGGTCGACACCCAGTCCACCAGCCTGGACGACGTCGCCGCCATCACCGACGCCTTCACCACCCGGGGCTACCCGGCCGCGGTCGTGGCGCTGGTCGACGGCCCCGCCACCGAGGACCGGGCCATCGCCGCCGGGGCCCACCAGGCGCTGTGCCGGCCCTTCCACCAGCGAGACCTGGTGCGGGTGCTCGACGCCATCCTCCACCCCGAGCGGGTGCCACCCGCGGCCGAGGCGAAGGCGGAGGCGGATGCCCCCCGGGTCCTTCCCGTGGGCGAAGGCCACACCTTCACCGACATCCTCCGGATGGGTCGCCAGCTCTGATCCGGGGCCCGGAACCCCGCCAGAGGACCCGCGCGGGAGGACGCCCCGCCTAGACGATGCCGTTGCGGCGGACCAGACCCAGGAAGAACCAGCACACCGGCACGGTGAGCCAATAGGTGACCAGCCGGAACACCAACACAATCGACAGGGCGGTGGCGGGTTCCACCCCGAGGCCGGTGAGCACGGCGACCAGCGCCGCCTCGATGGCGCCCACGCCGCCCGGGGTGGGCGCAACCGAGGCCACCGTGTTGGCGGTCATGTAGGCGAACGCCAGCGTGGCGAAGGCGATCCCGTCCACCCCGAAGGCGTGCACCGACACGGTGAAGGCGAGGATGGTGGTGATCTTGGAGAACCCGGCGCCGCCGAAGAGCTTCACCACCTTCACCGGATCGCGGGCCAGCCCGATCAGTTCACCAGCGGCCTCCCGCACGCTCGTGAAGCCCTTGCCCAGGATCCTGCGACCCCACGGCAACAGGTACAGGCCACCGGCGAGGGCCAGGACCGCCAGGATGACCTGGGCGATCGCCGCGGTGTCGGGCACGCTGAAGCCCAGGTCCTCGGACGAACCGGCCCAGGTGGCGAACACCACCAGGAACAGCAGCTGCATGGCGCCGCTGGCCAGGCTGGTGAGCCCGATCGACGCCGCACTGAGGGTGAGGTCGACGCCGTGGCGCTGGAGGTACCGGGTCCGCAGCGCCATGCCCCCGGCGTTGGCGGGCGTGAAGCGGTTGAGGAACGACTGGGCGTACATCACCTGGAGGGTCTCCCAGAAGGGCAACGACACCATCACGGCGCCCTGGAGCGACCACACGCCGCCCACGAAGCCCACGAAGGCCAGGGCGACCAGGCCGGGGAGCTGGCTCCAGTCGGCGTCGCCGAGCGACTCTCGGATGGCCGCCCAGTTCGAGACGAAGGCCAGCATCACGTAGACGAGGACGGTGCCGCCGAACAGGCTGACCAGCTTCCCGAAGCTGATGCGGTCGAGCTTGGTGAGCTCGTAGGACTCGATGCCCAGGTGGGCCTGCAGGGCGTCGCGCACCTCGTCCCACAGCCCCTTGTCGGCGTGCTGCTTCACCTCGGCGCGGGTGGACCTCGACACCGCCAGGGGTTGCACCATGGGTAGGGCGGCCTCGAGCTCGGCCCTGGGCATGTGGTCCGCGGCGCCGAGCACGGCCCGCTCCACACCCACCCGGGCGGCCTGAGCCATCAACAGCTCGGCCACGTCGGTGCCCAGCAGGTGGAGGTCGGCGGCCACCCGAGCGGCCCGGAACCCACGGAGGTGCACGTCGCCGGCATCGTCGACCACGAAGTGGTGCAGGTTCGGGCGACGGTGGGCGACACCACGTCCGTGGAGCAGGGCCAGCTGGGCCCAGGCCTGGCCCAGCACCTCGTCGGTGAGCTCGGCCTCGTCGACCGATCCCAGGGCCCGGCCCCCGGGATCGGTGGACACGATGAGCCCGTCTCCGTCGACGGTCTCCGACACTCCGATCGTGGTCGGGGCGCGGACGCCCGCGCCGGTGGCGAGCAGGCTGCAGAGCGCTTCGTGTTCGACGGCGGCCGCGGGGGACCAGCCGGGCCGGTCCTCGTCCAGGCCCTTCACCCGCAGGGCCCGGACGGCGCGCACGAGCAGGTCGGCATCGCGCTCGTCGCGGCCCACCACCTTGACCACTACCGGGGCACCCTCGACGGTGCCCCGGAGCCGGCGGGACAGACCGGTACCACTGGTCTCGTCGAGCGCCAGGTCGTGGACCACCAGCCCGGTACGGGCCAGGGCCGGTACCAGCGCCAGGATGTCGAAGCGCCGCTCCGGCGAGCCGAGCAGGACGAGCAGCGCCGAGCCCACCGCTATGCCCAACGCCACCGTGGTGAGCAGGTGCAGGGGCACCGCCACCGCGGTGAAGACCCGCACCATGCACAGCGTCGACATCCAGATCCACAGGGTCCGCCGCCACCGCCGGGAGAACGACGGCGCCAGGATCGTGATGCCGGCCGCCAGCCCGGCCAGGTAGCTCGCCGAGGGGAAGGCGGCGCCGGTCAACCAGCTGCGGATGTCCAGGCCCTGCTCCACGGACGGGGGCGTGGCCCGGTCCAGCCAGTTCTGCAGCGCGGCCACCGCCGCCCCCGCCACCGCAGAACCCAGGACCGCCACCCCCACCTGGATGGGCCGGCGCCACCACAGGGCGATGGCCACCAGCGCCACTGGCGTGGCCAGCGCGAGCAACTGGACGACGCCGATCAGGCCGACCTGGATCACGTCCGGCACGTGACGGGCCAGGCGAACGAGGTCGGCGGAGACCGCGCGCAGGTCTCCGGGGAACGCCGCCACCAGCCCCAACCCGGCCAGCACCGTGATCACCGACGCCGCCAGTCGGGCGGCGTCGGCGGGGTGGCGTCGCCAGGGCCGCCCGCCCTCTGAGATGCCCAGGGAGAACCGCTCGGACGGTGCCGCGCCGCCTGACCCCGACGGTTCGCTGGCCGTGCCGCTCATCGAGCGCTTTCGCAGGTGGTCGTCCGCGGTGGTGTTCGAGGTTCGGCCACGGACCGAGGGTATCCGGAGGCCAGCGGCGCGTCGGTGGACAGGGGCGGGGCCTGCGGGCCGAGAGGACGACGCCACGACCTCGCCACAACACGCTGCGCCACGACACGCCGCGCCACGACTGCACCACGACCTGGCCGCGACGACGTCGGGTCGAAGGGGTGCGCTTGTAGGGTGTCCGCCGCTGGCACTGGACCGAAGGGCCACCATGGGCGCCACTGAAGCTGCAGACCCCACCGTCGGGCCGATCGGCGGCCAGGCGTTCGTGGAGGGCGTGATGATGCGGCGGGGCACCGCCTGGGGAGCGGCCGTCCGCCGGCCCGACGGCACGATCGTCACCACCAGCCGTCGCCTGCCCGAGCCGGGCGTCCTGCGCCGGATCCCGCTCGTGCGGGGCGTGTTCGCCCTGTACGACACCACGCTGCTCGGCACGCGGGGGACCATGTGGGGAGCCCAGGCTCGCGGCGCGTCCGACGGCACCTCGTTCCACCCCGTTGGCCTGGTGGCCACCGCGGTGCTCGCGTTCGTGCTCGTGCTGGGCGTGTTCGGGCTGCTGCCCGCGGTGATCGTGAAGGCGGTGGGCATCACCAACGGGCTCGCGTTCTCGGTGGTGGAGGGACTGATCCGCCTGGGGATCCTGGTGGGGTACCTGTTCCTGCTCGGCCGCTCCGCCCAGGTGCGCAGGGTGTTCGGCTACCACGGGGCCGAGCACATGACGATCCACGCCTTCGAACACCGCCGCCCGCTCGACACCGCGTCGATCCGTACGTTCGACCGACGCCACCCACGCTGCGGCACCGCCTTCCTGCTGGTGGTGGTCCTGGTGACCGTGTTCGCCCACGCCCTGGTGGGCCACCCGACCTGGCCGGTGCTGATCGCCTCCCGGGTGCTGGGCCTGCCGCTCGTGGCCGGCGTGGCCTACGAGGCGATCCGGTTCGCCGGCCGCCACCAGCACCAGCCGCTGGGCCGGGCGCTGATGGCGCCCGGGTCCTGGCTCCAGACCATCACCACCGCCGAACCCGCCGACGAGATGATCGAGGTGGCGGTCTCGGCGCTGGAGGCCACCCTGGCCGCCGAGCGGGGCGAGCTCTCCCCGCTGGGCGTTGCCGGTGTTGCGGGCGGTGCCCCCGCATGAGCCTGCGCCACCTGCGCCTGTTCCCGCCGATCGTGCCCCCCGACGAGCCGGGGCCCGACATCGGCCAGCCGGGCAGCCGTCGCCGCATCGTCCTGGTGGCCGCGGCCATCACCACCGTCACCGAGGTCTTCGTGCTCGCCGGCTTCTCGCCCCACATCGAGATGGGCGGGGTGTCCCTGTCGCTGTCCATCATCCCCGGCCTGGCTCTGGCGGTGGCCTGCGGAGACCGGTTGTTCGGACGGTCGTCGCTCCGGCGCGTGGCGGCGTGGTTCTGGATCCTCGCCACCGGCGTGCTGGTGTCGCTGCTGGCCGTCTACCTGTACCAGGACGAGTTCGCCCTGTTCTGCGCCCTGGCCCTGGCGGCCATGGGCGAGGAGCTGGTGTACCGGCTGGCCGCACCCGCGGTCATCTCGGTGGTGTTGATGTACGGCGGGGTGGGCAAGCCCCGGGCCCGGCTCGCCGGCCTGGGCCTGGCGGGTGCCTGGTTCGTGCTGTTGCCGGGTCACCAGGCGCAGATGGACACCGGGGCCGGTCCGTTGCCGTTCATCGCCTTCGCGGTGCTGGCGGCGGCCCTGGTCCACCGCTCGGGTTCGGTGCTGCCCATGGCCATGGGTCACGCCATCGTGAACCTGGTGACGTTCCTCGTCTGGGACGACGCACTGCCCGCTGACGCTCGGGCCGTGACCCTCGGCGCGGTGCTGACCCTGCTCGCCCTGGCTTACGGCATCCCGCGGCGGATCACCCTCGATGCCGAGCGTGGCCTGGTCGACATCGCCACCGGACTCCCCGTGGACGACGACGAGGTGGCCGTGGCCGAGGACCAGCGGCCGCTCGGCCGTCGCACCCGCCGGTGAGCTGCGGGTGGGTCAGGCCCGACCGGTGAAGTTCTCCCAGTAGCGAGACGGGGTGGGGCCGCGCTGGCCCTGGTACTTGGAGCCGACCGCGGCTGAACCGTAGGGCACATCGGCGGCGGTGGTCATGGCCAGGAAGCTGATCTGGCCGATCTTCATGCCCGGGTAGAGGGTGATGGGCAGGGTGGCGATGTTGGACAGCTCGAGGGTGATGTGGCCGTCCCACCCGGCGTCGATGAACCCGGCGGTGGAGTGGATGAGCAGGCCCAGGCGGCCCAGGCTCGACTTGCCTTCGAGGCGCCCCACGAGGTCGTCGGGCAGCTTGATCCGCTCGGCCGTGGACCCCAGCACGAACTCGCCCGGGTGCAACATGAAGGCCCGGTCGGGGTCGTCGGGGATCTCCACCAGTTCGGTGAGGTCCTCCAGGTTCTCCTTCACGTCGATGATGCCCGCGGTGTGGTTGCGGAAGACGCGGAAGAACCGGTCGATGGTGAGGTCGACCGACGACGGCTGGATGCACGCCTCGTCCAGCGGGTCGATCTCGATGCGGCCGTTCCGGAGGGCTTCTCGGATGCTGCGGTCGGAGAGGATCACGGCTGCGCACGGTAGTTCCTCCCCACCCGACCCCGCCCCACGGGCCGTCCCGCACGATCCGGCAGGGGTGCGTGGTGCGAGGTGCCGCGCCGTGGCCCGGACCCGGCTAGCCCGTCGAGGTGGCGGAGCGCTCCAGCTGACCAAGGGTGCGCCGGCGGACGGCCAGCTCGTCCCGGCGGGCCTCGGCCGAGCCCAGGGCGTGATCGCCCACCACCCGACAGCGGTGGTCGTACAGGTCGACGAGGGCCACGGTCCGGCCCCGGCCCGCCACCTGGATCGTGAGGGTGGCCAGGCCCAACCGCCGCTGGAACGGGGACGACTCCACCCGGTGGCTCTGCGTGCGGGCGATCGGCACCAACGCGGTGCGGTGGATCAGCGCGCCCGAACGGGCCACGACCGTGCCCGACGTGATGCCGTGGGCGAGCGCGCGGAAGCGGGCGAGGCCGAGCGCACCCGCCGGGACCGCCAGCAGCACGACCAGCGCGGTCCACGGCGACCGGGTGAACAGACCGAGCAGCAACGCCACCACCGGCACTGGGGCCACGAACCGCACGACCGAGCGACGTCGCGCCGCCGCGGGTGCGGCGGCCAGGCGCACCGGCAAGCCGGCGAACGGCCCCGCCGCCAGCGCGGAGTCCGCGAGGTCGACCCGGTCCCCACCGGCGCCGGGAACCGGGATATCCGAGGCGTCCGAGGCGTCCGCCTGGTTCGAGGACTCCACCGGGTTCGACACCCCGACCTGAGCGGCCGATGCGGGGCCGGCGGCGTCGGGCGGGCCCGATGGCACGGCCACCGGGTCGGCGATGGACGGGAGGACGGCGGTGAGCACCGCCGCCAGGTCGCTGCGCCGCACCAGCGGAATGGTGGTGGTGGCCACCTGGCCCGCCACGTCGCTGCCGCTCCCTGCGCTCTGCAGCTGTACCGACACCAGGCCCAGCCGCCGCCGCACCGGGTTGTCGAGCACCCAGACGGCCTGGATCCGGTGGAGCGCCAGCGTGGCCTCGCGCTGGTCGAGCAGGCCCCGCTGGACGTGGAGGTCGTTGCCGTACCGCACCAGCGTGAAACCGTGGTCGCGCAGGATCGAGGCCCCGGCGGCCACCGCGAGGAACACCGGCAGGGCCACGATCAGGGCCACCGCCACCACCAGGACCGTGCCGAACAGCGCCGCCACCCGACCGCCGACCTCCTCGGCCGCGGCGTCGGGCAGCTCGCCGAGCACCAGGAACGCGAAGCCCACGATCGACAGGCCGGCCAACAGCCCCGAGCCCGTGATGCCGGAGATCACCAGGTCCCGGGTGGAGAGTCGGGCCAGCACCTGACCAGCCACGGTGCCGGAAACAGGAGGAACAGCGCCGGGGAAGCCGGGGCCGGCGCCGGGGTGGAGACCGGGGACCGGCAACCCCGGCACGGTTCCACCCGGTGGGGGCCCGGTCCAGCCGGAACCAGCGCCGACGGGTGGGGGCGGAGGCGGTGGGATCCACCGCCCGTCGGCGTCGGGGCCCGGCGGGTGGGCGACCCCGACGGGCGGCGATCCGGGTGCGGCAGCCGGATCGGTGCGGTGGCGGGGATCGAGCAGTTCGGCCCGCAGGGCCAGGGCGGCGGCGTCCGACAGGCAGTCGAGCACCACCTCGGCGCCCGAGCCACCGCCGGCGGTGTCGATGCGCACCGCCACCACCCCCGCCACGCGGTGGCGGAGCTGGCGCCGCAGGTCCACCTGTTGGATCCGCGTGACCGGCACCTCGCGGACGTGGCGCTGGATGATGCCGTGCTCGATGCGCAGGGTGCCGTCGACCACGGCGTAGGAGAAGCGGGACCAGGCCAACGCCCGGTACCCGATGAACAGGGCACTGACCACCACCAGCACGGCGACGCCGATCTCGCGGAAGCTGAGGGCCAGGACCACCAGGGGCAGCAGGGCCTGGCGGGCCACGGGAAAGATGTCGAGCACCGGCGACAGCCCGTGCAGCCGGCGCGGCTCCGGGCCGTGCGGGGCCGACGTCGCACCCTGGACAGGAGGGAGGTGCGGGCTCGGTGGCCACGGGCTGGGCTCGATCCCGACCGGTGGCGCGACGGGTCGCGCACCGGCCTGCGGCGGGGCCCACGGGTCCGGTCGACCGGGCGCCGGTGGGGCCGGTGGTGGTGGTGGTGGTGGGGCCCAACCCGCCGGGGGGTGAGCGGATGGCTCGGAGGTCGGTCGAGCCGGAGGTGCCCAGCCCGGCCGCGACGACGCCGACTCCTCGCCCGACCCCGGCCAGGTCGTTTCGGGGGTCGGGGGCTGGACCGGGGGTTCGGCCGGGTCAGACGGCGTCATCGGCTTCGGCCCGGGCCAGCACCAGGGCCCGGATCTGCTCGGCCCGTTCTGGCTCGACGCCGGGGAGCGTGGCGTCGCTGGCCGCCGAGGCCGTGGAGATCTGGAGGTCGACCACACCGGCGAGCCGCTGCAGCGGTCCCTGACGCACGTCGATGTGTTGGACCCGGAAGTGTGGCACCGAGGACTCCACCCGAACCACCACCCCGTGGCTGAGCTCCAGTCGATCGTCGGTGACGCAGTACGACCACCGCCGGTAGCGCAGGCGGGGCAGCACCACCGCAGCCAGCCCACCCACACCGAGGGTGAACAGCACCGAGACGACCGTGGTCACGGTGGCCCAGTCGGCCGCGAGGCCCACCACGCCGACCAGGAGGGCCACCACCAGGGTGAGGATCGCCCACGGCACCCCCCAGAACAGGAGCACCCGGGGGCTCAGGCGCTGGACGCCGCTGATCTCGGGGGTGGGTCCGGGAGCGGAGACCGCGGCCGGACCCGGCGCTCCGGTGGCGGCGTCGGGTGCAGAGGTCATGGTGTCCCGACGCTATCCACCACCTGCCCCGCCCCGGCGGCGAGGCCCACCGGGAGTGCCGTCCGACTGGTGCCGACCGGGCCGGATGGTACGGTGGGCGCTCCCGCGGGTGTAGTTCAATGGTAGAACATCAGCTTCCCAAGCTGAGAACGCGGGTTCGATTCCCGTCACCCGCTCCAGTGAGAAGGTCCAGGTCACACCGGTTATCCGGGGTCCTGGGCCTTCGTCGCGGAGAGGCCTAGATCGTCGGCGTGACCCTAACGTGACCCTACCGATCGGCGATCACCGTGTGTGATCCCGGTAGATGCTTGACGGTGCGGCTCCGGTAGCTGGGTGACGGTTCTCGGCGCGGGTCCGGTTGCTTTGCGACACCGGTTTCGGTAGGTGGGCGACGGTGGCTCCGGTACTTGCGTTACACCCGGTTGGTTGACGGGCTGTGCTTGCGGTCGAGGTTGTCGACCGGAGGTGTCGTCGTGTTGGTGGAGCTGGGTTTGGTGGAACAGCGCTTGTCAGCGGTGTTGGAGGTGGTCAATGACGGGGTGTCGGTGACCGAGGTGGCGGAGCGGTTCGGGGTGTCGAGACAGACCGTGCATCGCTGGCTGCGCCGTTACGCGGCTGATGGGTTGGCCGGTCTGGTCGATCAGTCGTCGGTGCCGGGTTCTTGTCCGCATCAGATGGCCCCGGAGACCGAGGCTCGGATCGTGGAGTTGCGGGTGGAGCATCCGGGGTGGGGTCCGCGGACGATCGGCCACTGGCTCGGCAAGGAGGGGGTCGATCCGTTGCCGGGTCGGTCCTCGATCTACCGGTGTCTGGTTCGTCACGGGCTGGTCACGGTGGAGGCCCGCCGGCGCAAGAAGTCCGATTACAAGCGGTGGGAACGGTCCCGGTCGATGGAGCTCTGGCAGATGGACGTGGTGGGCGGAGTCCGGCTCGCCGATGGGTCCGAGGCGAAGATCGTGTCGGGCGTCGATGACCACTCGAGGTTCTGCATCTCTTCGTTGGTGGTCCCGAAGGCGACGGCACGCCCGACCTGTGAGGCCCTGGCGTTGGCGATGCGCCGCTACGGGGTCCCGGCGCAGATCTTGACCGACAACGGCAAGGTGTTCACCGGCCGGTTCGGGCCTGGCACCGGTGAGGTCCTGTTCGATCGGATCTGCCGCGAGAACGGGATCAAGCATCTGCTGACGGCGCCGCGGTCCCCGACGACGACCGGCAAGATCGAGCGCTGGCATCGGACGTTGCGCCAGGAGTTCCTCACCGGCAAGGTGTTCCGGGACCTCGCTGACGCGCAGGCGCAGCTCGATGACTGGGTCCACAGCTACAACCACGATCGGCCCCATCAGGGCATCGGCATGGTCGCCCCCTGGGAACGGTTCCGCCTCGCCACCTTCGAGCCGGCAGCGGTCGTGCTCGAAGGCTCGTCGCCTGATACCACCGACGCGCCGCCGGTGGTCACGAGGGTCGTCACCGACAGAGGCACGATCAGCTTCGCGACCGTCGCCTACAAGGCTGGGAAGTGGCTGGCGGGGGAGACCATCGAGGTCATCTGCGACGGCCGGCTCGTGCACCTCTGGCACCAGGGCGTGCTCGTGGCCACCCACGCCCGGCGCCACAAAGTCGCCGATGAACACCGGGCGCAGCAGCGCAAGCCCAAGACCCGCAAGATCGCAGTGACCCCGCGGCCGACAGCGTCGTCTGCGTCGGTGACCCGCAAGGTCGACGTCTCGGGCAACGTCAGCTTCGCTGGCGCGAGCTACCGGGCCGGGAACAAGTACCGCCGCCGCCAGGTCCAGGTCGCGGTCGTCGACGGCACCGTCGAGATCAGCATCGGTGAGGAGCTCATCCGGGTCCACCCCATCCGCCACGACCGCACCCGAGAGCACGGAGCCCTCGCCAACCCCGGCGGCCGACCCCGCCGCGCCAACGCCGCCTAACCCGCACGAAGGTGTCACACAGGTGCCGGAGCCACTACGTCACACGGGTACCGGACCTTGACAGATCGGCGATCACCGTCGTGATCCCGATCGTGGCGTTGGTGCGACAGATGGATGGTCCCGGCATTGGGGGTGGTGGTCCGGAGGGCGCGCCTGAGTCAGGAGTGGCAGAGGGACGCTTCGATCTGCCTTCCCGAGCGGTTCCCCCGATCGGGGGAGGTTCGGAGCAGGCCGCAGCCCGAGGATGCTCCCATGACCGATACCGGCACCACCACCATCACCACGCTGGAGGAGCGGCGCGAGGCCGTCCTCGCCGTCCACCGAGCCGCGGATGCGGGAGACTGGGATCGGGTCCTGGCCGCATGCGACCCGGAGATCGTGTGGGTCAACGATCCTGGAGCCGGGCCCTGGGCCGGTCGATTCGAGGGGGTCGAGGCGGTTGCGACGATGTTCGGCGAGTACCTCGAGTTCCTCGATGGCACCTTCACCTATGAGGTCGTCGACGTCTGCGTCTCGGCCGAGCGCAGCATGTCGTTCGTCATCGAGCGTGGCGCCAAGGGCGGCCACGCGTACGAGAACCGCGCCGTGTGGATCTGGCGGTTCAACGGCGGCTGGATCGTCGATGTGCTCACTGTTGACCTGGATCGCGACGCCGCCCTGGAGTTCTGGCGCTCTGTCACCGGCTGACCTGCCTTGGACGATGATGACGTGATGGATCCCGAATCCAGACCGACCGGCACGGTGGCGTTTCTGTTCACCGACATCGAGGGGTCGACGGAGGCGTGGGAAGCCACGTCAGACGCCATGGGCGCGGCGGTCGCCAGGTTGGAGGACCTGCTCGACGACGCCGCAACGCGGGGGCGGCGGGCCGTCGAGCAGGGCGCAGGGGACAGCGCAGTGCTCGCGTTCGACCGGGCGAGCGACGCGGCGGCGGCCGCGCTGGCGATCCAGCAGGCCGTCGCTCACGAGCCGTGGCCGACGGCGCGTCCGTTGCGGCTCCGCGTCGCGTTGCACCTCGGAGAGGTGGAGACCGGACGCGACGGCACGTACCGGGGGGCGACGATGAACCGGTGCGGCCGGTTGCTGGCCACCGCGCACGGCGGCCAGGTCGTCGCCTCCGGCTCGTTCCGCTCTGTCCTGGAGGAGTCGGACGGCTCGGCCGACGGGGCGCTCGCGGAGGCGTCCTGGATCGATCTCGGCTCGCACCGGCTGCGCGACATCGAGGTGCCGATGCGCATCTGGCAGATGTCCCACTCCGAGCTCGAGACGCAGTTCCCGCCGCTCCGCACACCGGAGGGCATGGGCCTGCACCTGCCGGGCAAGCCGTCGCCGCTGATCGGCCGCGCCGGCGACCTGGAGCGGTTGGGGGACCTCGTGGAGGTCAGCCGTGTGGTCACGGTGCTCGGCTCGGGTGGATCGGGCAAGACCCGTCTCGCGGTCGAGCTCGCCCACCGGGCCATCGACGACTTCGACGACGTCGCCTGGGTGGACCTGGCCAAGGTCGCCGACGGCGGGGGCGTCGATCCGCTGGTGGTGGCGGAGTTGAGTCTCCACCACGGCGCTCCCGACCTGCGCCGGCGGATTGTCGACCACCTGCGGGCCCGGCGGGCGCTGATCGTGCTGGACAACTGCGAGCACGTGCTGGCCCCGACCGCCTCCCTGGTGGACGACCTGGTGAAGGTCAGCCCGGCGCTGCGCGTCGTGGCGACGAGCCGCGAGCCCTTGGAGGTGAGCGGCGAGGCGATCCTGCGGCTCGGCCCCCTCGGTGTGCCGGTCGAACGGGACGGTTCCGACCTGCTCTCCAGCGACGCCGGCGCGCTCTTCGCGGAGCGGGTGTCGCGGGTCCGGCCCGGTCGACCGTTGGCCGGCGACGACCTGACCGCCGCGGGGGAGATCTGCCGACGGCTCGACGGGATCCCTCTCGCGCTCGAGCTCGCCGCGGCCCGGGCGCGGTCGATGCCGATCGCCGTGGTCGCCGACCGGCTCGAGCAGCGCTTCGCCCTGCTGATCGGTGGGTCTCGCACGGCGATGGCCCGCCAGCGGACCCTCGAGGCGTCCGTCGGTTGGAGCTATGACCTGCTCGACGGCGCCGAGCAGGCGGCCCTGCGGCACCTCGCGACGTTCTCGGGCCCGTTCGACCTGGCCGCCGCTTCGGCGGTGATCGACGTCGACGACGCTGATCCGACCGACCTGGTTGCGTCGCTGGTCGACAAGTCGTTGCTCCTGGAGGAGCCGGCCGACGACGTGGTGCGCTTCCGGATGCTCGAGACCGTCCGGTTCTATGCCCGAGACCGCAGCGTGCAGGCCGGCGACGCCACCGCGAGCCGGGACCGGCACCTCGACTGGGCCCGGTCCGAGGTGGTGGCCCTGGCCGCGTCCTTCGAGGGCTCGCACTCGGCCGACGCGTTGCGCCGGACCGACCGGATCATCGACGAGATCCGCGTCGCTCTGGAGTGGGCGCTCAGCGTCGGCCGGCAGGTCGACGTGCTGACGACAGCGAGCGCGCTCGGCTGGTACTGGGTGTGGCGCGGGTGTGCGAGCGAGGGAGGCGAGTGGCTCGACCGCGCCGAGGCCACCCTCAGCGGTGACGACGAGGTCGACTCGCAACTCGCAGCCCGGGTCGGCTTCGCCCGCCACCTCGTCGTCACCCACCGGCGCCCGGAGCACACCGAGGTCGAGCGCGTGACGGTCGCGGCCATCGACGCAGCCGTCGCCGCAGGCGACCTGGGCCTCGAAGCTCGTTGCCGGCTCCAGCTCGCCACCCACCACTGCTTCCGGGACCCGGTCAAGCACGGACCCGAGCAGGCAGCGGCGGCCGCCATGTGCCACGAGCACGGCGGCCCGTTCTGGTCGGCCCGGGCCGACGCCGACCTCGCCCAATGCGCGCTGTTCCGCGTCCATCTGCGGGAAGCGATCGAGCTGGTCGAGCCAGCCGAACGGGCCGCGCGGCTGCTTGGGAACCACCAGCTGGCGGCCGAATCCTTGTCCCGGCGGTGTGCGATCGCCGAGGGGCTCGGCGACTACGACGGTGTGCTCGCTGCGGCTGCCGACCTCGACGGTGCGCTCGACGGGGTCACGATCCGCGCGGTCCGAGGCATCGCCCTTCGCTCGGTGGCGATCGTCGACCTCCACCGCGGCGACGTCGAGGGGGTGATCGGGAGGATGCGCCAGACGTTCGACGACTACCTCCGCGACGAGGACCGCCAGTTCCTCCCCCTGTTCGTCGGGCCGCTCGCCGCGGCGCTGACCGAAGCCGGCCGCATCGACGAGGCTGTCGCGCTCCTCGGCGAGGTGTACGCGCACCCCGGAGTGCGCGCGGCACGGGTCTACGAGACGGTGCTGGCCGCGGCGTTCGCGTCGACCCTGTGGTGCGCCGGCGAGCGCGACCGGGCGCGTGCCGTGGTCGACGACGCGTTGGGAGTGGCCGATCTTCTCGAATCGCCGGTGTTCGAGGCGCAGCTCGTCTACACCCTGGGCGGGTTCGACCTCGACGACAAGGACCCGTCCCCGGCCGAAACCCGACTCCACCACGCCCTCGACGTGCTCCACGAGCACGGGCACCGCCAGCAGGTGTGCGACGTCCTCGAAGAGCTGGCCCGCCTCGAGCTCGACTTCGCCCGCCCCGCGACCGCAGCCGTGCTGCTCGGTGGAGCATCCCGCGAGCGCGACGCGCAGGGTGTCGTGCTGCGACCCTGGCGCCAGGCCACCTACCTCGCCACGCTCGACCGGACGAGGACGGAGCTGGGCGACGCGGGCTTCGATGACCGGTGGGCCCGAGGACGAGCCCTCGATCTCGACGAGGTCGTCGCTCACGCCCAGCGGGGACGCGGCGAACGAACCCGGCCGACCTTCGGATGGGACGGGCTCACCGACACCGAGCGGCGAGTCGCGGAGCTCGCAGCAGAGGGCCTCACCAACCCCCAGATCGCCGACCGACTGGTCGTGGGCAAAGAGACGGTCAAGAGCCACATGGCCGCCATCCTCCGCAAGCTCGCCCTCGAGAACCGCACCCAGCTCGCCCGCGCCGTCCCACCACCAGCGGAACCGCCGCCGCGACGCGGTCGCCAGCCCACCTGAACACGCACCTCGAAGAAGGCACCATGAAGCCGAAGAACTCGTACGGGCGGCAACGGAGGGCATTCACCGGCGACGCGCCGGCAGGCTCTCGGTGGAGGGGCCTCGCGCTGCTGGCCGCGCTCGCAGTCGTCTCGGGCACCGTCGCATGCGGCTCCGATGGCTCGGACACCTCTGCGGACAGGACCACGACGACGTCGCGGGGATCGGACGGCGAGCCCGCGACGACGAGCGAGCCGATCACGTCCGCCCCCCGGTCGTCGTCCTACGTGATCGACGGCCGGACGGTGTCGATGCCGTGCGAAGGTGAGGGTTCGATCCCTGTCGTGCTGCACGCCGGCGGAACCGATCCCCACTCGGTCTGGGACGATCTCGTCGCGGCACTCGGGCCCGACGTCCTGACCTGCCGCTTCGATGCTCCCGGCGTGGGCGACAGCGATCCGCCCGCGGCGCCCGTGACAGCCTCAGCCCGAGCCGACGCCCTCGATGCCACGCTGACGGCCGCAGGCCTCGACGGCCAGGTCGTCCTCGTCGCGCACTCGCTCGCCGGCCAGACCGCTCGACAGCTCGGGTCGCGCCACCCCGAGCGGCTGGCCGGCGCGGTCCTGCTCGATCCGACGACGCGGGTGGTCATGCACGCCCTTCACGCCGACCTCACGGCAGACGGTTGGGACGCCGTGGCGGCCGAGGCCGAGGCGGACGCCGAGGTCGCCTGGCCTGTCATCCCCCTCGTCGTGCTCTCCCACGACCCGGCCCTCGGTGTGCTGGGTCCACCCGTCGTCGAGGAGCTCTGGACCGAGGGGCAGGCGGAGTACGCGGCGCTCAGTGCAGCGTCGCGTCACGAGGTCGTGACCGGCAGCGGGCACTACCTGCATCGAGACGCCACGCCTGTTGTCGCAGCGGCAATCCTCGAAGTACTGAGCCGCGTTCGCGAGCCGGAGTAGCTCAAGCAGCTCACCCCGGTCGCTCGGCCGGGTCGGATCCCGGGCGGCCACCTCGCTGCCGGCAGGACGGAAGGATGTTCCAATGGGCGTGGTGCTGGTACATGGCTCGTTCGTCGACGGCAGCCTCTGGGCGCCCGTTGCCGATCGACTTCGGGGCGGCGGACATCGGGTCGAGGTGGTCGAGCTCCATCGTGGTTCGCTCGACGGCGACACCCGCGCTGCGCAAGCGGCCGTCGATGCGGTCGGCGGCCCTGTCGTGGTGTGCGGCTGGTCGTACGGCGGCATGGTCATCACGGGCCTCGACCTTCCACTGGGGAGTCACCTCGTGTACCTGTGCGCGCTGATGCCGGACGAGGGCGAGTCTGCGATCTCGTTGGGCAGCGAGCATCCGGGTGGCATCGACTCGATCTTGGGCTCCGACGACGCTGGCGAGCTCGTCCTGGCAGGTGAGGATCTGGACCAGGTGCTGTGGGGCGACGCTGACGCAGACATGGCGGAGAAGGCGCGGGCTGCGCTGCGCAGCCAGTCGATGCAGTCCTTCCTCGACACGCCGTCGACCATCGCCTGGCGGGACACGCCGTCGACGTATGTCGTCGGCCGCCACGATTGCGTCTTCCACCCGGACCTGGTCAAGGAGATGTCGGGCCGGGCAACCACGGCCGTCGAGTGGGACACGAGTCACTCACCCAACCTGTCGCGCCCGGAACTCGTGGCCGACCTGCTCTCCGGCCTCGACCCGGCGGACGCCTGAACCTCCGATCAGTCCCTCGGGATGAGCAGGTCCAAGGCGTCCGCGATGGCTCGGTCCCGCTGCCTCGTGGCGTGCTGGTAGCGGAGGGCGGCTTGGTGGGTGGCGTGGCCGAGGCGGTACATGACCTCCTTGGTGCTGGCGCCGGTGCTCGCTGCCAGGGTGCCGGCGAGGTGGCGGAGGTCGTGGAGGTGGATCTCGGGGATGCCGACCTCGGTGCGGGCCTTCTCCCAGGCGTCCTGCCAGACGTGGGGCGCGAGTGGGCCGCCCTTCTGGCCGGTGAAGACGTAGCCGTCGTCGCCCGGCTGGGCGAAGGCGTCGAGG
>WBZL01000389.1_pt1 | contig 49346 bp, 46 predicted proteins | sample 5204291 | NCBI WGS metagenome assembly WBZL01 (sample SAMN12344345, study PRJNA552823) | activated sludge metagenome | biome: Activated sludge suspended growth; feature: Nitrification reactor; material: Wastewater; isolation source: activated sludge from nitrification reactor of wastewater... | reverse complement strand
GCGCGCGGCGACCTCACGATCCCCACGTCATGTCAAGTCTTTTTTGCATTTCTTCGAAAAATTTTTCTACGGCGCCGGAATGTCTTCGGCATCCGCTGGCGATCGCGAGTGTCTAAACTTCAGTTTACCGAATTTACCGAAATTTAATAGCCAGCCCCCCCGGTTTTTCAGAATCTTGAACTCTGCTTGCCTATCATTCCTGATGTCAAAGACATCCAAATGGAGGCAAATATGGATCTCATTTATCTTGCAGGGGTTCTTCTGTTCTTCTTCCTGACGGCAGCGTTTGGCGTCGGTTGCGCCCGGCTTGGAGGGACGATATGAGCATTTCCCAGTTCATCAGCGCCGTCGTCGCGGTCGCGCTGCTCGTTTACCTGATCGCGGCGCTCCTCCATCCGGAGGACTTCTCATGAGCCACCATGCCTGGCTTCTCCTGGGGCTTTATGTGGCCATTCTCATGGCAGTGGTCAAACCTCTCGGCAGTTACATAGCCGATGTGATGGAAGGCCGCAGCCTGGCGTTGCGGCTTGGCGGCTGCATCGAGTCCGTGCTCTACCGTCTGTGTGGCGTCGACAAGGAAGAAGAAATGGGTTGGCTCAAGTACGCCCTCGCCCTACTGCTCTTCAATGTCCTTGGCGCCCTGAGCGTCTATGGCCTGCAACGCTTACAGATCTGGCTGCCCCTCAATCCGCAGGCAATGGCCAGCGTCAGTCCGGATTCGTCCTTCAACACGGCCATCAGTTTCGCCACCAATACCAATTGGCAGGGCTATGCCGGCGAGTCCACCATGAGCTACCTTACCCAGATGCTGGGTCTCACGGTGCAGAATTTTTTCTCGGCCGCTACCGGCATCGTCGTCGCCATTGCCTTGATCCGCGGCTTCGCGCGCCACGCCACCAAGACCCTTGGCAACCCCTGGGTGGATCTGACGCGCATCACGCTCTACGTATTGCTGCCGCTTGCCTTCGTCTTCGCCATCTTTCTGGTCAGTCAGGGCGTGATCCAGAACTTTGATCCTTATCAGGACACCACGACTCTCGAAGTCACGAAGTATGAAAACTCCAGGAGCGGTCCCGACGGTCAAGCGCTGAAAGACGACCAAGGCAATGCACTGACTGAACCTTGCCGAGACGCAGACGCAGACCCTGCCCATGGGCCCGGTCGCCTCGCAAGAAGCGATCAAGATGCTCGGCACCAATGGCGGCGGTTTCTTCAACGCCAACTCGGCGCATCCGTACGAGAATCCGACGCCGCTGTCCAACTTCGTGCAGATGCTGTCGATTTTCCTGATTCCTGGCGCCCTCTGCCTGACCTTCGGCCGCATCGTCGGCGACACGCGCCAGGGCTGGGCAGTACTCGCGGCGATGACGCTGATGTTCGTGGTCATGGCCGTCATCGCCATGCACTACGAGCAAGCGGGCAATCCGCTGCTCGGCAGGCTCGGCGTCGATATCGGCGCCGGCAATATGGAAGGCAAGGAAACACGCTTCGGCACCTTCGACTCCGGGCTGTTCGCCACCATCACGACACTGGCCTCCTGCGGTGCGGTCAATGCCATGCATGATTCCTTCACGCCCATGGGTGGCTTCGTGCCTCTGTGGAACATGATGCTCGGCGAAGTGGTGTTCGGCGGGGTCGGTTCCGGTCTCTACGGCATGCTGCTGTTTGCCGTCATGGCGGTGTTTATTGCTGGCCTGATGATCGGCCGTACGCCGGAATACCTGGGCAAGAAGATCGAGGCCTACGAGATGAAGATGGTGTCCATCGCCATTCTCATCACTCCCTTCCTGGCATTGGTCGGCACCGCCACCACCGTGATGACGGCGGACGGCCTGGCCGGCATCGCCAATCCGGGAGCGCACGGCTTCTCGGAGATCCTTTACGCCTTCACCTCGGCAGCCAACAACAACGGTAGCGCTTTCGCCGGGCTTTCCGCCAACACGCCGTTCTATAACGTCATGACGGCCATCGCCATGTGGTTTGGCCGCTTTGGCGTCATCGTGCCGGTGCTGGCGCTGGCCGGTACGCTGGCCGCAAAAAAGCGCATTGCCGCATCGGCCGGCACCATGCCCACCCATGGCCCGCTATTCGTCGTGTTGCTGATTGGCACCGTGGTGCTGGTCGGCGCCCTCAACTACGTCCCCGCTTTGGCGCTGGGGCCGGTGATCGAGCATCTGACGCTGTTTGCCGTCTACTGAGCGCAAGGAGAAACCTCATGTCGCACAAGAGCCTCGCCATGTTCGATCCGGTCTTGGTGAAGCCGGCGATCGTCGATTCCTTCTGCAAGCTCAATCCTGCCGTGCAGTGGCGAAATCCGGTGATGTTCGTCGTCTATGTCGGCAGCCTTCTGACCACTGCGCTGTGGGTTCAGGCCCTGGGAGGTGCTGCTGATGCTCCGGCCGGATTCATCCTCGCCATCGCCCTGTGGCTATGGTTCACGGTACTGTTCGCCAACTTCGCCGAGGCGCTGGCCGAAGGCCGCAGCAAGGCGCAGGCGGCCAGCCTGCGCGGTCTCAAGAAGGAGACCTGGGCGAAGAAGCTCAAGGGTTCGCACGCCACCGCAGAGTGGACCACCGTTTCGGCCACCGATCTGCACAAGGGTGACTTCGTCCTGGTACATGCCGGTGAAATCATCCCGGCCGACGGCGAGGTCATCGAGGGCGTTGCCTCGGTGGACGAGTCGGCCATCACAGGCGAGTCCGCGCCAGTGATCCGCGAATCCGGCGGCGACTTCTCGGCCGTCACCGGCGGCACGCGCGTGCTGTCGGACTGGATCGTGGTGCGTGTGACGGCGAACCCCGGCGAGACCTTCGTCGACCGCATGATCGCCATGGTCGAAAACGCGAAGCGTCAGAAGACCCCGAACGAGATTGCCCTGACCATCCTGCTGGTGGCGCTGACGATCGTGTTTCTCGTCGTCACGGTGACCTTGCTGCCCTACTCGATGTTCAGCGTCGATGTTTCGCAAGCGGGTACGCCGATCAGCATCACCGTCCTGATCGCCCTGCTGGTCTGTCTGATTCCGACCACCATCGCCGGTCTGCTCTCGGCCATCGGTGTCGCCGGCATGAGCCGCATGATGCAGGCCAATGTAATCGCCACTTCCGGCCGGGCCGTCGAAGCGGCTGGCGACGTCGATGTGCTGTTGCTCGACAAGACGGGCACCATCACCCTGGGGAATCGTCAGGCGTCCGCCTTCCTGATGGCCGAACGAGTCAGCGAAGCCGAACTGGCCGATGCCGCCCAGCTGGCCTCCCTGGCGGACGAAACCCCAGAAGGCCGCAGCATCGTCGTGCTCGCCAAGCAGAAGTTCAATCTGCGTGAACGCGACATCCACGCGCTCAATGCCAGCTTCGTCCATTTCTCAGCCCATACCCGCATGAGCGGCGTCGATCTCGGCGACCGGCAGATTCGCAAGGGCGCGGCCGGAGCCATCTCCAGCCACGTCGAATCGCTGGGCGGCAGCTTTCCAGCGTTGGTGACGACCCTCGTCGACGAGGTGGCCCGGCGGGGCAGCACCCCGCTGGTGGTGGCCGACGGTGCAAGAGTGCTCGGGGTTGTCGAGCTCAAGGATGTCGTCAAGGGCTGCATCAAGGAGCGTTTCGCCGAACTGCGCCGCATGGGCATCAAGACGGTGATGATCACCGGCGACAACCGCCTCACGGCGGCCGCGATCGCCGCCGAGGCCGGAGTCGACGATTTTCTCGCCGAAGCCACCCCGGAGAACAAACTGGCGCTGATCCGTCAGCATCAGTCGGAGGGCCGGCTGGTGGCCATGACCGGCGATGGCACCAACGATGCGCCGGCGCTGGCCCAGGCCGATGTGGCGGTGGCCATGAATACCGGCACGCAGGCGGCCAAGGAGGCTGGCAACATGGTCGATCTCGATTCCAACCCGACCAAGCTGATCGAAATCGTCGAGACGGGCAAGCAAATGCTGATGACGCGTGGTTCGCTCACCACCTTCAGCATCGCCAACGACGTTGCCAAGTATTTCGCGATCATTCCGGCGGCCTTCATCACCACCTATCCGCAGCTCGCGGCACTGAACATCATGCACCTCGCGAGCCCGGCCTCGGCCATTCTCTCGGCGGTGGTCTTCAATGCGCTGATCATCATGTTCCTGATCCCGCTGGCGCTGAAGGGCGTCAGGTATCGGCCGCTCGGTGCCAGGGTGCTGCTTCGCCGCAACCTGCTCGTCTATGGTCTGGGTGGCCTCGTCACTCCGTTCGTCGGGATCAAGCTGATCGACCTGATCATCGCGGGCACCGGACTGGCATGAGGAAGGAGAACACCATGAACGATCTCTTGCGTCCCGCCGCCAGCCTGTTCGTACTGCTGTCCGCGCTGACCGGCATTGCCTACCCGATGGTGCTGACTGGCATCGCCCAAGCACTGTTTCCCGACGCCGCCAGTGGCAGCGTGCTCTTCAGGAACGGTACCCCGGTCGGTTCACGTTTGATCGGCCAGAACTTCTCCTCGCCGGAATACTTCTGGGGCCGGCCATCGGCAAGCGCCCCGCAGCCTTACAATGGCACTGCATCGGGTGGCTCGAACCAGGGCCCGCTCAATCCGGCGCTGGTCGAAGCAGTCACGACCCACATCTCCGCCCTCAAGGTAGCCGACCCGGACAATCCACAAGCGATTCCGGTCGACCTGGTCACCGCCTCGGCCAGCGGCCTCGATCCCCACATCAGTCCTGCCGCCGCCCGCTACCAGGCCAGACGTGTGGCCAGGGCACGCGATCTGTCCATGGAGCGCCTAACGGCCATCATCGAGGCGCATACCGAAGACCGGCAATGGGGTGTTTTCGGAGAGCCACGCGTCAACGTGCTCAAACTCAACCTCGCACTCGATGCGGAACACCAACGGCCATGACCGTTTCCTTCTCCCATGACCCCTCCCACGCCAGTGGGGAGGGGAAATTCGTGCGTCGCTGACACGGCCCTCACATTAAGACCGATGACCGACCAACGCCCCGATCCGGACGAACTTCTCTCCCGCATCAAGGAAGAGGAAACCCGGGCTGCTCGCGGCAAGCTCAAGATCTTCTTTGGCGCCTCGGCCGGTGTCGGCAAGACCTACGGGATGCTGTGGGCGGCGCAACAACAGGCCCAGCAGGGTACGGACGTCGTCATCGGCGTGGTCGAAACCCATGGCAGAAAGGAAACGGAAGCGCTGGTCGCTGGCCTCGAAAGTATCCCGCGCAAGGAAGTCCCTCATCACGGAACGATGTTGAAGGAGTTCGATATCGATGCTGCCATGGCGCGCAAGCCGGCGTTGATCCTGGTTGACGAACTGGCGCATTCGAACGTCGCCGGCTCGCGTCACCCCAAGCGCTGGCAGGACGTGGAGGAACTGCTCTGCGCAGGGATCGATGTCTATTCCACTATCAACGTCCAGCACCTCGAAACACTCAGCGACGTGGTCGGCAGCATCGCTGGCATCCGCGTCTGGGAGACCGTGCCGGACCACGTCTTCGACGCCGCCGACGAAGTCGTCCTCGTTGACCTACCGCCCGACGAACTGTTGCAGCGGCTCAAGGAGGGCAAGGTCTATCTGCCGCTCCAGGCTGAACGGGCGATCCGGAACTTCTTCCGTAAAGGCAACCTGATCGCCCTGCGCGAACTCGCTCTGCGTCGCACCGCCGACCGTGTCGACAGCCAGATGACCAGGTACCGGCGCGACAATTCGGTTGCGCCGGTTTGGCAGACTCGCGAGTCGCTGCTTGCCTGCATCGGCCCGGGCGACCACAACGACCGCATCATTCGCAGCGCAGCACGTATCGCGACGAAGCTGGACGTCCCCTGGCATGTCATCTACGTCGAGACGCCCGAACTTCGGCATCTTTCCGGGAATCAGCGCGAGCGCATCCTCAAGAACCTGAAACTCGCGCAGGATGCGGGGGCCGACACCGCCAGCCTTTCGGGTCGCGGTGCGGTCGATACGATCATCGACTATGCACGAGACCATAATCTGGCCAAGATCATCGTTGGACGTGACCATGCGCGTATCTGGCAGCCCTGGTATCGATCGTTCGCCGAACGTATCGGCCGGCGTGCGCCCGATCTCGACGTCATCCAGGTGGCGCGTGAAGAAGGTCACTCCGACCAGCGCAGGGAAGAATCGACTGACGAGTCGCTGCTCGACCGCCTGAAGGCGCCGTGGCAATCGTTCGCCATGAGCGCGCTCTTCTGCGCGCTGGCGACGCTGATCGCCATGCCGCTGCATACGCTGTTTGACCTCGCCAATATCGCCATGCTGTTCCTGCTGGCCGTCGTGCTGGCGGCCGTGCGCTACGGTCTCGGCCCCGCGGTCGCCGCATCATTTCTGAACGTCGCTGCTTTCGATTTCTTCTTCGTACCTCCGCGCTTTTCATTCGCGGTGAGCGACGTACAGTATTTGATGGTCTTTTCGGTCATGCTCGCCGTCGGCCTCGTCACCGCCAAGCTGACAGCGGGCCTCAAGTTCCAGGCGCGCGTCGCCGGCCACCGCGAGCAGCGCGTACGGGCGCTCTACGAGATGTCACGTGACCTTTCCGGAGCGCTGATGCCGGAGCAGATCGCGGAAATCTGCGAGCGTTTCGCGGCGACGGGTTTTGGCGCACGTGCCGCCATCGTGCTGGCCGATGACGATAATCGCCTACACGATCCCATCGCTGTTTCCGGCGGCGTATTGACCGTCGACCCGGGCATCTGCCAATGGGTCTTCGACCATGGAGCCGAGGCCGGTTGCGGCACCGACACCCTGGCCGGAAGCCCGCTGCTGTATCTGCCGCTCAAGGCGCCGATGCGCACGCGCGGGGTGCTGGCCCTGGCACCGCGCCATCCGGGCCGTCTCATGGCGCCCGAGCAACGGCGCCTGCTCGATACCTTTGCCCGGCTGCTGGCCATCGCGCTTGAGCGTCTGCATTACGTGACCGTGGCACAGACGACCACGGTGCAGATGGAATCGGAGCGCTTGCGCAACTCGCTGCTGTCGGCGATCTCCCACGACCTGCGTACGCCGCTTTCGGCCCTGGTCGGACTCGCTGATGCCATGTTCCTGACGCAGCCGCCGCCCACGCCGGAACAGGCCGATATTGCCGCGTCGATGCGCGAAGAGGTGCTGCGCATGCATTCCCAGGTCAACAACCTGCTCGACATGGCGCGTCTGCAAGCCGGCGCGGTCAGGCTCAACCGGCAATGGCAGCCATTGGAAGAAGTCGTTGGCAGTGCGCTCAAGGCGGCTGGCGCTGTTCTCGCGCAGCATCGCGTGTCCGTGCACCTGCCCGATGACCTGCCGATGCTGGAGCTGGATGCCGTGCTGATCGAACGGGTGTTGGCGAACCTGCTCGACAATGCAGCGAAATACACGTCGCCCGGCTGCGTCATCGAAATCGGCGCGGCGCCCGGCGAGAGTGGCAACATTGACATCTGGGTGGCAGACAATGGCCCTGGTCTACCGACAGGAAGAGAAGAAGAGATCTTCAAGAAATTCGAGCGCGGAAAAAAGGAAAGCGCCATACCGGGCGTCGGCCTTGGACTGGCCATCTGCCGCGCCATCATCGAGGTGCATGGTGGCAACATCCATGCCGAAAACCGTCGCGATGGAGGCGCGCGCCTGGTATTCTCGTTGCCGCGCGGGCATCCCCCGCTCGTGGAAATTGACGAGGATGGCGCAATGGCCGGTGAAGTTCAGCGATGACCGAACCAATCCCAGTGGTCATTGTGGTCGAGGATGAAGCGAAGATTCGCCGCTTCGTCAGAATGTCGCTGGAGTCAGCGGGCTGTCAGGTATTCGAGGCGGACTCCGTCCAGCGCGGCCTCATCGAAACCGGTACACGCAAGCCGGACATGATGGTACTTGACCTGGGTCTGCCGGATGGTGATGGTCTGGAGCTCATCCGAGATTTGCGAACCTGGTCGGACATTCCGGTCATCGTTCTTTCCGCACGTACTGCGGAAGCCGACAAGGTCGAAGCACTCGACGCAGGGGCCGATGATTACCTCATCAAGCCCTTCGGCACAGCCGAATTGCTGGCGCGCGTTCGCGCACAATTGCGACGCCGTACGCGCGTTCCTGGTTCCAGCAAGAGCGTCATCGAGTTTGGCAAGATCCGGATTGATTTCAGCCGCCGTGTGGTCGAGCGTGCAGGTGCACCGCTGCACCTGACTCCGGTCGAGTACCGATTGCTGGCATACCTCACGAGCAACGCCGATTGTGTGCTGACACATCGGCAATTGCTGAAGAACGTCTGGGGGCCGGCACACGCTGAAGACAGTCACTATGTGCGGGTTTATATGGCGCACTTGCGCAAGAAGATAGAAGACGATCCCTCGCAGCCAAAACACATTCTCACCGAGGCAGGCGTTGGGTATCGCTTCGTCGTCTAGTAGCACGGCCAACGCCATTTCGGCGATGTTCAGCCAACGGACATGCCTCGGGGTGAAGTTACGAAAAAATCTATAATTGGACATGGGAAAATTGCTGCTGGCACCAATGGAGGGTCTGGTCGACGACATTCTGCGCGACGTTCTGACGCGTGCCGGCACTTACGATCTGGCGGTGAGCGAGTTCATCCGCGTGTCGGGCAGCCTGTTGCCGATTCGGGCTTTCCGCCGCATCTGCCCCGAACTTTCGCATGCCAGCCGCACTCGAGCGGGTACCCCAGTGGTCGTACAGCTGCTGGGGAGCGACCCGGCCTGTCTGGCCGAGAACGCGGCGCAACTGGTCGAGCTGTCACCGGCAGGAATTGATCTCAACTTTGGTTGCCCGGCGCCAACGGTCAACCGTCACGGCGGCGGCGCTTCCTTGCTCGCCAATCCTGATCAGATGTTCCGCATCGCTGCCGCTGTCAGGCGTGCGATCCCGCCGGCCATCCCATTCAGCGCCAAGATGCGGCTCGGAATCAGCGACACGGCGAGGACGCTGGATTGCGCACGGGCGCTGGCGGCGGGCGGCATTGTATCGCTGGTGGTGCATGCACGCACAAAAACCGAGGCTTATCGACCGCCAGCACACTGGGAATGGGTGGCGCGCATCAGCGAGGTCGTACAGCTGCCGGTAGTTGCCAACGGTGAGGTCTGGACAACCGATGACCATTGCCGCTGCTGTGCGGTGAGTACCCGCCAGGATGTGATGATCGGACGTGGTGCGGTCGCCGATCCCTTTCTCGCCGAGCGCATTCGTGCGCTGTCGGTAGGTATGGTGATCGCCACCGATCGTTCACACGACTGGTGCCGACTGCTGCCGCTGCTGGCTTCATTCTGGCAGCAGGTCTGTGCCAAAGTCTCGGCACGCCATGCGCCAGGTCGCCTCAAGCTCTGGCTGGGGGCGCTGCGGCGGAATTTCGTCCAGGCCGAGACGCTGTTCATTGCGGTTCGGTCGCTACGCAGCGTTGCTGAAGTCACGCGCGAGCTGCTGCGACATGGCGTGCCGGTGCTGCCAGCGATCGATTATTGTGAAAGTCGCGTCAGCGACTCACGACCCCTCCCTCTCCACTTGCGGGAGAGGGAACGGGGGTGAGAAACGGTCATGGCGTTCATCATCCGCTGTGTCTCGATTTGCGATGACCGTTAGGGCCACTCGATGTACGGCAACTCCCGCATTCCTGCAAGCACCCAGACCGACATTCACCCGCATCTGTCGATGCTGCTCGCTCGTCATGCCAGCACCTCTTTTCTCAAACCGTACGCCGACTACAATCGCGCCGCATTCACGGCGAGCCTGGAACGTTACCAGCGTGTGGCAGCAGGGAGGCCGTTGATCCTCGATTCGTGCTGCGGGGTTGGAGAGAGCAGCCGGATTCTTGCCAGGGCATTTCCGGACCATTACGTGATCGGAGTGGACCAGTCGGCAGTGCGGTTGGCACGCGGACAACGCTGCCAGCAGGAGGGTTTCGGGTGGCCGGCCAATCTCGATCTGGTGCGTGCCGACGTCGTCGATTACTGGCGTTTGCTACACGCGGCGGGTATTCGGCTCAATCGTCACTACCTTCTTTATCCCAATCCCTGGCCGAAGATCACCCAACTGCGCCGACGTTGGCATGGCCATCCGGTTTTTCCGGCGCTGCTCGGGCTTGGCGGGGTGCTTGAGTGCCGGAGCAACTGGCCGGTCTATTTGTCGGAATTCTGCTTTGCGTTGCAGCAGATGACACAACACGCGGCGGTGTTCGAGCCGTACCTTCCGGATCCGCCGATGACCCCGTTCGAACGCAAATACTTGGCTTCCGGCCATCGCCTGTACCGTACCCGCATCGATCTGGTTTGAGACCGTTTGTGCAGACCGCGGTCCGAAATCGCCTGATCGCCGCATTGTGGAGACGAGCACAACCATCGTAGAATAGAGGCCTTGGCGGGCGTCGTATAATGGTAATACCCTAGCTTCCCAAGCTAGAGCCGAGGGTTCGATTCCCTTCGCCCGCTCCACTCGTTTCAAGAGCTTCCACTTAAATCTAATGGATATGGCTTCTCTGGAAGTGGTGGAACTTTTTCGTTGCAAGTTGGCGATAAATATCCCGATAACTATCCCTTAGTTCGGTGTACGTACGCGTATCGGTCAACGAAAAACGGGCTATCCCCCGCGACAGCATGGATGGCCCGTGTGCTTGCCGGAATGATCAGGAACGGTCGGCGTTCCTCGGCAGAACATCCGGCTCCCGAAGCCTACTTCCAGTCACCCCGCAGGCCGGCAACAATCTCCTGCAGATGCTCGGGGGTTGCCGCCGCTGGGGCGACCGCCGTACCGACGACCAGCGCGATCTTCGAGAACAGGCCGCGGCGCAGAGGCTTGCTCATCGCTGGCCCGTCCTTGCGGCTGAAAAAGCTGCCCCACAGACCCTGCAGAGCCATCGGAATGATCGGCACCGGCGTACGTCCGACGATGCGCTGCACGCCTGGGCGAAATGGATAAAGATCGCCACTGTCGGTGATCCTGCCTTCCGGGAAAATCGCCACCAGTTCGCCTGCCGCGAGGGCACTCGCCACCTCTTCGAAAGCTGCTTCCATCATGACCGCATCGTCCCTGGCCGGGGCAATCGGGATGGCGCGCATATGGCGGAAGATCAGGCTGATCACCGGCATGCGGTAAATGCGGTAATCCATGACGAAACGGATCGGCCGCCGGCTTGCCGCCGCGATGACGATCGGGTCAACAAAGCTGACGTGGTTGCACACCAGCACCGCCGCCCCCTCCTCCGGGATGTTCTGCAGCCCGCGCTGCTGCAGGCGGTACACCGAGTGCACCAGCAGCCAGGCAATGAAGCGCAGCATGAACTCGGGTACCAGGCTGTAGATATAGACCGCCACCACAGCATTGCACAGCGCGGCAACGCCGAACAGCGCAGGAATCGAAAGTCCATCGCCGAGCAGTCCGGCGGCGGCCAGTGCGCCGCAGACCATGAACAGCGCGTTCAGGATGTTGTTCGCGGCGATGATCCGTGCCCGCTGCTCAGGTGCGCTGCGCAACTGGATCAGGGCATACAGCGGCACGATGAAAAAACCGCCGAACAGACCGAGTGCAAACAGGTCGAAGAGTACCCGCCAGGTGTGGTGCAGGGCGAGCAGGTTGGCGAGCGACAACGGCGCCCCGATCGGCAGCAGTGCCGGTGAAGCGAAGGCCAGGTCGATGCCGAAGAGCGTCAGACCGATCGAACCAAAAGGCACCAGACCGATTTCGACGTGCCCGGCAGACAAGCGCTCGCAGAGCAGTGACCCGAAACCGATGCCGATCGTGAAGATCGCCAGCAACAAGGTCACCGAGGTCTCGCTGCCCCCGAGCACGTTCTTCGCATAGGCTGGAAACTGCGCGAGGAACAGTGCGCCGTATAGCCAGAACCAGGAAATCCCGAGAATCGACAGAAAGACCGTCCGGTTCTGACGGGCAAAGCCGATGTTGCGCCAAGTCTCGGATAACGGATTGAGGCTGACGACCAGTTCCGGGACCGGTGCCGGCGCTGCCGGGATGCCACGGCTGCACAGATAACCCAAGACCGCGATCACCAGCCCCGCGATGGCCACCCATCCGGGATGCCCGGCCACGCCGGCAAGCAGGCCGCCGGCCAGGGTGCCGATCAGGATGGCCACGAAAGTGCCGGCCTCGACCAGCGCGTTACCTCCGACGAGTTCATCTTCGCGCAGGTGCTGCGGCAGGATCGCGTATTTGACAGGCCCGAACAGCGATGAATGCAGGCCAAGCAGAAACAATGCGCTCAATAGTACCGCCAGGCTGTGCGTCGAAAAGCCGAACAGAGCAACGCCCATGATGACAATTTCAAGCAGCTTCACCAGCCGCGCCAGCTTCGCCTTGTCGTACTTGTCGGCAAGTTGCCCGGCAGTGGCCGAAAACAGGAAAAACGGCAGGATGAAGATGCCGGCGGCAAGATTGGTCAACACCTCCGGCGCCAGCGTCGTCCAGTTCACCGCCTGAAAGGTGAGCAACACGATCAGCGCATTCTTGAACAGATTGTCGTTGAATGCCCCAAGAAACTGTGTAGCAAAAAAAGGGGCAAAGCGGCGAGTGTTGAGCAGAGCAAACTGGGAACTCATGCAGTCTTCCTAAAATGGGTGACCAGACAGGCCGCACACGGCCGACAGCTTGGCGGCCCGCAACCAAACCCCGAAACATCCTCCCGTCTCAGTCCTTCGTTTGAGCCGACGCGACGGGGATTCCCCCATGCGGACAGCCAATAGTTTTACCGCCGCCACCAGGCCAGATCGCGGCGCCGGACCTTGCCATTGGCGGTGCGCGGCAGACCGTCGGTGAAGATGACCTCGCGTGGACATTTGTAGGCCGCCAGATGTTCGTGGGCGTAAGCCAGCAGCGGTGCGGCGTCGAGCCCGTCGGGCTCGTCGGGATCGCGCGGCACCACGAAGGCGGCGATCACGCTGACCCCCTCGCGCACCCTAAGCTCGGTCACCGCCACTTCGGCCACCGCCGGGTGCTTGCTCAGGCAATGCTCCACCTCCAATGGCGACACCCGGTAGCCCATGGCGTTCATCATGTCGTCATTGCGACCATGATAGATCAGGTAGCCGTCAGCGTCGAAATGTACCAGGTCGCCACCGATGAACCACTCTCCCCGATAGACCAGTTCCTCCTCGTCCGGTCGCTTCCAGTAGCCGAGCATCAGGCCGGGATCGCTGCGATGCACCGCCAGCAGCCCGGTCTCACCCGGCGACAAGGGTTCTTCCCCCTCCTCGACCGGCAGCACCACCACGCAACGGCCCTGCTGGGGCTTGCCCGAGCTGCCCGGCCGTACCCCTACGCTGGGCGACGAGGAAATGTAGGTCGAGCATTCGCTCATCCCCAAAGCCTCGTACAGTTCCTTGCCGGTCGTCGTCCGCCACTGTTCGAGCAAAGCGCTGCCCAGTGCCTCGCCGGCGGTCAAGCCATGGCGCAAGCTCGACAGATCGAATGCGCGCAGATCGTTGTACTTCAGAATCTGCCGATACAGCCCTGGCACAGCCGCAAACAGGGTAGCCTGGAATTTCTCCATGAGCATCGGCCAGACCGTGATATCGCGAGGCCCGTTGTAGAGCACCGCGGTCGCGCCGTTGGCCCACGGATCGGTCAGACCGACCCCCAGCGTATAGGTCCAGTTGAACGCCCCGGTGTGCAGGACCACATCATCTTGGCGGATATCATACCAGCCTTGGTACATCGGTCGTCGTCCCCAGGCCGAGCGCTGGGCGTGCAACACGCCTTTGGGCTGGCCGGTGGTGCCGGAGGTGTAAATCAGAAAGGCCGGGTCGGCGGCGGCGGTATCGGCGTAATCGACGGCATCGTGGTGGGTTCGCAAGCGCGCAATGTCGGCGGGAGTCAACACGCGCACGTCCGGCGGTGGATGGATGGCCAACTCTTCCGACATGGCGACCATCTCGGCACCGGCATCTGCCAGCAGAAAATCCGCCTCCTCCTCGGTCAGTTGCGCTGAGGACGGCAACGGCACGCAACCGGCAGCAATCGCGCCGAAGAACAGCAGGGCGTAATCGCTGGTATTGCCCATGCGGATCATCAGCCGCGCTCCCGGGTCAAGGCCCCATGCACGCAGCCCAGCCGCCACTTGCCGGACGGTCTCGTCCAGTTGCCTGTAAGTCCAGCATTCGGCCCGTTCGGGCAGAGCCTTGGCGTCTGACACCACGACCAGTGCCACCTTATCCGGGGTATCGCGCGCGGCTGCCGCCAGACAGTAGCGCGCCATGTTGAAGCGTGTCGGCGGCAACTGGCCTGTGTAATGCCACCTATTTCTCACCATTCACCTTTACTTCCAGAAATCCGGCAGGAACAGCTACGGAGGGAGATTGCAAAGCACATCGTCAGCCCCCTCCGGGCATGGATGGCCAAGCCAGCATGGCCACAGCGCCGATCAGCGCGCAGGGAAAGCGCTGCAGGTGAACCGTATACTATCCAATAATCAATGATGATGGCAGTATCTATGCGACACCGGGATCAGCACTCCGGGGGAAACGGGGTCCATGGGAAGTCCGTTCTAGCGCGGGAGAACGGGGCCAGTTCCCGGTTGCGGCTTGACAATGGCGTGTAACTGGTCGGCACCTGACGACTTGAAACCGGATGTGTGATCAGCGAACTCAACCATCCGCTTGAGAACTGGACATGAACATCACACCCGAACGATACGCACGCTGTCGGTGCTGCCGGCACGCGGCCCGGCCGAGCCGAATACCAGTGCCACGAGATCGCCGTCACGGACGATGCCGGCAGCGCGCGCAGCGGCGATCGAGAGTCGCAGTTGCTCGCCACGGTCGGCATTCTCGGCGATCAGCAGTGGCTGCACACCCCATACCAGCGAGAGGCCACCCAGTACCGGCATGCCGTGTGAAATGCCGGCAATCGGGACCGTCGGTCGGAATGCCGCGACGCGATGGGCGGTATCCCCGCTGCGCGTTGGGCAAAGGATCGCGGCAACGCCGAGGTCTTCCGCTGCTTGCACCGCAGCGTGCGCCACCGCCCAAGCGACGCGGTCGGAGTCGGCGCCAACACTGGCGGCGGGATCGACACGCTGGCGCGGCCAGCCCTCGGCCGATTCGGCGACTTCACTCATCATGCGCACGGCTTCGTTCGGAAACAGGCCGACGGCGGTTTCTTCCGAGAGCATCAAGGCGTCGGTGCCATCGAGTACCGCGTTGGCCACGTCGTTCACTTCGGCACGCGTCGGTAACGGTGAGCGGGTCATCGACTCGAGCATCTGGGTGGCGGTGATCACCGGTTTGCCCGCCAAGTTGCAGAGACGGATGATCTCCTTCTGGAGCAAGGGCACTCGTCGTGCCGGCATCTGGATGCCGAGGTCGCCACGCGCGACCATGACCGCATCGGCAGCGTTGATGATGCCAGCAAGGTTGTCAACCGCCATTGCCGTCTCGATCTTGGGCACCAATGCCGGCCGCAGGCCACGCTTTGGAAGCTTGCTGCGCACCCTCTCGACGTCTTCTGCCCTGCGCACGAACGAGAGTCCGACAAAGTCCACCTTGGCGGCAATCGCCATCTCGAGTGCACGTGCATCGCGCGCTGTAAACGGCTCGACGTGACCTTCGGCACGCGGCAGGTGCATTCCTTTGCGCGAGCGCAGCATGCCACCGCGAACGACTTCGGTGCGCACGTCGTTGCCGACCGATTCTAGCACGCGCAGAACGATCTCACCGTCGGCGAGGTAGATGTCATCACCGTGACGCGCCCAATGCGCCAGGTCGGGCAAGGTCGTAGCGACATGTAAGGCATCCCCCTTGCCGTCGTCGCGGTCAGTGAGCATGAATTCCTGACCGGTCGCGAGTTCTACCGCATCGCCGAGCACCACACCGCTACGAATTTTCGGGCCAGGTAAGTCAACCAGCACCCCGACGGTGCGCCCGAGAAGCTGCGCCAGTTCACGCACCTGACGAGCATTATTGCTATGCGTTTGCATGTCGGCGTGCGCAGCGTTGAGCCGCACCACGTCGGTGCCAGCTGCGAGTAGCTGCCGCATGGACTCCGGCGAAGTGGTGGCTGGGCCAACCGTCGCCACAATCTTGGTTCGACGCATCAGGTCTCCTCAATCCTTTGAAAGGAGCGATTCTTCCGCATACCAACGCTTGAGATTTTGATCCAGCGCAAGTTTCGCCGCGATCCCGGGGGAAACACCCCAGCCGGCTTGGCGATGCCTGAAACCTTTGTCGTGCGTGCGTAGGTCGGGAAGTGGGAGTTCATCGGACTCAAGGGAATATCACTGCAGGAGGGAAATTGGCGACAAATTCGAGAACTCACCAAGCATCCTCTATGCCCATCGGGCGCATTCCGGCGTGCACGCCGGAATGCGCCGGACCAAGGAGGGAAAACGGTCATGACTTGCATGATCCGGGGTGTTTGATGATGTCATGACCGTTAGGTACGACTCCACTCTGAAGTGGTACGCTGCTCCGGCAAGGCCATTCAGGCGGAAGAGGCTGCTTCGCCCTTTGGACCTTGAGGTCCTGCCGGCCCCCTGGGACCAGCCGCTCCCTGAGCACCTTTGGCTCCTGGCGCACCCTGCGGCCCCGTGGCGCCCTCTTCACCCCGAGGTCCGCTGGGACCCATCGGTCCAGGGTCGCCTTTGAGGCCTGCCGGACCAGGGTCGCCCTTGGGTCCTCTTGGTCCAGGCTTGCCCTGCGGCCCCGCTTCGCCCTGCGGCCCTGCCGGGCCTTCCTTCAGACTAAGTTGTGCGCACTGCTCCTCCAACGCGGCAACGCGATTCTGCAGCAACTGCAATGGATCGACAGTTGCTGTCTGTGGCTTCTTTGCGTCCGCCTTAGCGGACTTATTCTTTTTCGACAATGTGGGTCTCCTCTCGTAATAGTGTGCGCGGAGTCACGCGACCGATAAACTCCGAGCATAGTAATACGCGCAAAGAAAAGGCCAGTCAATGGGCATATGAGTTGGTATAGCTCCGTGATATCGTGAAAACTGCCGGAAGGCCTCTAACGGTCATGTCTTTTTCAGCCCCCCCGATCATGAAAGTCATGATCGTTTCCCTCCCTCTTGCCGGGCGGATTCAGGCTGGCACACCGGAATATCGCTTTCTGGGTACGGCGCATGCGGCGTGGAGCAGTGCTTTGCGAAACCCCGCCTTCGCCCACGCGAGGGAGAGAGGAGATTCGTGAGTCGCTGACGCGGCTTTCACATTAACGCAATTTCTGATCCACCCATCCTGTCAGCTCCGCGCTCAAGGTCCCGGCGGCCTTTGCCATGTGCAGGGCATCACGCGCCTCGGTTGAATGTCCCTCGGCCTCCAGCGCCAAAGCCAGACCCAGCCACCAGCGGCCATCTCCGGGTGCCAGCCGGGTTGCCACCCCATAATGTTCGGCCGCTTCCTTGTGGCGCCCGAGCCGTTGCAGGACATGTGCCGTGACTCCCTGATAATCGGCGTTATTTCCTGCAGCCGGAAGCGAATGATGAAGTGTTTGCCAGGCGCTGGCGAGATCCCCTCGATCGATCTGCAAACGTGCCAGAGTCATTGCCCAGCCGACCTGCTCCGGCTGCACGAGCAATCCTTCCTGCAATACCTGAACCGCTTCATCAGGCCGTGTGGCTTCAAGCAGGAGCCTGACCAGCACCTGTCGGGATGCTGAATGAGAACCGTCCAGTCGCAGCACCTTATGCAAACCCTCCATGGCTTCAGCAAGCGCTCCCTGATTGAGTAAGGCTATGGCCTTGCGGTACTCGGTCTCGGAACGGTCAGGTGACGAAACAAAGGGATCGGTTTTCTCGATGATCGGAATTCTGGCTGATCTGGCCCCCCCCTGCGGCGATAGCCACGAAAATGCAGGCAAAGCTTGCTCGATTGCGGCAACCTTGCTGCGGTCAGCAGCGAATCCAGTCTCTGGCACAATAGAAGCTGCAGGAGGTTTCGCTTCGCTCTGCTGCGCTGGCAGCCATTCCGAGAAGTAGGCGCTCCTCTGCGGACTGCCATTCATTGCCGCCAATCCTGTCGGGACCGCCGGACCAGCTTCAGGATTTTTCGGAGGTTCGTCCACAAGCGGTACAAGCGGTGGCGGAGAAGCCGCCGTCACCGCTGCCGGTGCGGGCACAAACGGCGGTACCCCTGACGAGGGGAACGGCGCTGCCTGCCGCACCTCCCAGAAATGAAAGGCCAGCCCGCCAGCCAGAAAAGCCAGCAAAAGCATTCCCAGGAGCAGCGGCAGACGTGAAGACTGTGACCTAGGCAGAGGACGCACGGCATTCGGCAGGATGCCGTCCACGCCCTGGGCTGCTCTGCGCTCATCAAGATCCTGCAGCATCTGGTTGAGCAGACTCATTGACATCCCATCGACATGATTATCCCCAAAACCATCCGAGGCGGCGCGCGCCCTCGGTATCCCTGCGTGCTATCCTGATGTGGCGCACCTTGACCAACTGGCGACCCTCGCCAAAAACCGACAGCAGTGACTTATGTGCCAGAATGTTGATCAGCCGTGGCGTTCCTCCACTGGCCCGATACAGTGCTCGTATTGCCGCGAGGGTGAACAGACCCTCGCCCCGGTAACCGGCGACCCGCAGGCGGTGCGCCAGATAGTTCCCGATCTCGCTGTTTTTCAGCCCTCCCAGGCGGTAGTGAAAAGCAATCCGCTGGAGCAGTTGTCGTACTTCCGGACGGTGCAGCTTGTCATCCAGTTCCGGTTGACCGAAGAGGGCGATCTGCAACAGCTTGCATTTCTCGGTTTCTAGGTTCGACAACAGGCGCAAGGCTTCCAACGATTCAAGCGGCATCGCCTGCGCTTCGTCGATACAGACGACAACGCGTTTATTCATTTGCGCATGCGCGAGCAGCAGATGGTTGATCCGCCGTATCAGATGATACTGATCCAGGCCACCGGCGTCATCGATGCCCAACTCCTCGGCCAGCGCCAGAAACAGGGTATTCGGCGCCAGATTGGGATTGGGCAGATACGCACTCACCCAGCTTTGGTCGAGCGTCTGCAACAGCCGACGACAGAGCAATGTCTTCCCGGTCCCGACTTCGCCGGTGATCTTGACGAACCCCTCTCCCGCGTTCAGTGCCAACAGCAGGGTGTTGAGCGCTTCCTGATGATGCTGGACCGAATAGGCAAAGCCGGTATCCGGGGTGATCCCGAAGGGCAGCTCGGTGAAGCCGAAATGATTCAGATACAACGCCGGATCCGGGGTGACGACATCATTACTGGCCGGCTTGTGGTCGGGCAAGGCGCGGATCAAGTTGCTGAATTCGACCCTGGGTCTCGATCAAGTCATCCTTCCAGCCTGAGTCATTGCGGATGATTGTGGGCTTGATGAGAATGACCAGTTCGCGTTTCCTCAGATGGCTGTCACGCGTTCCGAACAATAATCCCCAGGTCGATGAAGTGGTCGTACCGGGAAAGCCGTTGGCGTCTGACACCTGTTCCTGCTTCATCAAGCCGCCGATGGCGACGATGTTTCCGTCCTGCACCCGCACCACGCTATCGGTTTCATTGACCGCACTATTGGCCAACGGCAGCGTAAACACGCCCAGTGTGCCGAGGTCGATGACTTTCTGCTTCTCCTTCACCAGGCTGATCGATGGGTGAATATGCAGGACGATATTGTTCTCGCCATCGATCTGAGGTGTGACGTCCAGGGCAATGCCCGAGAAGAAAGGCTGCAGGGTAATGTTCGGCGTGGTCACGTTACTGTTTCCGGTCGAAGTGACCGTAGAACTCACATTGGTGACAAAGAATTCGTCGATGCCGACCTTGAGCACCGCTTTCTGATTGTTGATGCTGGCAATTCGCGGGCTCGACAACACCTGAACATTGCCCTGGGTTTCCAGAAAATTCAGCAGCGCCGCAAAGTTGGCGCTCTGAAAGGCCAGTCCGAAAAAACCGTTTCCCAGTCTGGTCGTGGCAGCAATCCCGCCAGCCCCGGGCAGAATACCCACGCCATTGCCGAAGATGGCCCCCACTCCGTTTTGCACTACATTCGACGCATCGAATCCTGCCCTGTTGGGGGTGTTCAGCACCGTTCCCGGCTGAACCGCCCCATAAGCAAAACGGTTGTTGCTGCCACCAAAATGGTTCCAGTTAACACCGGATTGGAACTCTTGGTTCAGTTCCACCTCGATGATCTTGGCTTCCAGCATCACCTGCCGCTCGACGATCAGTTGGGTAATGCGCAAGAAGTTCTCGACCGATCGAATTTCAGCCGGAAAAGCCTTGACCAGAACCACCCCGGAACCGGGGCTGACAATCACTGCACGTCCGTCCTGGGAACCGACCATGCTGGTCAGCGCATTGGTCAGATCATGCCAGAAGTCGCTGGTCTGTGTCGTCGAGATGTGGCTGCTCGGAGGCGTCGAGCCTGATCCCGTTGCTGATGTCCCTGCCGGCACGACAGGAGCGGGGCTTGCGGTGGTCGGATAGGAGGAGCCTGTGTTCTGTGGCTGATTGGTGGCCACCGAGCTCGAGATCACCCGCAGGTCGGACTGTCCCTGACGTTTCCCGGCAAGATAGTTGATCCGGAAGATACGCGTCTGGATCGTGTTGGGCTGAATATAGATGCGCGTTCCCTGGAACTTGAACTCGTAACCATACAGCTCCCGCAGCGTTTCCAGTGCTTCGCGCACCGTCACGTTTTTCAGGCGTACCGTCACGTTGCCGCTCACCTCTGGTGATACCAGCATGCTGTAAGGCGTGTTGCTGACCAGAGCCATGAATACCTGACTGGCAGGCGCGTTGACCAGGGCCAGATCAAAACGCGGCTCAACATTTTTCGCCGAATCAGGAAGGTCCAGCTGCAATGGCGGCAACATCGCCTGACTCAGCGCTTCGTCCATCCCCTTCGATCGGGCGCCCACGGCGCTCTGCATTTCCTGGCCGATCCGGTCAAAGGTGCTGCTGGCTCCAGGCGCTTTCTGGTTGATGGCGCAGCCGGCAAGCAGCAGTGCGACTGGCATGGCTAGCAGAATCAATCTGGAGTTCACGGCTTTTTCCCACTGGGTGCACCCTTGGCAGCAGGCGCGGTGACTGTCATCTTTTCGATGCCCGGCGTCAGCAACAAACGTTCGATACCGGCAGGCCCCTCGAGAACGGCTTCCCATTCGGTCAGTCTGATCAGGCGACGCTCGCCGTACCGCTGGCCGAGCCTGACCTGCTGCCCCCCGATCAGGGCAGTCGGTTTGCCCTGCTTCGGGATCATGACCGACTGCAACACCGGGCTGGTCACCTCCCCAGCCTCCGGCGTGTCCGCAGAGAGCCCAGGTGGCGGACGTGTCGGGTCCGACAGCGCCTGTGCCAGCGCAGGAAAAACTGCCAGAAGCGATGTCAACAGGACGACCAGGCGATTCATACGATCAGCCATGCCCGATCCAGACTGAGGGTGAATACGGTCAGCGTCAGCACCAGCCGGGGGTGCCGTTCGGCAGCCAGGATGGCGCTGCTCCACAGCAATTTCCGCCTGACCTGCTCCAGCCGCTCAAGATACGCTGCCAACTGCAGATAGCTGCCTTCCAGTTTGATTTCGACGCCATGCTTGAAGAGAACGGCATGCTTCGGCTTCCCTGCCGACTTTGCCGCTTCGTTTTCCTCGGCCCTGTCCGTCTTGTCCAGCAATGGGGCAACCGGCAGAGTTTTCAGACTGAGCAGACGCAAGCCGGTGTTGCGCCCGAGCATGTCTTCGAGTAATCCGGGCATGCGCTGCGCCGGCACCAGCGAACTTTCCATGATTTCAAGGCGACCGGCCATTTCTTCCAGTTGTCTTCTCAGATCGTCGACTTCGGCACGGGCGATGGCATCCGGGTCCTGTGCGGACGATTGCAATGCCGCCATCTGCGCCTGCAGGCCGGATATCTGTGCGCGCTGTTCGGCGATATGGCGATCTGCCCATTGCGAACGCTGCAGCGCCGGCTCGATGACCAGACTGTAGGCAAGCAGCACCATGCCACCGAGCACGGCAACCGCAATCAGCCAACGCTCGCGCCATTGCAGCGCATCATAGCGGGCAGCCAGTTTGAGCCATGGTTCCTTCATCGATTCACCGTTTCATACCCGCCTCGGCATTGCCGACATTTGCCGAGCGAAGAACGAACTCGACCAAATGGGGCAATTTTGGAACCGACCTGGGCTGAACTTCCGCACGCAGGGATTTTTCAGACAAACGGGACTCGCCAGCCTGCTCCGGTGCCGGTTGCTCCGGATCAAGCTCCCGCATTTCTAGTGCCGCGAAATGACGCCCCTGAAATACAGGCTCGCGACTCAGGCGCTGTACATAAACCGGTAACTTCGCCGGATCAAGCAGGCGTCCCTGAATTTCGATTTCCCCGTTTCCCGTCACCCGAAATCCCGTGAGCCATAAATCGGTTTGCGATTGCCGCGCGAATCCGGTCATCAAACCGGAAAATCCATCGGTTTTGCCCAGCTTGCCCGAATCCAGGACCTCGATGACTTCCCTGGAAGCGGCCAGCATGGCTTTCGTGCTTTCCCGTTCGGCGATCAGTCCCGCCGAGACCTGTCGCTGCGCAAACAGCTTGATGGATGCCTTCAATCGCTCCTGTTCCTCGGTCAACTGCTGCTGTGCGGCCAGGGCAGCAGCCGATTTGCGGTTGGCTTCCGAGCGGACCCATAGCGACAGCGCCGTCATCAGCACCAGCAAGGCCAGGACGCAAATCCCGAGATTACGCCCTGTGGCCAGTTCGTGACGGGGTCGCAAGCGTGCTTCGTAGAGGTTGATCTGCTGATTCACGCCGATCCCTCTCCGGTACGCAATGCGGCACCAATCGCCAGGAGATGCCTTGCCTGATACTGGAGGTCGTTTAGTTCCGGCATCGCCGGGAAATCGAGGACCGACGAGAGATCCATCTCCTTGAGCGGTACATAGATGTTTTCTCCCAGTTCGCTGACAAGATTCCCGACCTGTGGATGGCTCGCCAAAATCACCTTGGAAATGGGAATCTGGCTGTACTGCCGATCAAAATTGTCGAGGCTGCGCTGTAACTCAAGTACCAAACGTTCCTGCACAAGCGCCCGTTGATCCGCATCACGCCCGTTCAATTGCCCCGAATTGATCTCGCCGCGCCGCACGGCAACCAGCTCGCCCTGAAAGGTCAGCGTCAGCATCATGCCGGTCTCGTCGATACGGAGAAACGCCAGACCCCGATTCTCGTCTTCCAGCAGGGCCGCCACATTACGTTGTGCCAACTCGGGAATGTCCAGCGCCTCCAGCGGTATCCTGGCTTCCTCAAATGCCCTGACTCGTGCGCGCACTGCCTGCTCTGCGGCGGAGACCACCAGAACGCTCGCCGCCCGCCCTGGTGGCAAGCCCGCTCTTGGAATATCGAGCACGTCGATGCAGGCACTATCAACCTGATAGCTCACAATTTCCTTGAGCACCCAGCGCAAGGCCTCCTTGCGCTCCTCTGCGGGTACCGGCGGTGCCTCAAGCTGCGAAACGGTGTACTCGCCTTCACCCATCAAAGTCGTACAAACATAGGATTTGAGTTGCCGTGTCACACGCAGACGCTGCAAAGCTTCGTGGATGCCATTCTCAAGGGCGAAAGAGTCGAGCAGCCTGACTTCCGGACGTGAATTCGGTTCGCGCACCACATGCACAAGCGTCACCTCGCCACCCTGCGGAATGATGGCCAACCAGCCTGACTTGCGGCGTGTGAAGGGAAACGGAATAATTTTCTTGCCCTGCAATCGTTTCGTTGAAATATACCGACTAAGCCGTTCAATGACAAGGCGCCACACTATGATATTTGCATATATTGGGGGGCTTATATTCCGTATGGTCATATTCCAGGTTGTCGGCAAGAACTCCGCCCACTCCCCCTCCTGACTCATCTGGGAGGCACAATTTAACCTTCCCGGAAAGATGGCGGTAAGCCCGGATAGGTCAATGTGTTGATGATCGCGGCCCCTGAAGGGCGTCGGTCGCAATACCGGCGTCCATCACCACCAGTGCTCCCGCAGGCGTCCCCAGTTCAGCCAGCATGACAGCCAGCGCGCCGGGCTCTGCGAAGTTGCCGGCTAAGAGAGGTGGCCCCGTTTGGCTGGACAGAAAATCTTCTTTGATAAGTGGATCTCTGCCGGTTGTGGTCAGGAAACCGGTGTTACGCTTGGTTTTGACTTCCCGGGATCTTATGCGAAACCAATAGAGCTTGGTGGAGCTTGTGGGCGAAGGGACGCGCGAAGGCCCAGTGACACCAGCAACATCCGTTCCCCCACACTGGACATCTGCAGTTCTCGTGCGTACTGGCACTGACGATGGGACTCGAGAACCTCATCCGATCCAGTTCGCAGGCAACGCCTGCTCCAGCGCTCCTCACGCCATCACGCATACCAACGCCTTACGCTCAAACCGATCCAACACTTCTTTCCACCTCTTCGTCCCTCCCAAGTCTTCTGCCCAGACGGGAGATTACCGGAGATCCACCAAGACCTTTATAATCCAGGGTCAAACAGAAGGTCCCCAGCGGCTTCCGGACCAAGAAGGGGCCGATACCTACTGCATCATTGATTCGTATCTCGCTACCAGGCACCAGCCTCTTCCTCGCCCTGATCCTCACTTTCCAGGCCAGCCTCTCCTCAGACTCTCCCCGCTTGAGCTTCGTCCTGAACGCCTTGAGTAGTGATCGCCGTGCATGGATTAACGACCGCTTGCGCACTTCGTCGGCGACGACGCCAAGAAAAATTTCCTCGGACAGACGCTGAGGTCCACCTGCTGTAGACTGCCGACCCCGCCATTTTCCTGCAGGAAGACGCCACTGCTGCGGATCTGCCCAAGGGTTTCGTTGCTGCCGTTACGTAGATCGAAAGGTGTCGCGACGCGGGCCAGGCTGAGTGCGCCGACATCGGCCTCCTTGAGGCTTAGCACCTTGCCACCACCACCTGCATCGGGCGTCCACACCCCGAGCTGGGCATAGGCCGCGTCGTTTTCGTCGATCCAGCCGTTACCATCTCCGTCAAGTGCCGCGAGGTCAGCAAAGCCATCGCCGCTTCTGGTCCCGAAAAGCTCGCTACCGTTGTTGATCTGCCCGTCGTGGTTGCGATCGAGGGTCAGGAAACCGCTACCGGAGGCGAGACGACTGATACTCTCGGCGGTCCCGTTAGCATCGAGATCGAACTTGAAAAGCTGGTCGCTGAGTTGGGCGGCATTGCCCGCAAAATTGATCACCAGGGGATCTTTCTTCTGGCGCGTAGCGTCGCCGAGGAGCACTCTGACATCGCTCTCTTCGTGGTAGCTGCGCGACATCTGAAGCTCCAGGTCAAAGCGGATCTCCTGGCCGTCGGCGGTCTTGATCACCCCGCTGGCAGCGAACGAGGTTTGCTCGAATTCGCTGTGCGACGCGTGGTAGTCGTATTCGACGCCGTAACCTGCTGGCCTTTGCGCTACAGCAACGTGTTCACCCTGGGCAACGCTGGCAACTGGCGCCGCCTCGGCCGGCACCTGCGCCGCAGCCGGTGCATGCAACTCGGCGACATCGAAGACGCGGACGTCTTCCCCGGTCAGCATGCGAACGAGGGCTCGCATCAGCAGCATGCGTGGATCACTCTCGGTCTCGTCGGTACTACCTTCCATTGCATCCGCCTGTGCTGCCGCCCTGCCGGCGTCGGAAAGAGTGACCTGATCTGCGGGAGCACGCGCATCGCCGCGACCCTCGAAGTCCGGCCGCTGAGCACCGACCCACACGCGCATCGATTCGCGGACTTCGGTTTTTTGTGCTGCGACATGCGACGAGAGCAGTTGCATCTCGGAACTGGTGATTTTCATGGTGGCTGCCTGAGTGGATGGAGGTAAACGCTACAACGGCAGACGGGAGGTTATTCTTTAATGTGAAAGTCGTGTCAGCGACTCACCAATCTCCTCTCTCCCTCGCTGGGGGGAAGACGCATAGCCTTATACACAACTCATTCAGCATGAGCAAAAAAGCGATCTAAATCGTTGATTTTTAGATGAAACATGCTCAAACGAGCAGGTTTTTATGCAATTCGGTAACTTATTGTTTCATATCGATATTTATGATGTCAGATGAGTTGTGTATAAGGCTATGGGGAAGACGGGGTTTCCGAGCATCGCTCCCGTCGCTGCAGCCGGCCCGCGATGCAGGGCAAGCCGTGGAAGGGATCGGGGAAAGGGCAAAGTCATGATGACCGTTACCGTGAAAGCCCGCTTTCATCATCGGAGGCGATCGGATTACCCATCATGATGGCTTAGTCGTTTTTCAGTTCAGGTCGACCGCATGGCGTTTGAGATCATCAAGGCCGACGATCAGCAGTGCAGCTTCGTTGGTGGCGTTAAGAACGACGCGCGGCGCCCTGCCGGCATGAAGGGCTTCACGCCAGCGGGCGGCACAGAGGCACCAACGATCGCCGGGGCGCAGGCCGGGAAAGCCAAATTCGGGGCGTGGCGTCGACAGGTCATTGCCATGCGCTTTCGAGAATTCGAGGAATTCGGCAGTCAGCAGCACGCAAACGGTGTGACTGCCGAAATCTTCGTCGCTGGTGTTGCAGCAGCCATCCCGAAAAAATCCGGTCATCGGCTTTTCGCTGCAGGACCCCAGTGGTCCACCGAGAACGTTGCGCTGGCCTCCGCCCATATCGCCGGGTTTCATGTCAACTCGTCGATCCAGGCTTGCTGGATCGCCTCGAGAATTTTCTCGCCACAGTGTCTGGAATCTTCGTCAAAACCGGGCAGGGCGAGCACCCAGTTCATCAGGTCGACGAAGTTGATCTTCAGTGGGTCGACCTCAGGATGCGCTTCCACGAGTTCGACAGCGATATCGTTGATGTCAGTCCATTTCATCGATGCCCCTCCTTGGTCATGTTGATCGAGTAACGCGGGATCTCAATCACCAGCAATGCTGTATTGACGATCACCTGACACGACAGGCGGGAATTCGGTTCGAGACCCCAAGCCTTGTCGAGCAAGTCGTCCTCGACCTCGTCGGAAGGGTCGAGGTCGGCGAAGCCTTCACGCACGATGACATGGCAGGTGGTGCAGGCACACGACATCTCACAGGCGTGCTCGATGGCAATGCCGTTTTCGAGCAGGTTCTGGCAGAGCGACTCGCCCTGCCTAGCGTCGATCACTGCTCCGTCTGGACAGAGTTCGATGTGTGGTAGAACGATGACCTGGGTCATACGGTCTCCCCCGTACTTGCCCCGCCGGACCCACCATCCAGATCGTTGATGTTGCGGCCGGTGAAAGCCTGCCGGATCGATTTGTCCATGCGTCTCGCAGCGAAATTCTGAGTATCGGCTTCGAGTTCGTCGATCGCCAGCATGATCTGACGTCGCTTGTCACCGCGTACCGCCGCCTGCAACCTAGCGATGTCGAGGTCGATGCGAGCCCGTTCGTCGGCGCTCAGCAGATCCCCGTCGCGAGCCAGCGCCGAGCTGACTGCCTGGACCAATCGTTCGGCATCGACCTGCGTTTCCTTGAGCGCACGTTGCAGCGCGTCGTCTCTGACGTGCACCAGAGAGTCCTTGAGCATGCCGGCAATTTCGTCGTCGGACAGTCCGTACGAGGGCTTGACGACGATGCTCGCAGCAACGCCAGAAGTCTTTTCACGGGCGGTCACCGCCAGCAGGCCATCAGCGTCGACCTGAAAAGTGACGCGGATGCGGGCAGCGCCAGCGACCATCGGAGGAATGCCACGCAACTCGAAGCGCGCCAGCGAACGGCAATCGCTGACCAACTCGCGCTCGCCCTGTACGACATGCAGGGCGAGCGCCGTCTGGCCGTCGCGAAAGGTTGTGAATTCCTGCGCGCGCGCCGTCGGAATCGTCGAATTACGGGGAACGATCTTCTCGACCAGACCGCCCATGGTTTCGAGACCCAGCGACAAGGGGATCACATCGAGCAGCAGCCAGTCATCGCCGGCCAGGCCGTTGCCAGCCAGCAGGTTGGCCTGTTTGGCCGCTCCGATGGCGACGACCTTGTCGGGATCGAGATTGTTCAGCGGATCCTGACGGAAAAAGTCACCAACGGCGCGCTGCACCTGCGGCATGCGCGTGGCGCCACCGACCATCACCACGCCCTTGACTTCGGCAACCGACAGACCGGCATCGCGTAACGCCTTCTTCACTGGTTGCATGGTCTTGGCTACCAGTGTCTGGGTGATTTCGGCAAAGATTTCGGTGGTCAGTGTCAGGTCGATCTGCTCGCCACTGTTCAGATGCGCGTTGATCTGGGCAACGCCGTGAAAGGTCAGGTATTCCTTGGCCTCGCGAGCGCGTGTCAGGAGCATCCGGGCATCTTCGACCGACAGGGGTCTGAGCCCGGCGGTTTCGAGGATCCAGCAGAAGATGCGATGGTCGAAATCATCACCACCCAGTGCCGAGTCGCCACCGGTTGCCAGCACCTCGAAGATGCCGCGCGACAGTCTGAGGATCGAGATATCGAAAGTGCCACCGCCGAGGTCATAGACGGCATAGACGCCTTCGGCAGCGTTGTCGAGACCGTAGGCAATCGCTGCTGCGGTCGGCTCGTTGAGCAGGCGCAGCACCGGGAGTTCTGCCAGCCTAGCAGCATCCTTGGTGGCCTGTCGCTGCGCATCGTCGAAGTAGGCGGGAACGGTGATCACCGCACCGAGCAGTACGCCCCCCAGCGATGCTTCGGCACGCCGACGCAGGGTGCGCAGGATCTCGGCCGAGACTTCGACCGGGCTTTTCAGCCCGGCAGCGGTGTGCAATCGCAACATTCCAGGAGCATCGTCAAACAGGTAGGGCATGCCTTCGCGGTTGGCAATGTCCTGCAAGCCGCGGCCCATGAAGCGTTTGACCGAGACGATGGTGTTGCGCGGATCAAGGGCCTGTTTCGCTTGCGCTTCGTAACCGACCTCGCTATGTCCGTCGGGCAGGTAGCGTACCACCGAGGGCAGCAGGGGACGCCCCAGTTCGTCGCCGAGAACGGCCGCCAGGCCACTGCGGACCGTTGCGACCAGTGAGTTGGTCGTGCCGAGGTCGATGCCGATCACCAGCCGGTGCTGGTGCGGCGCCGTGGACTCGCCTGGTTCTGCAATCTGTAACAATGCCATGAAGAAGTTCCTGGTACTTGTGGCGGGTAGTTCGGCGCAGTGGATTGGTTGCTATTCTTCGCAGGCCGCCATCGCTTCGTCGATCTCGGCGAGCAGCTTCTCCAGGAACATCAGTCGCCGCACACGGTCTGCGGTCTGTTCCAGGTCATGCCGATCGTCGAGCAGGACAGCGATTTCCTCGTAGCGTTCGCGCATGTCACGCTGCAGACGATGGTACAAATGCTCAAGTTCGTGGTATTCGCCAGCGGCACGCGCTTCGGCAGCTGCCTCGCGCCATTCCATCTGCTCGATCAGGAAATCTGCCGGCATCAGGGTATTGTTGTCGCTGCCGATATCGTGCGCAGCCAGATGCAGCAAATATTTCGCCCGTGTCAGGGGTTTCTTGAGCGTCTGGTAGGCTTCATTGATCCGCGTCGCCCACTGCAGCGAAAGCCGTCGTTCAGCCTCGCCGGCACTTGCAAAGCGGTCGGGATGCAACTTGGACTGGATTTCTCGGTAGCGATGGTCGAGCAGCGCTGCGTTCAGCCGAAAGGCGACCGGCAACTCGAAGAGGGTGAAGTGATCGGCGTTGAATTCCATTTGTTCCCAGCAGCACAGCTTCACTCAGCTCGGAGTGGTATACGCGACTTTCGCCTGCACCAACCTGCCTGTCGCTCCCCCTCCCATCTTATCTGCGAATTACACGTTGAAACTTTCGCCGCAGCCGCAAGCGTCCTTGACGTTCGGGTTGTTGAAGCGGAATCCTTCGTTCAGGCCCTCTCGCGCGTAGTCGAGTTCGGTCCCGTCAAGATAGGGAAGGCTTTTTGGGTCGATCAGAACCTTGACGCCGTACGATTCAAACTCGATGTCATCCGGTCGCGCGTTATCAGCGAATTCGAGCTTATAGGCCATCCCGGAGCAGCCGCTGGTGCGCACGCCGAGGCGCAGCCCGATGCCTTTGCCGCGCTTGACCATGAAATTAGCAACGTGGCGGGCGGCCCTTTCAGAAAGCGTCACTGCCATGCAAAAACCTCCTGCTGTACTGGTCTGTTAAGCCGGGAACTGCTCGCCATGCTTTTTCTTGTAATCAGCCACCGCCGCCTTGATCGCATCCTCTGCAAGTATCGAGCAGTGGATCTTGACCGGTGGCAGAGCCAGTTCGTCGGCAATCTGAGTGTTCTTGATGTCCAGTGCCTGATCGATGGTCTTGCCCTTGACCCATTCGGTCACCAGCGAAGAAGAAGCAATCGCCGAACCGCAGCCGTAAGTCTTGAACTTGGCGTCTTCGATGACACCGCCCTTGCCAACCTTGATCTGCAGCTTCATCACGTCACCGCAGGCGGGCGCACCGACCATGCCGGTGGCCACGCCCTCCTCTTCCTTGCCGAACGATCCGACGTTACGCGGATTTTCGTAGTGATCCAGAACCTTGACACTATACGACATGCTGTTTCTCCTTCAATACATTCATTCATCAATGAGCGGCCCACTGGACCGTACTGAGGTCGACTCCGTCCTGAACCATTTCCCACAGTGGCGAGAGTTCGCGCAATCTGCCGATCTTCTCGTGCAGGAGCTTGATCGCGTAGTCGACGTCCTCCTCGCTGGTGAAACGGCCAAGCGTGAACCGGATCGAACTGTGCGCGAGTTCGTCATCGCGACCGAGCGCTCGCAGGACATATGACGGTTCGAGAGAGGCAGAAGTACATGCCGACCCGGACGACACGGCGAGATCCTTGATCGCCATCAGCAACGATTCGCCTTCGACGTAGGCGAAGCTGATGTTCAGGTTGTGCGGCACCCGGCGCTCCATGTCGCCATTGACATAGACATGCTCAATGTCCGACAGACCTTTGAGCAGGCGATCACGCAGCATACGGATGCGCTCGTTCTCTGCACCCATCTCCAGGCGTGCCAGGCGAAAAGCCTCACCCATGCCGACGATCTGATGCGTTGCCAGGGTCCCGGAGCGGAAACCACGCTCGTGGCCACCGCCATGCATCTGCGCGTTCAAGCGAACGCGCGGTTTGCGCCGCACGTACAAGGCGCCGATCCCTTTCGGGCCGTAGGTCTTGTGCGCCGAGAAGCTCATCAGATCGACCTTGAGCGCCGCGAGATCGATTGCCACTTTGCCGGTCGCCTGCGCCGCATCGACATGCAAGATGATTCCCCTGCTGCGGCAGATCTCGCCAATCTCGCTGATCGGCTGGATGACGCCAATTTCGTTATTGACGAACATCACCGAGGCGACGATCGTATCCGGGCGTAGTGCCGCCTTGAACACATCGAGGTCGAGCAGACCGTCGTTCCTAACGTCGAGGTAGCTGACTTCAAAACCCTGCCGCTCGAGTTCGCGGCAGGTATCGAGAACGGCCTTGTGCTCGGTCTTGACCGTCACCAGATGCTTGCCCTTGCCGGAGTAGAAATGCGCCGCTCCCTTGAGCGCCAGATTGTTCGACTCGGTCGCACCGGAGGTCCAGACAATTTCCTTGGGGTCGGCATTGACCAGTCTGGCCACTTCTGCACGCGCTTCTTCGACCGCAGCCTCGGCTTCCCAGCCGAAAGAATGTGAGCGAGAAGCTGCGTTGCCGAATTTCTCGAACAGATAAGGGATCATCTTTTCCGCCACGCGCGGATCAACCGGCGTCGTGGCGGAATAATCGAGATAGATAGGCAGTTTCAGCATTGCTCTTGCTCCGGGTTATTCATGTTTCTTGCAGATCTTCAGTTCGTCGTCTGGCGCGCTCAGGCGGTCATTGCGGTCAGCCGCCGCAAGCCGGCGACAGTGGCCCGCAGGGTTTCCAGAAAACCGGCGACATGTTCCTTGCGGTTGCCGGCACCAAGACTGATGCGCACCGCGCCGCGGGCCAGCTCGGGATCGACCCCCATCGCCCGCAGCACATGCGAGGGCTCGGGGTTGGCACTTGAACAGGCCGCGCCGCTGGCAACTGCGTAGCCGGCGCGGTCCAGGTGTCCGACCAGCGTTTCACCATCAAGTTCAGGAAACGAAAAATAAACGGTGTTCGGCAGGCGCTCGGCGGCCTGGCCAAAGAGTGTCGCGCCGAGGGCGATGAGACCGGCTTCAAGCCGCCTGCGCATTTCGAGCAGAGGCTTCGCCAGCTTGGCTTGTCGCTCTGCAGCCAGGGTACAGGCGACGCCGAAACCGACGATTGCCGCAACATTCTCGGTCCCCGAACGTAGTCCGCGTTCTTGACCACCGCCGGCAATCAGTGGCTCCAGTTCGACGCGTTTATCGAGCACCAGCGCTGCCGCACCCTTGGGACCGCCGATCTTGTGTGCCGACAAGGTTAGCGCATGCACTCCAGCGGCATTGAGACGACGGAAATCGACGGCCAGCTTGCCGACCGCCTGCACCGCATCGGTGTGAAACCAGGCGCCGGCCATGCGCGCGTGCTCGGCGAGTGGTTCGAGATCCTGCAATACACCGGTTTCGTTGTTGGCCAGCATTACCGAAACGATCTTCGGTTTTCGGGTCATTATCATCGCAAAGTTGTTGATATCGACCCGTCCGTTGGCGTCAACCGCCAGTTTTTCGAGTGTCCAGCCACGTTTGCACAATTGTTCGGCCGGCTTGATCACACAGGGGTGCTCAATCGCGCTGACGGCCAGCAGACCAGGCTTCAGACAAGCTGCGGCACCCTTGATCAACAGATTGTTGGCTTCCGAACCGCCACTGGCAAACACCACTTCGCTCGCATGCGCACCGACTGCCGCAGCAACCTGGCTGCGCGCCTCGTCGATCGCCCACCGTGCCGCACGCCCATACTCGTGCCGGCTCGAGGCATTGCCGAACTGCCCCGAAAGATAGGGCAGCATCGCCTCGAGCACCTCCGGATCGGGCGGAGTACTGGCATTGTGGTCGAGATACACGGGCGCGAACATGGCGATCGACGCTTAGCTTTCAAGGGCAACGGCCTTGACACGTGCCCGCGGCCTGCTCCGGCGCGCATCATGGACAACGGCGACCTTGCCACCGGTTCTCTGGAGTTGTTGATTGACGAGCTCGGCTAGCGTCACCGAACTGAGAAACTCGTACATTTTGTCGTTGAGCGTCGACCATAACTCGTGCGTCATGCAGCGCTCATCGTCGCGGCAGTTCTCGCGGCCACCGCATTGCGTCGCATCGAGTGGTTCATCGACGGCACGGATGATGTCGGTAACCGTCATCTCGCTGGTTGGTCGCGCCAGACAGTAGCCGCCACCGGGGCCGCGCACGCTGTCGACGAGGCCATAGCGGCGCAGCTTGCCGAACAGCTGCTCGAGATAGGAAAGGGAAATCTTCTGGCGATCGCTGATTCCGGCCAGAGACACCGGACCTTCGCTGCAGCGCAGTGCCAAGTCGATCATCGCAGTGACTGCGAAACGTCCTTTGGTAGTTAGTCGCATGGCTCCTCCACGGATATTAGTAGTTGATCAAGTTATTAGACTATAGTGACAACTCGGTAATTAGTCAACTATTTTACTCAGGTATTTAGGGTCAAAATGGTCAGTCGTGACCAAGTCGTCCTTGACCTCGACGCCGGCCTCGTCAAGTTTCCTGAGCAGTAGTTCAAAACGCCGGTCAACCTCGACCGCATGGTCGAGAAGTCCATGAATCGCCTTGGCCAGCGGGTCATCCTGATCGCCAGCCAGGGCATAAGCCGAGAAACCCAGCTGCCCGGCCATCTGCTCACGCTTCTCGGCCTGCACGCTGTCGATGATGCGCGCCGGATTGCCCACTGCAGTGGCTCCTGGCGGCACGCTCTTGATCACCACAGCATTCGAACCGACCTTGGCCGACGCACCGACGGTGATCGGTCCGAGCACCTTGGCGCCAGCTCCGATGACCACGCCATTTTCCAGCGTCGGATGCCGCCTGCCCTTGTTCCATGAAGTGCCGCCGAGGGTGACGCCGTGGTAGAGCGTGACATCGTCGCCAATGATGGCGGTCTCGCCGATCACCACGCCCATCCCGTGATCGATGAACAGACGCCGGCCGATCGTCGCTCCGGGGTGGATTTCAATGCCGGTGAAGAAACGACCGAGATGCGAAACTGCGCGGCCCAGCCAGTGCAATTGATGCGTCCACAGCCAGTGCGCCAAACGATGTGAGGCCATCGCATGCACCCCGGGATAACAGGTCAGCACCTCCCAGAAGGTCCGGGCAGCAGGGTCACGATCGAATACCGATTGAATGTCTTCTCGCAGGCGGCTGAACATGAAAGGAAAATCCTTCAGCGAAAATCCTTGTGGGAAGTAACTCATCATACAATAACCAACCATTATGATCCACTATTATCCACGGTGTCGCTTGTACCGCTGGCCATTCTGCGCTTTCCGGCGACCTGCCTTTCGACCGCGTCGAGCAATCCGCGCAGAATGTTGATCTCGTCGCACTCGAGCTCGGCACGTCCGAACAGGCGACGCAGCTTGGGAAGCAACCGCCGTGGTCGCCGCGGGTCGAGAAAACCGCTGCTCACCATGACCCGTTCAAGATGCTCGAAAAACCGCTGCACATCCTGGTGGCTTGCCGGTGGCGAAGCAAAAGGCACCGTTTTGCTGAGTACCGGTGGATGGCCATCGAAAGCCGCCAGGCGCAACTCGTAACACAGCAGTTGCACCGCTGCAGCCAGATTGAGTGAAGTGTACTCTGGGTTCGCGGGGATGAAGACTGTACGCTGACAGCGCTGTACCTCGGCGTTCGACAGCCCGGCAGTCTCGTTGCCAAACAATAGCGCTACCTCGCCCTCGTCGGCCCTGGCGAGAATCTCTGCCGCAGCCAGGCGCGCCGGCAATGGCGGTGGCCCGAGGTTACGCTGCCGCGCCGAGATTGCGCAAGCAAATACGCAATCGGCCAGGGCTGCATCAACGCTCGTACACACCTCGGCCGTCACGAGAAGGCTTTCGGCCCCGGCGGCGCGGGCCAGCGCCTGGTCATCGGGAAAGTGCTTCGGATTGACCAGCAGCAGGCGCGATAGACCCATCGTCTTCATCGCGCGCGCGGCGGCGCCTATGTTGCCGGGATGACTGGTATGCGACAGGACGACGCGGACCCGGTCGAGCGGCGAGCTCGAAGATTGAGACCTGGCAGGCCGGTTCATATTAGAATCGAAGCTCTCCCACAGCAATCAGTCCGCACCCGCCGGGTTCCTTAAAATTCATCCATGCATCCAGCTCTCAACATCCTCATCAAGGCGGCTCGCCGCGCCAGCCAGATCATCAATCGTGCCTCACTGGATCTCGAGCACCTACAGGTCGCCACCAAGCGTCAGAGCGATTTCGTCACGGAAGTGGATAAGACCGCCGAAGCGGCGATCATCGAGGTGCTGCGCGAGGCATATCCAGAGTATGGCATTCTAGCAGAAGAGTCCGGTCAAACCGCCGGCAGCACTGGCACCAGCGAGTATCAGTGGATCATCGATCCGCTTGACGGCACCACCAATTTCATTCACGGTCTTCCTCAATACGCGGTCTCGATTGCACTCGCTCACCGCGGCCAGATCACCCAGTCGGTGGTATATGACACGGTCAGGAACGAGATGTTCACTGCCAGCAAGGGCGCTGGCGCCTTCCTCAACGAACGCCGCATCCGTGTCAGCAAGTGCGTCAGGCTCGAAGACGCGTTGATTGGCACCGGCTTCCCTTACCGCATCTACGACCACATCGACGCTTACTTGGCGATCTTCAAGGAACTGGCGCGAAAATCTGCCGGCCTCCGCCGCCCCGGCGCCGCTTCTCTCGATCTGGCCTATGTGGCCTGCGGTCGTTTCGACGGCTTCTGGGAATTCGGCTTGTCGCCCTGGGACATCGCCGGTGGCGCGCTGTTGATTTCCGAGGCCGGCGGCTTGATCAGTGATCTTGCAGGCAACGAAAGCTACCTGCAAACCGGCAACCTGGTCGCTGGTACGCCCAAAGTCTTTGCTCAATTGTTGCAAGTGATCGACAATCATCGGACGGCGGGGCTGGCGGCGTGAATGGGCGGGAATACCGTTGACTACGGTGTCCGCCTGCCGTCAGAGTTCGAGTTCCGCGATCAGCGGCGCGTGATCCGAACAGCGAGCCCAGGACAGACCCTTGGGGACCTGCATTTCGAGTATCTGGAAGCCGCGCACGTAGATGCGATCGAGCGTCAGCCACGGGGCAAAACTCGGAAATGTGCGCGCCACTCCAGCCTGCGTATCACTAGCGGTGCGCCAGGGCAGCAACCAGTCGAGAACCCCACGGTCAGGGGTTTCCGACCTGGCTGCCTCACCCACTTCATCGACACCCAGCCGGTCGCGAAGCAGACTATCGACTCGCTGTTGCCAGTCATTGAAGTCGCCGGCAATGATCAGCGGCGCCTTAATGGGTACTTCACGCTGCACGAAATCGGCCAGAAAAGTGGCCTGCCGCAGGCGGCTACGCTTGATCAGGCCGAAATGGACGCAGATCAGGTGCACCTCACGGCCCTTGCCGCGGCCAAAACGCACCACGGCGTGCAACAGGCCGCGTTTTTCCAGGATATGGTCGGAGATATCGTGGTTAGTGAAGTCTACAATCCGATGGCGCGAGAGGATGGCATTCCCGTGATGCCCATGCGGATAAACGGCATTCATGCCATAGGCACGGTGCGCGTAAGTGCCGGTGGCCAGAAAATCGAGCTGCGTACCCGATAATGGGTAGCCAGGCTGACGAGCGAGCCGTTCGTTGCGGTCCTGCACTTCCTGCAGGAAAACGATGTCGGCGTCGATGGCGTCGAGCGCCATGCGTACGTCGTGGATGCGCGGTCGCCCGCGGATACCAGTGACACCCTTATGGATATTGTAGGTAGCAACTCGTAGCCTCATGGCATAGCCTGGCAGGCGGCTGGCTGATGCTTCACGGCAGGCGTTCGAAGTAGCGATCGATCAGGGTCGGATCATCGAAATGGCGGCGCCCGACGAAAGCCGTCGCATGTCGCCCCCATTGCCGCATCTGCCCGGCGCTGACCACCCCCATCGGCCAGAAGTAAAAGCGTTCGAGCCGCTCGCTGCCGTCGATCAGCCCATCTGGAGTGAAAGCGCTGCGGCTGCCGCCGTCAGGCAGGGGTAGCGCACGCAGCTCGTCGTCGTCGCGCAGCACGAGTGCGACGCTGTGATCCTGTCGCGCGACGTCGATTTCGACTCGCTGCAGATAGTGCGTGCCAGCTGCAAGTTTCAGCACGACGCGCTCGTGCGTCGCCGGCGAGCGTAGCGTTTGGGGGGCAAACAGGTTTTCATCGATGCTCTCGGTTTGCGGTCGCGCCTGTACCTGCTCGGTCGGAATGAACAGATGATAGCAGCCACAGGGATGAATCGTGTCATAGACCAAGGGGGTGCCGTCCTCGGCCAGGGTGACGCGCCACATCAGGCCATCGAGCCGCCCGGCCAAAACGTCGTAGGCATGCACCGGTGGGCGTGCCGAAAACCAAACAGTGTATATCAGTTGTAGCAACCAGCGCCCACCGAAATGTGCGTGGCTAGTGCGCACGTACAGAACCGGCTGGTTGAGGCCAACGTCGATCCGCGGCCGGCCATCATAACCGATCCGCCAGACCAGTGCGCCGGGGTGATCGGCCTCGCTCGCCGTGGCAATGTCGAGTTGCGGGGCGTGGAGAAGGATCAGTCTGGTCAGTGTCTGTCGAGTGAGCACCGGCAGGCCAAGTTCGGGCAAATTGAGCAGTGTCGGCATGGTGGCCAGAGATTCGCTGACGGTGTAGCGCCGACGCATGGCGGCAAACGGGTCAGTCTCGGCCTGTGCGGCAAACTCTGCCAGCGTGTCGCGCTGCCAGCTCCGGATGCCGGCAGCGAAAGTGTAGCGTGTCAGCGGATAGAGGCCCAGCGCACGCATCCCGATCGAGTAGTCGTCGGGCACCTGGATTGCTTCAAGCAACGCCGGCAGCTCGTTCTGATCGACCCATGCCAGCAGTTGCCGGCAAGAGGCTAGCGCGTCGGTAAAGGCAGTAGCGTCGTGACTGGCATTGCCAAGTTCAATCCGCCGAGCGGCCGCATCCAGCACCGCCAGCGCGACGCTCCAGGCTTGTGCCTGAGGCGCGGTCAAGTCGCTCTGCACTGCCATCTGGGCAAGTACACGATCGACCCGTCGATAGGGAAATCCTGGCACGCGTGGCGCCTGCGCATCACGTGTGCCTGCCTCGTCGATCAGTCGGTCGCTTACCTGGAAAAGCCGCGCGCAATCCCCCACGGCATCGTCCTGCTGCAGGCGCAGTGCGACCGGCGCGTATCCGTAGGGGTCAGTACTTGCACAACCGATAAGCAGGCCGCAGCACAGAGCAATGATGAGACTGTTCATCATTCGGCTTGCTCCGCAGCGACCAGCAGCGCCTGTCGCCGCTCGATCTCGCGCAGCATCGCCTCGAACTGCGCACGCATCGTGCCGCGCACGGCGGCAACGCCAAACAGCGGGCCGATCACCACGGGCAGCGGTCGCGTCAGTTCGAACTGCGCGTCGTAGTCCAGCCGCACCCCGGCACGCTGCGCCAGGCGGACCACGCTCAGCGTGTAACGGCCGCTGAAACTGCGCAGCGTCGGCTCACCCGCGTCCAGGGGACTCGCATCCATGCGCGCCAGCACCATCGTGTAGGGAAGGTGCTGAACCGCCAGGCGGACCCGTACCGGCAGATCGATAAACAATACCGAGAACACGCCGACCTGCTCGATACTGAGCTGGTTTCCTGTACGTGCGAGAACGCGTGCGCGCGTCACACCAGGAATAAACTCGCGCAGGCGCTCATAGTCGGTCAGCGTTTCCCAAACCACACGCTGATCGGCGGCCAACTGCGCGCTGGCTCGCACGCTGTAGATTTCGCCGTCGAGCGACACCTCGACGCGGGCCGCTGCGCCGCCGGTTGCATCGCTCTGCGCCATGGCATCGCAAGCGATCATCAGTGACATCAGAGCCACCAGCGCACTCGGCAAGAAGGGCCGCACAGCTGGACGCAGCGGCGCGGCGAGTGGTCGTCTGGTATACTGCGCAGTCTTGGCAGACATCCCTCTACGACCGTCGAACATGAAATATCAGATCATCCCGGTGACTCCCTTCGAGCAGAACTGCAGCCTGCTCTGGTGCGAGCAAACCAGACGCGGTGCCGTCGTAGACCCGGGTGGTGATGTATCGCGTATCCTGCGAGCAGTTGCGGCTAACGGCGTCGAGCTGGAGAAAATTCTCGTCACGCACGGTCACATCGACCACGCCGGCGCCGTCGCTGATTTGGCGGATCGTTTGTCCTTGCCGATCGAAGGACCGCAGCGCGAAGACCAGTTCTGGATTGACGGCATGCCGGTGCAGAGCAGGATGTTCGGCTTTGCCAACGTGCGTGCCTTCACTCCTGACCGCTGGCTCGTCCAGGGCGACAAGGTATCGTTCGGCAAGGTCGAAATGGATGTCCTGCATTGTCCTGGCCACACGCCTGGGCACGTGGTTTTCTTTTACCCGCCGGGCCGCTTGGCGATCGTTGGCGACGTGCTGTTCCAGGGGTCGATTGGCCGTACCGATTTTCCGAAAGGCGATTTTGATACGCTGATTTCTTCGATCCGCAACCGGCTCTGGCCGCTCGGCGACGATGTCGCCTTCATCCCTGGTCATGGACCGATGTCGACTTTCGGAGCCGAGAGACGCAGCAATCCTTTCTGCGGAGACTAACGATCCGATCAGTTCTCCGGACGTTGGCGTCGCCTCTCTCGTTCAGATCTAGAAGTGTAGTGGCCGCTTGTCGCAGGCCAGCGCAGCTTCGTGGACCACCTCCGACAATGTCGGATGCGCATGGCAAATGCGCGCCAGATCCTCGGCTGCGGCGCCGAACTCCATCGCCACGACCCCCTCCGAGATCAGCTCGGAGGCATTCGCGCCGATGATATGGACACCGAGAATACGGTCGGTCGTGGCGCAAGCGAGCATCTTGACGAAACCGTTTGGCTCGCCCATGCCAAGCGCACGACCGTTCGCGGCAAAAGGAATCCTGCCGGCTTTGTAGGCAACGCCTTCGGCCTTCAACTGTTGTTCGGTCTTGCCGACCCAGGCGATCTCCGGACTGGTGTAAATCACCCAGGGGATAGTCTCGTGATTGCAGTGCCCGGACTGACCAGCCATGATCTCGGCGACCATGACGCCCTCTTCCATCGCCTTGTGCGCCAGCATCGGACCGGCGACGACATCACCCACCGCCCATACGCCGGGGAGATTGGTACGGCATTGGGCATCGACTTCGATCTGGCCTCGCTCGGTCAGTTTGAGACCCACCTTGTCGGCATCCAGGCCATCCGTGTTGGGAATGCGGCCGATCGAGACAATCAGTCGATCGGCATCGAGTTTCTGCTCGCTGCCGTCCCTGCCGGTATAGTCGATCGAGACCCCTTTCTGGGAAATCTTGACATCACCGATTTCGATGCCGGTAATGATCTTCAGGCCCTGTTTGGCAAAAACCTTGGCAGCTTCCTTGGCCACGTCGATATCGGTGACTGAAAGAAATTCCGGTAGCGCTTCAAGGATGGTCACTTCAGAACCCAGGCGACGCCAGACGCTGCCCATTTCAAGGCCGATGACGCCGGCACCGATGACCGCGAGCCTCTTCGGCACGGCGTTGAGGTCGAGCGCACCGATGTTGTCGCAAACGATCTCGTTATCGACAGGCACCCCAGGCAGATGACGGGCCTTGGAACCGGTAGCCACGATTATCTGCCTAGCCTCGACCAGTACGTCACCCACCCTGATCTGCCAGACCTCGCTTTCAGCCGATTCCTTGCGCCCGACAAAAGCACCGTGCCCATTGAGCAGAGTGACCTTGTTTTTCTTGAACAGGCCCTTGATGCCACTGGTCAGCTGTTTAACGATACCCTCCTTGCGACCGATCATCCTGGCCACATCGATGGTCGGCGTACCGACACAGATCCCCTGCTCAGCAAAGCTGTGCCCGCTCTCCTCAAAGAGGTGCGAGGTATGCAGCAGAGCCTTCGAAGGAATGCAACCAACGTTCAGGCAGGTACCGCCAAGACGCGGTTCTCCCTTGGGATCGGCATAGGCATTTGATTCACAGCAGGCGACATTGAAACCAAGCTGTGCGGCCCGAATGGCGGCAATGTAGCCACCCGGGCCACCACCGATAACGAGAACGTCAAATTGTTTGGACATGATTGATTCCCTTTATAACAGTCATGACTTTCCCGGACACTCCCGATTCATGATCCGTGAGGACCCGTGCCTCGGTGGCGAGTGGTCAAACGCCAAGCAGCAGGCGAGCTGGATCCTCCAGTGCTTCCTTCATGGTCACCAGGCCGAGCACCGCCTCGCGACCGTCGATAATCCGATGATCGTATGACATGGCCAGATAGTTGATCGGACGGATCACTACTTGGCCATTTTCGACCACTGGACGGTCCTTGGTCGCATGAATGCCGAGGATCGCCGACTGCGGCGGATTGATGATCGGGGTCGACAACATCGAACCGAAGACACCGCCGTTGGAAATCGAGAAGGTGCCGCCGGTCAGATCTTCCATCGACAGCTTGCCGTCCTTGGCCTTGCTGCCGAATTCGCCGATTTTCTTCTCGATGTCGGCAATGGTCATCTGGTCAGCGTCGCGCAGGATCGGCACCACCAGGCCGCGCGGGCTGCCTACAGCAATGCCGATGTCGATGTAGCCATGGTATACGATGTCGTTGCCATCGACCGAGGCGTTGATCACCGGGAATTTTTGCAGCGCCGCAACGGCGGCCTTGACAAAGAAGCCCATGAAACCGAGGCGAACCCCGTGTACCTTTTCGAAGCGATCACCATATTGCTTGCGCAGGGCCATGATCGGGCCCATGTTCACCTCATTGAAGGTGGTCAGGATCGCATTGGTCGCCTGTGATTGCAGCAGGCGCTCGGCAACTCGGGCACGCAGACGTGACATCGGTACGCGCTGCTCCGGCCGGTCACCAAGCGGCACCGTCACGCTCGGTGCTGGTGCCAGCCCCGAAACCGGGCTGGCGACCGGCACGGCGACCGGGTCTGCAGCCGCAGCCGCTTTCACCACAGGCGCCTGCGCCTGGGCGGCCAGTGCATCACTCTTGGTCACCCGACCGCCACGACCGGTACCCGCGACACTGCTGGCGGCCATCCCTTTCTCTTCGAGGATTTTGCGGGCTGCCGGCAAAGCGACACCCGCAGCCGTAACCGGAGCCATCGCCACGGCCTCTGTTTTGGCCGGTATCCCCCTCGTTGCTGGTACTGCGCCCGCGACTGCGCCAGCCTGCGCGGCAGTATCGATGCGCGCAATCACCTCACCCGCAACCACAGTCTCCCCGTCAGTCTTGACAATTTCAACCAGCACGCCACCATCCGGTGCTGGCAGTTCGAGGACGACCTTGTCGGTCTCGATGTCGATCAGGTTTTCATCCCTTGTGACGGCTTCGCCGGCCTTCTTGTGCCAGGTGACCAGGGTCGCTTCGGCAACTGACTCGGAAAGCTGTGGAACTTTGACGTCGATGATCATGTTCTCTCCGTTCTAGGGCAATTTGTAGTACTCGATCTCACCGAAGGCGGAGTCGATCAGAGCCTTTTGTTGGGCGTTGTGCTTGCTTTGGTAACCAACCGCCGGGGACGCTGAGGCTGGACGGGAAACCAGCAACAAATGCTGCTTGTCGCTGAGCGAGCGCGACAGGTGCTGACGCGAGGCGATCCAGTACCAAGCACCTTGATTGCGCGGCTCATCCTGACACCAAACAACTTCCGTAGCTTTTGGGTACTTGGCCAGTTCCTCCTGGAAAGACTCTTGCGGAAAGGGATAGAGCTGCTCGAGTCGGGCAATCGCAACATGCGAGACCTTCCGCTCGTGCCGTGCAGCCACCAGTTCGTAGTAGATCTTGCCGGAGCAGAAGATCACTCGGGTGACCTTCTTGGCAATGATCGGTTCGACTTCTCCGATCACGCGCTGGAACTCTCCGTCGCTCAACTCCTCCAGCGTCGAGGTTGCATCCTTGTGGCGAAGCAGCGATTTCGGCGAGAAAACGATCAACGGTTTGCGCTGGCTACGCAGTGCTTGCCGGCGCAGCATGTGGAAAACCTGCGCTGGTGTCGATGGCTGGCAGACTTCCATGTTCATCTCGGCACAGAGCTGCATGTAACGCTCGATGCGTGCCGAAGAATGCTCCGGACCCTGTCCTTCATAACCATGCGGCAGCAGCAGTACCAGTCCACTGGCCCGCCCCCACTTGGCTTCTCCTGCAGCGATGAACTGGTCGATGACCACTTGCGCACCGTTGGCGAAGTCCCCGAATTGCGCCTCCCAGACCACCAACTCGTGCGGATTGGCGGTCGAGTAGCCATACTCGAAGGCCAGCACTGCCTCCTCCGAGAGCACCGAGTCGAAGCATTGGAAACCACCCTGCCGTTCCTGCAGGTTGGCCAGCGGGTAATAGGTCCCATGATCCCAGTGCTCACGATTCTGGTCGTGCAGCGCGGCGTGTCGGTGGAAGAAAGTGCTGCGGCCAACATCCTCGCCGGAAATACGAACGCCATAGCCGGAAACCAGCAGCGAGGCGTAAGCCAGGTTTTCGGCCATTCCCCAGTCGACCGGGAGCTTGCCCTCGCCCATCTGGCGACGGTCCTCGATGATCTTCTGAACGCGGCTGTGCAACGTGAAGTTCGGTGGAATAGTCGTCAACCGCTCGGACAGGCGCTGCAGTTCGCCGACTGGCACCTTGGTATCACAATTTTCGATGTATTGCGGCGAGACGAACGGTGTCCAGTCGATGGTCATCGGGTGCTTGTAACCGGCGAGGACCGGGTTATACAACAGTTCGCCACGATCGAGGTGAGCACGGTAATCGGCGATGATCTCGTTCGGACCCTCGGCGTGCAGTACGCCTTCGGCAACCAGCTTGTCTGCGTAGAGCTTGCGCGTGCCGGGATGCTGCTGGATCTTCTTGTACATCAGCGGTTGTGTGACCATCGGCTCATCCTGCTCGTTGTGACCGAGCTTGCGATAACAGACAATGTCGACCACGACATCCTTCTTGAAGGTTTTGCGGAATTCGACGGCCAGGCTAGTGACCAGCGCCACCGCTTCCGGATCATCCCCATTGACATGAAAGATGGGTGCTTCGGCCATCTTGAAGATGTCGGTACAGTACAAGGACGAACGGTAGTCGCGCGGGTCGGAGGTGGTGAAGCCGATCTGGTTATTGATGACGATATGGACCGTACCGCCCACACCGTAACCGCGCGTCTGCGCGAAATTGAGCATTTCCTGGTTGACTCCCTGGCCAGCGACGGCTGCATCCCCATGGATGAGCACGGAGAGTACCTTGTCCTTGCCGTTCTCGCCGCGACGACGCTGGCGCGAATACACCGAACCGACGACTACCGGGTTCACGATTTCGAGGTGTGAGGGGTTGAACGCCAGCGTCAGATGGCAGGGACCGCCCGGGGTTGACACGTCGGACGAGTAACCCATGTGGTACTTGACGTCACCGGCAGTCAGTATCTGCGCCTTTTTGCCCTCGAATTCGTCAAATAACATCGACGGCGCCTTGCCCAGCGTATTGACCAACACGTTGAGGCGGCCACGGTGAGCCATTCCGACGACGATCTCGTCCACCCCTCCGGCGCCGGCGACACGAATCAGTTCATCCATGGCCACGATCGTGGATTCTCCCCCTTCGAGCGAGAAGCGTTTCTGCCCGACATAACGGGTGTGTAGGTAGCGTTCGAGCGTTTCGGCGGCAGTCAGACGTTCGAGCATCCGTCTTCTCTGCTCGGCAGTATAGTTCGGCTTCGAATGGATGCGCTCGAGGCGATCTTGAATCCAGCGTTTCTCGGCGACCGTACTGATGTACATGTACTCGACGCCGATCGATCCGCAATAGGTCGCCTTGAGTGCGTCGTAGATCTGGCCAAAGGTGGCGTGGTCCGGCGTTCCCTTGAACGATCCGGCATTGAACACGGTATTCAGGTCAGCATCGGAAAGACCGTAATAGGCAGGATCGAGCTGCGGCACCTCCGGACGCGGCGTGCGTTTGAGTGGGTCCAGGTTGGCCCAGCGGTCGCCAATGAAACGATACGAGGTGATCATCTGGAGAACGCTGACCTGTTTCCTGTCATCTACCGGTGTGACTGCCGCGGCGCGGTAGCCTCCCTTTCTTGCCAGTTCAGCAAACGCATTGATCACTGGCAAATGAGGAACATCGCGGGCAACGTAACCCGGCAGTTGCGCCAGCTTGTCGAAATACTCGCGCCATTGATCGGAGACAGAGCCAGGATTGTCGAGATAGTTTTCGTACAACTCCTCGACAAAGGGTGCATTGCCGCCAAAGAGTAGGGAGTTACCAAAAAGCTGATTCATCATGGCAGTTACCTGTCGTCACCGTTCTGGTTCGAATTGAGAAAAACTGTGGTGTGGGAGGCCACAGCATGAAAAAGGGCGGCTACTGCCGGCCGCCCCTTTGAGTCGATCAGCCTAGCGCTGGTCGACGGCAATGACGTCACGCCGAGCTTTGCCGACATAGAGCTGGCGTGGACGACCGATCTTGTATTCCGGATCGTTGATCATCTCTTCCCATTGCGTCATCCACCCGACCGTACGCGCCAACGCGAAGATGCAGGTGAACATGGTGGTTGGAATGCCAAGCGCCTTCTGAACGATTCCCGAGTAAAAATCGACGTTGGGATAGAGCTTCTTCTCGATGAAGTAGTCATCCTCCAGAGCGATCTTCTCCAGTTCCATCGCCAGCTTGAACAGACGATCGTTCTCTAGACCGAGTTCCTGTAGGACATCGCCGCAGACCTTGCGCATCAGTTTCGCGCGCGGATCGAAGTTCTTGTAGACACGGTGACCAAAACCCATCAGCTTGAATTCGTCGTTCTTGTCCTTGGCGCGGGCAATGTAGCGGCCAACGCGCGAGACATCGTGGATTTCTTCGAGCATCTGCAGACAGGCTTCGTTGGCACCGCCGTGTGCCGGGCCCCAGAGGCAGGCGATCCCCGCTGAGATGCAGGCATACGGATTAGCGCCGGAAGATCCCGACAGACGAACCGTCGAAGTCGATGCGTTCTGCTCGTGATCGGCATGCAAGGTGAAAATGGTGTCCAAGGCGTGCACCAGCACCGGATTCGGCTTGTACTCCTCGCAGGGCGTGCCGAACATCATGTGCATGAAGTTGGCAGTGTAATCGAGGTCGTTGCGCGGGTAAATGAACGGCTCGCCGACGTGATATTTATAGGCCATGGCGATGATCGTCGGGAGTTTGGCGACGATCCGGTTGAAGCTGATGTTCTGGTGTTCGAGATCGGAGAAATTCTCGGCTTCATGGTAAAACGCCGACAAGGCGCCCACGACCCCCACCAGAACGGCCATCGGATGCGCATCACGACGAAAGCCCTGGTAAAACTTCACCAGCTGCTCGTGTACCATCGTGTGTACCTTGATGTTTTTCTCGAAGTTGGTTTTCTGAGTAGCCGTCGGCAGCTCGCCGTTCCACAGCAGATAGGCCACCTCAAGGAAGTTGCATTGCTCGGCCAGTTGCTCGATCGGATAACCCCGATAAAGGAGTTCGCCCTTGTCACCGTCGATGAACGTGATCTTCGACCGGCAACTCGCCGTCGACAGGTAGCCAGAATCGTAGGTGAAATGACCGGTCTTGCCCAACAGGGTACGAATGTCGATGCAATCATTGCCGTGGGTAGGCGTCATGATTGGAAATTCGACGGGCGCCCGCCCCTCGATGGTCAAAGTTGCTTTACGTTCGATCGTCATTTATTTATCCCCGTTCAGGTGTTGAGGTCACAGCTACGAACAGGAAGCTGCCAGACTATGGCAACTTCCTTACTTAACTCTTACGTTGCGCAACAACGCAACGACTTCGGCCTGGACCGCATCTGAGCACTGGCGGCTACCATTGATCAGTGGCCATAGTTCCAGATCCTCCATGTCGGCCAGTGTGACAAATGCGTCCGCCTGTTCGGGTTCCAGCATCGGGAAGATCCGGTCAAGAAACTCCCCGAGCAAGAGGTCCATTTCTAGCATTGCGCGTCGAGTGCAACGCCAGCGCAGGCGGTTGAGGTTTTCTCTGTCCACCATCAGACCGCACGACGAACCATCAATTCCTTGATCTTACCAATCGCCCGTGTCGGATTCAGACCTTTCGGGCAGACGTCAACACAGTTCATGATGGTGTGACAGCGGAACAGACGGTAGGGATCCTCAAGATCATCGAGGCGCTCATTGGTCGCTTGGTCACGGGTATCGGCGATGAAACGGTAGGCGTTCAGCAGGCCGGCAGGACCGACAAACTTGTCCGGGTTCCACCAGAAAGAGGGGCACGATGTCGAACAGCAGGCACACAGGATGCACTCGTACAGACCATTCAGTTCTTCACGTTCCTCTGGCGACTGCAGTCGCTCGCGTTCAGGACGCGGACCTTCATTGATCAGGTAGGGCTTGATCGAGTGGTACTGCTTGAAGAATTGGGTCATGTCGACGATCAGGTCACGAATCACCGGCAGGCCCGGCAGCGGCCGCAAGACGACCGGCTGCTTGAGATCCTTGATCTCGGTCAGACAGGCCAGGCCGTTCTTGCCATTGATGTTCATTGCATCCGATCCGCAAATGCCTTCTCGACACGAGCGACGATAGGAAAGCGTGTCATCCTTCGCCTTCAGTCGGGTCAGAATGTCGAGCAACTTGCGATCGATGGAAAAATCGACCTCGACCGAGATGTCCTGCATGTAGGGCGCGGCGTCCTTGTCGGGATCGTAGCGGTAAATCTTGAACTGCATGGTACTGGTGGTCATGACATTGACTCCTTGGCGCACGATCAATAGGAGCGCGTCTTCAGCGCGATGGATTCGACAGATAGCGGCTTCATGATCACCGGTTTGTAATCGAGATGATTACCGTCGCGGTGCCATAGCGTGTGCTTGTGCCAGTGGAGGTCGTCGCGCCCGTTCGGATTCGCTGCAGTATCCGGCGCATCGTCACGGACATGGGCACCACGCGACTCCTTGCGCGCTTCCGCCGAAATCATCGTCGCCTTGGCCACTTCGATCAGATTGTCCAGCTCCAGAGCCTCGACTCGTGCCGTGTTCCACACTTGGGACTTGTCCTTGATCTCGGTTCTCGCGACCGCCTTCTCGATATCGAGGATCTTCGCGACACCCTCGGCCAGCATGTCCTTGAAACGGAAAACGCCACAGTGTTTTTGCATCGTACGCTGCAGTTCGAGACGCGTGGCGTTGACGTCGGCCCCGCCGGTCTGCGTATCGAGACGGTGCAGGCGTGCCATCGTACGATCCGCGAAATTCTCCGGCAACTCCTTGAGACCGACAGCTCCGGATTTGAGATCGTCGATCACCGAATCGCCGGACGACTTGCCGAATACCAGCAGGTCCAGCAGCGAGTTGGTTCCCAGCCGGTTGGCGCCGTGCACTGAAGCACAGGCGACCTCGCCGGCGGCGTAGAAGCCCTTGACCGGTGTTCCGTCATCGGCGACGACCTGACCCTTGTAGTTGGTCGGTACACCTCCCATCTGGTAATGACAGGTCGGCACCACCGGGATCGGCGCCTTGATCGGATCGATACCGGCAAACTGGATTGAAATCTCGCGAATTCCCGGCAAGCGCTTCATGATCGTCGCAGGATCGAGGTGGGTGATGTCAAGCAGCACAAAATCCTTGTTTGGCCCGCAACCGCGACCCTCGTTGATTTCCGTGACCATGGCACGCGATACCACGTCGCGAGAAGCCAGGTCCTTGGCATTCGGCGCATATCGCTCCATGAAGCGTTCGTTGGTCGAATTACGCAGGATGCCGCCTTCGCCGCGCACTCCTTCGGTAATCAGCACGCCCGCGCCAGCGACACCGGTCGGGTGGAATTGCCAGAATTCCATGTCCTCCAGTGCAATGCCGGCGCGCGCTGCCATGCCCAGACCGTCACCGGTGTTGATGAAGGCATTGGTCGATGAATAGAAAATCCGGCCAGCACCTCCAGTGGCAAAGACGGTGGCCTTGGTGTGGAAAGCGACGACTTCCCCCGTTTCCATTTCAAGGGCGATAACGCCGAGAATCTGACCGGAATCGTCGCGAATCAGGTCGAGCGCCATCCATTCAACGAAAAACTGCGTATTGGCGCGTACGTTGCGCTGATAGAGCGCGTGCAGCATGGCGTGACCCGTTCGGTCTGCCGCGGCGCAGGCACGGCGAACCGGCTTCTCGCCAAAGTTAGACATATGTCCACCAAAGGGACGCTGGTAGATCTTGCCCTCGTCGGTACGGTCGAAGGGCATGCCGAAGTGCTCGAGTTCAACGACGACCTCGGGTGCCATGCGGCACATGTATTCGATCGCGTCCTGATCACCGAGCCAGTCCGAGCCCTTGACGGTATCGTACATGTGCCAGT